>Ga0315291_10003562_pt1 | contig 20119 bp, 18 predicted proteins | sample YL17G12_20_MG_FD_203070 | JGI IMG/M metagenome (GOLD analysis project Ga0315291, IMG submission 203070) | Sediment microbial communities from Yellowstone Lake, YNP, Wyoming, USA - YL17G12_20 | ecosystem: Environmental > Aquatic > Freshwater > Lake > Sediment | place: USA: Wyoming | collected...
GCCTGCTGGGTGCGCCGCAGGATCTCGGGATCCAGCGAGGCCTGCTGCGCCGGCACCACGCCCAACTGGCGTTGCGCCTGCTGCACCTGCTGCAGGAAAAGCTCGCGGGCCGTGCGCGCTTCCTGGAGAAGCTGCTGGCGGTGCTGCTCGAGTTCCTGCACGATTTTCCGCGCGAACACCTGGCGGATATGGTTGGTGGAGTGTTCCAGGTCCTGTTCCAGCCGGCCCGCAAAATCATCGAGGGCGTGGGCGAATTTGCGCTGTAGGTCGATCTCGAAGCGGCCGGCCATTTGCTCGGAGCGGCGGGCCAGCCGCTCGGCCATGTCCTCGTCGGCGTTGTGGGCGCACTGTGACAGCGTGCGGCTGGCCTCCTCCAGCCGCGCCCCGATGATCCGCTCGGCTCGTCCCTGGCATTGCTCGGCGAACTCCTTCTCCAGTTGGACCGCTTCCTGGTGCAGCCCCTGACGCAGGCTTTCGGTGGAGGCCTGCAGCGCCTCCTTGGCTTCTTTCTGCAAGCGGTCCCTGGTGGAGAAAACGGCCTCCAGCACGTCGCCGCGGGCGCCATCGGCGGCATCCTGGCACAGCATCTTCAACTTCTGATCGGCGCTCTTCTGAGCGGCCTCGATGAATTCGCGGACGCTCTGTTCCAGCGCCTGCTGGTTGCGCGTGACCACTTCAATGGCCCGCAATTCAAGCTGTTCGGTCTGCGTGGCAACCGCCTGCTGGATCTGCTCCTGCACCAGCGTCACGGCGGCCGACTGCAATTCGCCCATCTGGTCGGACAACTGCCGGCGCAGGCCGCTGACGGCGACGCGCATCTCCTGCTGCACGGTCGACGCCAGCATGTTCTTGACGATGTCGCCGACGCCGGTGGCCGGTGGGGCGCCCGCCGCGGGGGCCGGTGCCGGCGCGGGCCGGGCTGGGGCGCCTGCGCTTTGGGCCGCAGCGACAGTCTGGGCGGCAAGCGGAACGGCCGGGGCGGCAACCGGCGCCGCGGGCGGAACGGCCGGCGCTTTTGGAGGCGCTTGAGCCGGCGGCGCTGCTACGGCCCGCGGTGCCGCCGCCGCCGCGGCGGCCTGCGGCGGCGCTGGGGCCGGGCTCGGGGCGGCCGCCCGGGGCGTCCCTCGCTCTGCTGCCGCTCTCTCATCCGATGTCGCTGTCCGCCGCGCGGCCATGGCCACCCAGTCGATCGGGTCGTCTGGAAATTGAATGCCCCAGAAATTTTCCGGCTGCTTCAGATCGATGGCGATTTCCTGCTGGCCGCCGGTCTTCTCCCCGAGCCAGACCACATGCGCTCCGGAGGCTCGATTGCGGGACGGGATGGTGATTTGAATAGTGGAATCGAGCGCCAGCTCACGCGTGGTGATGATCTTTCCGCCGCCCTTGTTCACCACGACTGTGGCCGAGCTCTCGGTGAAGGACTGCCCGGCGGCATCTTCGCCGCTGATGGTGATGGGAATAGCGACGACCAGCCGCTGGCCCGACCGGGAGCCGGTTTTTGTTAGCGTGCGGACAGCCATCGCACACTTCCCCCTCCCCGCCTAATACCAGAGCCCACAAGATTTTGCAAGCGGCGACCGCCGGCGCGCCGGACGATAATGGTGCCCCAATGCCCGCATGTGGCTGATTCTCCACGCACTTCTAGAGTTGAGCGGGCCTTTACGGGTGTGGTACCCTAAAGTGGATACTGCCTCGACGGTGAGAGTAGCTCAATCGGTAGAGCGCCGGACTGTGGCTCCGGATGTTGCGGGTTCGATCCCCGTCTCTCACCCCATTTTTCTGCCCCCGCGTAAGCGTGCAAAACTCCAACCCGCGGATTAGCGGCGTTCGAACAGCAGCCAGCCGCCCTCGCGTGCCGCCAGGCGGTGAAGGGGAAGCTCCGGCGCAGGGTCCTGGCTGCCGCGCGACGTCTTCGCCACTACATAGCGGAAGGCGCGCGCGCCGGGATGCGTGAGTGGAGGCTGCAGGGTGTTGTCCCAGGCATTGCCCCACGGCCAGGGAGGCAGCAAGCGGACAGGGAAATGCTGGGTTCCTTCCTTCACCAGAAACGAGGAGGCGTTGACGCCGCCTTTTTCCAGGTTGTAGTAAGAGAGCGCGTGATGAAAGAGCGCGTTCTCCGGCCCTTCGTACACCAGCGCAACCGTTTGCCGCGGCGTCATGAGCCGCGCCAGCCGGACGAACTGATCCATCTGCTGATTGAAACGCCAGGCCAGCGCGGCATTCCCGGCCAGCACCGCAAAACACCAGGCCACCAGCAGCGCGCGCTGCGGCGAGCGGCGCGCGGCCAGGGGAGGCAGCAGCGCGGCGGCCAACAGGCCCGCCAGCGGCGCGTAGCGGAAGGCGGCCGTCACCAGTTGCCCGCTGAAGCCCTCGGGCAGAAGCAGCACTAAGGCCAGCAGGGCCAGCACGGCCGCTTTCAGCGCACCACGCACCTCGGCCACCCTCCAGCCTTCAGCCTTCGGCCTCCCGCCGCTCTTTTCCTTCAGCCATTCCGCCAGCGTCCATCCCAGCCACGCCAGCAGGGGCAGTTTGGGCAGCCAGAAGGGCCGGTCGAAGACCGCCAGATTGTAGGCGCCGACATCCAGGAAACAGCGGGTCAAGTTATGGAACTTGTTTCTCCAGTGGACGGCGGCAGAGAAGGCCAGCGCCGGCGTCCAGCCGGCCACGTAGGCCGCCGGCAGACCGAGCCACAGCGCGGCCGCGATCCACTCTGTCGCCGCCTGCTTCCGCCTGGCCAGCAGCCACGCCAGCATGGCGCCCAGCAGCGCGGCGGCGCCGGCGTAGAGCAGCGGGTGCATCCATGCCAGCACGAACATGGCCGCCAGCCGCGCGAAAAATCCTCTCCAGTTCGGGCAGGGACGGCGCAACACCGCGTCAACCAACAGCAGCGCCAGCGGGACAGCGGCAAGATAGTAAAGAAAGCCGGCCAGCCAGGCGGTGCCGAACAGGAACGGAAACCCGAAATAGAAAGCGAAGGGATCGCTTCCGGCCAGCCGCAGCAGCCGCCGCAGCACGACCGCCGTTCCCACCACGATGATGGTCAGGAAGACTTTCACCGCCACCAGCGCGCCGGCCAGGCGAGCCAGCGGCGAGGCCAGCACGAACAGGAGCGAATACGGCGCCCAGGAGCTGTTCAGGAACAGGCGGCCGTGGCACTCGGCGCCCGCGTCGTGACTGCCCCGCGCCACGATCTGCATGGCCAGGGCGTGCTCGGGCACGTCCAGTCCCGGCGGGTAATACACGCCCCAGACGGGGAACAGCGCCAACGCCAGCGCCGCCAGGAACAACCAGCCTTCCAGCGATGGCACACGGCTCCCGCTTGGCGCGCCCGGCATCATGGGGCAGCCCGCGGGGATTCGGCACTTGCGCGGGCGTGCAAGACCTGCATAGCGGCATTCTACTCCAGCGAACTGCGGATTGCGGATTGTCCGCCGCGGCGGACGGGTTTCCAGCAAGGAACGAGGTCCGCAATCCGAAATCCGCAATTCTCTGGGCCAAGGCGTGCTACGTTGGTAGGTGGAATGTTTGGAAACGTGCTTCTCCTCGCCTTGCTGGCGACGCCGCAAGCGCCCGCCTCCCAGGAGGGCCTGACACCGCCCTGGCAGGCCGCTACCGCCATCCGGCAGTTGCAGGAGGTGGTCAACAAGACCAACAGCGCCCTGGAGCAGCTCCAGGTGTCGTCGTGGCAGGGGTTGGGTGCGTCTAACTATGTAGAGGTGGCCGATTCGGTGCACCGCCAGGTGACCGCCATCAGCGCCACCCTCGACTACCTGGCCGAGCACCCGGACAGGTTCGGTCTGGTGGTTCGCGTCTTCATCGCCATGCTGCAACTCGAGCCCTCGCTCGATTCGCTTACGCGGGCCGCGCGGCAATACCAGGGAGGCGAAGCCGCGACCAACCTGGAAGATGCCACGACCCAATTGCTGAACCAGCGCGAGAAACTGATGAACTACACCCTGGAACTGGTCGATTTCGTGGAGAACAACCGCACGGCGAGCGAGCGGGAACTGGAATCGTGCCGCCGTCAACTCTGGAAGCGGGCCCCGGAGTCGGTGACCAAAACACGTCCCAAGCAGCCGTGAGAGGCTGGAGGGCTGAAGGCTGAAGGCAGAAGGCGGAAGGCGGCAAACACCTCTTTTTTCTGCCTTCCGCCTTCTGCCTTCGTCATTGTCAACCTGTTTCTGAGACACCACACCCGGGGGCGCCGCGGGGCTGAACGCGACTGTTTACTGATCCGGTAAGCCCGAGCGGTCAATCGGGTGTGAATCGAGTGTATACTGGCGGGTTCGTTGGCGTTCTCCGGAAACGCTTCATCCCCGTAAAAATAAACCCCGGCTGGAGGAGCTGTGGACTCTCTCGGTGCGTATATTGAGCAGAAGCGCGATGCCTGGCTGGAGGAACTCTGCGAATTCCTCCGTATCCCCAGCATCAGCACCAATCCCGACTACCTGCCGCAGATCAAGAAAGGCGCGGACTTCGCCCTCGAGGCGCTGAAACGCGCCGGGATCGAGCATACGGAACTGATCGAGGGCGTTGGACACCCCCTGGTGTATGGCGAGTACACCGGAGCCGAGGGAGCGCCGACGGTGCTCTGCTACGGCCACTACGACGTTCAACCACCGGATCCACTGGAGCAATGGGCATCGCCGCCGTTTGAGCCGGCCGTCCGCAACGGCAACATCTACGCGCGCGGGGCGGCCGACGACAAGGGCCAGGTGATGATCCAGCTCAAGGCGGTGGAGGCCTTGCGCGCGGTTCATGGCCGCCTGCCCGTCAACCTGAAGTTCATCTTCGAAGGCGAAGAGGAGACCGGCGGGCAGGCCATCGACGCCTTCGTGCCGAAATCGAAGGAGAAACTGAAGGCCGACGCGGCGCTGGTCTGCGACACGGCCCTGTTCGCGCCCGACCTGCCCACGCTTTGTATCGGGTTGCGCGGCCTGGTGTACACCGAGATCGAAGTGGAAGGCGCTTCGCACGATTTGCACTCGGGGCTGTACGGCGGGGTGGCGCCGAACGCCTTGAACGCGCTGGCCTGGATTCTGGCCGGCCTCAAGACGCCGGACGGGAAGATCCGCATTTCCGGCATCTACGACAGTGTGCAGCGGCCCGCGCGCAGCGAGCGGGCGAGCTGGCGTCGCCTTCCGTTCGATGCCGACCGCATGCGGGCGGAGGAAATCGGTTCCGTCGCCTTGACCGGCGAGAAGAAGCACCCATTGGAGCGCATGTGGGCGCGGCCCACGCTCGATGTCCACGGCATCGTCGGCGGCTACACCGGCGCGGGCGCCAAGACGGTGATTCCCGGGCGCGCCACCGCGAAAGTCAGCATCCGCCTGGTGCCCAACCAGAAGCCGCAGGAAGTCCTGGCGGCGCTGGAACAGCGTGTCCAGGAGCTGACGCCGCCGGGCGTGAAGGCGCGGGTGGTGAAGATCCACGGCGCCGTGCCGCTGTTGATCGATCCCAACAACCCCTACATCGAGAAAGCGGCCAAGGTCTTCTCCCGGGTGTTCGGGCGCAAGACGGTGTTCGTCCGCTCGGGTGGCTCCATCCCGGTGGTCGCCCTGTTTGTGGACGCCCTCCAGGTGCCGGCCATCTTGATGGGCTTCGGGCTGCCCGACGACAACCTGCACGCCCCGAACGAGAAGTTCTCGATTTCGAACTTCTTCCGCGGCGTCGAAACCGTGGCCCGGTTCTTCGAAGCGGCCGGGCAGGTGTAGACCGCAGGCTGGAGGCTGGCGGTTCATGGCACAACCTCCGGGCTATGGAATCCGCGAAATCCGCGGCTGAGCCAACAGAGAGTTGATCCGCCGCTCGACACCCATCATCGCCAGCGTCGAGAGCAGAGGCAGGAGCAGCGCCAGGCGCAGGCTTCCGGTCTGCGTCGACAGGCAGCCAACCAGCCAGGGCACGACGGCGCCCCCCAATCCCCCCGCGGCAAAGACATACGGCGCCTCCCGCGCCGCACGCCGGCCGCTGCGCTCGGAGAACACGGCAACCGCCGTTGGGAAAACAACTGAGAACCCCAGGCCCGCGGCGAAGATGGCGGCCAGCAAGGTGGGATAGCCGGGCGCAACCAGCAGCGCGGCCGAACCCAGCGCGTTCACAGCCAATCCGGTCCATACCAGCGTGCCGGAGCCCACCGTGCGCAAGGCCAGCGGCGCGCTCAGGCGGCCCAACAAGATGCCCGCCCAGAAAAGCGACTGGCCCATGACGCCCAGCGAATCGGAACCGGCCGGCAGCCGCCGGATGTAGGAGGGAATCCATCCGCTCAGCGCCGTCTCGGCGCCGACGTACAGGAACAGCAGGAGCGCGGTGGCCACGGCCAGCGGCCCCGGCCATCCGGCGTCTTCGACGGAGCCCGCTGCCGGCTGGCTGCGGCCGTTTGTCTTGCCGGCATATGCGGCTGCGGCCAGCATTCCAAAAGGCACAGCCAGGGTAGGCAACAGCAGTCGAAGCCCGCCCAGGGGAATCAACAACCCGACGGCTATCGGCCCGGCAACCGCGCCCACGCACCAGGCGAAGTTCAATATGTTGAGGGCCGCCGCGGCGCGTCCCGGGCTTCGCTCGGAGACCAGCAGGTTGCTGGCCGGGATCACCAGCCCGCAGCCAACGCCGCAGAACAACATCGACACCAGCCCGGTCCAAAACGAGGGCAGCCCGAGCCCCAGCAGGCCGGCCAGCATTGAAACGAACGCCCCGGCCAGCACGCCGGGAAAGCCGAACCGCGCGATCAACCGGCCGGAGACCGCGACCGCCGCCAGCGATCCCACGAATTCGGCGCTGAACAGGCGGCCCGCCTGCGCGTCGGTCAGCGACCAGCGTCCGGCCAGCACCGGCAGCAACGGGCCGAGGACGGTCGTCATCACGCCCGTGAACCCATAGCCCAGGTGAACCAGGAGCACGAACCGGTCTGTCTTCGATGACTGCAAACCGGCAGTCTGACACGCCCGAACGCGGAGAATCAACCGTGCTTATCGCCACAAAGACCCAAAGAACACAAAGGGCCACAAAGGGCGACCGTTGTGGACTTTGTGCGCTTCGTGGCTTGGTGGTGAACTTGCTCCGAGTGAATCGCTAAAACCCTTCGTCGATCAGGCGGTCTACGGTCAGCTTCTCTTTGGGCTGTGGGCGCTCGATGTTCTCCATCAGGCGCTCCAGGTAGCGGGCAATCAGATCGCATTCCATGTTAATCAGATCGCCGGGCCTGCGGACCTGCAGGTTGGTGTGGGTGTGGGTAAAGGGAATGATGGCCACGCCCAGGATGTGCTTTTCCAGCGAGGCGATCGTCAGGCTGATGCCGTCGAGCGCCACCGAGCCTTTCCAGGCCACGTAACGCTGCAACTCCGGCGGTACGCGCACTGCCAGCCAGTGGTTTCCCTCGGCATCCAGCCGCTTGTAAGAAACCAGCTCGGCAACGCCATCGACGTGGCCCTGCACGATGTGGCCGCCCAGCCGCGAGGTGGGCGTGAGCGGGCGCTCCAGGTTCACCGGCGAGCCGGGCGCCAGCGCGTGCAGGTTGGTGCGCATCAGTGTTTCCGGCGACAGGTCGAACTGCACGGTTTCCTTGTCCGGCGCCAGTGCCGTCAGGCACACGCCGTTGACGGCGATGCTGTCGGCTTCCTTGAGCTCCGCGGCCAGCGGGGCGCGAAGAGTGAGCCGTCCGCCCTTCAGTTCCCCAACCGTCCCCATGGCTTCGATAATTCCTGTAAACATTCGTTTCCTCCTAAGAGCGCGAGACCGAGCCGCGACCGTAAGGGAGCGTCCCCAACTCCGTGGTCACGCGGGCGGACTCGGTTCCGGGGACGCTCCCTTACGGTCGCGGCTCGGTCTCGCGAAGGTAGCCTTCCACGACGAAGTCGTCGCCCACGCGGCGCAGTTCGGTGATGCGCACCGGGCGCGCCTGGCAGAGGGTGCGGAACCCGCGGCCGCCGAACAGCGGCAGGGCATCCTGGCCCCCCAGGATCTTGGGGGCGTAGAACAGCACGACTTTGTCGACCAGGCCGCTCTCCAGCACCGTGGCGTTCAACGCCGACCCGGCCTCCAGCAACGCGCTGGTGATCTCGCGGCGGTGAAGCGCGGCGAGCACCGGGTCCAGCGGGGTGCGGCCGCTGGTGCTCAGCCGCAGCACCTCGACGCCGCGCGCCTCCAGCGCCTGTTGCCGGGCCGGCGACGCTTCGTGGACGCAAACCACCAGCAGGTCGCCGCGCGCCGACTGCGCCAGGCGCCCGCCGGGAGGCAGCCGCAGGCCCGAGTCCATCACCACGCGCAGCAGCGGGCGGCGCCGCGGCAGCCCGCTGCGGTCGTTAAGAATGGGATCGTCGGCCAGCACCGTGCCCGCTCCGGTAATCAGCGCGTCGTGCCGGTGCCGCAACAACTGCACGTAAGCCTGCGCTTCCTGGCCCGTGATGCGCCGGTCGTCCGGTTTCTGCTCCGGCGCGGCGATGCAGCCATCCAGCGTCATCGCGCCCTTCAACGTCACGAAGACGCCGCCGGCCATGTAGCGGGCGAACTGGGCGTTCAACTCCCGGCAATCCTCGGCGAGCACGCCGTCTTGCACCTCGATGCCGGCGGCCCGCAGCCGGGCCAAACCGCCCCCGGAGACCAGCGGATTGGGGTCGGGCATGCCGGTGACCACCCGGGTGATGCCGGCCCGGATCACCGCATCCGCGCAGGGAGGGGTGCGTCCCTGGTGGCAGCAGGGCTCGAGGTTGACGTAGAGGGTAGCGCCGCGGGCGGCGTCGCCGGCCTGCTCCAGCGCGATCACTTCGGCATGCCGCAGCCCGTCCCAGGTGTAGAAACCTTCGCCCACCACCCGCTCATCTTTCACCACCACGGCGCCAACCATGGGATTGGGGCTGGTCAACGCCTCGCCCCGGAGCGCCAGTTCCAGCGCCCGCCTCAGGAAACCCCGGTCCTCCGCCAGGCGGCGGTTGAGCAGGTCTCGCGATTCGACCGAGGCGGACATCAGCGAGGTGTCTCTCTGAACAGGGAGTCGATAAACTGCTCGGGATCGAAGGGGACCAGGTCGTCCTTCTGCTCCCCGATGCCCACGTAGCGGATGGGCAGCTTCAATTCCCGGGCGATGGCAATGACCACGCCGCCCTTGGCGGTGCCGTCCAGCTTGGCCAGGATGATGCCGGTGACGCCCACCGACTCGGTGAAGCGGCGGGCCTGCTGCAAGCCGTTCTGCCCGGTGGTGGCGTCCATGATCAACAGCACTTCATGCGGGGCGCCGGGCACGGCGCGCCCCGCCGTCCGGCTCATCTTCTCCAGCTCCGCCATCAGGTTGCTCTTGGTGTGCAGCCGGCCGGCGGTATCGACAATGACGTAGTCGATGCCGCGGGCCTTGGCCGAGCCGATGGCGTCAAACAGCACAGCGCTGGGATCGGCGCCCGGCTTCTGCTTGATCACCTCCGTCCCGGTGCGCTGGCCCCAAATCTCCAGTTGCTCGATGGCCGCGGCGCGGAACGTGTCGGCCGCGCACAACAGCACGCGCTTGTTGTCCGAGATCAACTGGTGCGCCAGCTTGCCGATGGTGGTGGTCTTTCCCACTCCGTTCACGCCGATCACCAGCACCACTTGCGGAAACTCGCGCGCCCGGCGCAGGTTTTCAGGCTGTGCGTCCGTGCGCTTCAGTATTTCCAGCAGCTCCTGCTTGATCATCCCCGTCAACTGGCCGGCGTCGGAAACCTGCCTGCGGTCCACCTGCTGCCGCACCTTGTCGAGCACTTCGGTGGTGGTGGCCACCCCGAGGTCCGCCCCCAGCAGCGTGGCCTCCAGGTGCTCCAGCAGGCCGGCATCGATTTCCTTCTGTCCGTGGACGGCCTCTTCGATTCTTTCGGCGAGGTTCTGGCGCGTGGAGGAAACGGCCTCCTGCAGGCGCTCAAACACAGTTGGCGGCGGTGGCGGGCCGAACAGGGTCTGAATGGGCATGGCGGCGCTTAAGAAACCATCATAGCACGCAGGGAGGCTGCAGGCCGGAGGCCGGAGAACCTGCTGTACTGTCTCACAAACAGCTTTACCGTATAGGAATTGCGGATTGCGGATTTCAAGCATCGCGGCGCTCGAAATCCGCAATCCGAAATTGCCATCGTTGTAAAGGCATCCACGAGACACCACACTACAGCCTCCAGCCTACAGCCTCTGCTTGCGCAGAGCCAGCCAGTCGGAGAACAGATCGGGCATCTACGCGACCGGCCAAAGAGGCCGGCCCGACAAATGACCCACGGTTTCGGCTCCAGGCTGTAAAGCGTAACTTGACAGACGACGCAATTTTCAGGCAGCATTACTTATGAAGATCCGAAGCGTGGCCCATCGGGGGCTGCGGCGCTTCATTCAGCACAATGACGCTTCCGGCTTGCCCCCGCCTGCCGTGGAGAGGGTCCGCAACATCCTGACCTTTCTCCAGGAGATGGAAGACGCCCAGGAACTTCACGACATCCCGAGCTGGAGAGCGCACCAGCTCACCGGCGACCGTAAGGGAACATGGAGCCTTGCCGTTACCCGCAACTGGCGGATGACATTCAGAATCGACCAGGCCGAACGAGAAATCCTCGACCTGGATTATGAGGATTACCACTGAAAGGAATGGAACCATGATGCGCATGGCACGCCCGGCCCACCCGGGACAGTTCATCCGAATGGAAGTGATCGAGCCTCACGGCCTCTCTGTTACCCAGGCCGCCAAGGCCCTGGGCGTAACCCGGCCCGCTCTCTCTGCTCTTCTGAACGGCCGCGCCGCGCTCTCGCCCGAGATGGCGCTACGGATCGAAAAGGCCTTCGGCCCGAAGATGGACACTCTTCTTCGGATGCAGACCGCCTACGAAATTTCCGAGACCCGGGAGAGGGAGGGTGACATCAAGGTTAAGCGCTACATGGAAAAGCCACCCACCGCCCACGAGCAGGCCGCGCTTTGACCGAGGGCTGGACGCCCACAGCCCACAGCCTACAGCCTCTGCTTGCGCAACGCCAGCCAGTCGGAGAACAGGTCGGGGGTCTGCAGCCAGATGGCGAACCAGCGGGCGATCTCTTCCTTCTCGGCGAGCTTGGCGGGGTCGCCCTTGCGGCTTCTGGCGATGCGTTCCGCGCGGGCGCGAACCAGCAGAGCGGCGCGGCGGCATTCCTCGATCGCGGCTTTGCCTTCCGGCCCGCCCGACAGTCGCGCGCGCTCGTAGCGCTCGTGGAGCGTGCGCAGCGTGGCTTCGGCGGCTTCCAGCGTGCCGAAGTGCAGCGCGCGGAACAACTCCGGGGCCATGCCGCGCAACTCGGCACCTACGTCCACGCCCGCTTGGTCGAGAACCGCCAGCAGATACTCGTCCGAGATGCGGCCACGCGGGCCGAGCGCGCGCGCCAGCTCAGCCCGGATGGCCTCCGTTTCCGCCCGTCCGGCGCGGACCGGCTTCTGCGCCTCGATCCAGGCCAGGACGACTGACTTCTTGGTAACGCGGGGTGTCACTTCGGTGGGTTCTTTTTCGCGCCTTCGCTCTGTTGCTTGGCTTCCTGCTGCTCGCGGTAGTAACGGGCCACATCGCCGAGCGGCGCAGACTGGTCCGGGGGCTTTTTCGCTTGCGGCTGGCCGGCCGGCCCGCGCGCGGCCTGTTCGTCGCTGTTGATCAGCCGCAATTCCCCGGTCAGCAGCAGGTCGTCCGGGAACTTGCGGAGCGCCTTCTCGACCACCTGGCGGGCCTGCGCATATTCGTGGCGGGAGCGGCGGACCAGCGAGAGGATGCGGATCGGCCCGACGGCATTCCACTGGCTCAGTTCGACGGCGCGGCCGGCGTACTCCAGCGCCAGGTCCGGCTGCCAGGAGCGCAAGTAGACGGCCAGCCCGGCCAGCGCGGCCGAATTGTTGGGATCGCCGGCCAGCGCCCGGTTCCACTCGGTCACCGCTTCCTCCATGCGCCCCAGGCTAGCCAGGATGTTGCCCTGGAGCGCGTGGGCATCGCTGCGGCGCGGATTGATCTCCGTGGCCCGCGCCGCCTCCCGCAGCCCTTCCTGGAAGCGGCCAAGCTGCAATAGGGTCCGGGCGAGCTGCGTGTGCGCTTCTTCGGAATTCAGCCGCTTCTCCAGCACTGCGCGCCATTCCTGCTCCGCCGGCGTCCAATCGCGGTTTTCCATGTACGCCTGGCCGAGCAGCACGTGCAGGTCGGCGTTCTCCGGATCGCGTTCCAGCAGGCGGCGGAGGCGCGCGATCGCCGCCTCAGCCTCCCCGGAGTGCAGCTCGGCCGCCGCCAGGTAAGCCTCCACGCGGGCATCGGAGGAATCGTCGGCCAGCAGCGCCTCGAGAATGGCGCGCGCCTGGGCGAAACGGTTTTCCTCGATCAGCGCGATGGCCCGCTCCTCTTTCTCGGCGCGCGACTGCGCCGCAGCCAAAGAACACCACAAAGGCACAAAGAGCAACAGAGCCGCGAGCGTAAGCGAGCGGGCCGCCCCGTCGATGAGTCGAGTGTGATGCGGGCCGGCCCGCTCCCTTACGGTCGCGGCTCTGTTGCCGCGCTGCGATATTGTGGTGAGATTCACATCAAACCATAGCCAGCTTGCCCAGCTCCTCGGCCGAGGCCTGCTCCACCGCGGCGTGCAGGCTGCTGCCGTGCGAGTCCATAGTGACCAGGGCCGGGAAGTTCTCGACGTCCATTTCCCACATGGCCTCGGGAATGCCGAACTCCATCAGGTGCACCGCCGGCACGCGCTTGACGCAGCGGGCGTAATACTGGGCGGCGCCGCCGATGGCGTTCAGGTACACGGCGCCCGCTTCCTTCATAGCGGCCAGGGTGCGGGCCCCCATCCCGCCCTTTCCGATCACGCCGCGCAGGCCATAGCGGCGGATCACCTCGGCCTGGTAGGGTTCCTCGCGGCCGCTGGTGGTGGGGCCGGCGGCCTTGGCCGCCCACTGCTCGCCTTCCTTCACCATCACCGGCCCGCAGTGGTACATGAAGCCCCCGCGCAGGCTCACGGGAGGCTCGTGCTTCATCAGGTAGGCGTGTACGTTGTCGCGTCCGGTGAAGATGCGCCCGCGGATCAGCACCATGTCGCCGACGCGCAGGGCGCGCACCTGCTCCTCGCTGACCGGCGCTTCCAGCACCACCTCGCGGCCGGTGAGCTGGAAGCCCTGCTGCCCGGCGGCGGCCACCATGTTTTCGACCGCGCGGGCCGGGTCGCGGTACAGCCAGCGGGTGATGGCGCCGCCGGAGGCATCCAGGCGCACGCCCAGCCGCCGGAACGCCCAGCAGTCATAGGCCACCGAGACGAAGAACGAGGCGGGCAGGCGGTTCTGCGCGCCGATCTTGCACCCGATCAGCGTCGTCGCCCCGCCGAAGCCCATGGCCCCGATGCCCAGCTTGTTGACGTGCTCCATGATGGAGCGCTCCAGCTCGGCCAGCTCCGGCACCGGGTTGGCGTCGTCCAGCGTGCGGAACAACTGCTGCTTGGCGAAATCGTAGCCGGCGGCCCGGTCCCCGCCGATGCACACGCCCACGGCGCCCGGCCCGCAGCCATGTCCCTGCGCTTTCCAGATGGCGTGCAGGATGCACTTGCGCACCCCCTCCAGCGTGCGGTCGGCGCGGCCCAGCCGGTCCAGTTCCACCGGCACCGAATATTGCGCGTTGCAGTTTTCGCAGCCGCCGCCCTTCAGGATCAGCCGCACCTCGATTTCGTTCTCTTCCCATTGCTCGAAGTGGAGCACGGGCGTGCCCGGGCCCAGGTTGTTACCGGTGTTCTTCCCGGTGACGGAATCGACGGAATTGGGGCGCAGCTTTCCGCGCTTGGTGGCTTCGGCCACCGCCGCCAGGATGGCTTTCCGCATGTCCACCTGGTTCACGCCCACCGGAGTATGGATGTAAAAGGTGAGCATGCCCGTATCCTGGCAGATCGCGCCTTCCGAGTCGTGCGCCAGGTCGATGTTCTCGGCGATCACCGAGAGCGCCTGGGAAGCGTGCGTGCCGCCCGGTTCCTCTCGGGTCGCCTTGGCCATGGCCGCGCGCACGTCGGGCGGCAGGTTGGTTGACGTCTGAATAATCAGTGCCAGCATGCTGTCCTGGAAAAAGGGCATAGGCATAGGATTTCTCCCGTCAAAAAAGGTGGTGAGATGAATATACCACGATCATACCACGCGCAAAAAGACGCGGCGCCCCGGAACTGAACCACAAAGACACCAAGAACACGAAGTCCGCGAAGGGTATTCCTTTGTGAAACTTTGTGTCCTTCGTGCCTTTGTGGTTCAAAATCCCTTTATTTCCAGAACAGCTTGACGGTGCCCTGGCTGTATCCGCCCAGGGCGTGGGAGTGCAGGTAGGCAAGCGCCCGTTTCTGGTTTTTTAGGTGGGCGTCCCAGAATGCCAGCGCGGCCATCTTGATGTAGCCGAAAACCGCCCGCTGGTCGGCATTCCCCTCGAGCGCGGAGCCCAGCCGGGTGCCGGCGGCTTGCTGCCCGGCAACCTCCACCAGGCGCCCGCTGAAGGAGAAGTGGTTCGCGCCCTCGATGAAGACGTGGTACTTGTTGCCGGCGGGCGCGAAGTCGAACGGCTCCTTCTTCCAGTCCGGTCCCTGGCCGGCGGCGCCCTGGTCGCGCGAGCCGGTCATGGTCATCATCGGGCAGGTGAGCGCCCCCCAAGAGCGCTGGGTCAAGCCCTGCTGGCCGCGGCCCTGTCCGGACATGACCAGGATGGCCCGGACGCGGCGGTCGGCGAAGCTCTGCCCCGGCGGCTTTCCGGGCAGATCGACGGTCGCCCCGCCCATCAACTGCGCGGTATAGGCGCCATAGGAATGGCCGCCCACGCCGATGCGCCGCCGGTCGATCTTGCCCTTCAGTTGCGGCGCGAGAACCGCCATCTCGACTAGGCTGTCGATGACCAAGCTGACGTCCCGCGGCCTCTCTTCCCATCCCTTGGAGTCGCGGACGGCCGAGCCGACGATATCGCGCAGGCTGATCGACCCTTCCCGTCTCCGCAACGACAGCGAATCGGAATGCGTCGGCTGGATGCAGACGTAGCCATGGCTGGCCCAGTAGCGCGTCAGTTCCGTATAGCCATCCTTGGAACCTCCGGCGCCGTGCGAGAAGATGATTAAGGGGAAGGAGCCGCGAGCCGCGGGGTAACTAATGCGAACCGGGAGATCCTTGGCCCGCTTCGCATCATGCAGGATCAACTGATCGATGGATTGTACCCGGTGGAGGCCGTCATTGGGCTTGTACGGAGCGCCCGCTGCCGGCGACTGGGCATCCAAACCGGGCGCCAGATGAGCAACGAGAAGGAGGCCGACAATTCGGGCCCCAACAGTACTTACCCGCATAACCCACCGCTAGGACAGTTCACCATATCACAAGGCGCAGCGCCGGGCGCCGAGTTTCGGGTGACGCGGGAATGCGGGCCGGCGTCGCAGGGACGGTTGCGCGGCGGCGCGGGCGGGCCCGCCCCGCCGCGCACCGGCTACCGAATCCCGAAGAGCGCGGCTCAGGCCGCCTTCGGCATTCTTGTCCAGGCGTACCCGCCGTACTTCTTGGCCGCCCTCTCGATGTCGGAAACCGCTTTCGCCAGGTCTTCGGTGTTCATGGCGGGACGGATCTCCACGGAAGCGTTGAAGGCCAGGAACCAAGGCTCGGAGATCCGTGGAATCTGCGATGGTTCGCTCATGTTGAGGAAGATATAGCCGGTTCTCCGGCCGTTTTCTTCGGCGAAGTAGGCCGCCTCGGGTTTCAGGTCCTCAAGGATCTCCTTGATCGTGCTGCCGAGTTTCCCCTCCACCGCCGCCCGGTTGGCCGTTTCCACCGGCAAAGAGACTTTCAACAGGATCCGCATGGCATTCTCCTTTGGGTAATTGGTCGGGTTTGCCCCTCACTTTACTTTGACGCGCGGGCGGGGGCGGCGGTCGCCTTCGCGACCGAGCCGCGCCCCGACCGCTCCTGCGGGCGGCCCTTGTGGTCGCCTCGTCCGGGAACCGGCGGGAGCCAAATCACCCGCGAAAAAAGGTAAGCTGAGTTATGCGGAAATTGCAGACACGGCCGCTCGACGACGGTTGCCGCTCGGTTGCGCTCGTCCTTCTCGGTTTCCTGGTGATTTGCTGCTGCGCGCCGGCGCTGCCGGCGCAGGAGGACCTGGATCGGCGCATCGGGAAAGAACTCGATTCACTGGTGGCCACCTATAAGCGTCTGCACCAGAACCCCGAGCTGTCCACCGAGGAGAAGGAAACCTCGGCGGCGGTGGCGCAGGAGTTGCGGCGGCTGGGGTTGGAGGTCACGGAGCGGGTCGGCAGGTACGAATCGCCGGGCGCGGTTTCGTACGGCGTGGTGGGGGTGCTGCGCAACGGCGCCGGCCCCACCGTGCTGGTGCGCACCGACATGGACGCTCTGCCGGTGGAAGAAAAGACGGGGCTGCCCTACGCCAGCCGCGTCCGCGCCAAAACGGCCGAGGGCGAGGTCGGGGTCATGCACGCCTGCGGCCACGACCTGCACATGACCGTGCTGCTGGGCACGGCGCGGATGCTCGCCCAGCTCAAGCAGCAGTGGCACGGCACGCTGGTCATGATCGGCCAGCCCGCCGAGGAACGGGTCGGCGGGGCCCGCGCCATGCTGGGCGACGGCCTCTATACGCGCTTCCCTCGGCCCGATTACGTGCTGGCGCTTCACGATGCGCCGCTGATTCCGGCGGGCAAGGTCGCCTGGCACGAAGGTCCCACCCTGGCCAGTTCCGATGCGGTGGATATCACGGTGCGCGGCGTGGGCGGGCACGGCGCCGCGCCCCACATGACCAAAGACCCCATCGTCATTGCCTCCGAGATGGTGCTGGCGCTGCAAACCATTGTCAGCCGGGAGATCGACCCGCTGGATTCGGCGGTGGTCACCGTGGGGGTGTTCCATGCCGGCACCAAGCGCAACATTATTCCCGACGACGCCACCTTGCAGCTTACCGTGCGGGCCTTCAAGCCGGAGACGCGGGAGAAGGTGTTGGCCTCCATCAAACGCATCGTCCAGGGCATTGCGGCCGCCGCGGGCGTTCCGCCGGAGCGCGCCCCGCTGGTGCGGGTCAATGAACGGGAATCGGTCCCCGCCACCGTCAACGATCCGCAACTGACCCGGCGCGTGGCCGTCGCCATGGAGCGCGCGCTCGGAAAAGATAACGTGCTTGCCGGCGATCCGATCATGGGTTCCGAGGACTTCAGCCTGTACGCCTTCGAAGACCCCCAGCCGCCCATCTGCATGTTCTGGCTGGGGGCCACCGACCCGGCGCGTCTGCGGGAGGCGCGCGAGACGGGCGCGCGGGTGCCGGGGCTGCATTCCAGCGAATTCGCCCCCTTGCCGGAGCCGGCCATCCGCACCGGCGTCAAAGCCATGACCGCCGCCGTCCTGGACCTGCTGCGTTAGCGTTTCCGATGGTTCCGAATCTGGCGCATCTGCGAAATCTGCGGCTGGCCGGCCCGGAGCGGATTGGGCGCCGAGAAATTCGCGCCACGGGGATGCTAGAATATGCGGTGAACCAATGCATCCCGACCTGAAGCTGGCAGTCGAACTGCAGGCCGTCGATAAGGAGATCGCGCGCCTCTCCGCCGAGATCGCCTACCTGCCCCGTCACATCCAGGAGATTGAGAGCAAGCTGGCCGGAACTCAGCGGCAATTGGAAGCCGACCGCCAGGGGCTGGCCCAGAACCAGCGCGAACGCCGCAAACTGGAAGGCGACATCCCCCCGGTGCAGCAGAAGATTTCCAAATACAAGGGCCAGGTTTTCGAGGTGAAGACCAACGAGCAGTATCGCGCGCTCCAGCACGAGATCGAATTCAACGAGGCGGAGATCCGCAAGATCGAGGACCAGATCCTGGAGCGCATGGTGGCGGCCGAAGAACTGGAGGGCCGCGTCAAGACGGCGGAGAAGCAACTGGGGGCCGAGCGCGCCGTGGCCGAGAAAGAGAAAGCGGAAGCGAGCGTCCGCACCCATGCGGACATGCAACTGCTGGCCGAATTCGAGCGGCGCCGCGCCGAATACCGCGGCGCCATGTCCGCCGACCTGGTTCGCGCCTACGACACCCTGGCGCGCACGCGCAAGGGCGTCGCGGTGGCCGAGGTGCGCGACAGCACCTGTTCGGAATGCAACGTTCGGCTCCGGCCCCAGGCCTTTCAGCAAGTGAGATCGAGCGATCAGATTTTGCGTTGCGAGAGCTGCGGCCGCATTCAGTACTACATCCCGCCGGCCATCACCGAGGACGTCAGCGAAACACAGATGGCCCCGGGTCCCAACGGGTAGAGCCGCAGCCGCAGATTCCGCAGATTACACGGTTTTTTCTGTTCCATCCTTTGATCTGTGCAATCTGCGGCTAAGACGCTTGGCACCTCTGGCGCGGAATCGAGTAAAATCAGGGATTAGCGTGTCTCCGGAGATCATTTTCGACATCCTGGCGTTCCTGTTCGCCATCAGCATCCATGAGTCGGCGCACGCCTGGTCGGCCTGGCGGCTGGGGGATTCGACGGCCCGCTACCTGGGCCGGGTGTCGCTGAATCCGCTGCGCCACATCGACCCCATCGGCACGGTGCTGTTTCCGCTATTCGGGGCGATCTCGGGATGGCCGATACTGGGCTGGGCCAAGCCCACGCCGGTGAATCTGGCGCGGCTGCGGCGGCCGGGCCGCGACTACGTGCTGGTGTCGGTCGCCGGACCGGCCAGCAACTTCCTGGTCGCCGTCTGCGCCCTGCTGGCCTTGCTGGCCTTGCGCCTGTTCCCGCCCGACGGCGACGCCATCGTGACCGGCCTGCCGTACCACGGCGCGCACGGCGCCTCGCTGCTGGCCGGCGTGGCGCTGCTGCTGTACCGCTTTCTGCTGATCAACCTGCTGCTCGGCATCTTCAACCTGATCCCCATTCCGCCGCTGGACGGCAGCCACATCCTGGCCGGCATTCTGCCGGCGCGGTGGAGCGAACTGTACCAGCGCGCCGGCCGGTTCGGGTTCCTGCTGCTGATGCTCCTGCTGTGGAGCAACGTCCCCTATTTCCTGTTTTCCCCCGTTCTCGGGCTGGTCCATTCCCTGATGAGGTTGTGAAGGCGTGGAGTTGAAACGAGTCTTAAGCGGAATGCGCCCCACCGGAAAGCTGCACATCGGCCATTACCTCGGGGCGCTGGTGAACTGGTTGAAGATGCAGCGGGAGTTCGACTGCTTCTTCTTCGTAGCCGACTGGCATGCGTTGACCTCCGATTACGCCGACACCAGCCGCATCAAGGAATACACGCTGGATCTGGCCATCGACTGGCTGGCCTGCGGGCTGGACCCGGCGCGCGCCACGCTGTTCGTGCAGTCCCATATCCCCGAGCACGCCGAGCTGAACCTGCTGCTGGGCATGGTCACGCCGCTCGGCTGGCTGTACCGCGTGCCCACCTACAAGGAGCAGCGCGACAACATCAAGGACAAGGACCTGGACACCTTCGGCTTCCTCGGCTACCCGGTGCTGCAGGCGGCCGACATCGTGATGTACAAGGCGAACTACGTGCCGGTGGGTGAGGACCAGGTGGCGCACGTGGAGCTGACGCGCGAGATCGTTCGCCGCTTTAACAATCTCTATCCGCTGCCGGAGGGCCGGGCGGTTTTTCCCGAGCCCGAGGCTTACCTGACGCCGACGCCGCGCCTGCCCGGCCTCGACGGACGCAAGATGTCGAAGAGCTACGGCAACGCCATTCTGCTGAGCGAGCCGGAAGCCGACATCCGCAAGAAGATCGCGACCATGATGACCGACCCGGCGCGGGTGCGGCGCACCGACAAGGGCACCCCGGAGCTCTGTCCGGTCTTCGACTACCACAACGTGGTCTCCACGCCCGAGGTCATCGCCTGGGCGGACCAGGGGTGCCGCACCGCCGGCATCGGCTGCCTGGAGTGCAAACGGGCCATGGCCGACGGGCTGATGCAGGTGCTGCGCCCCATCCAGGAGCGGCGGCGCGAGTACGAAGAGCAACCGCGCCGCGCCTGGCAGGTGCTGGAGGAAGGCGACGAGCGCGCCCGCCGCGTGGCGGGCGCCACCATGGACGACGTCCGCCAAGCCACGCACCTTACCCGTTCCCTGCCTACACCGGGCACCTGAGAGACGCCGCAACCGGGCCCCCCGCCCGGGTTCAGACCCCGGTTATGGCGGTAGCCGGTGGTCTTTTTTGTGCCT
>Ga0315291_10003563_pt1 | contig 20117 bp, 12 predicted proteins | sample YL17G12_20_MG_FD_203070 | JGI IMG/M metagenome (GOLD analysis project Ga0315291, IMG submission 203070) | Sediment microbial communities from Yellowstone Lake, YNP, Wyoming, USA - YL17G12_20 | ecosystem: Environmental > Aquatic > Freshwater > Lake > Sediment | place: USA: Wyoming | collected...
CTCCTCAACAAGCCGGCCGGCCGGGTCGTCAGCGTCAAGGACCCGTTCGGACGGCCGACGGTCATGGACCTCCTGCCCCATCTCCCGGTCCGGGTCTATCCCGTCGGGCGTCTCGACATCGATACCGAGGGGGCGCTTCTCCTGTCGAACGACGGGGACCTGGCCCTCCGGCTGACCCATCCCCGTTACGGCGTGGGGAAAGTCTATCACGTCCGGGTCGAAGGCGAGCCCACGGAAGACGACCTCAACAAGGTCCGTCATGGCGTTTTTCTCGAGGGGCGCAAGACAGCGCCCGCCCGGATCCAGGTCCTGCGGGGGGGGCGCCGTCATTCGATCCTCGCTGTCGAGATCCACGAAGGCCGGAAGAGGGAGATCCGGAAGCTTTTCGAGGCCGTCGGCTACCCCGTCGCCGGTCTCGTCCGCGTCGAGTTCGCCGGCCTGACCCTCGAGGGCCTCAAGCCGGGTCACTGGCGCTATCTCAAGACCTCGGAGATCTCACGCCTGAGGAAGCGCGCGGAAGGGAGCGGCGCGGCGGCCCCGCCTCGCCGAGAGAACGCGGCCCGGCCTAAAGCAAGACCCGGCCGCTGATCATTGCGGCCCGCCGGCCTGCCCTTCGCCCTTGCCGTTTCCCCCGGAAAAGGATTTCCAGCCGCTGGCCAGCCGCTGGAGCTCTCGGTCGACGAGGCCATGGACCGTGCCCTCCTCGTAGGTCCCGTCCTCCTGCGGAAGGCCCGCCTCGACGCCCGTCAGGATCTCGATACCCTCATCGATCGTCCGGACGGGATAGACGTGGAATTTCCCTTCCCGGACTGCGGTGACGACATCGGCGCGGAGCATGAGGTTCTGGACGTTCTGGTGGGGGATGAGGACGCCCTGCGTCCCGGTCAGGCCCTTGGCCCGGCAGACGCCGAAGAAACCCTCGATCTTTTCGTTGACCCCGCCGATCGGCTGGACCTCGCCCTTCTGGTTCAAGGACCCCGTGACCGCGATGTCCTGGCGGAGGGCGAGGCCCGACAGGCTCGAGAGGATGGCGTAGACCTCGGTCGACGAGGCGCTGTCGCCGTCGACGCCGCCATAGGACTGTTCGAAGGCGAGGGAGGCGGCCAGGGAGAACGGCCTCTTCGACGCGTACTTCCCGCGGAGGTAGCCGCCGAGGATGAGGACGCCCTTGTTGTGGGTCGGGCCGCTCATGTCGGCCTCCCGCTCGATGTTGATGACCCCGGCCCGGCCCATGGACGTCCGGGCGGTGATGCGGGCCGGCTTGCCGAACATGAACTGACCCATGTCGTAGACCGACAGGCCGTTGACCTGGCCGACCACGGCGCCTTCCGTATCGATGAGGATCGTCCCCTCCTCGATCATCTCCTGGATCTTGTCCTCGATCAGGCTGACCCGCTCGAAACGCTCCCGGATGGCCTTTTCGACGTCGTCGCGGCCGACGGCCGTTTTCTTGTCCTTGCCGGCCCAGTAGCTCGACTCGCGGATGACGTCGGCGATGACGTGGAAGCGCGTCGAGAGCTTCCGCTGGCGCCCGGCGAGACGCGTCGCGTATTCGATGAGGGCCGCGATGCCGTCCTTGTCGAGAGGCATCAGACCGTCCTCGTCGCAGATCTTCTTGATGAACCGGACGTAGTTGCCGACGGCCTCCTCGCCCCTGTCCATCTCCGAGTCGAACTCGGCCTTGATCTTGAAGATCTTTTTGAAGTCCTCGTCCATGAAGAAGAGCAGGTTGTAGATCGAGGTGTCGCCGATCATGACGACCTTGACGTCGGACTTGACGGACTCCGGCTTGAGCCGGGCGCTCGAGAACAGGTACATCTGCAGGGGGTTCTGGATCTCGAAGATCTGGTTCCGCAGGGTCCTTTTCAGGGTGGCCCAGACCCCCGGCTCGACAATTGCGTCCATGGCGTTGATGACGAGGTAGCCGCCGTTGGCCTTGAGGAACGAGCCGGCCTTGATCATGGTGAAGTCCGTCTGGCCCATGCCGGCGCGGGTGTAGGAGACCTCGATCGACCCGAAGAGGTTGACGTAGTTCGGGTTGGTCTCCATGACGACGGGCGCACCGGGCTGGTCCGAATTGTCGACGAGCAGGTTGACCCGGTACTCCAGAAAATTCTCGAGCTGTTCCCTGTCCTCTTTTTTCTGATTCTTGAACAGGTCGATCGTCTTGACCAGGGCCTTTTCGACGTCGTCGAGGTAGGCGCCGATCTTGGGGAAGGCGAAGCGGGCCCGGACCTCGTCGATGCCGCCCTTGATGACGGGCGTTATGGATTCCTCGTCCCAGCCCCGGAGGAGCGTCTGCGTCTCCTCGTCGATCTCCTTGAGTTTCTCGAAGATGTCCTCCAGCTTAGCCGTCAGCTCCTCGTATTTCGTCCGGAGCGCGTCCAGCGTCTCCTTGGGGATCTTCTTTTCCTTGACCAGGCCCTCGATCTTGGCGAAGGGGGTGGGCTGGCCCTCGAGGACGGGAATGAGGTCGGGCCGCGTGAACATGCCCATCTGGACCTGGATGACCGATAAGCCCTTCTCGCCCGCTTCTTCCTCGAATCGCTGGAGGATGTCCCGCTGTTTTTTCTGCTGGCTCTCGACGATGGCGTCCCGCTTTTCCGCGTAGAACGGGCTCTTGAGCAGACTGGGGATGTTCGTCCGGAGCAGGTCGATCAACCTGGCCATGGCCTCGCCGAAGAGCTTTCCCTGGCCGGAGGGGAGCATGATGAGGACGGGTTCGTCGGGGTACTTGAAGTTGTTGACGTAGAGGATGTCGTCGGGCGTCCGGTCGCCCTTCTTCAGCCGCTCGAGGAACTGTTTCACCGTCGTCGTCCGGCCCGTGCCGACCATGCCGGTGATGAAGACGTTATAGCCGAGGCTCTTGATGTCCAGGCCGGTCTGGATGGCCCGCAGGGCGCGCTCCTGGCCGATGATCTCCTCGCAGGCCCGGGCCTCGCTCGTCGAGGCGACGGGGATGATGTCCGGACAGCAGGTCCAGCGCAGTTTGTCGGCGGGGAGCTCAGCGAATCCCGTTCTCGTTTTCATGGCCTTGTCTCCTGGCCTCAACCTACCACAACCGCCGGCTTTCCTCAAGGCGCGGCCGCCCTCTCGTTTTTTTGATGAAAATCCCCCGCACATCTGCTAAAATACTATGCAGGGCAGACTATCGCCCGGCTAGTACTCGGGGAGCAGCGAGGATTATGAAAATTATTTGCTGCTCCCCGTAGTAGGTCTGCTTCGGACCCGGGAAGGAGAAAGACGTCCATGAAAATCCATCAAGGCAAGCTCCAGGCCAAGGGGTTCAGGATCGCGATCGTGGTTAGCCGTTTCAACAGCTTCATCTCGGAACGGCTGCTCGAAGGCGCCCTGGAAGCCCTCCAGAAGATGGGGGCCCAGGAGGCCGACCTGACGGTCTACAAGGTGCCGGGCTCTTTCGAAGTGCCGCTCGTCGCCAAGAAGATCGCCAAGGCCAAGGCGGCCGACGGCATCCTCTGCGTCGGCGCCCTCATCCGCGGGGACACGCCCCATTTCGATTTCCTCGGCGCCGAGGTCATCAAGGGGCTGGCCCAGATCGCCATGGAGGACGGCGTTCCCGTTTCCTTCGGCATCCTGACCGTCGATACCGTCGAGCAGGGCATCGAGCGGGCCGGGGCCAAGGCGGGCAACAAGGGCTACGACGCCGCCTTCTCGCTCATCGAGACGCTGAACGTGATCAAGGAAGCGGGCCTCCGCTGAGCGGGTGACCGGATCGAGCCATGGGACAACGCCGCAAGGCGCGGGAGTGCGCCCTCCAGATCCTGTTCCAGCTCGAGTTCAACGCCGGCGACCCCAAGGCCCTCGTCAAGGTCTACTGGGAACACCAGAAAGCGTCGCCCGAGGTCCGGAAATACGGGACCTGGATCGTCGAGGAGATCATCGCCCACGGGGAGGACATCGACCGGGCCATCCAGTCGGCTTCGAAGAACTGGCGCCTCTCCCGCATGGCCGTCATCGACCGGAACATCCTGAGGATCGCCGTCTGCGAGCTTCTCTACGAAAAGACGCTCGTCCCGGCCATCATCATGAACGAGGCGATCGAGGTCGCCAAGCGCTACAGCGGCGAAGAGTCCGCCGTGTTCGTCAACGGGGTCCTCGACGCCGTGGGGCGGCTGCTCAAGGAGAAAGCGGGCAAGCCGGGAACGGCGGCCGGGCCGGACAAAGAAGGTGAGCATGAGCAAAAAAGAGGACAACGCGGAACTTGACCAGGACGTCGCCCGCCGGGAGAAATACCGCAAGCTCCGGGAGGCGGGCGTCGAGCTGTTCCCCTACACCGCCGCCAAGACCCACGAGATCAAGGACATCGTCGAGACCTTCGGCGGCCTGACCGCGGAGGAGCTCGAGGCCAAGAAGACCTCCGTCGTCGTCCCCGGCCGGATCCTGTCCGTCCGGAAGATGGGGCGGGCGACCTTCTTCCACGTCTCGGACGGCCGGTTGCGGCTCCAGGCCTACATCCGGGAAGACAAGGCCAGGTCCGCGGCCTATGAGCTCTTCGGCCTACTTGACCTCGGCGACGTCGTGGCGGTCGCCGGGACCCTGTTCAAGACGCGGACGGGAGAGCTCACCGTCCTCTGCGACTCCGTCACCTTCCTGGCCAAGGCCCTCCACCCGCTCCCCGAGAAGTGGCACGGCCTCCAGGACGTCGAGCTTCGCTACCGCCAGAGGTACCTCGACCTCATCATGAACCCCGAGGTCGGCGAGGTCTTCCGCCTGCGGAGCGCCATCGTCGCCCACATCCGCAGGTTTTTCGACGGCCGCGGCTACATCGAAGTCGAGACGCCGATGATGCACGCCGTCCCGGGTGGCGCCCTGGCCCGGCCCTTCAAGACCTTCCACAACGCGCTCGGCCTCGACCTCTACCTGCGCATCGCCCCCGAGCTCTTCCTGAAGCGGCTGGTCGTCGGCGGCCTGGACAAGGTCTACGAGATCAACCGCAGCTTCCGCAACGAGGGCATCGACGCCCAGCACAACCCCGAGTTCACCATGCTCGAGTTCTACGAGGCGTACAAAGACTACTACGACATGATGGACCTGACCGAGGAGCTGCTGACGGGCATGACCGAGGCCCTGCTGGGCAAGGCCGAGGTCCCCTTCGGCGAGCACACGATCTCTTTCAAGAGGCCCTACAAGCGGCTGAAGTTCATGGACGCCGTCGTCTCCTACAGCGGCCTCGCGCCGAGCCGTTTTTCCGACCGCCAAGGCCTCATCGAGTTCGCCGAAGGCCTGGCTCCCGAGAAGAAACCTCTGACCTACGGCAAGGCCCTGGACGTCCTCTTCGACCGGTTCGTCAAAGACAAGATCGTCCAGCCGACGTTCATCACGAACCCGCCCAAGGAGATCTCGCCGCTGGCCAAGACCTCCCGCGATAACCCCGAGGAAGCCGAGCGGTTCGAACTCCTCGTCGCCGGAATGGAGGTGGCCAACGCCTTCTCGGAGCTGACCGACCCCGCCGAACAGCTGGCTCGCTTCGAGGACCAGGCCGAGGAGAAGCGGAAGGGTGACGAGGAATCCCACCCCGTCGACATGGACTACGTGGAGGCCCTCGAGTACGGCCTGCCGCCGACGGGCGGGGAGGGGATCGGCATCGACCGGCTGACCATGATCCTGGCCAACCGGAAGTCCATCCGGGAAGTCGTCCTCTTCCCCCTGCTTCGGCCGAAATAAGCGCATGAAGTTCGAACTATTCATCGCCCGGCGCTACCTCACGGCAAGGAGGAAACAGGCCTTCATCTCCGTCATCACCTCTATTTCCGTCATTGGAATCGCTATCGGCGTCGCCGCCCTGGTCATCGCCATCGCCCTCATCACCGGCTTCCAGGGGGATGTCCAGGACAAGATCCTGGGCGCAACCTCCCATGTCATGGTCTCGGACCTCGGCGGCCAGGGGCTCGCCGGCTACGAGGGCCTGGCCGAGAAGATCCGGGCCATCCCGGGTGTCGAGTCCGTGGCCCCGGTCGTCTACAGCACGGTGCTCATCACCGGGCTCGGCGAGAGCTCCGGGGCCCTGGTCAAGGGCCTCGACTTCGACCGCGAGCGGCAGAGCGTCGCTTGGCTCCAGAAGCTCGAGGCCGGACGGATCCCGGATGGGGGCGGGGTCCGCGAAGGCCTCCTCCTCGGCCGGGAGCTCGCCCTGCGGATCGGCGCCCAGGCCGGCGACGTCGTGGACGTGGTGACGGCCTCCTCGACCCTGTCCCCTCTGGGCCTCCTGCCGAAGAGGAAGAGGTTCCAGGTGACGGGGATTTTCAACACCGGGCTTTACGAGTTCGACAGCTCGACGGCCCTCGTCTCGATCGGCGTCGCCCAGAAACTCTTCGGCCTCGAAGGCCGGGCCAGCTACATCCAAGTCAAGCTAAGGGACATCTTCGCCGCGCCCGCCGTCGGCGAGACGATCAAGGCGGCATTGCCGCCCGTCGTCTACATTACGACCTGGATGGAGCTCAACAAGTCGCTCTTCTCCGCGTTGAAGCTCGAGAAGAACATCATGTTCCTGACCATCACCCTGATCGTCATCGTGGCCGCCTTGAATATCATCGCCACACTCATCCTCATGGTCATGGAGAAGACCCGCGATATCGGCATCCTCATGGCTATGGGCGCTACGCCTCAGTCGATCAACCGGATCTTTTTCTACCAGGGGGCGCTGATCGGCGTCATCGGGACGGCCCTCGGCGTCCTCCTCGGCCTCGGCTGGTGCGCCCTGGCCAACGCCTTCGAGCTCATCAAGATCCCCGTGGACATCTACCAGATCTCCCACGTCCCGTTCCGGCTGAGGCTCCTCGACCTGGCCCTCATCGTCGGCGTGACCCTGGCGATCAGCTTCGTGTCGACCCTTTTCCCGGCCCGCCGGGCGGCCAAGGTGGATCCCGTGGTGGCGTTGAAATATGAGTGACCGCGTCCTCGTCGCCGAAAACCTGGGGAAAACCTACCCCCTCCCGAAGGGCGAACTGCGCGTCTTCGAAGGCCTCGGTTTCGAACTCGAGCGGGGCGAGCTCGCGGCTATCATGGGGGCCTCGGGGGTGGGCAAGACGACGTTCCTCAACCTCCTCGGCGCCCTCGACCGGCCTTCGGAAGGACGCGTCTTTCTCGACGGGGAAGACCTCTTTGCGGGGACGGACCGGGAGGTCGCCGGGGTCCGCAACCGCAAGATCGGCTTCGTCTTCCAGGTCTTCCACCTCCTCCCCGAGTTCACTTCCCTCGAGAACGTCAGCTTCCCCCTGATGATCCGGGGCGTCCCGAAAAAGGAGGCTTTTCTCAAGGCCCGCGACATCCTCGAGGAAGTCTCTCTCGAGGACAAGGCCCATTCGCGGCCGAGCCAGCTCTCCGGCGGCGAGCAGCAGCGCGTGGCCATCGCCCGAGCGCTCGTCAGCGAGCCTCGGCTCCTGCTGGCCGACGAGCCGACGGGCAACCTCGACTGGAAGACCGGGGAAAAAGTGCTCCGGCTCGTCCTCGACCTCCACGAGCGCAGGGGGCTGTCCTCCATCCTCGTCACCCATAACGAGAAAATCGCCCGTTACTGCCACAAGGTCTACATGATGGAGGCGGGGGAGCTGAAACTTTTGTCCTCCCGCCCGAGTTACTAAGCCGGGCAGAAAATAGATGTCTTCAGATTTCTATATAGCCCGGCTAGTACTCGTGGAGCAGCAAGGATTATGCAAAGTATTTACTGCTCCCCGTAGTAATCCGGGTATGAGGTCCCCGGCTGCCCCAGGACCGGAATTTTGACCAAGCCGGCCCAATATGGTATATGATAGAAGGATATCCGAAATGAAAAAGCTCGTCCTGGCGCTGCTGCTCATCATCCTCCCCGGTCTTCTGGCCGCCCAGGAGATCCTGGAGAAGATCGAGATCGTCGGTAACGACCGGGTGACGCCGGAGACGATCCTCTATTATCTCACGGTTCGGGAAGGCGAATACTACGTCACCGAACAGTTTCGCGGGGACTTCCGCGCCCTCTGGTCGACGGGGTTTTTTTCGAACATCAAGTTCGAGGAAGCCCAGGGGACGAGGGGCCGGATCGTTCGGATCACGGTCGAGGAGAGCCCGGTCGTCAAGGCCATCACCTACAAGACGGGCAAGAAGGTCAAGGAAAAAGACATCGTCAATAAGCTGAAGGAGAAGGACCAGGCCATCCTGCCCTATTCCTATTACAATCCCTACAAGCTCCAGCGGATCAAGGACACCATCACCGACCTTCTTTTCGAGAAGGGGCTCCTGGCCTCGAAGATCGACACGGAGATCGTCAAGAAGGGTAAGAACGAGGTGGACGTCCTGATCAGGATCAACGAGGGCCCCAAGGTCCGGGTCGGGGACGTCGTCTTCGAGGGCGACACCAAGCTCGAGCCGAGCGCGCTCAAAGGGTCGATGAAGGACAACCGGCCCCACAGCCTGATCAACTGGGTCCTGGGCAAGGACGTCTACAAGCAGAACAAGCTCACCGACGACGTCGACCTGATCAAGAAGAAATACCAGGAGAACGGCTACATGGAGGCCTCCGTCGGCCAGCCGCGGATCGAGGAGATCGAGAGACGGTCGGTCGTGTTCAAGAAGCAGAAGATGATGCGGCTCGTCATCCCCATCACCGCCGGCTATCTCTACCGCGTCGGCGAGATCAAAGTCGAGGGGAACAAAGCCGTCAACGCCAAGTACCTCCGGGCCATGGTCAAGCTCCAGCCCGCGGAGGTCTATAGCACCAAGGACCGGGAAAAGAGCGTCGACGACATCGGGGAGGTCTACCGGGACGGCGGCTACGTCTATGCCCAGGTCATTCCCGTCGAGAACCTCGACCCCAAGAGGAAGATCGTCAACATCACCTTCAACATCGTCGAAGGGGAGGTCGCCATCCTCAGCCGGCTCGAGTTCCGCGGCAACATCTTCACCAAAGACAAAGTCATCCGGAGGGAGATGATGATCCGGGAGGGCGACCGCTTCAGCCTGAGCATGTTCAAGAACAGCATCCTGCGGATCAAGCAGCTCGGGCTCGTCGACCTCGAGAAGGACCCCGACATCAAGCCCAACCCGGACGACCCGACCAAGATGGACGTCCAGGTCAACGTCAAGGAGCTCCAACGGAACAACGTCCAGTTCTCCGCGGGCTACAGCGGCTATGAGGGGACGTTCGTGGCCTTCAGCTACTCCACGGTCAACTTCCTCGGAGCGGGCGAAACCCTGGAGCTCACCGCCCAGCAGGGCAAGCTCGTCAAGAATTACTCCTTCGGCTTTTCCGAGCCGTACCTCTTCGACAAGCCCATCACGGCGGGCTTCAACATCTACGACCGGAAGACCGACTACAGCTCGTTCGGCCTCTACAAGCAGAAAACGAAGGGCATCGACCTCAGCGTCGGAACGAGGCTTTTCGGGATGTGGCGGGCGAACATGACGTACACCATCCAAAAGCTCAACGTCACCTATCCCCAAGGGACGGCGATCTCGTCGATCTACGGCTCCGGCGCGTTCTATGAGAGCTCGATCACCCCGATGCTCTTCCGGTCGACGATCGATAGCCCCCTGACGCCGACACACGGCACTCAGTACTCGGTAAGCATGAAGTACGCCGGCACTTTTCTCGGCGGCGCGATCGACCTGATCAAGCCCCAGGTGGAGTTCACCTACTACCACCCGATCCTCGGCCGCGGGCCCAGGGCTCACGTCATCGGTTTCCACGCCCAGTACCAGTTGGTCAAAGCGATAAACGGCTCCGAGATCCCGTATTGGGAGAAGTTCTTCCTCGGCGGAGAGCGCTCGATCCGCGGCTACGAGGTCTACACGATCGGGCCCAGAAACGAGAACGGCTACAACCTGGGCGGCGAAAAGACGGCGTTCTTCAACGCGGAATACATCATCCCCGTCGGCGGCCCGCTCTATGTGATCGCCTTCTACGACATGGGAAATTCCATCCTCTCCAGCGAAAAGCTCAGGTTCAAGGACATGTACTCGTCGATGGGCATCGAGGCCCGGCTCTTCATCCCCGCCCTGCGCGTGCCCTTCCGCCTGATCTTCGCCTACAACAACAAGAAGATCTATGCGGCCGACCCGGATTTCGCCTTTCGTTTCGCCGTGGGCACGACATTTTAGGGCGCACGGCCCGACTCCCCGACAGGAGGTTTCGACATGAGAAGACAACTTCGGCTCATCGCGCTGGTCGCAGCGGCCGCGGCCGGGCTCGCCGGGCTCGTCCCTGCCCAGGAGGCGAGCAAGTTGGGGATTGTTAATTCCCCGGAGATCCTCGATAAGTCCGTGGAAGGTCAGCGGGTGCAGGCCCAGCTCCAGGCGGCGGATAAGAAGTACGCCGAGAGCATCACCCGACTGGACGATCAGATCAAGCAACTCCAGAACCGGCTGAGCACGCAACGGCTGACCCTGGCCGCCGAGGCGGCCGCGAGGATCCAGGCCGACATTCAGAAAGCGCAGACGGAACGGCAACGGACAGCCGAGGACGCCGGCCGGGCTCTGCAGGAGCTTCAGGCGAGGACCCTGGGCCAGCTCCAGAACGAGATCATGCCCATCATCGAGCAGATCCGGAAGGACAAAGAGCTTGACGTCATCCTCGACGCGGGCAGGAGCGGGATCGTGTTCGTGAGCCCGGCGCTCGATCTGACCGCCGAGGTCATCCGGCGGTACGACGCCCTAAAGGCGGCCCCCCCGGCCAAGAAGTAGATCTGAGCAAGGCCGGCCATGATCTCGATAGAACAGATCTCGAAATTCCTGCCCCACCGTTTTCCCTTCCTACTCGTCGACCGCGTCATCGACATTGTCCCCGGGAAGACCATCATCGCCCTGAAGAACGTGACCTGCAACGAACAGTTCTTTCAGGGCCATTTCCCGGAATGGAAGATCATGCCCGGCGTCCTCATCCTCGAGGCCCTGGCCCAGGCCGGCGCCATCCTCCTCTTCAGCTCCATCCCTAATCCGGAGAGTAAATTCATCGTCATGAGCAAGATCGACAAGGCCAAGTTCAAACGGATGGTCGTTCCCGGCGACCAGCTCCGGTTGGACGTCGAGTGGACCCGGGGGAAAGGGCGGCTCTGCCAGATGAAGGGGAAGGCCCTCGTGGACGGGGATCTCGCGGCCGAAGCGGAAATCTACGCCAGCGTTCTCGACATCGAGGACCTCAAAGAAAAAAAGGGCTCGGGACAGATCTAACCCGACAGCGGGCGGGGCGCCGCGGTCCACTTCCGCTGCGAAGGCTCGTCCCTCGACGACGCCCCCCTCACTTCTCTCCCCGCGATACCGGACGTAAGATTATTTCATTAGGAAAAAGGCATCGTTGAGGTTGGAATTGTAGGTGACGCCCGTGAGGGTCACTTTCTGGGCTTCGGTCCCGTTGTGGAGGACGCGCATCGAGAAAGCGACCGTCGTGCCGCCGACCTTCTGGTAGTTGCTCAGGAAAGTCTCCGCGTCGACTTCTCCCCCCGTCTGGTCGATGGATTTGCCCTGCTGCTTGTAGGGGAGGTACGTGGCCGGGTCGAGGAAAAAGGTGTTCTTGTAGCCGTCCGAGAGGGTCTGCTCGAGGACGATATAGTCCTTGTCCTCGATTTTCGCCTTGGGCTTCAGGGCGTAGGTGATGCCGAGCTTTTGAGGATTGAGGAAAGCCTGATTGCCCAGGGCCTGGCGGGCGAATTGCTTAGTCATGAAATCGGGCATCTCCTCTGTCGCCCCGGACTGGGGATTCGTGGACCAAGCCTTCTGTCCGTCGAACGCCTGGGTTATGGTTATCCCCAGTTCGGCGATATCGATGTCCATGCGGACCTTGTCGGGTTCCTTCTGGTAGATCGTAATGGGCGCCGTGATGGGGTAGGGGCTGGTGATCTCGACCGTGCCCGTGATGGTCGTGTCCTTGATGTCCTCGAGGGCCTTCTTTCCGCCCATGGCGTCGATCATCTTGCTCAGGACGTCCTGGGCCGTCTGCCCGTAGCCGGGCAGGGCGGCGAGCGTCATCAGCACGATGGCGCTGAGAATCCACGCGGTTGCTTTTTTCATACGTTCCTCCAATTTCTTCGTAGTGGCGATCATTCGATATTACGGGTATTGTAAACGAAAGTTCGGCTTTTGCCAACCTTCCGGACCTGCGCGAGCTTTCTTGGGCATCCGTTTCCGACAACTCGACAGCGCCGGGGCCCCGGCCTTGCCACCGCCCTTGGCAGTGCTGGCGAAGCCGGCAGGACCGGGGGTCCACTTCCGCCGCGAAGGCTCGTCCCTTGGCAAGCTCGGACAAGTCTTTAAAAATATGGAAATCTAGCCATTTATTAAGGGGCAGTCTGTTACGATTGTAAATAATTAATAATAAGCTATTTAAGCCAGTTAAATGGCTCCAAAGGATTAATTAAATGTAATGAATCAGGACATATAAAAATAGTCAAGTATAATATTTCTCTTGATTTAGGTTGATAAATTATGCTATAATACACATGTTCATTAATAGGACATTGTTTAGAGATGGTGATAGCGCGGAACATGGCTCGTAATTTCTCTTTGATCACCTGCAAAAACTTTGACCGGGAGATCCTGGCCATCCAATCCTCCCCGGATTTCCAGGACGTCCGTTTCAAAGCGCTGCCGATTGACTGTGACCAGGTCGAAGCCAAATGGCCCAGTCTGGGTGAAGCCGTCGAGTCCTTCCGCAACGACGGGTGTTCCGTCTGTATCTTCGGCAGCTACTGCCTGACCCATGTTGAGAAGGACTTCGGCCTCCGCGAAGCCTGCCGGTTCATCCAGAAAGGCCAATGCTTCGAGTGGGTCGCCGACAAGGAGATCCTCGACCGCTTCCTCCAAAACGGCGCGCTTCTCGTCCTGCCGGGATGGCTCAGGGACTGGGAAGCCCAGGTCGACAAGCGTTGGCCGTCCGGCCGGAAGAGCGCCCAAAACTATTTCCGTGAGCTGGCGAAAAAAGTGGTCCTGCTCGACACGGGCGTCCATCCCAATATCGACCGCGAGCTAAAAGCCTTCGCCCGCTTCCTTCGGCTCCCGCGTGAGGTCTTTCCCGCGGGGCTCGAGCATTTCAAGCTGAACCTTGCCCGGATCGTCCTCTCCTGGCGCGTGGAGCGGGAAAAGGAGGGCGTCGAAGACCAAATGGCCGCGATCCGCCAGCAGATGTCCGACTACGCCCGGATCGGCCATCACTTGGGGGCCGTGACCAACGCCAAGAGCTTGGAGGAGGCTCTGGCCGGTGTCCTCGAGCTTTTTCGCGTCCTCCTTTTGCCGCAGGAAGTCGTCTATTATCCTGTCGAATCCTTTTCCGGCCGGCCCGGTCCCGAAGGCTCTCCCTGGGACAGGATCATCGCGCTCAATGCCGATTATGCCTGGATCGACGACCGGCGGGCGATCTATCTCAAGATCTCCTATAACCAGGAGCTCCTGGGCATCCTCGAGGTCGTCGGCTTCGGCGACCCTGAACGGCGGGAACACGACCTCAACCTGGCGCTGGCACTGGCCAGGATCTCGGGTCTGGCCCTGATGAACGTCAAGACCAGCGGCGCGCTGAACGTAGAACGGGACAGGGCCGCCGGCGCTGAAGCCGCCTTGACGGCCGGGGAAGAGATGATGAGGACGATTTTCAGCTATCCCCTGGGCCTTTACAGAACGACGCCCCAGGGGCAGATCCTCGATGCTACGCCAACGCTGGCCCGGATGTTCGGCTACCCGGACGTCGCCGCGCTCAAGACTGTGAACTTCTGGGACATCCACTACGACCCGGCCGATAAGGCCACTTGGCAGGCCGTCCTCGATTCGAGCTCTATGGTCGAGATCTTCGAAACCCGGCTGCGGCGGAGCAACGGCACGCTTTTTTGGGCCAAGGATTCTTCCCGGGCGGCCAAGGACTCCCGGGGGAACGCCATGTTCTACGACGGGGTCATCGAAGACATCTCCCGGAAGAAGCAGATGGAAGAAGACCACTCCTGGGGCGTGCGTCTGCAGGCTTCGGTGAGCGACGTCTCCGAACGGCTGCTGTCCCCGACGCCGATCGAGGAAATGTCCTCCATCGTCCTGGAGCACGCTCGCCGGCTGACCGCGAGCGCCACTGCGTTCGTCGGGCACGTCGACGAGCGGACGGGGCGGCTCGTCCCCGTGGCCCTGACTCCGGATGCCCGGGACCTGCTGGCCGGGCATTCCGCGAGCGGCGGGAATCCCCACGAGGCCTCGCGGATGTGGCGCTGGGTTCTCGAGAAACTCAAGCCCATCGTGACGAACGTCACCAGCCTGGATCCGCGTTTTTCAGGGATGCCCACGTGGCATTTCCCCGTCAACCAGTTCCTGGCCGTTCCCGCGGTCATGTCGGGCGGCATCGTCGGGCTGATCGTCGTCGCCAACGGGGAAAACCCGTACGTGGAAAGGGATCTCAATGCGGTCGAACGCCTGGCCACCCTCTACGCGGTCGCCATCCATCGGACCCGGACGGAGAATGAGCTGCGGGACCTGTCGCTCACCGACGAACTGACGAAAGTCTACAACCGCCGCGGCTTCATGACCCTGGCCGAGCAGCAGATCAAGATTGCCCAACGGACGAAGAAGGAGATGTCCGTCTTCTATGCCGACCTCGACGGCTTGAAGAATATAAACGACACCTTCGGCCACGACGAAGGGGACGTCGCACTGGTCGAGGCCGCCGCCATACTCCGGGACGCCTTCCGCGATTCCGACATCATCGCCCGCCTCGGCGGGGACGAGTTTGCCGTCCTGACCATCGACATTACCGAAGGGGAGGCGGCGACCCTAGCCCTCAGGCTCCAGGATAAGATCGCAGCGCGAAACACCCGTCCGGGGCAGGAGTACTCCGTCTCCTTCAGCCTGGGGACCGCCCGCTATGACCCGGACGCGCCCTGCTCCCTCGCCGATCTCATCACCTTTGCCGACAGGAAGATGTATCAGGACAAGAGTGCGAGGAAGGTCGCCGCGCCGGCCGCCTGACAACCGCCGGCGTCCCTTAATTCCGGAGCTTGTACTTGGCCAGCTTGTTGTAGAGCGTCGTCCGCGAGATGCCCAGGATCTTGGCCGTTTGGCGCAGGTTCCCCTTGGCCACCTTCAGGAGATAGACGATGTAGTCCTTCTCCAGGTCGTCGAGCGAGGACAGGTGGCCGCGGCCGCCGAAGGCGATCGCTCCCTGCGGCGGGATGTTATCGCGGAGGTACTTGGGCAGGTTGGCGACGTCGATGAAGTCCTTCTTGCAGAGCATGGCCGCGCTTTCCAGGACGTTGGCCAGCTCGCGGACGTTGCCCGGCCAGCCGTACTTGAGGAAGATCTTCTGGACTTCGCGCGAGACGCCCCGCACGTTCTTCGAAAAACTCCGGCTCGCGCCCTGGAGGAAATGGCGGATGAGCAGGGGGATGTCCTCCAGCCGTTCCCTGAGGGGGGGGAGGTCGATGGTGACCTTGTTCAAGCGGTGGAAGAGGTCCTCGCGGAACGTCCCGGCCCGGACCATCTCGGCCAGGTCCCGGTTCGTGGTCGCCAGGACCCGGACATGGACCGCGGTGTTCTCGTTGGCGCCCAAGGGCCGGAACTCGTGGTTCTCCAGGACCCGCAGGAGCTTGGCCTGGACGGCCACGGGGATCTCGGCGATCTCGTCGAGAAAGATGATCCCGCCGTCGGCCTCGTCGAACATGCCGCGCTTGTCCTTGTCGGCCCCGGTGAAGGCGCCCTTCTTGTAGCCGAAAAGCTCGGACTCGAAGAGGTTTTCGGGGATGGAGGCGCAGTCGCAGATGACCAGGGGCTTCCCCCCGTAGGGGCTCAAGCCGTGGAGGGCCCGGGCGACGACCTCTTTGCCGGTCCCGGTCTCGCCGGTGACGAGGGCGCTCGAGAAGTACTTGGCGATGTTCTCGATGAGGCCGAAGATCTCGAGCATGTAAGGGTTGCGGCTGATCAAGCCCTGGAAAACGTATTTCCGCTCGAGCTTCTTTTCGAGGTGCAAGGTCTCGCGGCGGAGCTCCCGCTTCCGCGAGATCCGGCGGAGGACCTCCTGGAGGATGTCGCGGCTGAACGGCTTGGGGATGAAATCGGTCGCCCCGGCGTGCACCATGTCGAGGACGGCCTCTTGGCCGGCGGGCTCGCCGCCGACGAGGACGTCGATGAGGGCGTCGGATTTCTTGATCTTCTTCATGACCATGAGCCCGGCGGCGAGCGAGTCGCCGGAGTCGACCAGGACGACGCGGATCCCGTTCTCCCGGACGACGGCCAGGTAGTCGTCTTCGGTCTGCGAGAAGAAGACGTTGAAGTCGATAGCTACGGGGGCCTTCTTGATGGTCTCGTAGAGCGAGAAATCGTCGGAGATGATCAGGAGGTTGGTCTGCGCTTCCATCGGTGCCCGGCATCGTCCCTTGGCGGAGTCCTTATCTTATCAATTTCCCCGGGAATTAACAACTTTCTCCGTCCGGCCACGGGAAATTCCTGGGACACAATCCCTTTTCCGGAGAAAAGGGTTATGTCCCGAATTTCCCCGTCCGCCCCGGGCGGCCGCGGACGAAGGTCAGCCGGGTCCGGCCGCGGCCCTCCTCTTCGATCCGGACGACCTCATATCCGGCCCGGTCGAGATAATTGACGTGGGCCCGGAGGTAGGCCAGGCCCTGTTCGCAGAGGAAATCGAGCCAGTCCCCGGTCGCCGTCTCGTCCATGACCTCGGGCGTTTGCTCGACGAAGGTCGTCTGCGCTCGGGGCGTCAGCCTGTTCTCCGAGGGGCCCCGGCGTTTGGCGTAAATGTTGACCCCGTCGGCGATCTCGAGGGCGTTCATGTGGGGGGCCCAGCGGGCGGCCCAGCGCTCGTACCGGTCGTAGAATTTTCTGTTCGACGAAGCGAACCGGGCGTCCCCCTGGAGCTCCAGGGCGATGAGCTTCATCAGGGCGTCCCCGGCCGCCTTGTGCTCGGCGTAAAGGGGAAGGCCGAGGGCCTTGAAGTAGGTGAACCAGCCCTTGGGTATCCGGTAGTCCCGGAAAAGGTAAGGCGAGTAGTTTGAGAAAGGCTGGACCCACTCGTGGGAGGGGTAGCCGTGGAGGTTGAGGAAGATATCGGGGGACCATTTTTCATAAAGCTTCGTCCGGACGGCGGCTTCGGGCAGGAGAGGCTTGGCTCCGGCCTGGTAGCCGATGTCCACGCCCAGGGACCCGTAGCGCCCGGCGTGCAGGCTGTGGAAGGGCTCGTTCTTCTGCATCTCATAGGCCGCCTCGGCCCCGTCCGGATTCTCCAGGGGCTGGAGGACGAAATTCATCTTCTTGAGCGCTTCCCGGTAGGCCGGGTCCCGGGCGACGAGTTCGGCGAAGCGCAGGATGTAATTGGTCGAAGAGACCTCGTTGGCGTGCTGGCGGGCGACGACCTGGAGCGTCGGCTTGAAAGTGACCAGCCGCGGCAGGGAGACGTATTTTTCGTACGGCAGGAAAAGCTCGAGGACGGGCACGTCCCGGCCCTCGTACGACTTTCCGCCCACATAGGTCCGGACGGCCTGGAACTCGGACAACCGGCGGATGAGGTCCCTGGCCATGTCGGGCGAGATGATCTCCCGCGTCGTCACGAGGGTCTCCTTCGGTTCAGGAGGATGGGCCGGGGAGGGGGCTTCCACCGGCGGCAGGACGACTTTGAGGTCCTCGTCCTTCTCCAAGGTCTGGCAAAGGAGGCGGAGCGTGAAGCTCTCGACCTTCGGGAATTCGAAAACGTCGCCCAGGGCGCCGGCGGCGGATAGCTTGCGCCAGGAGCTCACGATATCGATGAGGGCCAGGTAATCGGCCTCTTTCTCCCAGTCGGTCTCGACCACGATGTTGGCGATGCGGTCGGCCCGGCCGTCGTAGACGAGCTCCGTCGTCCGTGTCTCCTTGGGCTTGAGCGTCGGGAAGACGGTCTTGCGCGAGACTTCCTCGTGCCCCTTCTCCTTCCAACGGACTGTCATTTGTGGAGCGGCCGCCGGCCAGTCCTCAAGGACGACCCTGGCCCGGGCCGGGCCGCCCTCGAGTGAGGGATGCAGGGACGGCAGGACGTTGCCCGGGGCCGACGACCGGGAGGTGTCGGCCGGCAGGTCCTTGTCTTCCGGGTCGAAACGGGTGATGCCCCGCAGGAGGTCGAGCGTGTCGAAGTAGATCTCATCGTGAAGCGCCTCGAGCGACGAGATGATCTCCTCGTCGAGGCCGATCCGGTAATCCGGCTCGCTCGCCTGAACGTCGACGAGAAGCCGCTTGAAGTAGGGCTGCTTGGAGAACGTCGGTTCGTCGCCCGTTTTCTTCCGGATATGGCCGGCGACCGCCTTCAGGACGTCCTCCTGGTAGAAAGCCCAGAATTTTTCGAGGTCGGTCTCGAGCGGGAGGTCGCAGACGATAGACCCGCCGGCCTCGATGCGGAGCCAGCCGCAGGTGACCTCGGCCGTCCCCCATTCCGGGAGGACGTTCGAAAGGGGAATATCCCTCGTCCGGGGCGTGAAGCCCCGGTCGAGCAGAACGGCGTTCCTGTCGTCATAAGCCCTGATCTCGTATACCGCTCCCTCCGGCCCCTTGACCTCGAACTCGATGCGGTCGAGGGGGATGGCCAGCTCGCGGGCCAGGATCTCGTCCACGGGGTAGAGCTCCTGGAGCCACCGGCTCGGCTCGGCATAGGCGCGCTTGGGCCGGCTGAAGTCCTCCCGTTCCTCGGCGAATTTGATGGCGAGGTGGTGGACACCCTTCCCCTTGAGGGTGGGCAGGATTTTTTCGATGAGCCAAAAATAACCGGGCTTGTAGGCGCAAACGACCTCCACCTCGGCCGCGGCGTGCCCGGCTGTGCGGAGGACTTTTTCGATTTGCCCGCGGACTCTCTCCCGGACGGCCGGCGATTCGCTGACCCCCAGACTGACCTTGAGGGAAGCGGCCGTCCCCGCCGCTTCGGCCGTACCGGCGAGGCCGCCGATCTTTTCCCGGATCAGGGCGAGGGCGTCGTCGACCTCCCAGGTGAACTCTTTCGATTTTTCGAAGACCGCCCGGCCCTCCCTGAGCGTCGAGGCCTTGACCGAGAGCGCGGCGTTTCCCGCCGCGTTCCGCAGGGTATCGCGGACGGCCGCCTCGAAGGGCCCGTTCGGCCCGGGCAGGAGAAGCTCGGCAGCGACGGATTCGAGGTCCCGTCCCTTGAGCCCGGCCGCCGTTTTATCGACCGCGTTCATGAGGAAAGCCTCCGCGGCCCCCTTTTCCCCGCTCAGGAACTTGTCGATGTCCGCGGCGAGGTCGGCCAACTGGGGCTTCCCTTCGCCGAATTCCTCGAAGTAGGGGAAGGTCCGTGCCAGGTAGGAAAGGGTTTTGTCCAGCCCGAGAGGACCCGGAGCGTAGACGACGAGGGCCGAGGACTTTCCGAAGGCCTTGGGGACGACCTTGACCAGTCCCGAGGCGCCGTCGAGGGCTGGAGGCTTCAGCTTCCCGGTCTTGATGAGGTCGAGCGTCAGGGCGTTGTCCCCGACGAGGATCGGGGCGGCCAGGGCCTTCCGGCTCTCGACCTCGGCCTGCAGCTGGACGAGAGGGAACGAGGCCCCGGCCGTGGCCAGGACGAGCCGGCTCGAGAGCTCGGCGATATTCCCGCCTCCGAAGTCATCGGGGATGACGATCGAAGAGTCGACCGCGTCGGGGATGCCGTCCTTGTCCTGGTCGGAATAGACGCCCTTGGGCGAAAATAGGCCGAGGAGGTCGAACTCCTTGCCCGTCCCCTCGGCGCCGGGCCGCTCCTTGAAACCGGGAGTCAGAAGTCTCTTGGTCGCGCCCATCCTCGGCAGGACGACCTGCGACTTGGCGTCGCCGAAACAAAGTTCGAAGGTCAGTGCGGCGCAGGCCGGGTAGGAAAGGATGCCGGTCCGGACGCCCTTGAGCTGCTCGCGTTCGAGGAGGAGCAGGGCGTCCTGCGCTTTTTTCCTGTCGCCGTCCTCCGTGAAGTGGATCTCGACACCGAGGTTCTTGACCTGGCCCTGGTCGAAGGATAAAGCCCGGAGGCCATCCGACGAGCCGGAATCGACGGGGAATTCGTAAAGCGCTTCCCGGACGACCGTCTTCTGGAACTTGACTCCCGCCGCGGCAAGGAACGCGGCCAGGTCGTTCTCGAGGATCATGTAGGTGGCCCCGGTCTCGCGGCCCCAAACCTCCCAGAAATACGGCCAGCGCAGGAAAAAGGCCCGCCC
>Ga0315291_10003565_pt1 | contig 20113 bp, 18 predicted proteins | sample YL17G12_20_MG_FD_203070 | JGI IMG/M metagenome (GOLD analysis project Ga0315291, IMG submission 203070) | Sediment microbial communities from Yellowstone Lake, YNP, Wyoming, USA - YL17G12_20 | ecosystem: Environmental > Aquatic > Freshwater > Lake > Sediment | place: USA: Wyoming | collected...
TGTTGAGCGGCAGGGTCTAACAGGTGTCCACCCATGTCGTTGGTAAACGAGCAAGCAGTCTGATACTCCTCAGGCTATGGATAAAGAAAACAGCGCTTCCGCTCTTCCGCGCTTCGGCGGCCAAAAATCAGGATGGACGTTCCCTCATAGCGATGTGACAAGTCGTATTCTGTCTGCCGCCATCCATGCTCACCGCCAGCCTGGCGGGTGACGCCCCGAAGTTCTGGCGGCGCAAGCAAGCCAATGTCGCCCTGCGCTGGGTCGTCGGTGGATCCTTGTCCATGCTGACTGTGGTCCTCTACCTAGGCCCGGTGCGGACACTTTTTCGCTTCACCGTGCTGCATCCAACGGATTTAACAATTTGTTTGGTTTCGGGAGTGCTTAGTAGCCTGTGGTTTCTAGTGGTGCGCAAAAAGAAGCTGATACCCGCAACCGCCCGCGTTGCGACGGGAGCGGCGCAATAAACGCTTAAATCTTGGCAGCAAGGCCGAGTATATATTTGCGGGAGGCTGTGGTTACTCTGCTCGCGTTAGTCAGACGGTCACTATCCTGCTGATCTACAACCACGGCGTGGTAGCGAAAGCCTTTAGGCAATGGCCGGTATTCGACACCATAAGCATAGCGCACGTAGTTACGGCGCTCTTCACCAGCTATTTTATTGCAGTCCTGGCTCCACTTAACAAAGGGACGAAGGTGCGTCTGGCTATCAAAATAGGCTAGCTGCATCACGACCGTGCGAAGTTCGTCTTGGGGATTATCAATGGCCCTGGCGACACCGGCCCCGTCCCACGTATAAAAACGAAACCCCGGCTTTCTAAATACGTCATACTCAAGATCGAGATCAGCGCCTGCAACACTGAATTGGGCGCCGACACCGCCCGCTCGGAACTTTGTGGTGTCATCGCGTTGGGAGCCTTTACCGCCGCGAATCCGCACGAATTGATTGTAGCTAACGATTGGTTTAATCATCCCGCCGAACAGGCTACCTCGGTAGCCGACGGCGGTGCTTAAATCAGCTGCTTGCTGTAAGCCCTTATTCACACCAGTGGTCTCTTGAACCCCGTTAAATACCTGCAAACTAAAAGTATGGGCGGAAGTAGTAGCCGAAAGATCGATCCCCGTAGTGATCGGTGCCACCTGATAGGAAACTAGTTCTACAAAGTAGGACTCGTAGTAGCGGTCCATGCTGCTGTAATCAGATTCAATCGCACCTGACATCAGCGGCATACGCCCCACTTTAAGCGCAAGCCATGGCAAGAAATGCTGCTCGACATAGGCACGATCAAGTGCGGCAATCGAGGTGTCCTGGCCGACGTTTTCGCTGCTGTAGAGCGCATTTTTCACATCAAGACGAAGGGTGTAAGATATGGCTTCGCTTAGATCGCCGGTGACTAAAATGCGGGCATTGCGGATCACCAGCGATTGACTGTCCGTTGGCGCAGAGTCGCCAGCGCGCTTGTGAAGCCCAACGCCATCAACTCGGAGTTGGACACCGGTTTTGGCAATGGTGACCTTCTCGCCCTGAGCTAAGGCGCTAAAAGACGGCAGCATAGCGGCGGCCAGAACCCAAGACCTGATAAAATGAAGCAAGTTAACCTCCCTATGGCACGTGTTCGAGCTGAGCAAGGTAGATTGCGTCCCAAGCTGCGGTCAAGGATCATCATAGAATCTAATAAATACAGATGGTTACAGGTCAATAAAAGCGACGACCCTGCGCCGTTAGGGTCTTCTACGGTAGAATAGAAACGGGCTTACTAAAGCACGCAGCAAGTGGGGGCGAGGCCATGATCAAAACATCCGTAAACACAGCGCTTACGATTTTCGCGGTTGCCATGACTATGCTGGCCGGATGCCAAACCACGAATTTGGCGGCGCGCCGGCCCATAAAAGCAGAGCCGGCGCAGGTCGACGCGGGCAGACCTAGCACCTGTAACCGGTTAAACACCAAGCGCTCCGCCTGTGAAGACGAGGTCGGATGCTACTGGGATTACAAAGCATCCAATTGCGCTGCTCACTGAGCAGTGATCCATGACCACCACCGTACAAGCAAGATCGCTCCTAGTTTAGGCGAACGGCGATACTAATGCGAAGAGTAGGCTGAAGATCAAATAAGTATTTAGTGAAGTTGAGCCCCACTGTGGTAAATAGAGCAATGTGTGGCAAATGCGCCAAGCGTCGCTTCACAGCCTGGCTTCTAAATTCCCATAACTACTATGATTTACACTAAAAAGCGGTGCATTTGCTTTGGCCTGATTTTTGCTTTGTAAGCCGCTGGTCCAGCACAACGCGTGGCTATTCGTTTTGGGACGCAGATGAGCATGCCTAAAAATCTTCGCGAGCAGGTGTTGGCGGCCATGAGCACCTGGATGGCCTCGATTGCCGACAACGTCAACAACCCAGTCGCCGGCATATCCGCTGCGTTAGCGCTCATCGAACGCGAGATGGTGGCCTGCCGTGAGACCGGCCGGTTCCACCAAGAGCTGGTCGATGGGTCGGTAAGGCGCATCAGCAACCGCCTAGATACGCTCAGGGACTACCTCGCTGAGCTGAAAGAAGTCGCGCGCCCTGCACCGATGCTACCTACTAGGGTCCTAGTTGCAGAAGCCTTTGCCTACGCACGCTTACTTAGACGCGGTGATGATTCGATTCGCATCGAGTGCCTGGTGGAACCTAGCGCCGAGTCGATTACCGCCGATGCTGTGCGGCTTAATGCCACCCTAAAAGCTATCGTACTCAATGGCCTGGAAGCCGCAGGAGGCATGGGCAAACCGCCACCACAACTACGCCTGACATCAAGCCGAGAAGAATGCGGACGGATCACCGGCGTCACTCTGATGATCGAAGACAATGGTCCCGGATTTAACAGTGCGGAACTCAGCCAGGTCACCGACCCTTTCTTTTCTACCAAAGAAGCCAGCAGCGGCCTTGGCCTGACTACCGCCAAGCGCTTTACTGAGGCCCATGGCGGCATTTTAAGACTCGGAATCTCAGCAGCTTTGTCCGGAGCCGCAGTCAGCCTTTTTCTCCCAGACTCCTTGCCTTTTAGCCACCCCAAAGGGGACAGCAACTGATGATAAACAAGCAAACACCACCCGGGGCCCTCTTAAAAAATATCCGAGCTCTGGTCGTCGATGACGAGGACCTCCTGGCATGGAGCATCGACACCGAACTTACCAGCCTTGGCGCCGAAATCCTGCGTGCCGGCAGCGTGCGTGAAGCGCTCGAACGACTACCCGGATTCGCCCCAGATCTGGTGATCACCGATCTGCGCCTGCCCGATGGCAACGGCCTCGAGCTTATGAAAAAATGGCGCATGGAACGGCCCGAAATGCCGATCATTCTCATCACGGCGCACGGCGCTATCGATAGTGCCATCACCGCACTTCGCCTAGGCGCCTTTGACTATCTACAAAAGCCCTTTGACATGAAGGACCTGATTGCCGCCGTGCATAGAGCTGCCGAGGCGGCAAAGCTACGGCAAAAGGTCAGCAGTCTAGCTGGCTACGAGGTTCGCGTTCCTGACGTCGAGATCATCGGCCAATCGCCCGCCATGCAAGAGCTGCGCGACCAGCTGCTCAGGCTGGCGCGCAGCAAGGCCAACACCGCGCTTATACTCGGCGACAGTGGCACCGGCAAAGAACTCGCCGCAAGAGCCATTCATCAATGGAGCGAACGCAGAGCCCAGCCCTTCGTCGAAATCAATTGCGCCTCAATTCCGGAGGCCTTGCTAGAAAGCGAGTTATTTGGCTACGAAAAGGGTGCTTTTACCGACGCTCGCGAACGCAAGCTCGGGCTCTTTGAAGTGGCAAGAGGGGGCAGCATACTACTCGACGAACTTGGCGAGATGCCGGCTAAGATGCAGGCAAAGCTGCTGCGGGTGCTCGAGTACCGGCGCTTTAAGCGGCTTGGTGGCACTAAGGATTTAGAGTTTGCCGGGCGCATCATCGCTGCGACCAACCGCAACCTGATTGCGGAAGTTGAAGCTGGCCGCTTTCGCGCCGACCTTTACTACCGATTAAGTGCGCTGCCGGTGCAACTCCCTCTGCTTAGGGACCGCCTAGGTGACCTTGGCCAGCTGACGCAATTCTTCCTCGCCCAGCTCAGCACCGAGCTCGCCATCAAGACGCCCACGATATCAGCGCCGGCCTTGGCTTACCTGCGCCAACACTCTTGGCCGGGCAACGTGCGAGAATTAAAAAATGTGCTGCAAAGAGCCCTGGTCTTTCATGAACCAGAGATTTTAGAACCGATCCATATTAAAATTGACACCCTGCGCCCGACCACTCCAGCCACGCTGGCCGGATCTATGGCACCGTCGTATGACGCCTTGGCTGCACCCTCTGCTGTGGGCCTTGACAAGGGCGTAGTGGCCTCTGTGCACCTGCCCGAAGATGCACCTGAAGAACTCCCCCGAGCATGGCTGCCAGATCCAATCTCACCGCAGGCGCCGCCGCCTCCAGGACCTTTGGCAATGATCCATTCGTCCTTGCCTGGCGATTATCATCTCCCTACTGCGGGCATTAACCTGGAAGATCTTGAAAGAAGTTTATTGCAGCAGGCCCTAGAACGGGCTCGCAATAATCAAACTCGAGCGGCGCAACTTCTCGGCATTACCCGCCATACTTTACGTTACCGGTTGGAGAAGCACGGCTTGGCAGAACAGCTTTCAAACTGACGGGCCCTAAGCGCATTCCAATGCCTTCTGCAAAATGGCATGCCCCTCGGCAGCTTGGCCGCTGCTAAGGTAAAGCTGTCCTAGCGTCATCATCACGGTATGATTTTCGCCAATTTGGTCGATGACTCGCTTAAGCACAACGATACCTAACTCCGGCGAGGACAGTTTGGCACAGGCCTGTGCTAAAGAGACGATTGCAGCCGGGATGTTAAAGCCAACAGCGCACTTCTCTAGCCAAAATATCGCCTCCTCGTTTAACCCGAGGCGGCGAAAGACCAGGCCGATGCCCAGCATGGTTTCGCCGTCGCTATCATCGAGGGCAAGGGCTTTACGGAAGTACATAAGCGCTTCCTCGTTAGAATGGCCCTGCCATGAAACATAGCCCATCCCACGCAAACATCGAACATTGCGCTCATCGACGCGGAGGCCTTCGACATAGGCGCTGAGGGCTGCTTCAATTTGGCCGGAAGCGTACAGCGTATCGCCCTTCAACCGCAGAAGTTCGGCCTTAATTGTCGGCAAGCGGACATCAAGAAGCAACGCTTCTTCGATGCGCACTAAGGCATCGGCAACCGTGCCGAGTTTAATGTCTGCCTCAACCGCAGCCAAAATAGCCATAGGTGTCAATACGCGCCCCTCCTTGCTGCGAGCGTAGCGAATCACGTCTTCAACCTCACGGACGAACTTTGGCCCAATAATATTGTGGGCGTGATGCGCCTGCATATGACCAACGAGGCGACTACGTTGCGCCTCGACTGCAACCGGGCTTAGCAGCAACTGCTGAAGCTGCGCTGCTAAATGCAAATGGCTGTCGCCTTCGTAGACCAAGCCCAAGCCACCGGCGAATTCAGCAGCAACCGAACCGGCACCAACCAGCGGGAGCAGACCGCAGGCCATCCCTTCAAGCAAACGCAAGGGAATCTCCTCATGGTGGTCGGTAGGCAGCGGCCGAGGCTGCATCTGCACATCACAGGCAGAGTACATATCAATCAAAAAGGGCTCAGCATCTTGGTGAAGGAACATGGTCTGCTTACCGATCCCAAGATCATAGGAACGATACTTAAGGTCCATGGTCAGCGGACCGTTGCCCGCGATTAACAAGCGTAAATTTGCCGCCTTATCTCCCATTTGCTTGCGGCAAAGAGCCATGGCCTTAATTAATTCCTCCGGACGATTGTGCGCTACTAACTCGCCATAGAGCAGCACAACGACATCGGACTCAGGAATTCCGATATATTCCCTGAACTTCTTACGGCCCGCAGCACTGGGCTTAAACCGAGACAAGTTGATAATCGGAGCCAAGCGACCAATGGACTCGGAAGGCACACTGTCAAGGCGGAGGTTGCATTCGGCGGCATGCGAGGTTGCCCAGAACCGTTCTGATTTATTGCAGATGTCAAACTGTATGGCGCGGATGTTGACGAATCGCTCGTAGAAGTAAGGCTGGAACTCATTAACAACTACGCTCATGGGAATACCATAGCGACGCGCTGCCCGTACCGCTTGAAAGGTCGCTAGTCGCGAGGTTTCGATGCCGATAATCAAATCCAGCTGCGATAATTCTTCTTCTAAACCCCGCATAAACCCCGGCATGTCTGGGATCGTGTCAAAGACCCGAAGTCTTAATCCGGTATCATGACGTTCCATTAGATGCTGGTTCTGCAGCGCATAGACGCAGACGTCAAAAGCCTCCTTTAGAGGTTCAAATAGCGCCAAAAACCTTGGCTGAAGCACATCACCTGCGACTATTCCGATTTTTGGTTTACGCTCCACACGATCCTCCGTAAGGCACAACCTACATAGATCCACTAATGACTAAAATTTTTCACTGGCTGACCAGAAATAACGTCTGAAGGTTTGCTACTGATTGCGAACCGCTGCCTGAGTGGCTCCTTTAGGTCTGAACTCTGGACATACAAGCCAAAAGCCAGCTCGCTACTAACGAGACTTTTTCCAGCTTTGATATCGAGGTAAATATGCTTATTTTCACCAACTGCGAGGCTGTCAATCGTCGCCGTATCATGAAGCACCTGCACCTGCTTTCCGGCGAGATTAATCATTTTGACCTCAATGTTTTCAGCACCTACATCACCATCGTTACGCAGGTCGATGCGCACACGTGCCTTTTCATTGCGCTCGAGATAGCCAACCATGCGCCCACCGAATTCACTGACTAATTCCGTACGGGCGCTAAGTTTGGCCACCAGGCGTTCACTGACATTGAGATTAAAGTCTGAGACTGCACCAGGCACTGGCCAGGCATCCAGAGCCAGACCTACACGCAGGGGCAGAGCCGTGGCTTCGAAGTGACCGGGCAGAGTTATTTGCAAGCTTCCCGATTGCTTTTGTCCGGCCGGAAGCTCTCCGATTAGGACTTCCTTCGTATCAAAACCGCTGATTTCTGAGCGCACAAAGATCGACGCATGTGCGAGCGACACTGCCTCCAGATTATCTATCGTATATTTAAGCGTGACGGTTTCTCCAGGAACGATGTTATGCGCATCAACGCTGCTTAATTGAATTTTGACGCGTGGCGTAGCTGGATTTTGGCGTGGAATCCAAACGATTTGGTGCTTCTTCTTCAGCCATGCCGCAGCTTCTGCATCGAGGATGCTACCAATGTCGCGCAGAGCCGCACCGGCCAAGGTAAGCCAATGATTGGATTTTTGCATGGCGGCAGGCAAATGGTCGCCATAGGTCGAATGAACCATGTCAATAATCTTTACGGCGGCGTCCATTTCACGATCAATAGCGGTTGGTTCAACCTCCTGGACCACATCGCTAGCTGCACGCAGATAATAGGATCGCCATATCGAAGCATCGCCACCGGTGTTGGTACCTGCCTGGCCAGGAAGGTCATCGGCTAAATGATTTTTTAGAAAACGTTCATTCTTATAGCGATATGAGCCTAACATGTGATTATTTTCGCTGTTTTTTCCGATCGGCTGCAACCAGACATCGGGGATGATGCCGACGTTTTGGATAGAGCGACCAGCTGGCGAATAATAACGGGCGATGGTTAGTTTTAGCGCACGCTCACCTGGGAGTTCAAAAACCGTTTGCACCGAGCCTTTGCCAAAACTTGGCTGGCCGACAACGACGGCCCGTTGTTGATCCTGCAAAGCGCCGGCAACGATCTCACTAGCTGAGGCTGAGTCTGAGTCTATCAACACCACGATGGGATAGCCCATTTCGTCAAAACCGCTGCCGGCACGCTCGACCTCTTCGCGCCTGCCTTTGGTCGTGACGATGACGCCGGAATCGAGGAACAAGTCGGCAACCTGTACGGCTTGATCGAGCAGCCCCCCCGGATTTGAGCGCAAATCTAGGATCAATCCGTTGAGGATGCCGCCATGTTTGAGCTTGAATTTTTTGATCGCATTGAGCACTTCTCGCGACGTCCGACTAGCGAAACTCTCGATGGTTAGGTGCAGAATTTTTGCGCCATCATGATTGATATCCTGCGCCGTGACTGAATCGACATGGATGACCTCGCGTCTGAGCTTCATATCGACGGGGGCTAGGGCGCCGTCGCGCAGCATCGTAAGCTGCACTTGGGAGCCAGGCTCCCCACGCATATGTTCGACTAGATCATCTAGAGAAAATCCATACGTGAAGACTCCGCCTATACCCAGAATATGATCAAAACGCCGGATTCCCGCACGCTGCGCCGGACTGTGTGGTAAGGGTTTGATGACCGTGAGGAGGTTATCGCGAATGCCGACTAGGACACCAAGTCCGCCAAACGAACCTTCGGTCCCTTGGCGTAATTCTCGGTAGGCATCAGGGGAGAGCAGGGAGCTATGGGCATCTAGCTCCGCTAACATGCTATTTAGGAGCATTACTGAGCCCGAAGCATTTTTTTCTACGACTTCGCCCGTAAGCAACTGCAAGTGATGCTGATCAAGAAGTCGCGAGATAGCCGCGACCACTGCCACCACGTCCTGATAGCTCGGCGGGTCCTTAACCGTAATAAGCTGGCGGTCTTCGCTGTCTACCTGCACCCATATCACGCCGGGACTAGACCCAGTATGGATTTGGGCATTAGTGCTCGCAGCTGCTAAAGCAATGGCCATAAGGCCACGGTTTTCTACGCGCGATGGATCGACATAGTAGCTTTGGATGATGGATAGGATCGAATCGCTAAGCAGAGACGTGTTTAATTGGGCTTCGGCATTGGGAGTACCTACCAGGCTGGCAGGTGCACTGGGTCGCTTAGCGGTGAAGTGCACCCGAGCAACCAAGGCGACGCGGTAGACCAACGCCACCATTAGCGCTAGACCAAGCGCTGCCAGGGGAATCGTCAACCAGAGTCGGCCGTTTGGCTTTGGGTGGAGCGGCTTTTTTTGTGGCGGGTCATGCTGCATAACTTGCCTATCGGCAGCTGCCGCCTGCTCATTAGGCGGTCGGCAGAAAAGACCTGGTGCGGCGCGATATTGGTAATAAAGCAAATATATTTTTACTTTTTAACTTGCCGAGATTACGGCTATAAATTGCTTTGTTTGCTAGAACAATAAATAATATTTACTAAATCATAAATATTTATAGCCGAATGAGTTCTCAAGTGCGGAGGGCAGCTGCTTAGGCCACCCCGAATGGATCTTGGGAGATTTCATGTTTCAAAAAAAACATCTCACTCTGATAGCAGCCGCGATGCTGATCACAGCAGCGGCAAATTCTGCCCTGGCCGGTCCGCTTAGCGATGCGGATCTAGAAGTACGGGTATGGACAGCTGATGATCATGAGCTTTTGGTGCTGGAGCATGAAGTCACCCATCATATGCAGAAAGATGCCCATTCTGTCTTAGCGCACCAACTGCTATCCCACCTTATGGTGCGCCTATTCACCCGCGATCCGAGCGATCTCTATTTGCTGCGACAATCGGCGGATCTAGCCCAACAAGCCGTTGATTTAGAGCCGAGCAACCCACGAGGCTATACCGCCCTCGCCGATATTCTAGATCTGATGGGCAACGCCGAACGGGGCTTAAAGCTGCTCGACGAGGCTGAAGCCCTAGGTATCAAGCCGAACTGGCGCTTCGCCTTCACCAGAGCGCGTTTGATGGCTGACAAGGCTCCTTCCAGTAGGATCCTGGCCGAGCTTCGCAGCGCGATGCAACTGCCGCATAGCGAATCTCGAATAGTCGTTCCCTACGTGGTCGCATTGCTACAAGGCGAGAACGGTGGCCGGGAGCTGGTGAAGAAATTAAATGACTGGAACCGACAATTTCCGTCGCCCCTGTTTGATCTCACGACAGCCATTACCTTGACGGAACTCGGCGAGGCCAGTGCAGCCCACGCGATCTATCAGCGTATGTTAAAGACAGCACCGCATGATAAAGAGGCCCTGGTCAACGATGGCATCATCCTCTACCGCGATCTGCATCAAAGCGCCCGCGGTATTCAACTACTTGAACGGGCATTGGCGGAACATCAAGACAACCTCAGCAGCGACACTCGGGGTATGATTAGCGCGCACCTCGGTGCGGCACTGCTGCAGCAAAAAAAATGGGCGCAAGCCCACAGCCACTTTGTCAGCGCCATCACTGTAGCGCCAGGAAATCTCAGCCTAATCGATTTTATGGCACGGTCATACCGAGGCGCCAAGCAACCGCAGCAACTGGTACTGACCCTGCGTGAGCTCAACGCCACCGTACCCGGAGCTGGCGTCCTCCATGCATTGTTAGGCGAAACTCTTTCAGAGCAGTTAAACAAGCATGATGCTGCCGTGCAAGCCTTCGCTGACGCGGTGCTGATCGAACCAGACCGCAGCGATTATTACAACGGCATGGGACTGGCGCTCTATCGTGCGAAGTCGTACAAAGGTGCCCTTAAGGCCTTCGCCCAAGCGACCGAGGTGGATCCTAACGATGCCACCGCACGTTATAACGAAGCATGTGTGCTGGCCGTCGTTGGGCGTGGTGACGAAGCACTTAGTTTGCTCGCCGAAGCGATCAGCATCGACCCCCGGTTGATGACTGCAGCCCAGGCCGATACGGACTTTGCCAGCCTAAAATCATCGCCCAAGTTCAACTCCATAGTCCAGGGTGCTGGTAGCAACGAGGTCGACTCTGGCAGCATCGCGCACTAAGGGCCCGTCAAAAAAAGTGCCTTTATTTTTTGACGGCCCCTTACCCTAGGACTCTGCGTGCATCCGCCTTGGATACAACAAAAAGGGCTCGACTCGCCGGATATAGGAATCGATTCCGGCGCGCCAAAACGGATCATTCGGTGAGAATTCGCTCCTAGAGAGGTGCTGTTCAACCTGGTGCGAACCGACGATCAATTTAATGGCTAGAGTGTCGAATTCGTATTCGTAGGGACTGCGTTGCCAATCAAAAGCCTCGGCACCAAGGTCCATGCAGGCCTTGATCAAGGCCAACGTCAGTTCGTAGCTGCGCACCTTGGTCGGCTCAAGTACATGGATTTGCAAACCGCCACACTCCTTGCCCTGCCACTTTTGTGCCGTCGGCTGAAACGAAGCCTCGCGCAGAGCCAGACCGGGCGGCGGGCCTATAAGGTCACGAATGCGCTTTATCAACGCGGCACCACTGGTGATATATGGTGCGCCGATCAATTGAAAAGGCAGCGACGTGCCACGACCTTCGGAAATATTGGTGCCTTCGAGCATGACCGTACCTGGATAGACGTAGACAGAATCGGGAGTCGGCAGGTTGGGCGACGTCAACACCCAGGGCCGGCCAAGGTCAGACCAATACGATCCGGGTCGCCAGCCGCTCATCAGGACCACGGAGAGATCGGCGCCTATGCTAGCGTTAAACAAACAAGCAGCCTCGCCAGCGGTCAAACCGTGGCGCATCGGAATGGGGAACTGCCCCACAAAGGAATGGGCGTCATCGTCCAGCACTCGCCCTTCGAGAACCTCGCCGCCAACCGGATTAGGCCGATCAAGAACGACAACCTTCTTACCCTCCCGCTTTGCTGCGCGCAAGCAGCCTGCAATCGTCGATTTCCAGGTGTAGATGCGGCAGCCGACGATTTGCAGATCGATGATTAGGGTATCTAGGTGCGCAAGCATCGCCGGGCTAGGTTCGCGCGTTTCTGAATAGAGGCTGTACACATCAAGACCGGTAGCCAGATGACGGCCGTGATCGGTTTCGATCATATTGTCTTGGACGGTCCCAGCAAATCCATGCTGCGGACCAAACAAGGCCACCAGGCGCGGCCCAAGCAAGCGTTGCAGCACGGCCCAGGTCGGCACCAAGTCCTTGGTAACGGAGGCTTGGTTACATAGCAAACCACACCGCCCCCAAGCGGCTGCCTGGTCGGGCGCAGCCGCCAAGCATTCAATACCCATCTGTATGCTCGCGCTCATCCCGGCAGCTCCTTAGGCCCCTAAGCTTTGATGTTCTTGATAAGCGCGTTTAAGCACTCTTCAATGCTCTTGCCGCTGACCGAAGCCAGGAGATGGTTTTTGTCGGTAGAGTGCTCGCCGTGGCCGCTAAAACTGCCGTCAGCGAAGGCATCGATCTCCAACTTATAGGTGTTACCCTTGTGCATATAGGCAAAATCGTGGATTTGAAACAGCTTTGCCCCATCTGGTACCGTCACCTTGTTCCAATTCATAAAAGCACCTCTCCTCGGTCGTGATTCTTCAGGCCTAGATATACTATGCCAGATTTCACGTCGAGCTGCAGCGCTCTCAGACGGCTCATTCCTTGTAGCTTGCAAATCCCTCAAGATGCCGACTCAACTCAGTGATTGACACGCTGTTCTTTCTCAAGCCTGTCGAGTTGGTCAAAGGTGCCTTCGCTGGCTTCGCTGTTGCTGACTAGCATGTGGTGGAGGCGACGAATTTGCACGTCGACTTCGGCCCTGACCGCAGCTGAGGTCGTGACTTTAGCTAAAGGCCTAGGTACTAGCTTTGGCGCACCTCCCGTCACTGCAACAGCTGCTCCTGCGTTGAACAAGATGGTGACGAGGCCGGCGGCAAAAAGCATTGAGCGCATGGAGGAACTCCCTGCTCAGAAGGGCGTCGCCATGATTGACGACCAGCTATTCTGAGTTCCTCTAGTGCGCTTAAGTAACCCTTCAAGTACCCCTTACTACCAACACCATCGACATCTCACTGAAAAAACTTGAGGCCAATCTTGGGAGCTAAGCAACATGCGAATGTTTATCGTGTCGCTCCTTGGACTTATGGTCAATAAATTCGAATAGCGTGCGCTCATTTTTACTGTCGATCTGCACGATGCGCACTGCGATACCAGGGCCAGTCTCGGCCGCCGCGGCGTCTCCAGGAAAGACCACCCGAGCCATTTTGCCATTAAAAAATATGCTGGTTTCATCATCCAGCTCAATCCATATCTCCATGATGCTGGCTCCCCGAAATGGGAAACGCCCCGGTTTTTCAAAGTCGAGGAAAAAGCCGGTATGGGAGATGTTTCTAGTCGACATATCATATTTAATGTCGGCACCAATCGACCGCATCACCACTTTGAGCGGATGGTCGAAGATGATGCGCCCGTTTTTACGACTCTCTTTTCTTGAACTCATGCAGAAACTCCGGCTTAACCGCCACTGATGAATGGATCGGCGAAGCCGGAGCAAAAGTTGAGGGATAAGGCCTAGGACCCTATATTATCGGGAAGTTAGGACTTCGATTTCTTCTTCTTACCAGACAACTCATCGTCGATGACGCGCTTGAACTCTGAATAAGGCATCGCCCCTGATAGACGTCGACCGTTAATGAAGAAAGCCGGGGTCCCGGTCACGCCCAAAGCCACGCCCGATTGAAAGTTACGCTCAATCTTGCCATCGACGGCGGCCGGGTTGGCTAGGCATTTTTCAAACTTAGACTTGTCGAGGCCAATTTTTTCACCATACGCCTTGAAGTCGCTATCGCTCAAACTGCGTTGGTTATCAAACAGCGTCGCGTACATATTCCAATATTTGCCCTGCTCACCGGCGCATTTAGCGGCGACAGCAGCCGGACGGGCGCGATCATGAAAACTAAGCGGAAAATCACGCACGGCCCAGCGGATCTTGCCTTTAAACTCCGCTAGGATGCGCTTGGCATCACCCTGTACCCGACTGCAGAAAGGGCACTGAAACTCCGAATATTCGATGATCGTGATGGCGCAGTCATCGCCTTTGCACCCGATGGGCTTGGTGTCGTTCAGTTCGGGACCAAAACGCATGACATCATCGGAGTTGACCGGGACCTGAAAAAGCGGCTCTTCTGGCTCGGCGACGGCAATCACTAAGTCGCCCTTTTTAACGCCAGCCTCAATAATGCCGTCGAAGAGTTCGCGGCGACCACGCTCCAACAAATAATCGCGGACTTGGCGTTCTTGGTCCTTCTTGTCGAGCTTGGCAAGAGATGGATGATCCTTAAATTTTTCAAGGGTTTCCTTCACTTCCTTCTCGGACAACTTGATGTTCTTGTCCTCGTAGGCCTTACGGGCGTCGGCTACAGACTTGCCTGAGTCCTTGGCCTTTTGCTGCCAAAAGTACTCAAGGTACTGCTCCTTGGCGACCTTTTCGATAATTTCAAAGCGCTTTTTGTCAAGGTCGTAAAATGCGGCTTGATCCTGCTTATAAACATCATCAAGACTAGTCGCCTTGCCTGCGATCTTAAAGGCAGGTTGACTCCTATCTTCAGCATGGGCTGCTGCGGGGATTAATCCACAGATGAGCATTAACATCGAAGCCGAAAGCCTTAGAGTCCGGACGCGCAAGGTTCTGTTCAGAGTCAACATCTAGCTGATGCTCCCAAATTAAGAAAAGGACAAATTACATTCTACGCAAAAGACGCAGACTAGGCCAGTTGTTATGAGATTTTCCTGAGTCCAAGGTCCCCGCCAAAAAGCTAGGGAAATCCCGGAATACCTTGACATTTTCAGCTGCAGCAGGGTGTTTACCAGCACTCCAATCAACCAACAAGCAGGTGCTAGAGACGAAATTCCCCTAAACTACGGCCTCCCGGCAACCGATGCCAATGACGGTGTGCATTTTTTGCCTAGGAGAATGTGATGTCCAGTTACCGGTGTCTGATGCTCCTCTTTGGTTCACTTGGTTATGGTTATATATCGGCGGTCGCTGCTGCCGCTCCTGTCGCGGGCGCTTGTGTACACATCCCTGAAGCAGCCGAGTCCGGCCCCGGCACTGTCATCGCCTGCGAGACGCCTACCAGTTATACCTTTGACGTGACCGGCAGGCACTATGACTACACTAAGGAGGCCTTCCGCGAACAAGTACGCAAGACCCTGGGCGACTGGGCCATCAAGAGCCATGTCGCCCTCCCACAGAATGCTTGGATTGAGTTCTGGCTAGCCGTCCCCGAGGCTAGCCCGCAAGGTACGATGGGCCGCGCGGTCGTCATCTGGAAGGGTGGTGGCCTGGTCGCCTACCTAGAGCTGGGGTTGGAAAGCTGGGTCCTCGCCAGCCGCAGTGTGGGGATTCTGCGTCCGGGCGAGAGCTATCCAACCAATTTCGGGCATCAAGCCGAGACACTACTCGTCAAATCAAGCGGCCAGGGCGACCAGGATGATAGGTACCGTTTCCTGCAAAATCTGGGCGCATCTGCGCCGACTGCGTTGGGTCAAGGGTGGGAGGTATACCGCGTCGCAGCCATGCAGGAGGAAGAGACCGCCAAGGCCATTAAGACTGCATCCGAGTCTGCCCGGCACGTCAGCCACGTGGAACTCAATGCGATGATCGAATGGATTGCGGTGCGCCAAAGGGTATTTGCTTTTTCCTTCGCTAGACCCTAATTTTGTCCGCAGTCAGCACAATAATGATGAGGTGCGCGTGTCAAAAGCCAATAGCCGGCTGGTATGGATGGATTTAGAGATGACCGGTCTCGATCCAGATAAAGACACCATCATTGAGATGGCCACCCTTATTACCGACGCCGAATTAAATATCATCGCCACTGGCCCTGAACTGGTAATTAAACAGGACGCTAGCCGCTTTGAAAGCATGGACTCATGGAACAGAGAGCATCACACTAAATCGGGGCTATGGGCCAAGGTGCTTGCCTCGAAGGTTACTCTAGAAGAAGCCGAAGGGCTAACTTTGGATTTCATCAAGCAGCACTGCTCGCTCAAAGAGAGCCCTCTATGCGGCAATAGCATCTGGCAGGACCGCCGCTTTTTGGTCCGCTATATGCAAACTCTCGAAGCCTACCTGCACTACCGTCTGGTCGATGTCAGTACGATCAAAGAATTGGCCGGCCGCTGGTATCCAAAACATAAATTCAAAAAGCCGAAGGGTTCACACCGCGCTCTGGACGATATTCAAGAGAGCCTGGACGAACTGCGATTCTATCGCCAAACCTTCTTTAAATTGCCAGCTGAAGTCACGGCACCGTGAAGCAGATCACCTGCGGCAAATTGGCGCTGCACTGGCTTACTCCGTCCACCCTAGTCAGCGAGGCAGAGCTGGAGCAAGGCGTGCATCCCAGCGAATGGCGCGAAGCCCAAAACTGGCAAGCAAAAACCAGACGCGACGAATTCTTGCGCTCGCGCTGGCTGCTGCGCCGACTCACTGGATACCAAGGTATCCTTGGCAAAACCCCAGCCGGGGCGCCGGTCTGGCCACCAGCTTCCGTCGGCTCGCTGACCCACAAAAGTGGCTTTATCGGCTTGGCACTACTACCAAGCAGTGACTGGCTCAGCATTGGCATCGACGCCGAAGATCCTGCAAGGATGCAGCTAGCTTTTGCGCCGCGCCTTTGCCTTCCGGCCGAAGAGGCGTTACTGCGCAAACTAGCGGATGGCGACTTAGAACATCAGCGATTCTTGTTAACGGTGCTTTTCAGCTTCAAGGAAGCACTATTTAAAACCCTGTTTCCGCTCGGCGAAATCATGTTCTATTGCCATGACGCAGAAATTACCGGACTCGATCAACAGTCCGGGCAAATCACGGTATGCCTCAGGCGCGACGTTGCACCGGTGGCACCTACAGGATTGGTCTTAACCGGATCTTATCGATCTTTAGACAGTGATGGCCGCACCTTTGTTCTTACCTGCATCGGCATAGAACGCACAGTTTCCGGCGGCACCGGCAGAGATAGTTGCGGATAACCGCCATAGACCAAAGATGCTGAGTAGCGCCACGGGGTGAATCTGCGACAAGTGACAAAGGGCCAGGCCCTGGGCCCAAACAGGGCAATCTCCTGTCGGCACGAGGTTTTGGTCGCTGGAAAACGCTGCAAACTTACAGTGCCCAAGGTGTACTCCTGAGTGGAATGCGTACCTGTGCGATAGAGCGCGCTTGCATAGCTATGTCATGGCTGAAGCATAACCAACTTACTTGAAAGCTGCAACCAGGCAAAGGCGGTGGCGCTTGCGGCATTTTTTGCCTGCTAAAAACAATTACTGGCGCGGCAAGAACATCTGCTACCATTAATAGATGGAGCTGGCCGAAGCGCAGGTCCAATAGGCTATATGCCTAGGAAAGGAGGTGATGCTGTTGGGTACGAATAGTTGTCATTGTCCCAGTAGCGCGGAGGTGGGTGTCAGTTAGTCCGACTAATTGATGCACTGCTTCCGAGCGGACCGGCACCTCCTTTCAACGGCACAGCGTTGGTTTGAGTGCCGGTTTTCAATTTAGGGCCCGTCTAAACTTTAGTCATTGCGCCTCTGTTTTACACAGGCCGCTGCAATGCAGTGGCATACGCATCAGTATCTTAGCGTTGGATCAGCGCTTGCAAAAATAGGCTTGGGGCCGACTTATGGGCCGCCTCGTCCAATCTGCGCGGAGCCACTGCTGATGCTACTTACGCTGCTTGCCCAAAGTTTTTGCCTGGCCACTGCACTAGCCATAAGCTCCCAAACCGGGTTCGCGCAAAGCGACGCCGACTTGGCGGACGCCAATTTAGCTAACTCCTTTGCCTATCGCACCACGGTGAGCCAGCTTACGCACGATGCCAAGCAACGCAGCAGTGCCGGTCGTGAGCTGCAAGTCATCCCTTTTGCCCCAGAGTCGGGTCAGACCTTGGCGCGCTTTCTAGTGCAAGGCGGATTACACGGCAACGAAGGCAGCACTTCTACCTTCGTCCTTTGGCTAGCTAGCCGCTACGCGCACGGCACTAGTTTACTAAACCAGCTCGGCCCGCAGGTCGGCATCGATTTTTTACCCTATGCTAATCCAGATGGCGACCAAGCTAACACCAGGGCCAACCAGCACGGCGTCAATCTCAACCGTAATTTTGAGGTCCTATGGGGTGTGTCGCGCGAAAACCCCGGCAGCTCCAGCTTCAGCGAGGCCGAGACCAGGGCGATCCGCAGTCTGTTCGCCGCGCGCAAGTACACGGCCGCCGTCGATGTTCATGGCTACATTAATTGGGTCGTCGTACCTTCGACTCCTGAAGCGATCAAAGCCCTCGGCTACCAACCAAAGCCCGAACGCATCACGGCATACCGCCGCTGGCGTACCGCCTTTAAACAGGAGATGCCTGTATTACCTGGCTATCAACTTAAAACTGGCGCAGCGCTCGGCGATGGCGGCGCTTTTGAAGACTGGGCTTTTTGGAGCCAAGGGGTGTTTGCACATTGCCTGGAAATGGAGCGGTCGGAGCGTTTCGCTGTATCGTATCGCCCCGATTTCAGCCACTTCGGCGACCTAGCACTGCGCGCTTTGCAAGCGCCAAAAGTCGATTCGTTTAAGCGCTATGAAGCCTTCATCTACAAAATGTTCATGCAGGCCCTAAATATCCAACAAATGACCACGGAGCCGGCGACACTGGCCGGCAAATAGCGAGTGTCTATTATTCATTGACCTCAAGTTTATCCCGGAAAAAAGGCGGCAGATCAAAAACCGAAGCCACCATATTCGGACTTAAATACTTGAGGCCAGCCGCGATTTCTTTGAACCTTGCGCGGTCAAAATTAGCCGGATTAAAGGCCTCCTGGCCAGCCATGGTCCAGGACCAAAGACCGCGAGGATAGGTCGGGATGGCGCCCATATAGGAGCGTTTATGTTTAAATCCAGCGCTGATGTTGCGGTGTATACGTCCGAGGATATCATTGCCGTACCAAGGGCTCTCAGACTGCGCCACCATCAGCCCGCCTGGCCGCAATGCCTTCGCTACAGAGCGGTAGAAATCGCCCGAAAACAAGCCCTCGCCCGGACCGATTGGGTCGGTCGAATCAATGATCGCGAGGTCGATTTCCTGGTTCAGTTCCTTCATATAAGCGATGCCGTCGCCGATCTTCACCTTAACGCGCTGGTCGCCGAGGCAACCGGCAACTTTAGGGAAGAATTTTTTGCAGGTGTCGACGACGACAGCGTCGATTTCACACAGAATAATCTCTTCGATGCACTTATGTTTGAGCAGCTCGCGCACCGTGCCGCCATCACCGCCACCGATCACCACCACGCGTTTAGGATTTGCATGAATCAGCGCCGGCACGTGTGCAATCATCTCATGGTATACGAATTCATCCGCGTCAGTAAGCATGACGCAGCCATCGAGTATAAGCATGCGACCATAGGCCTTAGTCTGGATGACGTCGACCGCCTGAAATTCTGACTGACTGCGAAATAGCACTTCCTCCGCCTTCCAGCCGGTGCGGATCTGATCTTGCTCTTGTTCAGTGAACCATAATTCCATAACTAGTGTCCTTATACGCATGAACTTGACATGATTTTAGTAGCGATGAGCTTCGCGCGCCTAACGCCGCCGTTTTTCTTGATTACGCACGTAATCGAGGAAGGCGGCTTTATCTTCCATCCAAGCGCTACTTGACGCCGGCGGACGAGCTTCACCGCTGCGGCCACTCTGGCCGCGATGCCCATTCATCGCATGATTGCCGCTGGGGCCGCGGTTATTATTGCCGCCATTTGGTCGTTGCTGATTGTAGCTGTTGTTATTAAACGGCCGGTTACCGCCGGGCCCCGGCTGATTGGCTACCTGCGCCGGCCCACGCATCGCACTCTTGCGCTCGATGATCTCCCAGGCGCGCAACGTGACACCCTCAGCCAGCAGTTCTTGCACCAGTCCTTCAAGACCTATGCCTTCATCACGCGCCATACGCAGCAATTTACTGTGCAGCTGATGCGATAATTCAACGCTCAGCGGCATCCCACGCGGTGCTTCAGTCTTGTTCAACAGCATCGCCGCCGCCTCGTCGGCAATCGCGTCAGCGTTTGCAGCTGCGACCCGAGCGGCCGCACTGTCTGCACGGCCTAGGGCCGGAACTACTTCAGGAGGAGTTGGCGCTGGCGCAACCTGGCTGCACTCAGACACAACAACAGCGTCCGCTCCGCGCGCCACACCTTGGCTGCGCCGCGGCTTCTTAACTGGATCCATTAAAAAGGTCTCTCACTGAAAGGTTGTTAGTCTGGTCGACTGAATCCGAGGCCTTAGCAAAGGCTGGTATATGGACGTCGCTGCGCGCATGTTACGAGCATGGGGAGAGACTCCCCACCAGACCGTAGTCTGTGAGTAATTCATCTGCCTTATGTGCAA
>Ga0315291_10003568_pt1 | contig 20100 bp, 21 predicted proteins | sample YL17G12_20_MG_FD_203070 | JGI IMG/M metagenome (GOLD analysis project Ga0315291, IMG submission 203070) | Sediment microbial communities from Yellowstone Lake, YNP, Wyoming, USA - YL17G12_20 | ecosystem: Environmental > Aquatic > Freshwater > Lake > Sediment | place: USA: Wyoming | collected...
TGCCTCAATCACGGTGCCTCCGGGAAAAGGCCTGCCAGCAACACCGACCCCTGCCGAGACACCACCCTGGGATGGATCGGTGAAAAATATCGGGTTCATCGGCCAGCCGGATGATCAGGGGACACCCCCACCAAATCCGACGATTCCTCAGCCCTCGGTTCAGAACCGCTCCCTGGTTACGTATGCAGTTATATCGGGGCAGTGGCCGGGAACCACCGAGATCATCTATATACCAACCCCCTACTGGGTTCTGGAATATACCGCAGATCCCCGGGCCCTTCCACCCAATGCCTATCCACTTCTCATCATCCAGGTCTTTGATGCACAGAATCCCAACCGTCTCATCATTGCCCCCATCAAGCAGACTATTTACGAAGAACCTCCAGACACACCCTGGAGCGAGAAATTATACGAGGGAAAAAGGACGTATTATTTCAAGGTTGATACCTCGTTCATCAAATCCTATACCATCACCATCAAGGTGCCTCGGGAGTACAGCTGAACCGGAAAGAGATGGTGTCTGCGGAATATCGGGGGGATCCTCCCCAGTTCGACTTTCAATCGAGCTTCCGCTTGCCCATGGATTCTATATAGGTGATGTCCTTTCCGGTCTCGATCCGGGTGGCGTCCTCTTCGGAGACCGTCAGCTCGAACATGGTGAAGTCCTTCACGTCCATGAGCTGGACGACCCTGCCTGCCTTCGAGATGACCTGAGCGCTCTTGCGCTCCACTATCGGCACATAGATCTTCGCAGATACGGGCTGGACGATCGAGCGCTTTACCCCGTCAAAGATCCCTACGGCGTCGACCCTCGCTTTGGCAGCCCCGTGCTTCCCCGGCTTGGACGTTGCCATCCCCAGGATCTTGGAGGGCTCCTCATCAATAACCACGTACCTGCCTTCCTTCAGCTTGCCGACCTCGGTCTGTTCCTTCATTCAGATATCCTCACTCTGTGGTAGTAATTTATCTTGATGGGATACCATAAATACCACGCACAGAACATGGAATTCCTGGCCTGCTGTGAGGAGATCGCCCGGGCGGCAGAGGATATTGTAGAGGACCTGGTATCAAAGCCAGAGGGAAGGCAGGTTGTGCGAACGGGAGCCGGCGGGACCCCCACCAGGCAGATAGACCAGGCGGCCGAGGACTGCATCGTGGACTACATCGCCTCCCGCTCACTCTGCAGGACCCTTGTCTCGGAAGAGTGCGGAAAGAGGGATATGGGGGGAGAGAAGGGGACCATCTTCCTCGATCCCGTGGATGGTACCCACAATGCCCTGGCAGGAATTCCTTTCTATGCCCTCTCCATCGCGTATGCCGAGGAGGGGGTGGTGCAGCAGGGCTTCGTGCGGGATCTCGCCCACCATGAGACCTTCACCGCGGAGAGGGGGAGGGGGGCGTACCTGGACGGCGGGCCCATCCGGGTCTCCCGCACAACTCTCCTTGAGGAGAGCGCCATGTCCGTCTATGGGAGGAAGTTCAACCCTGCCCCCGTCCTCTTCCTGGGTCAGAAGATCCGGCGCTGGCGCCTCCTCGGAGCCTCGGCCCTGGAACTCTGCTACGTGGCCTCGGGGAGGCTGGACGGGTTCATCGACCTTCGGGCAACCCTGCGGGTAACCGATGCAGCCGCCGGCATGCTGATCTGCGAGGAGGCGGGAGGGAAGGTATCGGATCTTGACGGGAGGAGGATCCGGTTCCCTGATGAGGTGACCGTTGGAAAGTGCCTTGTCGCGAGCAACGGGACCCTCCACGGGAAGGTCATCGAGTATCTGAGGTGAAGATGAGGATCCTGATCGTATCGCGGGTGGATGATGAGAAGGCGGCGAGCTATGCCTCGGGCCTGGGAAGGGCGCTTGAGGCGGCATCCCACTCGGTCATCTTCGAGGAAGCCCTTGCCGCACACCTGGGTGTTCCGGGAAAGGCCCTTGGGGAGGCCGATGCGGACCTGGCCGTGGTCGTCGGCGGTGACGGCTCGGTTCTCTACACGGTCCAGGGCCTGAAGGTGCAGATCCCGGTGCTCGGGATAAACTGGGGGGAGGTGGGTTTCCTTGCAGAGCTCGAACCCGGTGAGGCCATCAGGTTCCTGGAAGGGATACGGGAAGGGTTCCGGGTAGAGAAACGGATGCGGATCGGGATCTCCCTGGACGGCGAGAAGCTCGGCGAAGCCCTCAACGAGGTGGTGATCGTGACAAGCCGGCCCGCGAAGATGCTCCGGTTCACGGTGGAGATCGACGGGATCCCCGCCGAGCGGTTCAGGGCAGACGGGATGCTCATCTCCACGCCCACCGGCTCTACTGCCTATGCCATGAGCGCCGGTGGGCCCATCGTCGACCCCAGGGTCGAGGGGATCCTCCTCGTCCCCCTCGCCCCGTACATGCTCTCCTCGAGGCCGATCGTCATCGCGGGCGACCGGGTCCTCAAGGTGACCCTGGAGAGCGAGAAACCCGCGAAGCTGGTCCTCGACGGCCAGCGGACCCGGGAGCTGGAGATGGGGGCAGTTCTCACGATCCGGCGGTCCGGCGACCCGGCCCTCTTCCTGGATGTCGGGAAGAACTTCTTCGACAAGGTGGAACAGAAGCTCCGCAGGCTCTAGTATCCGTACATCCCGTCGCGTCCGGTATCTCAAGCCTTATCTTGGTTGAGGTTACAGTGTTCCGTATTCGGAGAACATGGCCATGCCAGAGATGAAGATGAAGATCCCCTACACCGAGATCTCGGAGACGCTGAAGAGGGTCCTCTCCCTCTCCGGATCACCGGTCGCCGTGAAGCTCGCGAAGAGCAGGGAAGAGGTCCCCGCAGGGATCCCCGAGGCGAAGGAGGTGGTGCGCCACTGCCAGATGGTGAACATGGCAAGGAAGGATGGCGCCATCTTCTATGCCCCTGCAGACAAGCACCAGTGCAACGGGGGTGCGTGGGCTCTTGGCCTCAAGGAGATCACGCCTTCGCTCCAGAGCGGCGAGCACTACTTCAAGCTGGGAAAGTTCGAGAGCATGCCCGCTTGCAGGAGGACCATGGACCTGATCCCCCACCTCAGGGCAGGCGAGACCTATGCCACCGTGTATGCGCCCCTGGAGAAGGCCACCTTTGATCCAGATGTGGTCATCATCGTGACACACCCGAGAAACATGCTCAAGCTCGCGCAGGCGAACCTCTTCCGGCTCGGGGGCCGTATCACCTCATCCATGGCAGGGATCCAGTCTGTCTGCTCCGATGCCACCGCCCAGCCCTACCTCTCAGGGACAACCAACTTCTCCCTGGGCTGCGATGGTTCCCGGAAGTTCTCCGGGATCGTGGACGAGGAGATGGTCATGGGTTTCCCCGTCGAAATGCTCCCGGAGCTAGGCGATGCAATAAAGGTCGTCACCGCAGCGCCGGGATCCAAGTAACTCCGAACGGGGTTCTTTAGCCCCCCCGCACCTCTTCTACCACCCTGAGGCAGGCCTCGGGGATGGCCGCCCTGACCGACGGATCCATCTCCCCCGAGAAGCCCGGCATCTGCCCGCCCTCAATCCCCACGATGATCACATCGGGAGCGATGCCGAGGGTGCGTGCCATGGCGAGCACCTCGGGGATCCCGAGTTCATGAAGGGAGAGGGAGGGGATCCCGTTGTCCGGGATCTCACGAAACACCTGGACCTTCCCGATCTCCCCCATCCCCGAGGTCGCATCTACGATCACGATCCGGTCGTATCCTTCCATCAGGGGGATGAGCCCGAGACCGCCGTTCCCCCCGTCGACCGCGTCGATCCCCGGATACCTTTCCTGGAGGAGCGCCATGACAGAGAGCCCCGCCGCATCGTTCCCCATGAGCGGGTTCCCGCACGCGATGACCCGGACCTTCATGCATCCCTCCCCCCCATGCACCCTCACCTGCCTTCCAGAGAGCTGGATGGTGATCTCCCAAGAGGCTTTCCCATCACCGTGGTGACCCCGGACGGTTCTTATACTCTTATTATGGAGGGAATCAAATAACAATCACCAGGTGGTCGCAGTGCAGGTATCCATGAAACTGGAGATGAAGGACACCCCGGGGCAGCTCGTCTCGGTCCTGGAACCCATATCAGAGTGCGGTGGCAACATCATCGCGGTGATCCACCAGCGGGATCCCGAGTCAGAGTCCGATACCCTCGATGTGCAGATCGTCCTTGATCTCCCCGCGGGGAGGCTCCCTGCGCTCATCGACCAGATCAAGGAGCGGGGGGTCGATATCCTGAGGATCGGGGAGGAACGCCTCCTCCACAAGCGCTCCCTCATCATGATCGGCCATATCATGCACACGGATATCAGCGACACCGTGGACCAGATCGACCGCACGGGCTTTGCCGAGGTCTCCGAGCTCTCCCTCATGATGCCTGCCATCAATGAACGCTCGTCTGCACGGATCACCATCAAGACCGCGAACCGGACCGACATGGAGAGCGCGGTGACCATCCTGCGCAGGGTCGCGGGGAAGAAAGAGCTCCTCGTGGTAGAGCCCCTGGAGGAATGGGCGTGAGGGTCGCACTGCTCGGCTTCGGATCGGTGGGCCAGGGGGTGGCGAGGATGCTCGGGGAGAAGGACCTCCCGCTCACCCTCACGGCCGTCGCCGATTCAAAGGGCGGGATTCTCGATCCAGAGGGTATCTCCATCCCTGAAGCATTCTCGCGGAAGGCGAAGTCCGGCTCCTGCGGGAGGCCGAAGGTATCTGCCCTTGATATTGTCAGCTCGGATGCTTACGATATCCTCGTGGAGGTAACCCCGACGAACATAGACACGGGCGAGCCTGCCATCAGCCATATCAGGAAGGCGCTCGGGCTCCGCCGGCACGTGGTCACCTCGAACAAGGGCCCCATCGCCCTCGCCCATCGCGAGCTCACGGAGCTTGCAGGGAAGAAGGGGGTCGCATTGCGATACGAGGCAACGGTCTGCGGGGCAATCCCCATCATCCACACGCTTCAGCACGGCCTTCTCGGGAACGAGGTGAAGGCCCTCTTCGGGGTGATGAACGGGACCTGCAACTACATCCTGACCCGGATGGAGGACGAGGGGCTCACCTACGACCAGGCGCTGGGCGAGGCCCAGGAGATGGGGTATGCGGAGAAGGACCCCACCTACGATGTAAAGGGGCTCGACACGGCGCTGAAGCTCGTCATCCTCGCAAACACCGTCTGGGGAATGGATGCAGGGATAAAGGATGTCAAGGTGACCGGTATCGACCTGATCACCCCTGAGGCCATCCAGCTTGCCATGGACCAGGAGACCGCCATCCGGCTTATCGGGGAGGCCATCCCGTCAAAGGATCTCCTCAGGGTCTCGCCCCGGATCATCCCCAGGAACCATCCCCTGCTTGTGGAAGGGACCCTGAATGCCCTGACTGTCGTAACCGACATGGCCGGGGAGCTCACCTTCATCGGGAAAGGCGCGGGCTCGATCGAGACAGCAAGCGCGGTCATCGGGGATCTCCTGTACATCAGGGAGAGGTATGCCGGGCGTCCTTGAGAGGAGGCGCGAGTTCCTCAAGCTGATGCGGAGCTACACCCTGGACCGCGGATTCTTCACGGTATCGGATATCGCGACGAGCACGGGCCTCCCCCGCTCCACGGCCCAGGACTGGATCAACCGGCTCCTGGATGAGGGATGCCTCATCATCCGCGAGGAGCGGCGGGGCCGCTCCCCTGCCCGGTACCTGGCAAAGAGCGCCATGCCCTCGAGCGCCTGCCGGCGGATCTTCACCACGATCGACGGGGATTCGGCCGAGATCTACCATGAATGCCTCTCGGGCGGCTGCGCAGCCTTCTGTGAGTTCCACCACCAGCGGGCCGGCGGGGTCCTCTCCCGTGTCTCGCGGGACGGGACTCTGCTCCGCGAGCGGGCGTTCCTCGGGTCACGGGATGCCCCCATCGGGCTCTTCCCCGATCCCGCCGTCGGCGTCACCGGCCTCAGGCGGGATGAAGAGAACCTGGTCCAGAACATCCGCTGCGTCGGCGGCCCTGCCTACTCCCTGACCGACATGATGGCCCATGCCGAAGGGGTCCATGACGTGAAGGTCGGGAGGTCGGGTTCCTTCGTCGAGGGGGAGGTCACGACGAGCGCATTGCGCTACCTCGCCATCGGGATCGATGATACCGATACAGCCGAGGGCGGGGCGACCTTTGCCCTGGCCCTCGCCCTCCACCAGCACCTCTCGACCCTCGAAGGGGTCATGCCCATCAGCCACCACGTGGTGATGCTCAACCCGGCCCATCCCGAGAGAACCGCAGGGAACTCGGCGAGCTTCATCGAGCTCGCGGCCGAGCCGGCCCTCTGCGGCCAGATCCGGGAGCACAGCCTCCGGTTCGTCTCCGATGAAGCCCTCTCCCCCGAATGGGGGATCGCGATCAAGCAGGGCTTCACCGTACAGCGGGATCTCCGCCACTTTGGGAACCGGGTGCGGACGGGGAAGGTCACCAGGAAGGAGGCAGAGGATACCGCCCGGAAGCACGGCATCTTCACGAGGGGCGGAAGGGGGATCATCGGCGCCCTCGCAGCGGTCTCCTGTATCGGCCTTGACAACTCTATCCTCCTGGATCCCAGGAGGGCGATCCTCCCCGAAGAAGGGGGAGCCTGACTCCGCTCGAAAACCTTCCCCTTTCATCAATCCCACCTGGTAAAAGGTATTTCTCCGACACATTCGTGCTGAATCGGGATCTATTAAATAGGGGAATAAAGACATTTCAGAGAGGGGAGAACGTGAAGAAGATTTTTCCTGGAAAGGTCATCATTCCCGTGTTCTGCGCCATCCTCATTGCAGGCGCCCTGTCGGCAGGGTGCCTCAAGGAGAGCCGCCTCGCCATCACGGGGATGGACGTGGGTGCTGACACGATCACGACTTCAACGGTGTGGCTGAACGTGACGACTGCAGTGACCAACCAGTTTGGCTTCGGGAACGGGGATCTCACCTTCTGCCTGAAGGCGTACGACACCGGGACCGGCCTTGTGGCAGCCGAGAGGTCAGACAGGGCGGGAGGAATCGGGAAGGGGCAGACTGCGCGGATCTCCCAGCAGGTCGCCCTCCCCAGGAGTGGTTCCTACCGGCTCGCGGTCACGATCTTCGAGGGGCAGAGCCAGAAGGCAGAAGGGGAGATAACCGTCCGGAACCTGGAGAGGCTCCCCACGGATCGGGACCGGGCAGGGGTCGAGATCCAGGATATCGACTTCATCGTGAAGGGGGTGAGCAACGGCCGGGCAACCATAGAGAGCGATATCTACTTCACCAACGAGGGTACCGGGCCATCCGCAGCCTATGATGTCGAGGTGAGGGCCCGGGAGATGGATGCGCACCTCATCGCCGATAAGCAGTGGACAAAGATTGAATCGATGAAACCCGAAGCAACGACCATCAAAGGAGTGGACCTCTCGGTCCCGGACCAGTACAACTATGTCGTTGAGGTCCTGCTCTGGCAGGACCAGGTGATCATGAAACGCGGGGAAGGCTCTGTGCTTCTCAGGCCGGGATCGACCCTGTCGGAGGGAGAATACTTCGTGACAAAGAAGATCGAAACGAGCAGGTTCATCGCGGAGACACCCGTCCCCACCCAGCCTCCGTATGCGGGCACGGGAACAAGGACTCCCGGATTTGAGCTCGCCGCGGCCCTCGCGGGTATGGGAGGAGCTCTTGCCATCAGGAGAAGGTTGTCATGAATCAGGATCCAGAGAATAGTGGAAGCAAGGCGGCAATGACCGGTGCTCAGGGAGGAGCGCCCGAGAACCCGAAGGCGAACCAGCAATCCGATGTAAGGACCCTCTTTATCCAGGGGCTCTCTGCCATCCTCTTCCTCTTCATCCTCATCGCAGCTCTCCAGCTCTACTTCTCCATCCAGGAGTTCATCCGCGTCTGGTTCTCTGAAGAATTCATACCTATCGTAAATTCCCTCTATTACATCCTTGTGATCGCGGGGGGCATTTATCTGATCCTCTCATATATCAGGAGCAAGTGAGAGGACGCGCTCCCTTTTTTTGAAAGCATTGCACCCCGATGGTATCTCCGTTGTGAAGAAACGAAGGCAGGAGATCCCTGTGTCCCTGAATGTACGTCCCCGGGGCAAAAAAGATAGTAATAGAGAACGGCAGATATTATACCGGATGACCGGTGAGCAAAGCGGGCAGGATGCCGATCCCCAAGAGGAGATCGCGCGCTTCCAGAACGAACTGGACGAGGCACGGAAGCTCGCAGAGGAACGGCTCACCCGGCTCCAGTACCTTCAGGCCGACTTCGACAACTACCGGAAGAGCCTCGAGAGGGAGCGGGAGCAGGTGATCCAGCTCGCGGGTGAAACACTCGTCAGGGACCTCCTGCCGGTCCTGGACGACCTGGAGCGGGCCCTGCCGTCCCTCTCCCGGGAGAAGAACCGGGAAGGGTTCGAGCTCCTCTCCCGGAAGTTTCATAAGATACTGGAGAGCCATGGATTACGCAGCATCGAGAGCCACGGGAAGCGGTTCGACCCGAACTTCCACGAGGCCATTGCGAAGGGAGAGAGCGACGAGGAGGAGGGGACCATCCTCGAGGAGTACCAGAGAGGGTACCTGCTCCGATCCAAGGTTATTAGACCTTCAAAGGTAAAGATTGCCGAACACACCGGAGAATGCAAGGAGGAGAGTCATGGGAAAGGAGAAGATAATCGGGATTGATCTGGGAACATCGAACAGCCAGGCAGCGGTCATGCTCGGGGGGAAACCCACCATCATCCCCTCGGCAGAGGGGGTAACCGTGGCAGGGAAGATGTTCCCCTCGGTGGTGGCGTTCATGAAGGAGGGGGAGCTCCTCGTGGGGGAGCCTGCGCGGAGGCAGGCCATCAGTAACCCCGATGCCACCGTTATGGCCGCGAAGCGGAAGATGGGGACCGACCACGTGTACAGGATCCTTGGCAAGACCTATACCCCCCAGCAGATCTCGGCCTTCATCCTCCAGAAGATCAAGAAGGACGCCGAGGCATTCCTGGGCGAGGAGGTGAAGAAGGTGGTCATCACCGTCCCGGCCTACTTCAACGACAACCAGCGGACGGCCACGAAGGATGCGGGGACGATCGCGGGCCTCGAGGTCGTCCGGCTCGTGAACGAGCCCACGGCTGCCTCCATGGCCTACGGCCTGGACAAGGGCGGGGAGCACAAGATCCTGGTCTTTGACCTCGGGGGCGGGACCCTCGACGTAACCATCATGGAGTTCGGCCACGGGACCTTCAACGTCCTCTCCACGTCCGGGGACACCCAGCTCGGCGGGACCGACATGGACCAGATCGTGATGGACTGGATCGTGGAGGAGTTCAGGAAGCAGGAAGGGGTGGACCTGAAGAAGGACCGGATGGCGGTCCAGCGGGTCCGCGAAGCAGCCGAGAAGGCGAAGATCGAGCTCTCCACGGTCCTCGAGACCGAGATCAACCTCCCCTACATCACCGCAGATAAGGAAGGGCCGAAGCACCTCACCCTGAAGATGAACCGCTCGAAGCTCGAGCAGCTCGTGGGTCCCATCATCAACCGATGTGTCCATCCCCTCGACCAGGCCCTCTCGGATGCAAAGCTCTCGAAGGAAGGGATCGACCGGGTGATCCTCGTAGGCGGCCCGACGAGGATGCCCATCGTCCAGAAGTTCATAGAGGACCGGGTCGGAAAGAAGGTGGAGCACGGGGTCGATCCCATGGAATGCGTGGCCCTGGGGGCGGCCATCCAGGGCGCGATCCTTGGCGGAGAGGTGACCGATCTCCTCCTCCTCGATGTCACCCCCCTCACCCTCGGGATCGAGACCCTGGGCGGGGTGAGGACCGCGCTCATCGAGCGGAACACCACGATACCGACGAGAAAGAGCCAGATCTTCACGACAGCCGCCGATCTCCAGTCCGAGGTCACCATCCATGTCCTCCAGGGCGAGCGTCCCATGGCAGCCGACACTATCAGCCTGGGGAGGTTCAACCTGGTCGGGATCGCACCCGCTCCCCGGGGGATACCCCAGATCGAGGTGACCTTTGACATCGACGCAAGCGGGATCCTGAATGTCACGGCAAAGGACCTGGGCACGGGGAAGGAGCAGAAGATGACCATCACCGCGTCGACAAAGCTCGCTGACAGGGACGTGGACCGGATGGTTGCGGAGGCCCAGCAGTTCGCGGCCGACGACGAGAAGAGGAAGGAGGAGGCGACGGCGAAGAACGAGGCCGACTCGCTCATCTACACCGCCGAGAAGACCATCGCCGAGCTCGGCGAGAAGATCCCGGCCGAGCTGAAGGAGAAGATAGGATCAGCCGTCAAGGCGGCGAGATCAGCCCTCGAGGGGAAGGACCTGCAGAAGATTAAGGACGAGACCGCGGCCCTCCAGAAGGTCCTCGCCGAGGCGGGATCGGCCATCTACCAGGAGGCCCAGAAGAAGCAGGCCGAGGAGCAGGCGCGGGCGGGAGGTTCTCCCTCAGGGGGAGGGGCAGGAGAATCATCCGGCCAGGGTGGGCCGGCCGGGAACGAGAAGGTGTTTGACGCGGACTTCAAGGTAAAGGAGGACTAGCCGAGGGGTCCGGCCATCGAGCATGGCAAAGAAGGATTACTACGAGCTCCTGGGAGTCCCCAGGAACGCGTCAGAGGAGGAGCTCAAGAAGGCCTTCAGGCACCTCGCCCGGAAGTACCACCCGGACCTGAACCCGGGGAACAAGCAGGCCGAGGAGCAGTTCAAGGAGATCAACGAGGCCTTCCAGGTGCTCTCCGACCCCCAGAAGAAGGCCCAGTACGACCAGTTCGGCCACGCGGCCTTCCGGCCCGAGGACTTCGCCGGCTTCCGCACCACCACCTTCGAAGACCTCTTCAGGGACTCGGGTTTCGGGGATATCTTCAGCATCTTCCCGGGCTTCGGCGGCGGTGGACGGGGGAGGGCACGGGCGCCGCAACCGGGCGCGGATCTCCGGTATGACCTGGAGATCTCCTTTGATGAGGCGTTCCATGGCACCACCCGCACCATCGAGGTTCCCCATTCGGTGGAGTGCCCGACCTGCCACGGGACAGGGGCGAAGCCCGGCACGATGAAGGACTGCCCGAAGTGCGCGGGAACCGGCCAGATCCGGAACGTGCGGCGGTCCCCCTTCGGGCAGATGGTCCAGATCTCCACCTGCCCCCAGTGTGGGGGGGCAGGGAAGATCACCACCGAACCCTGCGAGACCTGCCATGGCGGGGGCAGGGTGGGGAAGGTGAGCAAGATCGAGATCAAGGTCCCCCGGGGGATCGATGACGGGCAGTACCTCCGGGTCAGTGGCGAAGGGGAGGCAGGGGAGAGGGGCGGGTCGCCGGGAGACCTCTACGTGGTGGTCCACGTCCCCCCCCATCCCGTCTTCGAGCGGCACGGGCGGGACCTCTTCTGCAAGACCACCATCGATCTCTCCACCGCCATCCTGGGAGGCGAGGTCCAGGTCCCTACCATGACCGGCAATGCCACCCTGAAGATCCCGGCCGGCACCCAGAGCCACACCGCCTTCCGGCTCAAGGGCCAGGGGATGCCGGGCCTGAACTCGGACCGGCGGGGGGACCAGCTCGTCAAGGTGGTGGTCCACATCCCGGAGAAGATCACGAAGAAACAGAAGGAGATCTTCAGGGAGTTCTCCGGCGAGAAGAAGGAGGAGACGAGCGCCGGCTTCTTCGAGAAGCTTTGGGAGTTCGTCTGACCGGGGAGAATCCTAGAGGAGCGTCCACGAAGGACCAAATTACCTTTAAGAATCGAAATTGCGGTCATTTTCGCGATTCTTTTTTTATTATTGGGCTCTTGGGGGACTTACGCCCCCGCCGCGGGCATCCCCCGCCGTGTACCGAATCTTGTGCACACGGATACCGGAAACTGGAAGATCCTCATCCGGCATAAGGGCCTATCCTCACGCGGGGGACGCCGAAGCGGCGGGGGTGAGCGGGGCGAATCCCCCAGGAGCGTTCAACAAGGGATCAAGATCCTTTGAAAATCGAAACCGCAGGAGAGTACTACAATCTGTTTTCCTTTTCATGAACCCCAAGGAGTAAATTTCCTCAGAACATCGCCCGGATCCCTTCCGTCATGGTGAGCGCGGCAAGGCAGGCTATGATCCACCCGGTAAGCATGAGGAGGATCGATCGCAGCCCCTCCAGTGCAGGATCCACGTAACAATAGGGGTTCCGTACAACCCAAAACCCGGAATCCACATAATCAGGACGAGCATGACCTCCCCGTAGGTACACAGGGCCTGATGCCCCTCTATGAGTTCCTTGATCCTGCCGATCTGCCGGGCGACCCGCCGAGATCGCCCGGAGAAGAGATCACACATCCTGTAGATACCGAGGATGATCCCGGCGGCAACCGAGATCCTGAGGGGAATGAGAAGGAATGGCGGAAAACCGAGGCCGATCCCCGCGGCCGCCGCAAGCCCCCGGAGGGCAAGGATGGAGACGATGAACCCGAGGACTTTCACAACGGGGACGCAACCCAGCAGCCCCATGAGACACGGAAGCATCACGAGGAGGAGGAGAAGGGGGTCGTGGGGACGGTTATAAAAGATTCAACGAAGATCAGGGAAACCGGAAAGGGAGAGAGTTTAGCCGGCCGGGATCCGGATGGGATCCGGTTCTTCCGGGCAGGAAGGGCGGCGCACGTACCTCCCTCTCGGGACATGAATATCGAACCGTGCCCCCCTGCCCGGATCGCCTGTCTCCCGGATGGAGAAACCCGCGATTGAGAGGACTTCACGGGCGAGATAGAGGCCGTACCCGGTATGCCTCCCGAAACCGTGGTCAAAGATCCGCTCTTTCTGGTCGGCCGGGATCCCGACCCCGTCATCCTCGACCGAGATGACAAGGCCCCCTTCACCCTCCTTCGCCCCGATCCTGATGGTGGTCACTCTCTCGCCGTGGCGCCGGGCGTTCTCGAAGAGGTTGGAGAAGACCCTGGGGAAGATGGGATCGGCCAGGCACCAGAGGGATCCGGGGAGATCGTCCATAAAGATCCTTCCCCCGGGTTCACGGGATGCGGACCGTACTACCACGTCCCTGACATTCTGCCACTGGGGTGCTATGAGTCCGACATGGGATAACATCGAGGCCACTCCCAGATCGCGTTCAATATCGGAAGCGATCTCTTCGAGCTTGTCGATGTAGGACAGGAAGCCCGACCCGGAGAGACTCTCCCTGAGGAGATCGGCGTACCCATGGAGGGCGGCAAGGCGGTTCTTGGCATCGTGAAAGATGATGGTGTGGATGATCTGGTTCCGCCTGCATGGATCGATTGGGTCGGGTGCAGAATCGCTGACCCGGGCCGCCCCCCTATCGCGGGGTCCACCATTCAGGGAAGGGACCCCCTTTGATCTCACCTGTGGAAGAGCGGGCTGGTCCTCTGCCGGCATCTCCACGAAGAGGCCGATGGAGAGGGGAGGAAGCGATGCATCGATCCGTGAGACTGACCAGAAGGACTGCGATCTGAACCTTGACCCCTCCTTTCTCCGGAGCCAGGCAGTCAGGGCGAGCCCCCCCTCGTACCTCATCTGCTGGACGAGGGACCTCACCCGATCCCGATCCCCTGGATCCACCAGGCTGAACCCGTCCACACCGGCAAGTTCGCCCTGTGCATACCCGAGGAGGTCCGAAAACCTCGAATTTGCACAGATGATAGTCCCCCCGGGATCCAGCATCACCATCGGCAGGGGTATTCCCTCAGCAAACCCGAATGTCTCTTGCGGCAAACTCCTTCACCAGCCACCTGCTCCCAATCCGGTAACAAATGTGGATGAATACTTAAACTCTTTGATTTTTCTCCGGGCTTGTAAATCTCCATTCAGACGAATATAAAGTGTTTTTATGGAGAATCGGGCAGTCTTCCTGGATCAATGAAAACCAGTTGATCTCATTCTGTTCAGCTTCCGTTTCGACGGGTTTTTCGTACCATACCTTTCCTTCCAATCCAGGATCAGTCAGGGGGCACCCTGGTGCCGGGAACCCCGTTACACCATGCTACGCTGCGCGCGATGAGAGGGTTCAGGATGGAGTGATCCTGAGGGGGAGATCGGAGGGGTACATGATGAGGAAAGGCCCCTGCGGGGGATCCAATCCTGTAAGAAACTGCAGGGGAATGCGTAAGGGGTGGAAGCTTCTCACCACCGGACCATGCATCTCCGGAAAATGACCGAAATTAATGAAATCCAGCAAATCTATGTCATATTATATGAAAATATCTTAAAACAGAAACATGATTTAACGTGTATTTTTCCAATAATAAGAGAAAAACGGGATTTTTTATGATAAATAATGAATCTTTCGCTTTTCGCCAGTAAAGGAAAGTTAATTAATTTTATAAAATCTCTGGGTGAAATTAACATTAAATACTTATTCGCTCTACATCTCCTATTCAGGTTACGAGGGATCTGGATTGTTTCTTGCAATGAAGGTGCCTGAAGAGAGGACAGGAAGGATCCTGGCCGAGATCGATCGGGCTGAGAAGATATTCAAGAAGATGTGCGACTGCGGCGAGTTCGACGAAGAGATCAGCAAGGTCAGGACCGCAAAGCAGGCCGCTGCAGCCATCAAGCGCGTGATGCGCTAGCTTGGACGGTCTTGATAAGCCCTATCTGATAAAAGCCGTTCAAGCTCTCGATCTCGGCAAAGAACACTTCTACCCCTCCAATCATCGTGATATTTTCCCGCAGTGATAAAAATTCTCAATCACATCGCAGAGAATGATCATCATAATCCACCATTATTGCACTAGCTCAAAGGAGAAGATTCACCGGTTCACCGAAGACAGCAGCATACTGAAACGGGTTCTTTCTTATTTCTCAACGTGCTATCCGGGATACAGAAGTATAATAACCACGGGTACATGCCCATGCCCTCGAGCGCCTTGGCCTCTCCTTCATCGCTCTCTCGTTCCAGTCTCTGGCTGATTACGCAGGAAAATCTCATCGCATGCGGACGCCCCATGGTTCATAGAAAATCCGGAAATCCATGGTCCTTTCGGATAAGAACTTCTCCAGAAAGCATTTGATGAGGGTGCACCGTATCCCCTTATAGGATGTGTCGCAGGTGATGCTGCAAATACCAGAAAGTATCATCCGGTCATCCATTTCCATGCAGATGCCGATTGCCGCATGATTCGATCTCCTGCTCATTCAATCGCCATCCACCCCGAGATCTGACAATGGAAGCGTGACAAGGATCGCGTATGACCGGTAAACCCGATGAAGTGGATCCTCCCGTCCCGAAAGCCGTCTCCGCACTCCCTGTCCAAGAGGTATTTCGTTTTCTCCTCACCAGACCATCGGGGCTTTCCCGTGCTGAAGCCGAGGAGCGGCTCAAGAGATACGGCCCGAACCGGATCCTTGAGATCCGCGGCAAGTCCCTGTACCGAAGGTTCCTCGCAAATTTCACCCACCTGATGGCCATTTTACTCTGGATCGGCGGATTCGTCGGATTCATCGCCCAGATGCCCCAGCTCGGGATCGCCATCTGGATGGTCAACGTGATCAACGGATTCTTCTCCTTCTGGCAGGAATATCAGGCCGAGAAGGCTACAGAAGCCCTGCGCAGACTCCTCCCGCACCATGTCCGGGTGCTCAGGGACGGGAGCGAAATACGCATCCTTGCTGACGAACTGGTTGTCGGGGATCTCATGGTCCTGTCTGAGGGCGATCGCATCTCTGCCGATGGCCGTCTCGTTATCGAGTCCGAGCTCAGGGTGGACCAGTCCACCCTTACGGGGGAGTCTCACAGCGTGCGCAAGACGGCCGAGGCGGTCATGCGCGCGGATCTGGGCCGGATTGAGATGCCCAATCTCATCTTTGCGGGGACGAACGTGGCCGCGGGTAATGGAAAGGCGATCGTCTTTGCAACCGGTATGGAGACCGAGTTCGGGAAGATCGCCCACCTGACACAGTCCGTTGAGGAGGAACCAAGCCCGCTCCAGAGGGAGATGATCTTTGCGACGAGAGTGGTGACGGTCATAGCCACAGGCATCGGGGCTCTCTTCTTTCTCCTTGCCGTGCTGCTCGCCGGGGTAAATCTCGCCGAGAGTTTCATCTTTGCCATGGGCATGGTGGTGGCGTTCGTGCCGGAGGGGATGCTGCCGCTGGTCACCCTTTCGCTCGCTATGGGCACCCAGCGCATGGCAAAACGACATGCCCTGATTAAACGGCTCTCGGCAGTGGAGACCCTGGGCTGTACAACCGTTATCTGCACCGATAAAACCGGAACACTCACCCAGAATGAGATGACCGTGAGCAACCTCTGGGTCTGTGGGCGAATGCTCACGGTCTCCGGTGTGGGGTATGCCCCTGAGGGGAGAATTATGGAAGGGGGGAACGCCTTACCCGCGCCGGTAGATGGCGACCTCCGGGAGCTTCTCGTTGCCGCAGGTCTTTGTAATAATTCCAGGCTTTTACCGCCGAATGCCGAATCAAGTTCCTGGAGGGTGCTCGGGGATCCCACCGAAGGTGCCCTGCGGGTCGTCTGCTTGAAGGGGGGAATCGATCCAGAGATGGAGGCGCAGCTCTCCCCGCGCCTTCGTGAGATCCCCTTCGATTCCCGGCGCAAGCGGATGAGCACCATCCACCGGCAGTGGAATCCAAAAGCCCCGGATGGCCCTCCCGTGGCCCATGTGAAGGGTGCGCCCAAGGAGGTCCTCGCTCTCTGTACTCGCATCAGGCTTCAGGGGAAGGAGCGGCCACTGGATGAGCATCTGATCGCAGAGGTCCTCAATGCCAATGATAACTATGCTGCGATTGGTTTACGGGTGCTCGGGGTAGCGATACGCCCCATCCCCCAGGGTGAAGACCATCATAATCCCGAAGCTATCGAACGCGATCTTATCTTCCTGGGATTAGCGGCTATGATGGACCCACCCCGGCCGGAGGTGACTGAAGCGGTGCAGAAATGCCACCGCGCCGGGATCCGCATCATTATGATCACCGGTGACTATGGCCTCACCGCTGAGAGCATCGCCAGGCGTATCGGCATCATTCGCGGGAATAAACCCCGCATCATCACCGGCGCTGAACTGGAGGGGATGGATGATCCAGCACTGAGGGGTGCGCTTCGGGAAGAGGTCATCTTTGCGCGGGTGGCACCCGAACACAAGCTCAGGGTTGTCACAGCCCTTCAGGGACAGGGAGACGTCGTAGCGGTCACAGGTGACGGCGTGAACGATGCTCCGTCGCTCAAGAAGGCTGATATCGGGATTGCCATGGGAGTTGCGGGAACCGATGTGGCCAAGGAGGCGGCGGACATGGTCCTGACCGATGATAACTTCGCCTCCATCGTGAATGCTGTGGAAGAAGGGAGGGCTGTCTATGCGAATATCAAGAAATTCATCACCTACATCTTCACGTCCAACACGCCGGAGGCGGTGCCGTTCATCCTCTTTGCACTGAGCCGTGCCCGCATCCCCCTTGCACTTACGGTGATGCAGATCCTCTCCATTGATCTTGGAACCGACATGGTGCCGGCTCTTGCCCTCGGTGTCGAGCCTCCGGAGCCGGGATTGATGGACCGCCCCCCGCGAGACCTTAAAGAGCATGTGATCAACCGTTCCCTGCTCTTCCGGGCATACCTATTCCTCGGGCTGATCCAGAGTCTGGGTGCCATGGCGGCATTCTACTTCATGTACTGGACAAACGGTTACTGGGGACAATGGGTGGACCTCCCCTCCACGGGAACACTGTATCACGCGGCAACCGCAATGGCGCTTGCTGCCGTAGTGACTACCCAGATCGGTAATCTCTTCGCCCAGCGTACGGAGCGCGAATCTTTCTTCAAGACGCCATTCTTCAGTAACCGGTTCCTGTGGGTGGGGATCCTTTCAGAACTGGCCATCGTGGGTCTTCTGATTTACACGCCACTGTTCCAGCCGCTCTTCGGCACCGCCTCATTTCCTGTCGGTAACTGGCTCTTCCTCTTTGCACTGACCCGGGCCCTGCTCCTGGCAGACGAGGTGCGAAAGGCGCTGGGACGGAAGAAAGAGCGAGAGGCGACTATAAATCCCACCTCAACCACCGGGGATGTATGAGGATCATCATCATCGGGTGCGGGCATACCGGCGCCGGGCTCGCGCGGGAGCTCTCTCTCGCGGGTCACGCGGTCACGGTGGTGGACAGCAACCCTTCCTCATTCGAACGGCTGGGCCCTTCCTTCAGGGGGGGGACCATCAGTGGGGTCGGTTTTGACCGGGATGTCCTCATCCGGGCCGGTATCGAGCGGGCTGACGGCCTTGGGGCGGTGACCTCGAGCGATGAAACGAACGTGGTGGCTGCCCGGGTTGCAAGGGAGGTTTTCCATGTCCCGAAGGTGGTTGCACGGGTGTATGATCCCCGGAAGGCCGAGATCTACCGCCGTCTTGGCCTGCAGACCATCTCTCCGGTCTCTTTCGGCATCCAGCGACTTGCTGAGCTCCTCACCTTCTCCCAGCTGGAGCGGGTCCACTCCCTCGGGAGCGGTGAGGTGGATATTGTGGAGGTCGAGGTCCCGCCGTTTGTCATGGGCCGGACGGTGAAGGACCTGACCGTCCCCGATGAGATCAGGGTAGTGGCCATCACCCGAAGCGGGAAGACCTTTCTGCCCACCATGGGCACCGTCTTCCAGGTGGGTGACCGGATCCATATCGCGGTCCTGGCAACATCAGCGGACCGTCTGAAAGCGTTGCTTGGCATGGGGTGAGGAGGGCAGGGATGGCTCTGAATGTGATCATTGTAGGGGGAGGCAAGGAAGGTACCTACCTGGCATCGCTCCTCTTCTCCCGTGGGTACGGGGTGAAGGTGATCGAGGTGCGGCGTGAAGAGATCTCCCAGCTCCAGCAGGCGCTCTCGCCGGGTGCAATCATACTGGGCAGCGGCACGGATCCCGGCGTGCTGGAGGATGCGGGCATACGGCAGGCCGATGTGGTGGCGGCGGTGACCGGGGCCGATGAGGTGAATCTCGTGGTGACGAGCCTGGCGCGGTTCGAGTTCCATGTGCCGAGGACCATTGCACGGGTGAACAACCCGAGGAATATCTGGATGTTCACGGCCGAGATGGGGGTGGATGTGGCGCTCAATCAGGCCGACCTGATGGCCCCGATCATCGCCGAAGAGATGTCCCTCGGTGAGATGATGACACTGCTCACCCTTGGCAAGGGGCACTACTCCCTAGTCGAGGAGAGGGTGCATCCCACAGCAATGGCTGCGGGGAAGGCAATCCGTGACCTGGACCTCCCCGAGGAATGCATCCTTGTCGGGGTAATAAGGGAGGGCGAGCTCCTGATTCCCCACGGGAATACCGTTCTGCAGCCGAACGATATGGTGATCGCACTCGCGAACGTCTCGCGCATGGCTTTGCTTGCCGCGATGCTCGGGGCGCGGACCGTCTCGGAGAAAGAGTCAGAGACTGGAATGCGATAAAGAGGGGAGGAACACTGAATCCCTGGGTAATCGATCGAGAGCCTTAACCAGTTCTGGCGATTACTGATTTACGAGGTTCACCCGTTCGAGGGTGATTGCGGCCTGGTTTGCGAAGGATGTCAGGATCCGTTCCTGTTCCGGTGTGATGACCCCCGTGGGTTCTGCCGGTTTCACGCCCATGACCCCCAGTATCCCCCTGGAACTTTGGATCGGTATGTAGCGGAGCCTCGATCCGGGGAGCGTATCGGTATCATATCCGGCGATTGCCCTGTGTCTGTATGCCCAGGTCGCAACTGCCATCTCGTCATCATCGAGGATGAGCCCGAGGCTTGCTGTGTGTATCACCAACCTGTCCTCCTCAGGCAGTAGAAACGCACTCTTCCACTGGAATATGTCATTTATATGCTCTGAAACAGCCCGAATGATCGCATCGGTATCCACGGCGGCCGCGAGATCCTGCGAAAGGGCATAGAGGGTACTTGTCTCATTGTCCCGGGTCTCCACCGCGATCGCATGGTCACGGACCCGGGCAACCAGCAGGCTGATGAGGGTACCAACGGCGATAAACCCTGCAAAGGTGATGAGATATTCGGTATCGCTCACCCTGAAACTGAAATAAGGAGCGACAAAGAAGAAATCAAAGGCCAGCACCCCGAGGACTGCAGTCAGAATCGCTGGGCGCAGCCCCCACCGGAATGCCGATATCACGACTGCAAGCATGTAGAACATCATGACGTTC
>Ga0315291_10003570_pt1 | contig 20094 bp, 21 predicted proteins | sample YL17G12_20_MG_FD_203070 | JGI IMG/M metagenome (GOLD analysis project Ga0315291, IMG submission 203070) | Sediment microbial communities from Yellowstone Lake, YNP, Wyoming, USA - YL17G12_20 | ecosystem: Environmental > Aquatic > Freshwater > Lake > Sediment | place: USA: Wyoming | collected...
ACTACAATTGCTGTGTCAATGTATGCATCGGGAAACACGTCAAAAGGTAACACCACTATGTTCTCGATCTGATGGCCTAACAAGAAAGAGCGGAACCGGACATAGCGTGGACCACCAAGCCAAGCCGAAGGCACAATGTAGGAGAGACGTCCACGCGTCTTCAACAGCTCCATCCCTTTCTGTACAAAACAAGTGTAGACATCCTTGACGCCTCGAAACACTTCGTAGTGCCTGTCGAAGTACTCCAATTCCGAATCTTGGAACCAAGCTCCATACGGCGGATTCCCAATCACCGCGTCAAATCCTCCCGCTTGAATAGCCTCCGGAAATTCAGGCTTCCAGTTTAACGGATTCACCCGTCGCATTTCCTCTTCATCTGACACCAGTCGAGCCTCGAAGTAGTCCGGGCCAATCAGTGAGTTCCCGCACTTGATGTTGTCACCCAGGTCAGGCAACGCGCGTTCGTGGAGGAAGCGCAACATGGGCTGGAGGGTTTGCTCCGTCTCCCCCTCAAGCACTTTGAGCAGTAGAGAGAGCTTTGTGACCTCGACGGCCTGGGAGTCGATGTCTACCCCAAATATGTTGTTGAGCAAGATTCGTTTACGCTCAGCGATAGTGAGTCTCCATCCACGGGCACCGGCCTGAAGAAGGGCGGGCTTGCTTCCCTTTGTCCTTCTCTTGGGATCGCTGGCCACGTACCAGTCGAGATGCCAGTCGAGGAGGTATTGGTAGGCGCCTATGAGAAAAGAGCCTGATCCGCAAGCCGGGTCGAGAATTCTAAGCTTGGCGGCTTGGGCGGGCGTCTTGCCCTCAAGGAGCTTGCCGACTGTGTTCTTCACGATGTAGTTCACTATGTATATAGGCGTGTAGTAGATGCCGCCAGCCTTCTTGACTTCGGGTTTCTCCTCCACGACGGCGCGGTGCCCCTCCGTGAGACGGATTGTCTTGCCCAAAAAGCGTTCGTATACCTGGCCAAGAATATCGATTGACAGAACGCTGAATTCGTACGGACTCTCGGGATAGTAGAGATTGTGGAGGACGTCACGGAGCAGCTTGTCGTCTACGTGCAGACCCGGGGTGAGTTCGTCGGGGGGCTCGTGACGACCTTTCTCAGCCTTGAAGTGAAACAGGCCGGAGTTGTATTTGTCGTCGGCCTCCTGAAAAAGCTCGCAGAGCCGCTGGTAGATGTCTCCACCATTCACGAGTGCCAAAAGACGACCGTAGTCTTCAATGTTCCGGTCTTCGCAGATGCGCAGGAAGATGATGCGGTCAATGATGCTCTGAACAGCAAAGTTGAGTTCTCGCTGGGTCAGCTTGGGATTACGAAGCGCGAGGTTTTGAGCGAGAGACTTGCGCCACGATTCGATCTCATCGAGAAAGGCATCATCGACACTGGCTGTGCCCCGCTTGGCTCTGGTACCCTCTGCGAACTTGTCAAAAGAGCCTTTGAGTACAGCGTCGCGGCTGAAGATCGACGCGATCCAATCCCATTTCTCAGCGTATTCGACGAAAGTGCAGCAGAAAATGCGAGCCGTAGAGGCAGGGTCATCCTTAACGGGTCGTACGTGGGTATCGTAAACAACGAATTCCTCAAAGTTGCTCAGGACGCTGAGTGGGAGCTTAGCGCTCCACGCATAGCGTCGGAGCTGGAAGGCCGGCGAGACGTCTTCCTTGATAAGAACCGAGGGCTTCTTGGCCTCGAGGAAAAACTTGCGCGTGCCGCCGATGCGGAAACAGTAGTCGGGAGCCTTGGTAGCGTGCCCGATACGAAGAGCGTCCTCGTAAATGACATCTCGGTAGGCTTCAGCGAAACCTTGCTTGTTATGAATGTCCCACCCGAGGATTTCCCAGAAGGGATCGAGGAAGTCGTGGCGGAGCTGGGCTTCGTTGTAATGGCCGGAGCGATAGGACTCTTGGTAAAGCTCGAAGCGCTCCACAAGACTGAGGATTGATTTCGGAGCAACTGACTTGTCGTTCTTGCCACCGTGAGTCATTGGCTCATCAGCCCTCTTTGTCTACTTGCACATAAGGCTTGTCGTTCACACGAGAGCCACGGCCACGTAGCTAGCCCCTCACATTTGTTTCCTGTCATTCTCGCCTCCGTCGATGAGTAAGGGGACGAGGTGAGCTGTCAACAATGGGAGGGTATCACAGGAACGAATTGATTGGAAGAGGGGTGACGTCGCACGTTGCCAGGCCAACGGAACGAGGAGAACCGTCCTTCATAGACGGTCCTCACTCAACTTGATGCTATTTCTTCCCCGCCATCACATCCCACGTCCTATTCACTGGCATCCCGCACTTGTTGCGGGCACACTTACAGGCTCCGCAATTAGTGTACCGATCGGGCGCACTCGGTCAGTTCTAACATAGTGAGCCTCTGGTTATGCACGGAGTTCCAAGTTCCGGTTGGTGGTCAGCGTAAAAGCCGAGCTGCCTCTCACGAGTTATAGTCGCAAGGCGCTGATATCGTCTAAAGTGATCTCGTGGCGTTCATCACACTGACTCCACAATGAGTCGTCCACAGTCACCCTGACACCTGGAGCTGGGACTGCGCGCCGAGCATGCCAGAGAATTACTTGGACACCCAATCGCTTGGTTTCCGCCACGGCAGGGACAAGATCGCCATCACCGGCCAGCAATACGGCGCGTTCGATATGCCTGGTTTGGGCCTGCACCAGCAATTCAATTGCGAGCTTAACGTCAACTCCCTTTTGGACGAAGTTCATTGCGTTGCACGTACTGCATCTTCTCTTCTTAAGGCTGCCCTCAATAATCTGAAACCTGGGAAGTCGACGTAGGGACGTTACAAAAGACTCGTAACGTTGGTAACGCTCAAGTTCTTCCTTTGTCGGCCGGTGCGGCGATTTGTAAGGAGGTGCATAGAAGTAGTATGTACGGACCAGTTCGTCGGTTCCGGCTAGATATGGCCCAATCTTTCCGAAATCGATTCTTGGTTCTCCGAATAAGGTCTTCAAGAGTGCTTTCAGATAGCCACCGTCTATGAACACTGAGGCTCGAGCCACAAACACCTCCTTAGAGAAAAAGAGAGATCATCCCGAAAAGGATGATCTCTCACAGAATTTTTGGCCCTGGCGCAAGAATAGAAAATGCGTGCGCCACAGCCCGGTATTGATCTATACATATTATCGGCCACCTCTGCCATCTTGTCAACAGAAAAATGCGCAAATGCCCAAGGACCTTTGCAGGCGTATACCCATTGTCCGTCCAACTACCTGAATCATAATAACCTACATTGCATAGCCGCTAATCGTACGATTGTTAGCATTCTAGGGTTGTCAGGCCTTTTCGTCAAGGTCAGTTGCCGCGGCTTGTACGGTGCCTCCAGGAGGCGTGCCTGCTCTGCCTAGGTGTAAGAATGCGGACGCCGCCTGATGACCGGCACCTGCTCAAAACACTCCAAAGTCAGTTGTCCAAGACTGTTTCAATCGTCTTTCGCTAGACCCTACTGAGACCTACGGAGCAAAGGCACAAAGAGGGTCGAACGCGCAAACGGGCCGAAGTGAATCAAGGCGGCTCACCTCTGCCTTAGCGTATCCAGCGGCACCCAATCACCGGGCGCCCGCTCATACGTCCACACCCGCCATCCGTCCGCAGCGCGCTTGGTTATTGCACGCGCGGCAGCCGAGGGAGATACGTACTTCTTGCCCCGGAGACGAATGAGTCCATCGAGGCCAACACGAGCCTTGTGGCGGTGGCCCTTGTAAGCAAGTCTGAGGGTTACTTTGCGCTTAAAGTAACCTGCAAGTCTTGGTCCTCGTCCTACTGGGGGAGATGCCCGCCTGCGCTCACGAGGCTCTTGTGGTTCCACTTCAAAAAGGGAGTCTCGCTCCCGCCTTTGACGGGAGGCTATTTCTCGACGAAACAACCTGCCCAAATCCTGCGACTTGACGAACCGAGGGAGCATTTCGTTACCACGAGGACTCGCAATCCTGAGAACTAGTGCCTCAAGCTCCCGCAGATGCTCATCTCCTATGGTAAGGTACACACTGAAACGATCCCAAGTGTGCGCGTGCCGATCGCCAAGGTGTTGTTTCAGACGTCTTCGGAGATTGGATGCCAAGCCGACATAGTACAGACGGTTCCCCTTGTACAAGGCATAGACGCCGTGCCGTCCTCTCACGTACTCACGAATGACGTCCAAGAACTGCTCGAGTGCTCTCCGCGAGATACCCTCAAGATGCTGGCATACGAGTTGTGTAGGTCTTCCCCTCATAGAGTTCGGTTCCGCACAGATATGAACAAGGAAAAGGAGTCTCAGATCTTCCTGTTAGACAAGAAATATCAGAGTGGAGCCCAACTTGCAACAAGAACTTAATCTGTGAGCTTTGAAATGTCCGTGCCTACTCTGGCCGCACGAACGACGGCTGCCAGTCAGACAGCTAGGGTTTGTAGGAACATAGGAAAATAGAATCGTTGGGAGCCGTTGCCATGAACCTCTAAATCCATCATCATGTCAGCTGCCGACTCTTCCAGCGAAGGCGACGTTCCTCCCAATGAGATGTAGGTTGGCATATTCTATGGCAGCTTAACCTGCCTAGCTTTATCTATTAGAAAATTAACAAAAGCAGAGCAGGCAATTAGCATAAACTTGGCTTCAGCAAAGCCAACATTTCCTTTCTCCAACATACCGTGCCTGATGCCGCTTTCGTCGCTCGTGTAGCCGTAGAAACTCAAAATACCGCTCTTGAGTGATCCGTGGAGAGGAATCTTCTCAGAGAGTTTTGCCAAGGCCCTATCCAGCCCTCCCGACTTCTCACCAGCAAGTCGCTTGCAGATGCTTTCCACCGCACTTATGGATTCCTTTATGGAGTTACGATAATCGGGCTCAGGTTTCTTACTCAGTAGGTTAAACGCGCTTGCAATATGCTGGGCGGCACCTTCAAACCCAAGAGACACGGGCTCTGAAGCTGCGCGACGAATTGATTCGATCTCGTGTTTGTCAGTTATGGGAACGAACTTGCCATCGATCGCACGATACCCGGAGAGTTCTCGTTCGAGAACGCGATTGAGGGCTATTTCAAAAAGTCGCTGGTTTAGACGGCGATTGCTTAAGACCTCGATATTCGCCCAGACGTGCTCGACAAGATTGTAGACTTCGTACCAACTGCTTTCTTCAAAAACCTTCAGCAACCAAGCTCGGCACTCATGCACATACTCCGGCAACGTGTCGATTGGCTTTCTGAAGTAGTGAATGAATAAGTGACTGAGCGTCTCGCTCCACTTATCGTCCACAGTTATTGCTATCACATTCCACAAGGAAGCACGCAATTCATCGTTCATTTTCTCAAGCTGGAGTTCTGTGGGTGGCTTGGTAATGCCTAGCCTGTCTGAGAATCTTGCCATGCTTAGCCCGCTTTCCACATGAGTGCCTTTAGAACGACCCCTTTCCCCGATAGCGCTCGCTGCCTCGAAGTCTGCTTAATCAGCCACAGCGAGCCTAGCCACGAATGAATCTCTGAAAGTGAATCACGCCGTTCTGCTAATCCACTCATTCGCCTTTCCAGAACGGTCCCATCTTGCGAATTACGAAGACAGCCACCGGGATCGCCATTGCCAGGAGCCCAGCTATCAAAGCCGTTCTGACCAGAACGAGCAGTCTAGACTTTTCCGTTTGAGGTCCCTCGTTTACTTCTATGGCTCGTACACCAGTAAGCCGTCCTGCGACTCCTATGCGCGGTCTATACCCACTTTTCGCCTCCAACAGAACTTCGAGCTCTACAAACTCGCCAGGCCGCAATCCTCCGAAGTGAACAAGAAGATCGGAGTCGTGGGCCTCTAAGCCGACCATCCCAGATAGTGGCCTCGACAACACCCTAGCCTCCAACATGAGCTTTGTGTCGACAAATTGTATCCGAAGAGGAATGATTTCATCGAGAGCATTAATGCTCCTGGTCGTGCGATTTGAGATTCGCAGGACAAGTCGAGTGAGGTTGGTCAATCTAGTCCCATCGTAGGTGGCTTCCAGGCGCTGCGCCAAGTCTGCGTCTATCACCGTCGTGCAAGAAAGCACATCGACAGCAAGTGTCCCACTCCTTGAACCAGCAGTGAGATGCACGTAGAAACCGAGCGCGGAAGCCAAGATTCCTACAGCAAGAGCAACTACCGACAGCAAATAAGTTCTTTCAATCCTCATTTACCACACTCTTCGGACTCGCATCCTGTGATAGAACAATGCATAGCCCACTACAGAGGGTCCCGATCATGAATACGAGGATGGATCCTCGAGCTACAAAACCAGTATTGTAGGCGATTTGCTCAGCAATGCAGGTTGAGATATCAGCAAACCACAGCGCAGAGAAGATTAGGATCACGAGGGAACCCCCGCCGGCCAAAAGCCTCGCCAGAGTCCAACCTCGACCACCTCCCATAAGTTCCCCCAGTGCAGCTGCCGAAATCCCGACACAGATGAGCAGTAACTCTCCCTTGGAACAGATCTGTTCCAAGGTAGGACTTCCACCTTTCGTTTGAAGACTCAGAAAATTGAAAGCAAGCGGCAGCAAAGCAATTATGACGCTGAATATGATCCATTTCACGAATCTTATCATATTGCCAACATTTCCTCCCGACACGGGGAAGAGTGACAAAATATTATCCAGGCGGATCTACATCCTTCTCGGCCAGACAAACGTGCCCCGGTTCGCGAAGGAAGCCAACTTGAGTCGCTCGTCGGCAGGATCCGTACTCGCCATCCTATCGCAAACCCGCATCGACTGCAATCCAAAGGCTGGCGCTTTACAGCTTTCAGTTCAGCCTTTCCCTTTTCTTCATACTTTTCCCTGACCTGCTCGACGACCTCGCGAACCGTGGCCGCATCCACATCGGCCTCATGATCGACGCCACTGAGCTTTGCCTCAGTCAGCCCATTCAGCTTGGCTTACTTCTTCCCCGCCATCACGGCTCTCCTGCAAATATCGCTGCGCATAACGATGGGCTTGAGAGGCGCGCGTTGGCGTACACTCCAAGGCCTGGCTCGGGAGATCATCTTCTTCGTGTTGACTGTTTGATGATATCGCCCTTGTTATCCATTACGCCAATCGTCGTGCCTTTTGTGAGCTCAAGTGCCTTGTCGACTGCTTCTTGGTTTGTTCCCGCGACATACACAGCTCCGCGGTAGCCTTGGAGTTGAGCGAGAGCCGCGGAGACTGTCTTGTCAGTTTCGACCTCTACAGTCCCAAAGAAGGGGATCTTAACATCAGCTCCCTCTTGAGGATTGTACTCTCCACCATACCTCTGAATGATGCGATTGACTGTTGCCTTATGTGCTTTGTTCTCTCCCATCTTCTTCTCCTTTCCCGAACTGTGCCTTCTGCCGTTTCCAGATAAGTCCCTCGAGAAGATCTTCAGGGTAGCACGCTCTGCTCAGTCAGCCACAGAGAGCATAGTCACGAATCGCTTGCCTGTCAACCCCTGAATGCGCACAGAACAAGAGAGAGCAAGGCCGTCTATCACAGACGGTCTTACTCAGATTACTAGCGCTTCCCCGCCATCACAGCTCTCAGCTTATTCCCCAGCGTCCCTCCCTTATTTCCGACGCGCTCACGCGGCCCCACGTGCTTGTCGGTATAGGCGTGAGGCGAACGTCTGACGGATAACCCGCAAGCGAAGCGAGTCAGGTTGATCCGCCTCTTAGCTGTGTTATCCGGTTGCGGATCCATCTGCTTCAAAGTAGTGGAAGCTGTCCGGGAAGGAGAACTTCCGGTCGGCAAGCACGATGAGTGCGTCCGCGACTTTCTTGCCGAGTCCAGCCAGCCCCTGCTCCGACACGCGGAATGAATCGTCGAGAATGGCACGTCTCTCCTCCCAACGTGCGCCGAATGCGCACTCCGCAGCCTGCAGGTATGGAAAGAGGCGAGTCACGAGCCAGCCCGTCTCGACCGCTCGATTCATATACATTGCAATCGGCTGCTCCAGCGGAGTTGGGCCGATGGACAATGGGCGCTCTCCCCGTATCCAGTCACCCATCTCGGTGAAGAACGTCAGCTTCGAGCCGTGCACCTCGTCGTGAAACAACCGCTCCCACAGGGCTATCTCTCTCAAATCTCCTACAGACAGCCCGCTGTCTTTCCCGATGATCCGATCGAAGACCTTGCGCTCTTCGCGTTTCCGGTCGCCTTTCCTGAGCGCGTGTATCGCCTGGAACGACGTCAGATTGTGCGCGATACCGCACAACAGAATGGCGCGGTCCTTGACATCCCGCAACAGCGCGTATCCGTCAAAAGGGTAACCCGACACCAGAAGATTCTGACAAGCCCGGAAGCTCCGGAAGATGGTCACATAGAAGAAGAGGATCGGCGCGTAGCATGGAGCGTTCTCCGGCCAACCGTTGTTTACCACCCACCCTTGAGCCGATCGGATCGTCTCGATGTAGAAGCTCTGGAACGAGTCCATCAGCACTGACTGCCCGTGAAACGTTGAGGCGTAGTACTGTCCGTACGCCTTCTCCATATCGATTATCTCGAGCAGGTGGCTACCGATCACACCGTACTCAGTGAAGTTATCCTCGAGCCGCTTCTGCCACTTGTCTACGTCCATACGGTTCCTTATCACAGCTAACGATGCCCATCACCTGCGGGGTGCGGAGCTCACCGTCATATGCATGGGCGGGTTCGACAGATCAGAGCCCAACAACTCGATTCCAGTCGCCAATGTACATATACAGACGCTGAAACTCACTTGGCAAGAGCTTCCGGTTATGTGCGATGAAGTTTCGGGCCTTTTCCAGCTCGTCCATTCGCTGTTTCAACCAGTGCTGGGAGGGGATAACATCCTGAAAATGTTGCCAATTATCTAAGATGATCTGTGCTAGATGCCCAAAATCTACGTACCCAAGCAGGTCCCCCTTCTCACCTTCCAGCCACGAGTCCTTCAGAGCCGCCTCTCTCCGCTCATCGGCATGGTCCCTTATCCTCTGGGCCACTTTGCCGTACCATTCAGGTCCCTCCTTCTCCAACAGGGTTTCCCGAATAAAATCGCGCACCTCGTTCTCGAAACAGAATAGAACTGCATAAAGACGAGCCATCTCAAGGGCATCGTTCCTACGCTGGACCCCAAACGGTGAGAGCGCCTCGGCCAGTAAGTGTTCTTCTGTGTCGCGGACATCTGACCCCACTTGGATACCGGCACTCTGAAACCTGGTAGCCTCTGCTTCAAACATTAGTCCGCGGAACAGGAAATCTCTGAGATCTTTATGCTCCAAGGACGTGCTCCTTCAACGACTTGAATATCGCGTTATAAACTTCTACATCCTTCGTAGCCGGCAGATGTATCTGGATGTTGTAATGGAACGTGGGAGCAACGAGCGATTCCCGGCGTAACCCTTTATCTGCGACGTCTGGAGAGGGTTCCTGCGCGGCTTTTGCTGCACCTTCCTTCTGCACACTTCCCTTGCCCTTGGCTTCGAGATCGGCAAGATCAAGCAGTGCAAAGAAAGTGGTGGTCATCAGCTGCGCCAGATTGTTACTAACGTTGTGATAGCTTTTGAATTTCCCTTCGACTGCCTTTTTGTCCGACTTGGTGGGGTGTTCCTTGATTAGGAATAGGTCTTCATAGGCTTCCCTGATGGCCTTAGCCATCACGGATCTCGACCGCGAGTGATCACGGTAGTCGTGGTACCTAGGAGTCGGTTTCCCATCGGGCGTAAGGAAACCGAGGGTTTTCAGGAGTGGAATGAAGGCCCGATCATTGGATGATGTGAAGCCAAGGTCCTTTAGTAGCTGTTGCGAGAATTGTTCAGGCGCCTGTCCGTCGCGGATCTTAGTGAATAGCTCAGGTATCCTACCAGCAGGCAGAATATATGCCTTTGTCAGTCCCATAGTTTCTCCTCCTTGTGTGCATTACTACGCCTTATGCCGTTTCCAGATAAGTGCGTCTACAACGTCTTCTTTTCCAGATTGCGCTCTCTGCTTAATCAGCCACGGTGAGCATAGTCACGAATAGCTTGCCTGTCAATTGTCAAAATGTTTCCTGAATCGCACAGAATGAGATCGGCATAGGGGTGTCGGGTAATCCCCGACATCCCCTGCCACACCACCCGGCATGCGGGTCCGCACCGGGCGGTTCAGAAAGTGAGTCGTGAGGTGGCCAGCCGAGGTACTCCGAGCTGGTCTCCTCCCTGAGCTTCCGGTCTCGCGTGCCGCCATCGGTACTTCCTCGCTTCGCCGGTAGCTCGGGGTTTCACCCCTCCCTCCAGCGGGAGCTCCGGTTGCCCGGACATCTGAGGCCATGTACCTCTGAGGCCCATCGCTCCCTCTGCTCTCCTTTCTGTTCGGCCCTTCTCTGCCTGAGGCAGATACTATGGCCTATGCTGACTTCTTGCTCCCCCACCTTTTCAGCCGGGGTCGCCCTTTCAGACGTAAGGCAAGATCTCCCCAGATAAGACGTGCACCCTTCACCGCACGACCGCCGGATTTACGCCGCCTGACCATTGACCATGAGAGCTTTGCGGTCACTTGCCCGCTCGCCCTGATCGGCGTCGCCTCCAATCCGGTTTCTGTTCGTCGGCCCGCGGCTTCGCTCCACGCTTCCTTCCCACGGTCAGTCACCCTTCCGCAGTTGCGCTTCGCTTCGATCGCTATGGCCAGCTTTCGGGAGGACTTGCACCTCCAAGGTGAACATCATGCTGGGCGTACAAGAGCAAGGCCCGCCTATCATAGACGGTCCTCACTCAGCTCGCGGCTACTTCTTCCCCGCCATCACAGCTCTCAACCTATTCGAGAGCGTACCTCCCTTGTTGCCAACGCGCTCACGCGGCCCCACGTGCTTGTCGGTGTAAGCATAGGCTGCTTTGCCAATCGATGCCTTAAGAGTCGCCAGCGGGATAATCTCCTCGCTTTCGGGCTTGCCCTTCACCATCACGCGGATGCCCTTGTCGGCCTTCTCCACGATGAAGCTTACCTTGGGGCTCACGTTCTCAGAGCGTCCGCCCTCAAACTCGCACTCAACGCCTGCCTTCCTGCACGCTTGGCGGTATAGTGCTGCGGCCTCGCGATACTCGCTCTTGGCTTGGGCTACGAGGGCTAGCGCCTTGTCTACAAGCGCCTTGGCCTCGGCTTCAGCCTTGGTCAGGCCTGCGTTGGCATCAAGCACCGGCTTCCGCAGGGCGTCCAGGTCCGGAGCTTGGGGCTTGTGGGCCTCCTTAGCCTTCGGTGCGTTCTGTTTGAGCTGCTCAGACTTTACCGACACTTTGGCCTTCCCGTTGTCTTTCTTTGCCTTCTTTGCCATGTTTCTCACCCCCCTTCTAAGAGCTGTTTGGGCAACCAGTTAGGCTGCCGTATAGCTCCATGAACGCTCTGGCTGGGAAGGCTATCAAGTAGAATCTGAGGCTCAGGCGAAGATTCTTTCAGCGGGAAAGCAGGGGCAGAAAGCGGGGGAAGAGGCGCGGTGAGAAGTGGGACAAAGATTTCTCTATTACGTATTCTAGGAGGGTATAGAGGCGAGGGGTTTCCTACTTTATCCAAAGTAGGCAATGATTATGCCACTAGTGGCGTGATACCCGTGTCGTGCCGTGGCTTGTTGTAGCAGTACTGCCTTGACAGGCTGGGGGCCATACGCACCAGACGCTCTCCGTGCCCGCTCCAAACGCGTATAATAGTGATCGGCAGCTGGCGCAACATCGCCTGCTTGGCGTCAGAAGGGCTTAAAACTATGGGTACACACCACAATGACCACCCTCGTTCCGAAGCGCTGTTATCCTGCCGGCACTTGTGCTGCCGTATCCGCCGACGTTAAAACTGCCCTCCGCCGTCTTTAGACGAGATCCAGGAGGCCAGTTGGGGTTGTCGACTAATGTCAAAACAATTGTCCCGTAGGTAATGCACCTGTCAGCGGCTAATTGCAAAACCATCGTTGGACCGTAATACCTACCGGAAACAGCAACTCCACCGGCAAAAACGCTACACACGGTGCAACCAGGATTCTGGTCACGTTCAAAAACGCCCCAGTTTGCTTTCCCCGCTATATTACTGTCGGGCAAGATTTCGAAACAGATACGGTCGTACTGACCAGCGAAGTCAAGGTCGCATATGAATGTTGTGTCAGCTATACTATTCAATGTCCAACTTCCCGGAAGGTCGGCGGCCGTCGGGATCACAATTATACTGACAGTATCAGAATAGGCCGAGACATTATCCGCAGTATCGACGGCGCGTACCGCGTACTTGTTGAGTTCCCACGAGTAAGGATAATTGTCCACAAAGGAGGTATCACTAACGTCGACAACATCATCGCGATATGGGGTCATAGCTCTAACCTGGTACTTGGCGATGCCCACATTATCGCTGGATGGCGACCACGTAAGCCGGACCTTAGCGCCGCTGATCTGCTCTGCTAGAAAATTCACCGGAACGGCTGGCGGCACATTGTCTGGCTCGGGCTTGGTGGTCCCGCTATCTTTTCCGCACCCAGAAAAGAGCGCGACTAGAAGAACTAGTCCTATCTCGACAAGAAAAGAAATTCTGCTCAAGTGCATATCCCCTCCAGTTCCCGACGGAGAAAACGTGCTGCCCAATGAGGACAACAAGGTTGAGTGGGAAGAAGTAATCATGAGACGTATTTTCGGCCAAGTCAAGCTTCCAGTGAGCCATTAACTTGAGGATTGTATATGCGATCCGTCAAAGGGGCGGGCTAGAAAAAGAAACGAAGGGGCAGGTCGTGAGACCTGCCCCTTGCGGCTAATCCCGCTTCAACTGGCCTTGAGCTTTCCCGCTTTGAGGGCTGAGATGAGCTCTCCGGGCCACCACTGTCCGGATGTCCGAGCGTCTTCGCATCCCACGCTGATGCCGCTTCCGTAGGATGCCTGGTCTCCAGTACAACCAGGTCAACCAGCGCTTTGATGAAGTCATCTCCGCTTTTCTCTTGGTTAAGTCGAGCCGTAGTGTCTGCAGGCGAAGATTCTTTCAGCGGGAAAGCAGGGGAGAAAGTGTCAAGGAAGAAGCCGGTCTGCCGCATGGACTCTGACGATGCGCTGATTCGGGGTGAGCGTCTTAGACAGAATTACGATTGCCACTGGTCGCGCATACAAAGGGTCACGGACAGCCGGTTTGTGAAACCGCTAAGCCTCGGGGGCTCCGTTTGAACGAAGAGCAGGGACGAAGGAGGCACTAACTTAACGGCAAGCCAATTCGTCCGTTCGAATAAGAAGTTACGTGTCTGCCACCTCCGTGCGCTGTGGTTCTCCCGATACGGACTCACAGTAGCTCTTGAGCCTTGCCACTGTCTCCTCGGGCGAAAACCCTGCAAGCAAGATCCGACGGATCTCGGTGACAATGTCCAGGATATCAGTCAAGCCGGCATCCTTCAATTCCTCAAATGACCTTCGCATGCTTTCCTCTGATTCCTCGATCTTGTTGTAGAGAGTGCTGATTTTTTCCTCAGAGGTCATTGGAATGGTGGCTTCACCTATTCTCTTTCGACTCTCAGTGTCCTCTTTGTCTGCCTGAGCTTTTGCCTTACTTGTTACCCCCCTGAGGCGAGAGAGCAGAGCTGCAGCCATTACGACACGCGCCCCAGCCCAGAGGCCCTGAGATGGTGATATTCCACCAGCTTCCGCGATCTTCTCTAGCCCAAACAGGAGCGAATAGAGAAGAGCTCCCTGTAACGATGTCTCGGCCGTCTGGGCAACGAAGTCGAGGATATATTGGTTGACAGGTCCTGACAGCGTCAGGCTTATATGTGTGCGAATGGAGGTTCCCTCTGCAATGATCCACTCTATCTTCTTGCGATCTTCGATCTTGCGCGCCAGAAGGTCTGATTCCCAAGGTTTCGATATGCTCTCGATGTTGCTCGCTACGAAACCTGCAGGGTTCTTATAGAAAGCGATAATTGCGCCAATCTCATGGGCTAGTGGGCATGCGACCTCCCCAGAGATTCGGACCTTCATACTTGGGTTGGTGTAACACAAAAAAATGCCCGGAATGTGTACAAAGAACTGACGCTTCAGGGATCTGACAAATAGGGTCTGGCTGTCTACCGGGATCAAGCTTATGGACCCATCCCCAGCAAGATCCACTATACTCTTGATATCGATACATGGGCCGCCAGAGTTAAGCCTTCGATAGGACCACTCGTCTGTGCCGACTTCCCGAGTACGTAACAGTCGGAGGATCTTTGAATTGTAGGCCAGGGCTCTCTCGCCCGCCTCCACTGCGCGAGTCGCGATGAATCGTGCGGCCTCAAGACCCTCCATAGCCAATAACCAAGTCAGTTTCGCGCCGACGAAGAACTTCGGGATCTCCTGGAGCATCTGCTGCGACATCCCGAGAGCCTCGGACCATTCCTTTGCTAGATCATAGTCGTACTCACGTGACTTCATTTGAATCCGCTTCTGAGCTTCTGCCAAATCGTTTGCTGCCTCCTCAAACATCTGAGGGCTCGTACACAGCTCGGCGAATGCTGGCATGTTGATCACATTAGAAAAAACGTTAGCCCAAGTAACAATCTTGTTGAGGGCATTGAATCGTGAATTGGCTGCGCAAAGGACGAGATCTCTCCCAAGAGAGCTACTAGCCAGAAGGGTCGTAGACAAATAAGCCTTTTGCCCTACTGTCATATCCTGGAGCAGGGCCAGGACCTCCCCCTTTGGCCGACCAACAGCGGCTGATAATTCCTTCGCTTGGAGGTCTGCCTGCACCGCGAGCGCGCGACCCAGCTGGATGCTACTCACATGATCTACAAGCATCCCGAAGTTGGCGATCCGCGCAAGGGAGTTTTCCGGCAATACTTCGGCCGCATACTCCAGAAGTGGAAGATATGCGGACAAATAGCAGAAGTAGAATCCAAGGAAATGGTTCAGATTCACCACGCTTGTCGCTCTCTCCAAGATCACCTCTTCGATCTTGCGCACCTCATGTTCGACACGAGCCAACTGGACTGTCATCGTATTCCTCCTCACAAATGGATGCCGACTGCAAGGGGCTACGTTCCGACCAAGCACAGATGATTTGTAGAACGGGGTGGTCTATTACCCGGACATCAGAGCTCTCAATCATATCAAAGTTCTATTCACAAGACGCCTCGTCTTATTTACCGGGAATCAGAGCACGCTTCACTCGCTGTATGTTCAGATACGATGCGCCGTCCCTTCCAGGTAATTAGCTCAACCTAGCAAGCACGAGACTTCTGCCAATCTGCCTGCGTTCACGTGGTGTGAACTTCGTTCCCGCCACCGTGCACCGCGTTCACAGCGGGGCAAATGTGCGGAGGAAAAGGACAAGCCTCATTCCGGGCCAATTCCACCACGAAGAGATACCAAATAGACTCCTATAGCCAGTAAGCAGAGCACCGCCAGGAGTAAAGCTACGATTCTACCAACACTCATTGCAGGCCCACCTTTCTAGGCCGGTTTCCCTCTAGCGTCATGAGTGTGAAGAGCGTTCACACCAGCGTGCAGCGCGTTCGCAGCTGCAAAGCGGGCGCTCAACGCAAAAACACCATCTTCCGCGTGGCCACGAAGTCGCCGGCTTCGAGGCGGTAGAAGTAGACGCCGCTGGGCAGCGCGCTGCCGTCGTCGCACTTGCCATCCCAGACTTCGCCGTACACACCGGGCTCTCGCCAAGCGTCGACAAGTGTGCGCACGACGCGACCGCTCACATCAAACACCTTCAAGCTCGTCCTACACGCACTGGAGATGTCATACCGTATCGTGCACACAGGATTGAACGGATTGGGGTAGCTCTGATAAGCCTTGTACGCAGTCGGTACTGCGTCGACACGCACCTCGATAGGGCCGTAGGCTTCTTCACCAGCAGGGCTTAGGAGTACGATCTTGTACCAGTAAGTCTTCCCCGGCACCACAGAACAGTCGGTACTAGAGAATGATAACGGCGAATCCCTGATGATGGGCACATCTAGCGCCAGGAACTCTCCATCCAGACTCTCCGATCGACAAATCATGAAGCTGGCAGCAGGCGCCTCGATTCCCATCTGCCAAGAAAGGGTTACACATCCGTTTGCGGCAGTCGCAACAGCTGATGCAAACGTGAGACCCGTAAATCCACCCGGGTCAAGTACTGTGCCGGACTTGCTCACGCGCGCTCCGTAGATGACAGGACGATACCAGTCACTCCGCCAGTCCTCCCACACAACAAGATAGTTCGTACCATCAAATCCTATGGCAGGAGACTCCTGGTAACTCGCTCCAGCCGAAATCGCTATTCCCCCAGGATCAAGCACAACCCCCCCCACACTCACTCGCGCACCATAAATGTCGTATGCGCTCACGTCCCCGTTACGAGAGTCCTCCCACACAACGAGATAATTGGTTCCATCAAAGGCTACGGCAGGAACCCACTGGTTCCTCGTTGCTGTCGATATCGCTATACCCGAAGCATCGAGCACACTACCCCCCACACTCACTCGCGCACCGTAAATGTCAGAAGAGGCCACGTTACGGGAGTCCTGCCACACAACAAGATAATTGGTTCCATCAAAGTCTACGGCAGGAAAGTTCTGGTTATCGGCTGCTGTCGATATTGGTATGCCAGTAGGGTCGAGCACACTACCTGCCACAGTTACACGGGCGCCATAAACGTCGCGATCGCTCCCGCTACGCCAATCCACCCACACAACAAGGTAATTGGTTCCATCAAAGGCTGTGGCAGGAAGATCCTGGTCCGGTGCAGGGTCCTGACCCCCAATCTTAAATGCTGACCCAACTTCACCTGCCGCCTGAGCATACTGAGGCCGCGATGTCTCCTCAACAGCCTCACACGCAGACGCCTCCCGAACAACCTCCTCCCTATTCCTCTCCACCATCCGCACAACATCCATCGGGTCCATGCCATTCGGCAACTTTATGGCACCTTTGTCCTGCCCCTTAAATCCAGGTCGGCTCGCTTCACTCGGTGAAACTGAACCTTCAGCAGTGACCCGCGCAACCGAGACAAGAAGTAAGACAATGCCCAATGCAAAGATGCCGTAAAAAAGACAAAACAGCCGGGATGCGCTCTCACGCTTGCTCATTACGAACCTCCTCGAATCATCAAAAAACGCGTCTTAGAACAAGAACAAAAAAGCCTCATCTCATACCGATGAGGCTCAAGGTTTTCTACAAAGACACACGAAGCGTCCAGAGCCTACGAAGCATTCGTGCCTCCGCTGCTATCCAACTCAGAGAATCCCAACCTTCAGTTGCTGTCTACCCTTGCACCGCGCATCGTATCACCAAAGTATCGCCAACGCAAGCGAAAACACCCATCACATTCCTACCATCTGGGGATTGGCGAGTACCTGTAGGCCCTCACCGTTGGACCACTCGTCGCCCCCTCAACCATTGTCTGAAGCCCATCACATAACAAGAGGGGCCAGCGCTTGACCAGCCCCTCAAATTTAGAAATCTCCTCAAGAGCTTTCGCTTCACGAAGCAGCTCAAACAACCTTAGTTCCTAGCTTCCTTCTCATGAGAACGAGTGCAGCCGCTCCGACTGTGAGAACTAAGGCCAGAACGCCAAAGGGCGAGAGAGCCGGAACACGTGTCCCTGTCTCGTAGCAGAACTTCTGGATGCGATTGTTGTTGGCGTCCACGACGTAGACGTTTCCACTGGCATCAATCGCGACACCCGTGGGCTGCAAGAAGTTCTCCGGCCCGGAGCCATAGCTACCCCACTGGGTGATGTAGCCACCGCTGGTTGTGAACACCTGGATGCGGTAGTTGCCGTTGTCCGAGACGTAGACATGGCCGCCGGCATGAACCGCGAGAGCGAAGGGCCACCAGAACTGCCCGGGCTCGTAGCCCGAGCTGCCCCACTGGGTGATGTACGCGCCGCTGCTTGTGAACACCTGGATGCGATTGTTGTCGGTGTCCGCGACGTAGATGTTGCCACTGGCATCGACCGCGATACCGTGGGGGACACAGAACTGCCCCGGCCCCGTGCCATAGCTACCCCACTGGGTGATGTACCCACCGCTGCTTGTGAACACCTGGATACGGTTGTTGTCCTTGTCCGCGACGTAGACGTTGCCATTGACATTAACCGCGACACCGGCGGGGTAGTATAACTGCCCCGGCCCCGTGCCCTCGCTGCCCCACTGGGTGATGTAGCCACCACTGTGGGTGAACTTCTGGATGCGATGGTTGTAGGTGTCCGAGACGTAGACGTTGCCACTGGCATCAACAGCGACACCAATGGGGCGGTAGAACTGCCCTGGCCCCGTGCCATAGCCACCCCACTGGGTGATGTACCCGCCGCTGCCTGTGAATACCTGGATGCGGTTGTTGTTCCAGTCCGCGACGAAGACGTTGCCAGTGGCATCAACCGCGACACCTATGGGGGCGTTGAACTGTCCCTGCCCCGAGCCACCGCTGCCCCACATGGTGCAAAAGGCAGGCGGCGACTGGCTCCATGCTGCCGCAGGGAGCAGAGCCCCGATAATGAACAGCGCCGATATCAAAATTCGCATCTCTGCCTCCTTGGCGTTGACGCGTTACCTAAACATGCTCTTGACCCTGCCCCAGGTTGTGTTCTCAACAGCTGTCGGGCCGCAGCCAACACCAAAAGCACCAATCCGCCCGTAGCCGGGGTTGTTTGCACAGGGCGAGGTGCAGTTGAGGGTGAAGTTGCCCGCCCCTGCGTCGCAGAAAAGTGGGTCAGCGGAGATGTTGCCGCCTCCGTCAGTGCCGCAGAGCGCATCTCCACCAGCATTGCCATAGATATCGCAACTGGTGAGGGTAGGATTGCCTCCTTCGCAATAGATACCACTTCCCGCACTACTAAATGAAATGATGGTGTTTGTAATTGAGGGGTTACAGTAACTGTAGCAGTAAATCCCGCCTCCATACCACTCGGCAGAGTTCCCGCTTATGGTGTTGTTTGAGATCGCGGGGGAAGAGTAGCCGTCGCAGTGTATCCCACCTCCATGAACGGCAGTGTTGCCGCTTATGGTGTTGTTTGAGATCGCGGGGGAAGAGTAGGCACCGCAGTGTATCCCGCCTCCACCTTCGGCAGTGTTGCCGCTTATGGTGTTGTTTGAGATCGCGAGCGAGGAAAACTCCTGGCAGAATATCCCGCCGCCCCAGGCAATAAGCGCAGTGTTGCCGGTTATGGTGTTGTTTGAGATCGCAGGGGAAGAGTATCTGTCGCAGAATATCCCGCCGCCGCAAATAGAGGCGAGGTTCCCGCTTATGGTGTTACTTAGGATGGTGGGGGAAGACTCACTGCAGTATATCCCGCCGCCGAGCCCGCAGTTGGGAAAGCAGCCACCGGCAGCGGCGGTGCTCCCGCTTATAATGTTGTTTAGGATGGCGGGGGAAGAGCTGCGGCAGCATATACCGCCGCCACCTACGTCTTCTGATACCCAACCATTTCGAATGGTCACCCCTGATAGGACTGAAGCGGAAGTCTCACCATTTTGGAACAGAAAGCCACGTCCCAACCCTTCACAATCGATGATCGTCACATCCCGCCCGCTCTCCGATGTCACGGTGATCGCCTTGCCCATAAAATCAATGTCCCGGTTTCCCGCACCGGTATACGTCCCCGCTGCCAGAAGCACGATGTCTCCAGTCACAGCAGCATTGATGCCAGCCTGGATGGTCGGATAGTCTCCGCTCCCATCCGGCTTGACGTAGATGGTCGCCGCAAGAGCGGACACAGCAAGCGCCGCGAGAATCAAAGCCGAAGTGCATGCGTAGATTATGATCTTTCTCATGGCTATTCCCCCTTCGATGACTCGAATCAAGATGTCTGGAAAACGGTCCTCTAACGTTCCGGCGATCAACCCGCCTGACCTGATTGACCACTAACACATGCCCCACACCATGGGCCACAATATCAACGACGTCCGGACATCACCTCTTTCTTCAGTAACCCGCTGCAGCAACACAAAAAAGACCTCATCTAGTACCGATGAGGCCAAAGCACCCCATGAGAGGCTGAATACCGTCAAAGACACGGGAAGCATTCTTACCTCCGCCGTTGTTTCTTCCAGAGAGCTAACCTGTTCAGTTGCTTTCTACCGTTGCAAGCGTGCATTATATCAGACTTTATGGATCTGGCTGGATTCCTCCCCTAACCGTGGGTTAGTGTGGAGCTGTTATCGCTAACCGTTCCTACCAGAGCCACATGAGTGCCGCAAGCA
>Ga0315291_10003571_pt1 | contig 20089 bp, 17 predicted proteins | sample YL17G12_20_MG_FD_203070 | JGI IMG/M metagenome (GOLD analysis project Ga0315291, IMG submission 203070) | Sediment microbial communities from Yellowstone Lake, YNP, Wyoming, USA - YL17G12_20 | ecosystem: Environmental > Aquatic > Freshwater > Lake > Sediment | place: USA: Wyoming | collected...
AGCCAGCCAGCCGATCAATCAGGCGCCGCCCGCGTGCTGATTCGAGCAAGAGAAACAGGGGCAGTGTCAGCAACAAGATGATGAAGAGCAATTGGAGGAACCACAAATGACCGGAAAAACTGTAGGGCACCAGATTGACGGGGTCAAGGTAGTTTTTTCTGGCCAGAGCGAGCACGCGCACCGGCAGGGTGAGGTAGTAGCCTGGCAGCCACTGCCAGAAGGTGGCGGACGTCCTGCCATGGGTGAAATCGTCAAAGTAGTTTTGGGGCACCACGAGGATGAACATGCCCACCGTGTACAGCGGTACCAGGATGCGCTTGACTCTCTCGACAAGGTACTGCCCCACAGTCCGGTGTTTGAGCGAGTAGCGCGCCGCGAACCCGGCGACCAGGAAGAAGAGGGGCATCAACCAGACACTGAGCAGGAAGCCCCTCAGGAGCCCCAGAATGTCGCTTTGCTGGGCAGCGGGGACTTTCAATTGCCAGTCTTCCGTGCAGAAGAAACGGGTGCTGTGCAAGACGAAGACGCCCAGCATAGCGATGACCCTCAGCCAATCAATGTCGTACCTTCGCTCCTTCATGGTATTGCCTCCTTTTTACTAGACCTATTGACCGATTGGTTCCAAGATTTGGCACCCAGCCGCCCAAGCCGCCTCATTCAAAGCGCTCAAGGCATGGGAGGCCCAGTTCCGCACATAGGCGTTGAGTATCCGCGAGATGCTTTGCGGTTGATCGGGCATACTCGAGACACCACAGCAATTGGTAAATAGGACGCCGCTGTTCGTACAGTGGCTCTATTGGACAGATTGCTTCATACGACCACCAAAACTCATCGCTCATCGTGCCTTCCCAGAGCTCGAGTCGCGCCAGGTCTATCTCGTGATGGCCTGCCCATCCCTTGTCAAAATCCAGAATCGTTGCCAGGTGCCACTGTCCCTGCCGAAATTGAAAGAGTATGTTGTACTTGTGAAGATCTTCGTGGCAGAGGCTTGCATGACGAACGTCCAGGAAGAGATGCCGCTGTCTCTCTAGCAGGGAGAAGAACAAATCGCGCAGGTGCACGTGCTTGATGGAAGACCGGGCGTGTTCTGTCAACGCTGTCAAGTAGGACTCACCTCCCTGAACACTTCCGTCCACCGCCAGTTCACCAAACACGGGAAAGTGAATCGCATGCAGTTGGGCCACCGCATTCCCCATCTGTTGATACGCGTTGGACAATTCCTCTACATTCATTTGTGGTCGCACTACCGCCCACTCCAGCCCAGGAATATGCGCCTTGACAAAGTAGCGCCAGGGCCAGGCCTGGTAGGACGTGTTGACCGCCAGGACTTCGGGCATAGGGATGGTAGTCCGTGTTGCAACTAGACGATGGAGCATGGCTGTTCGTTCAAAGGGGCAAGCCAGGGGAGCTTCGGGCCCCGCAAGTTTGACAACCACTTCGATAGAGGGGCGGCGGAGTTGGACGAGCAGAACAAGATAATCGTGATGCTGGTTGCCGATCGTATAGTTGATCAATTCAACCTTAGCACCGAATGTCTGCTGCAGCAGTTGCAGTAACAGATCATGCGAGATAACGGTTTCCATTCGGAAGCTCAGTTCACCTTCCCGCTTATCTCGGAAGCAAATTCCTCTAGTTTCTTCCTTTGTGAGCGATCATGCCCAAGATCATCTTTCTCCCAGGCAACCACGTTGATGCTTCCGATGACCTGGGCGCCCTGAACTTTGAGCCATTCCATTGAGTTGTTATGCTGCTCACTGTTGCTTATATCGAACGCACAGGCCTATACACGTTAAAAGTAACCCCAAGAATCTTGCTCAAAACTCGCAAGCAACTCGTCCATCTGCCTGATGCGCTCAGCAGCGATTCCTTTGGATTTGTACAGACAAATCAATCCAGGCAACTTTTCCCTGCGTTTCTTGGTGACTTCGTAGGCCTTCCGTAGGTCTTGGGGATTCTTGGAAAAATCGCGCAAGACCCCCACCACACCCAAGAAGTCCAGTGCATCGGCATCACTCAAAAGAATGGATTCGAAGCTCCTATTCGAGCCGCCACTGTGGTGAAGTTTAATGCACTCTAGTACCAGTTCGATCAAATCCCCCGCACATCCTCTTTCGGCGAGAAAAGTTTCCGCAACCTGTCCTGACCTTAACGCATGGTCAACGCCTTTTTGAGCCCACTTGGCGTATCCTCCCCAATCGTGCAGGTGGGCAGCTAACCAAACTGCATCCGAGTTGTACTGTTGACCTTCACCGATGATTGAGACTAGATGCAATAGCCGTCGAGTATGATTGATTCCCCACTGTCCCCCATATTCCTCTGTCAAACGAGCAATTTCATCCCTGTCTACGTTCATCGGATCCTCCTCGCTTGTGTTTTGACCAAGCCTCGAACTGTTTTACGTCGGGCGGCATAGCTATTGAGTAGACCGGATGATTTCGGCCTATCTACCGCCTAGACTGAACGGATTCGGTATAGCATTCCCAAGAATTGTTCTCCTGATCTGTTCTCCGACTGCTTCCAGGTCTGCTCGCGTCGGCTTCGCAAAGTAATCATCTCCGAACTTCAGGCCGAAGCCATCGCCAGAGACGCGTGGAAACACGTGCAGGTGGACGTGGAATATCTCTTGCATGGCGGCGGCGCCATCGGCAAGGAACATGTTCACTCCTTCACAAGGTAGCCCGGAGTCCCGTAGTCCTTGGGCAAGGCGCTGGGCGATTCGGAACATGTGCGCGCCGGTCTCTTCTGGAAGATCGGCAAGGTATGAGGCATGCACGTTTGGCACAATGTCAATATGGCCGGCGTTGACGGGTTGAATGTCCAGAAATGCAGACACGAGATCGTCCTGCCAGACAAGGGTGGCTTCCGCCTGGCCGTTCACGATGTCACAGAAGATGCAACCACTCATGTTTGTCCCTCAATCGAACGTCACGGGCGACGGGCGCGGTGCACCGCCTATCGTCCACCTGCTGGTTCGAAGCTCCATCCTCCAGTCTGCTGAATGAGCTGGCGTCTATCTGGCACGGGTTCCGTTGAATTCAAGGATTATCAGCCCTCTTCTGCCTTCTGCAACATAGACAAACGTTCCATCCACGTAGAGGTCATGGGCCCCATTCACTCTGGCGTACTCGCCAATCTCGTAGGGGCTGGTCGGATCCTTCACATCTAGCACTTCAACCCCGAAGTTATCTGCAACGTATAAATACTCATGGTCGCCCCATACACCAAGAGCCTCCCCACCATCATCATCGTTGAATCGCCCGACAACCTCCGGCGCCTCGCTATCAGACAAGTCTAGGATCCTGACGCCCGTGTTATGACATCCAACATAGGCAAATTCATCGTGAGTATGAATATCCCAGGCGCCTTGTGTTCCATAAACCGTGCCGATCTTCTGAGGAGAAGAGGGTGCCGTAACATCGATAACCTCAAGTCCAACGCGTGGATTTGCAAGATAAACGTAGCCGTCATGAATTGCCACACTTTGTGCACCTCCGTTAGAAACGAAGCTACCGATCAGGATAGGAGTACTGGGATCGCGCACATCCACAATCTCCAATCCCGTGGAAGTGGCTAGGTAGGCATAGGAACCATCCACGTTAACCTGGCTTGGCGCTCCTTCACTGGCGTGTTCCCCAAGCCGTTGAGGATTGGCGGGGTTTCTGACATCAACAATGAAAAGACCGGTGCCACCTGCAATATAAGCCAACCCATCTTTGACAAAGACGCCAAATGAGTTACCCGAAAGAAACTCTCCGATCTTTTGTGGCCTATCAGCCTGACTGACATCGAAGATGTGAACTCCGTCATTATTCGCTACGTATGCGTAACCGGCCTCAAGATAAACATCGTAGGCTACACCCGAATGTGAACTGCTGACCAGCTCCAAGACTCCTCCGCTTGTGCATGCGGAGAGGGCCAGAAGCACCAACATCCAGACAGCGTAAAGAGCAATTTGCCCTTTAATCACAAATGCCTCCCAACCTTCGCCGCCCAGCGGCCTCGGGGTGAGCCACCCGCCCACATATATTGAGGGGGTCACTACACCCCCACCGCCTTGGCCATCGCCTCGCGCTCGCACAAACCGCCGAGGCTTCCATCATTGTAGCACACGTGGGCGGATGACACAAACGATCCGCTACCCCGCACGTCCGATTGCTTCCAAGAAACGCACTCCTCTGGCATCCACACGCGCACCCGAATCCGCAAATCCTGCCCATCCGTGTTCTCACCCCCTCGCCGGGGCACGGTCAGAGACCAGCCCGAGCGTGGGCCGCCGCCCGTCCTCCGCAATCCCCAATCCCCAATCCCCACTCCGCAATCCCCATTCCGCATTCCGCACTCCCCAAATCACCCATTTAGGGGAAGACAACTCACCCACCCGCCGCTTATACTATGCGCATCGAACACGCAACACGCAACACGCAACACGCACAACGATAACTCTTGGACGCGGAGGCATCCCCTATGACCGATGGACGCGAGTTTGACAAACCGGCCATCTATGAAATCAGGGTCAAAGGAATTCTGGACAGCAAATGGGCGGATTGGTTCGACGGCTTCACCATCGCCCCGCAGCCCGACGGCGATAGCGTGCTGACCGGCCCGGTCGCCGATCAGGCCGCCTTGCATGGCTTGCTCAGCAAGGTCCGTGATTTGGGTTTACCTTTACTGTCGGTCAAGCGGGTGGGCAGCACCAGCGCTACGGGTTGACCCATTTGAGCCGGATTGAACGGAAACGCGGCGTGAGAGTATAATAAGGAGGGTATTACCGCCGCCGGACCACCAGGTCCGGCGGAAACTGCTGAGAGGAGGCCAGACCGTGTCGCGCAAACGATGTGTGTTGCTGCTGCTGCTGGTGGTGAGCCTGGCGGCCTGTACCAGTGCCGTACCGGCTGCCAATCCGGCGTTGCCCACGCCCACGCCCGTTCCTCCTACGGCCACGGCCGTGCCGCCGGCGGAGACGCCCACGCTGGCCCTACCCACGCCGGCGCCCACTCCCGCCGCCATCCCCTCGCTGCCCTTGAGCAGCGACGGCTGGGCCGTGCTGGCCGAGAAGGATGACTATGACGACGTGCAGATGGCCAACCTGCCGGTGGACTATATCAACGTCGCCCGGTTGCACCAACTGCTCCTCGACTCTGGCTGGCAGGACAGCCACGTCCGCCAGGTGCGCGAGTTCGACCGGGACACCTTGCAGGAGGGCCTGGACTGGCTGGAGGAAAACGCCGGCCCGGACGACGTCGTCTTTCTGTACGTAGCCGCCCACGGCAAGTATCTGAATGACGTCCTGCGCTGGCGCGAATTCTTCGCCCAGGAATGGAGACAAATCCCCAGCCACCGGCGGCTGCTGGTCATTGATTCCTGCCAGGCCGCCAACTACACGGGCGTGATTCTGAGCGACCCGGCACCCTACCTGGCGATTGCCGCCGTGGCCGGTGACGAATACGGCTGGAGCGGCCTGGAAGAGGAGGGGCTGCCCATCATCGGCGGAGTCTTCACCCACTACTTCGTCGCCGCCTTCGAGGACCCCCAGGCCGACGCGGACGGCAACGGCCTCGTCTCGGTGCAGGAGGCCGCCCTCGTGGCCGAGGGGCAACAGCGCACCTACATGCACGAGGTCGTCTTTGCCGTGCCCGAGTTCCTGGAAGTCTATCGCCAGACCGGCGCCGACCAGGACCCCACCTTCCCCGACGTCACCATAGACGACACGCTCGGCACCCCCCTCTACCTCGCATTGCGGAATGAGGAATGAGAAATGAGGAATGCGGAATGCGGAATGCGGAATGCGGATTGCGGAATTGCCGATTTGCTGATTGGGGGTAACCGTTGAGGCTGTCATCGCGTCGTTCCACCTGGCGGATCGTTCTCCGCCGCTTGGGCAACGTCCTGGTGACCTTGCTGGTCATCGCCTACCTGACCCTCTTCGGCCTCAGTATGGCCGAGCGCGGGCGCAAGGGGCTGCCGGCCGAGCCGCTCCGGGCGGCCGGTGAAGCCTGCTCGAGCCTCCTCACCTACGTGACCCGGCACCCCACGACCTACTACTGGCACAAAGAGACCGTTTCGTCGTTGGGCCTGGTCCTGACCACCTTCAGCCGCAGCGCCGGCCTGCTTCTGTTGTCCCTGGGCGTCGCTGCGGCTCTTGGGGTGCCCCTGGGGATCGCCATGGCCCTGGCTCGCCGCCGGGGTGGGGCGCCGCTCGTCCTGCTGCTCTCTATCCTGGGCGTCTCCACGCCCAGTTTCCTGTTCGCCATGCTGTTGTGGGTGGTCAACATCCAGGTGCACCGGCAATTCAAGATTACCGTGCTGCCGGCAGCCGGCTTTGGGTGGGACGCCCACCTGGTTATGCCGGCCCTGGTGCTGGCCGCCCGCCCGCTGGCCCAGATCGCCCAGGTCACCTACGTCTCCCTGTCGGAGGTGCTGAGGCAGGACTATATCCGCACGGCGCGGGCCAAGGGCTTGGCCTGGCCGGTCGTGCGCGACCGCCACGCCCTGCGCAACGTGCTCATCCCGATCCTGAACACGCTCGGCACCTCGCTGCGCTTTTCGCTCGCCAGCCTCCCCGTGGTCGAATACTTCTTCGACTGGTCCGGGGTCGGGTTGGCGCTGCTGGAGGCGATTAGCCTGGGGATGGTGCCCCTGGTGACCGATTTGATCGTATCGCTGGGATTGCTGTTCCTGGCCATCAACCTAGGTCTAGAGTTCCTGTATCCGCTCCTCGACCCGCGCTTGCGGGAGGTTAGTGGTGCGCAGCAGCCCCAGGAGCGGCGCACCTGGCGCGAGCAGTGGCAGGGACTGCTAGAGGCCGTGACAGAGTGGTGCGAAGACTTGAAATCGCAAATTGCAAATCGCAGATCATCCAACCTCCAACCTCCAACTTCCACCCTCCAACCTCCAACTTCCAACTTCCAACCTCCAACTTCCACCCTCCACCCTCCAACCTCCAACCTCCAATCCGCAATCGAACACCGTCGCTTCGTCCTGCGTAGCGCGCTCACCAATCCCGCCTTGCTGCTCGGCACCTTGCTGGTCTTGGGCTTCGTGGGCCTGGCCCTGTTCGGCGGTCGCCTGACTCAAGCCAGCCCCTACGAGGTGCACGGGGTGGAGACCATTGAGGGGGTGATCGCCGCACCCCCGTTTCATCCTTCCAGCGTCTTCCCCTGGGGTACCGACCACATCGGGCGCGATATTCAGGCCCTGGTGCTGGCCGGTGCCAGCCAGACCCTGACCCTGGCCTTCTTCGGCATGCTGGCCCGCCTGCTGGTTGGCGTCATCCTGGGAGTGCTGGCGGGCTGGTGGCGCGGGGGCTGGTTCGACCGCCTGGTGACCGGAGCGGTGGGAGTGTGGGCCGCCTTTCCGGTCACCCTGTTCGCCATGATCCTGATCCAGGCCATCGGCATCCAGCAGGGGCTATGGGTCTTTGTCGTGGCCCTGTGCGTGGTGGGCTGGGGAGAGGTGGCCCAGTTCATCCGTGGGCAGGTGATCGGCATCAAGCCTGCGTTGTACATCGAGGCCGCCCGCTCGCTCGGCGCGCGCTCCACGCAGATTCTGCTGCGCCACGTCCTCCCCCACCTGGTGGCTCCCATGTTCGTCTTGGGCGCCCTGGAGATGGGGGGCATCCTGATGCTGCTGGCGGAACTCGGCTTCCTTAACATCTTCCTGGGCGGCGGCTTCAAGGTCGCCATCGCCGAGGTGGGCATGATGGTGCCGGTCATCGCCTACTTTTCCGACGTGCCAGAGTGGGGGGCCTTGCTCGCCAACATCCGCGACTGGTGGCGCAGTTACAACTGGTTGGCCTGGTATCCGGGCCTCGCCTTCTTCCTGGCCATCGTCGCCTTCAACCTGTGGGGCGAAGGGTTGCGCCGTTTCCTGACCGAGAGCCGCATCAGCCTCGGCCGGCTGGTCAACCGCTACACCCTTGGCGCTACGGCCGGCCTGCTCCTGGTGCTGGGGTGGACGCTGCGCAGCACAACCCCGCTCGGCGTGTACCGGCCCCAGGCGCAGCAGTTTGACGCCGGGCGAGCGCTCGAAGACGTCCGCGTGCTGGCCTCCCGTGACCTGGAGGGGCGCATGACCGGCACACGGGGGGCGGAGCGGGCGGCCGAGTTCATCGCCGGCCAGATGCAAGCGGCCGGCCTGTTCCCCGGCGGTAAGGGCGGCGCCTACGTCCAGGCCCTGCCCGCTCCGCGCGGCTACCTGGTGGGACTGCCCCGGCTGGAGATCCTGGATCAGCAGGGCCACGTGGCCCAGGCGCTGGCCTACCGCAAGGACTTTGTCGAGTATGCCGGGTCCCCCACCTATAGTAGCGCCGTAGGCACCGGCGGCGCGATTGCGACCATCCTGTCTTCCTCCAGATCCTACGGGGAAAACGCGGGAGCCGTCGTCGGGCTGGCGCTGGGACCTCACCCGGACGGGCCTGACGCCAGGCTAGTGCCCGGCGCTATGTCCGCAGGTCCACAGGATCCCTACGGGCTGCGCAATTTCGACCTGTACGATCGTATCGTCATTGTGCGTGAGGCGCAAGCCGCGTGGCTCAACGTGGTAGCCACCGGCGGCGTCCTGATCGTCACCGACGACCCCCTCACATTCGAGCGCAGGTACCTCTATCGCGGCGTTATATGGCAATCCCCTTCCATGCAGCCTGTGATGCTCATCACCCCACAGGTGGCCGAGCGCTTGCTGGCCACCGCCGGCAGCAGCCTGGCTGACCTGGAGCGCATGGGAGCCGACCTGCCACCTGGCCAGATCGCCATGACGGACCCAGGCGCGACGGTGCACCTGCAGGCTGCCGTGGCGGACAACGTAGACGCCAAGTATCTGAACGTCATCGGCATCCTCCCCGGCACCGGCTCTTTCACCGGGTCGCGCCAGGGAACAGGGATGGACAGCCAGGCCGTCGTCGTCAGTGCCTACTACGACGGGCTGGGAGTGGGGCCCGATGGCACGCTCTACCCCGGCGCGAACGACAACGCCAGCGGCGTGGCGGCCATGCTGGAGATGGCCCGCCTCCTCAAGCAGAGCCCCTACCAGCCCAGACGGACCGTCGTGTTCATCGCCTGGGCGGGTGGCGAACGGGGCGAGAGCCTGAGCCTCGAAAACGTGATGGGCGCCCGGCCCGGCTTCAACCTGTTTACCCCGGAAGCGGTGATCGAGCTGAGCGGCGTGGGGGCCGGCAGCGGGCAGGGGATTGCCCTGGGAGACGGGAGCAGTTTCCGCCTGGTACGGCTCTATCAGGGCGCAGCCGGCCGGGTCGGCGCGCCCACCACCACGCGCGGGCGCGGGCCTCATGATCTCCTGTACGCCCCGCCGGGCTTCGGCGGCCGCTCGGCCCTCAGCCTCTACGTCAGTTGGGATGGCTCAGACCGGGCCGCCCACACGCCGGCGGACGACGTCGCAGCGATTGACCCCGAGAAACTGGAGCGAGTTGGACAGTCCACGCTGCTCACGCTGCTGGTCTTGAGCCGCGAGACGAATTATTGATGTCGCCCCGAGACGGGGCTCGTTATTCTGAGCGAAGCGCGCCTGTCATTCTGAGCGAAGCGCGCCTGTCATTCTGAGCGAAGCGAAGAATCTCACCCCCCGACGGCCGAGAGACCCTGCGCTCCGCTCAGGGTGACACGGAAAGGAGGAGCCTGCCATGTGGCCGATTATCACAAGAGTGCGCACGTACCTGGCGCTGGCCCTCGTGATTGCGCCGCTCGTAGCCTGCCGTCCACAGGCCGCGAAGACGACCACCGAGGCCACGCCAGTCACCCCGAGACGGGGCTCTGAGCAAGACGTGGGTTGGGACGACCGCGCACTCTTCCGCAACGGGCTGGTCGGTGCAGAACAGGGAGTGCTCGACCGGTTGCCGGGGGCGAGCGTGTACCACGTGGACGTTCAAATCCCCGCCGACTTTTCCACGTTGCGCGGCCACGACCAGGTCCGCTATACCAACCAGGAAGACGAGCCGCTCGACGCGCTCTACTTCCAGTTGTTCCCCAACCTGGCCGGTGGCAAGACGACGGTGTCGGCGGTCAAGGTGGATGGCCGGGACGTCGAGCCGCTCTACGAATGCGCGACTACTACACATCGAACCAGTGGGGGATCGGCACCGCTGAAGTGTTCAGGCAACTTGCCGAGCAGCATTGCGGGTGCGATTTGACCGCTCTGTTTGAGGCGTGGGTGTACAGATAGGCCCGCTGTAGGCTATCCCTGGCCACTTGACCAGGTAAAGAATCGGCCACCCGGCCAGTCCAAGACTGGCCCGCTGGCCGATGCGCTGTAGGGGCACCTGTGCTACACTGTGTGCGTAATGTTGATAGCGTTGTGAAACATAGCGTTCTCCAGCACGTATACACACATATAATGTCGTAATGTCGTAGTAACGACTTCAGTCGTTAGTTGTCGCTCGTAGTAACGACTTCAGTCGTTGCAGGGTCCGACAAGGGGAAGGAGGTCCTAAATGGAAACGAATAGCCACGGTGCACTGATTGATCTGCGCGACGTGGTCAAGTCCTACGAAACCGGGGCGGGGCAGGTGCCCGTCCTCAAGGACATTACCCTGCACGTCCATCCCGGTGAGTTCATCAGCGTGGTGGGGCCTTCGGGGTCCGGCAAGTCCACCCTCCTCAACATGATCACCGGCATAGACCGGCCGACCAGCGGCGAGGTGTTCGTCAGCGGTGAGGCCGTGCACAAACTGAGTGAGAACCAGTTGGCCCATTGGCGCGGGCGCAACGTCGGCGTCATCTTCCAGTTCTTCCAACTCCTGCCCACCCTGACCATCCTGGAGAACGTGATGCTGCCGATGGACTTTTGCAACGTGTACCGGCGGCGCGAGCGCAAGGATCAGGCCTTGCACCTCCTCGATCACGTGAGCATCGCCGACCAGGCGGACAAACTGCCCAGCGCGCTCAGCGGCGGGCAGCAGCAGCGGGCCGCCATCGCCCGCGCGCTGGCCAACGATCCTCCTCTGGTCGTCGCCGACGAGCCGACCGGCAACCTGGACTCCCAGACCGCCGGTGAGATGTTTGCCCTGTTCGAGGAACTGGTGAGCGAGGGTAAGACCCTGGTGGTCGTCACCCACGACCGCAGCCTGAGCCAGCGCTCCAAGCGGGTGCTCCACCTCCTCGACGGCCGCCTCTCCAAAGACGTCAACAACGGCCACTACACCCGCTAAGGATTGGTGATTGGTGATTGGTGATCAGGGATTCGAGTTCCGTGTTCCGTGTTTCGTGACGCACCACGCACCACGCATCACGTCTTACGAATTACGAATTACGAATTACGAATTACGTTTCACAGAGGAGTCCTGCAATGAGCATCATTTGGCATAAAGTCTGGCGCGACCTCTGGCGCAACAAGTTCCGCACGATCCTGGTCGTGCTTTCCACTGCCGTGGGCGTGTTGGCCCTTGGGTTTGTCTACGGCACGTCTGGCGTCATGACCGCCCGCATGACCGAGAGCCACCGGGCCAGCCTCTTCCCGCACATCACCCTCTACACCAGCCCGTTCGATCGAGAAGCGCTTGACACGGTCCGGCACGAAGCAGGCGTGGCCGACGCGGAAGGGCAGATGGTCGCCTCCATCCGCTGGAAACATGAGGGAGAGACCGACTTCCGCGACGGGGCGGTGGTGGCCCGCGCCGACTACCAGGAGCAGCGCATGAACCTGTATACCCTGGTGGACGGCAGTTGGCCAACGGGGCGCACCCTCGCCGTGGAGCGGCTGGCCTCCTCCCACTTTCGCGTGCTTCCTGGTGAGGCCATCCTGGTCGAGTTTGGGCGCACCGAGCGGCGCCTGCCGGTCGAGGGCATCCTGCGCGAGAGCCAGGTCACTCCCCCCCAGTGGGGTGGCTCTGCCATCTTCTACGCCACCATGGAGACCGTCGCCTGGCTCAGCGACCAGGAGCAGGGCTTCAACCGGCTCAACGTGCGCCTGGACTCGTTCAGCGAGGAGGGGGCCGAAGAGGCTGCCAAGCGCATTCAGGATCGGCTGGAACGCATGGGCTTGGCGGTCGGTGGATACCAGATCACGGATCCAGAAGTCCACCCGTTCCAGGAGCAGATGGACGCGATCTTGCTCATCTTGAAGGTGCTGGGTGCGCTGTCCTTGGCCCTGAGCGCCTTCCTGATCATCAACATGATGAACGCCACGGTGGCCCAGCAGGTGTGGCAGATCGGCGTGATGAAGGTCGTGGGTGCCAGCGCCGGGCGCGTGATGCGCGTCTACCTGGTGATGGCCTCCATCTATGGCCTGCTCTCCTTCTTCCTGGCCGTCTTGCCAGGCGCGCTGGCCGCCTACCTGCTGGCGAACTGGATGCTGGGGCTGATGAACATTATCAACAACCCGTTCCGCGTGATGCCGGCCGCGGTGGGCATCCAGGTCGCAGTGGGGCTGGGGGTGCCCTTGCTCGCGGCGCTGCTGCCGGTCATCGGCGGTGCCCGCATCACCCCCCACCGGGCCATCAGCAACTATGGCCTGGGGGCCGGCTTCGGACGTAGTGCATTCGACCGGCTGATCGGCCGCATACGCCGCTTGCCGCGCCCGCTGGCGCTCAGCCTGCGCAACACCTTCCGGCGCAAGACGCGCATCATCCTGACGCTGGCCACGCTGGTGATCGGTGGGGCGATGTTCATCGTCGTCTTGAGCGTGGGATCCTCGATGAGCAACACCATCGAGGTGCTGCTCAACGACTTTGGCTTCGACGTCCTGGTCGTCTTCGACCGTACGCATCGCGTGCCCCGCCTGCTCGAGGCGACCCAGAGCGTGGCCGGCGTGACGCGCGCCGAGGTGTGGGACGTGCGCGGGGCAGCGTTAGAGTTGGACGGCGGCGAGGAGATCCAGGGGCAACTGTGGGGCATCCCGGACAACTCTGAGATGTTCCATCCCCGCATCACCAGCGGCCGAGCCCTGCTGCCCGATGACAATCGTGCCATCCTGCTCAACAACAAGATCGCCGCCGACGAGGGGATTCGGGTAGGCGACACCGTCACGCTGACCGTGGATGGACAGGAGACGATCTGGACGGTGGTGGGCCTGATCATCAACATGAACAACCTGCAGCGGGACAACTTTGTGCCCTTCGACACGCTGACGCGCGAGATCGGCAACACCAACCGTGGAGCCTTCGTCATGATGGCCACCGAGGAGCACGATTTCGCCAACAACCAGGGGACGATCCGCGACTTGCGCACGGTGTACGAGGCCAATCGGCTCAAGCCGGTGTTCTTTCAGAGCGGCGGGGAATTGCGCGAACAGACTGAATCACAGTTCAATATCATCACCTACCTCATGCTGGCGATGGCCATCCTGGCCGCCATCGTGGGCAGCATCGGGCTGATGAGCACCATGTCCATCAACGTGGTGGAACGTGGGCGCGAGATCGGCGTGATGCGCGCCATCGGCGCCAGGTCGGGAGCCATACTTGGCATTTTCGTCGTCGAGGGTATACTGGTGGGTGTGCTGTCCTGGCTGATCGCCGTGCCGCTCAGTTACCCTTTGGCGCGCATCTTCTGCGACGTGCTCGGCAAAACCATGTTCCAGATGCCGCTCGACTTTACCTACCCCATGAGCGCCATGGGGCTCTGGCTGATCATCGTGGTGGTGCTGTCGGCCCTGGCCAGCCTCTGGCCGGCCCTCAACGCGACGCAGATCAGCGTGCGGGAGACACTGGCATACGAATAATGGTACGCAACACGCACCACGCAATTCGTAAATTCGTAAATTCGTGATCCGTAACGAGGAGGACTCTAATGAAAGCGTTTAAGGTTTCAACAGGTTTGTCATTCCGAGCGAACATGGATGTACTCATCCGCGGAATCTTCTTGGTACTGGCCGCGGCGGTGTTGCTGGCCGGGTGCGGTGGGGCACAGTCCACCGGGGCCGTGCCCACCGGTGAGGTGCCCGTGGTCGCCGACACCAACGGTGGCAAGGTCGTGGCCGAGGCCGTCATCGAGCCCGCCCGCTCGAGCGAACTGCGCTTCGACGCCGCCGGCGACGTGGCTGAGGTGCTCGTGCAGGAAGGGGACACCGTCGCCGCGGGTGACGTGCTGGCCCGCCTGGAGACGGCCGATCTGCAGCGGGCGGTGGACCAGGGCGTACTGGCCGTCAAGCAGGCCCAACTGCGCCTGGAACAACTCCAGGAGCCGGCCAGGGAGGCCGACGTCGAAGCGGCCCGTGCCGCGCTCTCTGACGCCCAGGTCGCCTACCAGCAGGCTAAGGCCAACCAGACCCTGACCGAGCACAGCGTCTCGGTCGGCGACGACGTCCGGGCGGCGCGCTACGCCCGTGACGAGACCTACCGCAACTACCAGCACATGGTAGACAAAGTGGGCGCCAATTCCGATGACCCCAAGTTGGCAGCGTTCCACAACGCCTACCTGAACGCTCTGGGGGCCTACAACCGGGCCGTAGAGAACGCCGACCTGCAAGTGGCCAACACCAAGAACGAGCTCACGCGCGCCTACCACGCCATCCAGGAGGCGCAGAACGCACTGGATGCGCTGCTGGAGGGGACCGATGAGCAGGACGTTGAGGCGGCCAACCTGGAAGTGGAGACGGCGCAACTCAGCCTGGAGACGGCCCGCGGCAACCTGGAGCAGGCCACGCTGGCGGCCCCCTTCGCGGGGGTCGTGACGGCGGTCAACGTGGACCCCGGCGACGCGGCGGCAACCGGGGCGGTGGCGTTCGTGCTGGCGACGCTGGACCAACTGCAGGCGCGCACGACCGATCTGACGGAACTGGACGTGGCGCGGGTGGCGGAGGGGCAGGCGGTGGTGGTGACGGTGGACGCCCTGCCGGACCTCAAGATGCCGGGGCAGGTGGTACGTATCGGCCTGCAAGCGGTGGACTATCGAGGGGACGTGACGTATCCCGTCTACGTGGCGTTGGACAAGCCCGCTCCCGAACTACGCTGGGGCATGACGGCGCTGGTCGAGATCGAGGCCAAGTGAAACGTGGGCAGAACAAGAAACCCGGTTTTGGGGAAAAACCGGGTTTCTCGGCTCACGTGAAACGTGGCGCGTGGTCCGTGATACGCTTGTCATTCCGAGCGAAGCGAGGAATCTCTGGAACACGCACCACGCACCACGAAACACGGAACACGAAGCACGCCTGTCATTCCGAGCGAAGCGAGGAATCTCTGTGGAAAACGCACCACGAAACACGGCCCACACAGGAGGTGACACGTGGCTGGTAAAGCAGGATTGAAGGCAGGGTTGATTGGCATAGCCGTCTTGCTCGTGTGGACGGTGATCGGGCGGTTCGTGCCCATGACAGGAGTCTTGACGTGGGTTAGCCTGGCGGTGAGCCTGCTGCTCTATGCCGGCATCGGCGTGCTGGCCGGGCTCTTCCTGGCTCCACGCCGTACCCCTGGCAAGGGGGCCGGAGCGGGCGCCATCGCCGGGTTGATCAGCGGGGCGGTCGCTGGAGTGGTCGGTCTGGTCATCCTGTACATCCAGATGGCCGGCGGCGGATCGCTCCCTGGCCTGAGCCCCGAGCAGGCGCAGCAATTGGAACAACTGGCCGAACAGGGCATGGATGCGAAGACCGTCGTCGCCCTATCCTCGATTCCGAGCCTGATCTGCGTGATGGGGATTGGCGCAGGGCTGGCGGCCATCGGCGGGGCCATCCTGGCCGCGGTCAAGCCGGACTAGGTACTGGCCGAGAGCGAGGCCAGGTGAAGCACGGCACGTGCTGCATGACTCGACCGTCATTCCGAGCGAAGCGAGGAATCTGTCCCACGCACCACGGCACGTGCTGCATGACTCGCCCGTCATTCCGAGCGCAGCGAGGAATCTGTCCCACGCACCACGGAACACGAAACACGTGGACCACATCATCAGGGAAGCACGCGAGGCCGACAAAGGCCCCATCGTCGGCATATTCAACCACTTTGTGAGGACCAGTTTCGCCGCTTACCCCGACCGGGAGGTCGGCCTGGACTTCTTCGACTCACTCAGAAGCATGGCGCAGGGGTTGCCCTTTCTCGTCGTCGAGGTCGGGCCACGAGTGGTCGGTTTCGGGCTGATGAGCCGGTACCATCATAGTGCAGCCTTTCACCATACCGGTGTGTTGACCTACTTTATACTGCCCGAGTACACCAGGCTGGGGCTGGGCTCCGCCCTGCTGGGCAAACTGATCCACGAGGCGAAAGCGAGGGACATGACTGTCCTGCTGGCCAATGGTTCGTCCAGGAACGAGCAGAGCCTGAGTTTTCACCGCAAGCACGGCTTTGTGGAGTGTGGAAGGTTCAAGGGCATTGGCGCCAAGTTCGGCGAGCGCTTCGACGTCGTCTGGATGCAGAAATCCCTGTGAAGGACAATGCGAAGACATATTTGGAGCCAACTTGGCCTCCACCATCAATGCGAACGTGGCGCAGTCGAGGTTGACGGCGAGGTCGTCGGCTATACGTTGTGTGAGGTCGGCGAAGCGCACGACGGCCCACGCGCGGCCGGGCCTGAGGCTGGGGCATTGGGCGGGAACCTGAACGTGTACGTTCCCGGCCACGGCCAGTCCGCCGTGGCCGCCAGCAGCCTGTTGGCGGCCATCGTGATCCTCAGCCGCTCACAACTGGTGTGGGCGATTGACGTGGACCCGCCCAGGGGCGGGGACCCGGCGCGCGCAGCGGCCCTGGTCAAGATCGTCAGGCAGAAAGCGGGCCAGGTTTTCGGGCACTGTGACCGGGTGTCTGAAAAGGTCCCCCAGGTGACGATGTTTGGATGGTCACACGGCGCCATCGAAGCCATGCTGGCCGCGGAAAGGGCCCCCGACCTCATCCCGCGAGTGGTCTGCCTGTGCCCGGCCGGGCTGGTAGAACGCGCCCCGGCTGAACTGGTGGCCCGCTTCGTAAAAGAGTGCCTGTGCATCTGTTGGAACTCCCTGCTCAGGTCACACTGGACCATCTCCCGCATCGCGGCCGTCGGTTGCAACCTCCTGCTGGGCATCGTCCGCGATTCCCTCAGGTGCAGGTCGTTGCGCAGGGCCATCCACGACGTCCGCTGGGGTGCCCGTAAGGTCGTCGGCGAGGATTACTCTTACAATGGCACGGTCGTGCTCGTGTTTGGCACAGACGACAGTGTGATCCGTTGGCGGGACGTGTTTCCTGCCTGCCAGGACCCTGGCGACGTCGGGCGATCCCTGGAGGAATATAGGGCACACAATTTCCCCAAGGTTCAGAGGTTAGGGGTACAGGTTCTCGACGGCAGTCACATGGCTCCAGAAGTAGACTCGGCGGTGTTTGTCAGGACGGGCCTTGACCTGCTGGATGGAGATCACGTCCGGCCCTACGGCCCGCACTTGAGAGTACAGGAAACGCATCAACGAGCGCACCCCCGGAAACCCCGGGGGTACGCTCGCTGCCTAAGCGGGTAGAGCATGCCTTATTCTGCAATCGGCAAGTACAGGTCCAGCGCGAACTCGTCCGGCATACCGCTCGTCTCCTGGTGCTCCTCCAGCCACTGGTGGTGAGCGAACCGGTACTTGCTGTTCTCGCACCACGTCATCAGCCGCTGCCACGTTTCGCCGATCACCTGGCCTGCATCCGCGCGCACCTCGCAGCGCGCGACCGCGTACAGGCCGCCGGCGAATTCCTTGATCTTGACCTCCCCCTCCGGTTGTACCTCGCGCCCGACCACGATCCAGAACTCGTAGCCATAGTTCGGGCTGCCCGGCGAGGGGTCCGGGTTGTTGAAGCCAAAGATGCGATGCTGGCCGGGCGTGTCGAGCAACCCCTTCGGCTTGGCCCAGGCCACCAGTTTGTCCCACGCCATCCCTTCTGGGCTCGCACCATACGCCTGCACGCTCGCCACGCGCAGCGGTTCGAGTTTCACGATCCGTACTTCCAGTTCACTCATTTCGTTTCCTCCTCGGGATGAGATTGGTTGTCGCCACTCGTTCCGGAACAGCAGCGATGCCATAGTACCACACCCTACCTGACATCTACTGTCAGGAATTCTGTGGTAAAATAGGGCAAGTAGGCGCGGACTTGGTTCCGCTCAAGCCCCGCACTCCGGCGAGCGCGGCTGCCAGGAGGTTCACTGTGCGTGCAGATCGGCTTCTTTCGCTCTTGATGCTCTTGCAGGCCCGCGGGCGCATGACGGCGCAGGAACTGGCCGAGGAACTGGAAGTCTCGCTGCGCACCATCTACCGGGACATGGACGCGCTCAGCGCTGCCGGTGTCCCGGTCTACGCCGAGCGCGGTCCCGGCGGTGGCTGTGCCCTGATTGACGACTACCGCACCAACCTCACGGGGCTGACCGGGGACGAGGTGCGGGCGCTCTTTATGCTCAGCATCCCCGCCGCTCTCAACGAACTGGGGGTCAGCCAGGAACTCAAGGCCGCGCTGCAGAAACTTGCCGCCGCGCTGCCCGCCGCCCGCCGCCACGACCAGGAGCTGGTGCGCCAGCGCATCTACCTGGACTGGTCGGGCTGGTCGCAGCCGGAGGAGCCGGCCCTGCACCTGCAGACGATCCAACGGGCCGTGTGGGAGGACTATAGACTACACCTGGCGTACCGTGTGCAGATGGGGCCTCACGCCGGGCAGTTCGAGCGACTGGTGGACCCGTACGGTTTGGTGGCCAAGGCTGGGGCCTGGCACCTGGTCTGTGCAGGCGATGGCCGCCTGCGCGTCTACCGCGTCTCCCAGGTGTTGGAGGCGCGCGTGGCCGGCGAGCGCTTCACGCGCCCCCCCGACTTCGATCTGGCCGCCTTCTGGCAGAGTTGGTGCGCCGGGCAGGAGGAAAACCGCCCATCCTACCCCGTGACCGTGCGCGTCTCGCCTGGTCTCGTCCCGTACCTGCCGCTCGTGTTCGGGGAACGGTTTCGCGAACCGCTCGCCCAGGCGGACCCGCCCGACGCCGAGGGGCCTGCCCTGAGCGGAGCCGAAGGGCCTGCCCTGAGCGGAGCCGAAGGGCCTGCCCTGAGCGGAGTCGAAGGGCCTGCCCTGAGCGGAGTCGAAGGGCCTGCCCTGAGTGGAGCCGAAGGGCCTGCCCTGGAAGGGTGGATCACGTTGACGCTCTCCTTCGAGCGGCTGGAGGACGCGCGCGAGCGCATCCTGAGCCTGGGCGGGGCGGTCGAGGTCCTGGAGCCGGAAGCATTGCGCCAGAGCGTGGCGGATTTCGCCGCCCAGATCGTGGCCCTATACAAAACCTCCCGCAGGTAACGGATGTCGGATGTCGGATGTACTCATCCGCCTCATCCGCCCGATGTACTCATCGGGCCTCATCCGCAACCTGCGGGAGGTTTGATTGTTGGCCCGCTGCTGCGGGTCTGCGTAGTGTCTAGTACTCCGGCATGGGAGGCGTCGGGCCGGCCTTTTCTTTCTCCGGGATGTCGGTAACCAACGCCTCGGTGGAGAGAATCATGGCCGCGATGGAGGCGGCATTGGACAGCGCGCCCTTGGTCACCTTGGCCGGGTCAATGATGCCCGACTCCAGCATGTCCACGAACTCGCTCCGCATCACGTCGTAGCCAATGCGCTTGTTGTCCTTCTCCTTCTGGATGCGCCGCACGGCGTCGAGGATCACGGCACCGTCCTCGCCCGCGTTCTCGGCGATCTTGCGCATGGGCATCTCTAGCGCCGTGCGCAGGATAGTGACACCGGTCTGCTCGTCGGGGTACGCCATCTTGACCCCCTCGAGCGCGGAGATGGCGTTGATCAGCGCGACGCCGCCGCCCGGCACGATCCCTTCCTCAACCGCTGCGCGCGTGGCGGACAGGGCATCCTCGACGCGGTGCTTCTTTTCCTTCAGTTCGGTCTCGGTGGCGGCACCGACGCGGATGATGGCCACGCCGCCGGCCAACTTGGCCAGCCGCTCCTGCAGCTTTTCCTTATCATAGTCAGAGGTTGATTTGTCAATCTCGACCTTGATCTGCTCCATGCGGCCCTTGATCTCCGCCTCTTTGCCGCGGCCACCGATGATGGTCGTATCGTCCTTGGTGGCCACCACCTTGTCGGCCCGCCCCAGGTCTTCCAGGGTGGCACTATCCAGTTTGCGGCCTTCCTCTTCGGTGATGACGTGGCCGCTGGTCAGAACCGCAACGTCCTGCAACATGGCCTTGCGGCGGTCGCCGAAGCCGGGGGCCTTGATCGCCAGGCAGTTCAACAGGC
>Ga0315291_10003572_pt1 | contig 20089 bp, 33 predicted proteins | sample YL17G12_20_MG_FD_203070 | JGI IMG/M metagenome (GOLD analysis project Ga0315291, IMG submission 203070) | Sediment microbial communities from Yellowstone Lake, YNP, Wyoming, USA - YL17G12_20 | ecosystem: Environmental > Aquatic > Freshwater > Lake > Sediment | place: USA: Wyoming | collected...
TGATTTTTCTAAAATCACTCATTAAGAGTGCGCACAAATTCTTGACCTCTAGCCTGCTCAACTCCTTGACTGTATCATGATCAACTTCCATTTTTTCATATTTCATAAATAATGGCGCACCCACATTTAAGCTCTTTTCCAAGTTTTGTATATTATCACTCAACGCACACATCGCATGATTCAATTCCACTTCAAGATTGCACAAGGTGCTATATCGTTTTTTTCTAGCTTCGATATGCCTTGCAACGCAGTAGGCGATTAAACCAATGGCAGCGGTCCAATATATTTCTCCAGAAAGAATACAAAATAGCCGAGGAAGCAAAATGATCAAAAAAACAAGTAGTAGGAAAAATGAGCCAAATGAAGTGAGGGGATTGATCGCATGCCACAATCTCTTACAGCATCTTTTGATCCACATTTCCGTGCCTCCCGAATAGGACACTCCTCATTCCGCTATATATATGGATGGTTCTTACTCCCCTCCCCGCGGCATTGCAAGCGGCCAGAAGAGCAGCTCGAAGGTCGAAGCTGGAAGCTCAAAGGAAGAAACGGTATGCGGACCGCGGCGGCGTAGGGACTCTTTTTTTTGATCCACCGTACGCTGCCAAATATACTGCATCACCCAAGTTGAGAGGGGAGCACAAAAAAAGAGTGCCGAGAGCCGTCGGGGTTCGCATATCTTTCGCACTCCTCTCCCCACGGCATTGCAAGCGGAGGGAAAGGAAGGCGCGGGGCCCTGTGGGGCGGGGACGGGGTGCTAGCGGATCAGATTGAACCGTCTTTTTAAGAATTCCAGATAAACATTGAACTGCTTGAGAATATTGAGGCCCAAAAGACCGTCCGCCGGTACCCGTTCAGGTAACTTGTGTGATGCGACCTCAATATTTTTTAGAAGATGGCCCAGTATCTCGATTCCGGAGATCACATAGAACGGTGCCTTTTCAATTCCGCTGGCGGTGGTGATATTTACCTGTCTTATCGGTTTTGCGAGATTGTATCCGGTTTCTTCAAGAACTTCCGGGCTTATCATCGTATAAGTCGCTCCGGTATCCAGAATCACACGGACATATCTTTCGGATTTTGGACCGGCTATTCTAATTGGGATGATTATGACCTTCGGATCTGTGGGCAGGGGAAAATTCTTCATGACATGGCAAAGCAGGCCGCTAAATCCTCCGGCCAGTCCTCTGAATAGACGATGTACGCCAAGTCGTCATACTTCTTTGATATTTCGTGTATGTCTTGGCGCCTGGCGCCGTGCGCAAGCAAATGGCCCTTTGCCGGCTGATGAGTTTTGGGATCCACCGCATCAACCGCGATCAAAAGCCACTCGTTTTTGAATCTCTTTCTTATGTCGTCTATTTTTCGGCTCTTCATGCCCAAAGAATAACACCCGCCAGATGCACTGTCAATTTGTTGAAAGTTCACTTTTATCGTCGTCTTATTCATGTCAATGCAATGTATAGCAACTGTCATGCCAGGTCGGCAGTATTCGTAATAGTTTGATATCTATGTGATATCCCAAACCGCCCTCACCTAAAAGTGCTCGATTTTCGGACAGGGTGATTGAAAATGATGCGATACAGGTTGAGGAGAGGTGAAGGTTCACACGGTTTTTATGCGGAGCAGATGTGGGGTGGGGAAGCATTGCGGAGGAAGTCCGATTTTTCATGGCGAGTGGTGAGCGGTCGCCTAGGGCGGAGGTCTAAGGCGACGACGAGACTTGCCCGCCGACGTCCCTTGCGGGTGGAGGCGGGCGTATTGTCGAGGAGAGTGAACCCGAGTCCATAGAAAAATCGTGACTTACGCAGCAGAAGCTTCACCACCCCACATCTGCTCCGTATAAGAATCGTGCGAGCAACAGGCCACATGGGATTGCTTCGCTGCGCTCGCAATGACGACGCGACTAATATGTGAGGCCGGGGATTTTGACGTGGCGTTCTTTTGCAACCGTGATCGCTTCTTCGTAGCCGGCATCGGCATGTCGCAGCACTCCCATTGCCGGATCGGAGCGGAGCACCCGTTCGATCCTCTTTGCCGCTGCATCGGTTCCATCGGCGACGATCACCTGCCCTGCATGGAGCGAGTATCCCATTCCCACTCCCCCGCCATGATGGAATGAGACCCACGATGCACCGTTGACTGCGTTGATCAGCGCGTTGAGGATGGGCCAGTCGGCGACGGCGTCGGAACCGTCCTTCATTGCCTCCGTTTCGCGCATGGGTGATGCGACCGAGCCGCAATCCAAATGATCGCGCCCGATGACGATGGGCGCTTTGACCTTGCCCTTCTTTACAAGCTCGTTGAACGCCAGCCCCGCCTTTTCGCGCTCGCCGTATCCAAGCCAGCAGATCCTCGCAGGCAGCCCCTGATATTTCACGCGCTCGGCCGCCATCTTGAGCCAGCGTGTAAGCGGCTCGTTATCCGGGAATAGTCCCATGATGGCGCGGTCCGTCTGTGCAATATCGGCAGGATCGCCGGAGAGCGCCACCCACCTGAAAGGACCCTTGCCTTCGCAGAATAGCGGCCTGATATAGGCAGGCACAAATCCCGGGAATATCATCGCCTCTTTGACGCCCGCATGCTCCATCGCCTGTGCCCTGATGTTGTTGCCATAATCGAAGACGGGAATCCCCGCCTTGCACATGGCGATCATGGCCTCCACGTGTTCGCCCATCGCATGATAGGACTCTTTAAGGTAACGCTCCGGATCCTTTTTCCGGAGTTGAAGCGCCTGCTCTAAGGTCATCCTGTTCGGGACGTAACCATTCAAGGGATCGTGGGCTGAAGTCTGGTCCGTAACCAGATCGGGTTTGATTCCGCGCTTAAAAAGTTCGGGATATATGTCCGCAGCATTGGCGCAGAGCCCGATTGATAAAGATTCCTTATTTTTCAATGTGTTTTCCACTATCTTTAAAGCATCATCTAAATCTTTAGCTTGTGCGTCTAAATAGCCGGTTTTAAGCCTTTTTTCTATTCTAGTCGGATCCACCTCTATCCCTAAAAAAACCGCCCCGTTCATTGTGGCTGCAAGGGGCTGTGCCCCGCCCATGCCGCCAAGTCCGGCGGAGAGGATCCATCGACCCGACAAAGGGGACAGTCCCCTTTGGGGACAGTCCCCATAGTGTTTCTTGCCGGCTGACGCGAATGTCTCGTAGGTCCCCTGAAGGATGCCCTGCGTTCCGATATAGATCCATGAGCCGGCGGTCATCTGACCGTACATCATGAGGCCCTTCTTCTCCAGCTCCCAGAAATGTTCCCAAGTCGCCCATTTCCCCACAAGGTTGGAGTTGGCGATAAGAACGCGCGGCGCATCGGGATGCGTGTCCAGAACGCCTACAGGCTTTCCGGATTGAACCAGCAGCGTTTCGTTATCGGTGAGCTTTTTTAGGGTTTCGACAATTGAATGGTATGACTTCCAGTCGCGCGCGGCCTTTCCCCTGCCGCCGTAAACCACCAGCTCCTCCGGGCGCTCGGCAACCTCGGGATCGAGGTTATTCATGAGCATCCGCATCGCGGCTTCCTGCACCCAGCCCTTGCAGGTGAGTTGATTGCCTCTAGGGGCGCGAATAGGTTCCATGATCTACCTCCCCTACCCCTCCTTATAAAGGAGGGGAAAATCAGTGAACCAACAACCGATCCAAATGTTGCTTCATTTCGTCATATCTGATCGCGCTTGCAGAGCGTTCGAGGATGACGCCGTTGCGGTCTATGACGAAAGTTTCCGGGACCCCCCAGACCTGATATGCATCTGCAACTTCGCCTTCGGGATCTAAAAGGACCGGATAATTGAGCTGCGTTCTCTTCTTTATTTCGGAGAGACTCCTGCCGTCGTCGTCGACCAGTATCGTAAGAACGGCAAGGTCTTTGCCCTCATACTCTTTGTAGATCCTTTCCACAGCGGGTATCTCTGAAAGGCAGGTCCCGCACCAGGAGGCCCAGAAATGGAGAAAGACGATTTTCCCTTTATGACTTTCTAACGAGATTTGTTTTCCCGAAATGTCCGCCAGCTTAAACGGCGGGGCGGCGTCGCCCGTCTTCGGGCGCTTATAAAAATGGATCGCCGACATCACTATTATAATGATGCCGGCGATCATGATTACAATCAGATATCTTGTTTTCACGCCTCTTTCTTTGCCCTCTGCTGCGGGACCTTACGGGACGGCCCCTTCTTTTCCATGTACTTTCCCGGCGCGAACTTCTCTTTGGGCACTGCCCTCCCGAAAACCTTCTCCTTGAACGTTGTAGCGGCCTTCTTCACTCCCTTTTCCGCCTTTTTGGTCTTCTTGGCCGCTTCCGCCTCTTCTTTTTCAAGCATCTTCGGCGACGGGATGTACTCAATCATCGCCATCGGGGCGGAATCGCCGTGGCGATAACCAAGTTTTAGGATCCTTGTATATCCGCCATGACGGTCGGCAAAGCGCTCCGGAAGGTCATGAAACGCCTTGTGCACCGCCTGTCTGTTTCGAAGAATCTGCCTTGCTCGCCTCATCGCATGGACCGTTCCGCGCTTTCCCAGCGTGACGATGCGGTCGGCTATCCTTTTGAGCTCCTTTGCCTTCGGAAGCGTTGTTTCAATCTTGTCATGAAGCACGAGCGAAGACGCCATGTTCGCAAGCATCGCCAGCCTGTGCGCCGTCTTCATCCCAAGTTTTCTTTCAGCAACATTGTGTCTCATTAAAATCTCCAAATCGTGATTCGTGGATCGTGGTTCGTGTATCGCTTCTTCGATGCACGATGCACGATTGACGATTCACGGGTTACTCAATATCCTTCGGTCTGAATTTTTCAGCGTCCGTCGGGTTGAATCCCTCGAGCTTCATACCCAGCTCCAAGCCCATCTCTGTGAGCATCGACTTAATCTCGTTTAAGGATTTGCGGCCGAAGTTCTTTGTTTTGAGCATCTCGGGCTCCGACTTCTGGCAGAGTTCTCCGATATATTTGATGTTCGCATTCTGCAGGCAGTTTGCGGAACGGACGGAGAGCTCAAGCTCATCGACCCTGCGATAGAGATTCTCGTTGAGCTTCGGCTTCTCTTCCCTCACCTCTTCATGGACCGGCTCGGGAAGCTCTTCGAAGTTGATAAATATCTGGAGCTGCTCTTTCAAAATCTTTCCCGCAAATGCAATTGCATCGTCGGGTTTCACTGAACCGTCCGTCCATATCTCCATGTTGAGACGGTCATAGTCGGTCCTTTGCGCGACGCGCGCGTTCGTGACATTGTAATTACAGCGCGTGACGGGCGAGAAGACGGAATCGACCGGGATGGTTCCCAGCGGATCGTCAGGCTGCTTGTTCTGCTCCGCCGGCACATATCCCTTGCCCATGCGCACGACCAGATCGGCCTTCATCTTCCCTTCGCCTGATAACGTGGCAATGTGCAGATCGGGATTCAAAATCGTGATCCTCGAGGATGTTTTGAGGTCCTTCGCCGTGACGACGCGCTCCCCCGAGACGTCAAGATGCATTACATCGGACTCCCCCTCGTGGAGCTTTAAGCGGATCTGCTTGATGTTGAGAATCAGGTCCGTGATGTCCTCGACCACGCCCGAGATCGTCGTGAATTCGTGCGGCACGCCCTCAAAGCGCACGGATGTGACCGCCGTGCCCTGAAGCGACGACAGAAGTATGCGCCTTAGCGAATTGCCCAGGGTGATGCCGAATCCGCGCTCGAGAGGACGCGCCGTGAACTTGCCGTATGTGTTTGTAAGCTCTGTTTTATCGAACTCAAGCATCCTAGGACGGATAAGGCGTTGCCAGTTACGATACATAGTTCCTCCATAAAAACCGTGACTGGTGACTCGTTACTAGTTACGAGTCACGAGTTACGAGTAATGAACTTATTTAGAATAAAGTTCAACGATCAGGTGCTCGCGCAGCGGCACCGTTATCTGCTCGCGCGACGGGAGCGCCATTATTTTTCCCAAAAACTTCTCTTTTTCAAGAAGGAGCCATTCAGGGACGCCGCGTCTGTCAACGCCTTCGAGCGCCTCGACTATCGATTTCACCTTCTTGCTTTTTTCCTGAACGCCCACCGTGTCGCCTTGCCTCACAAGATATGACGGGATGTTCACGCGTTTTCCGTTCACGGTGAAATGATTCTGGCAGACGAGCTGGCGCGCCTGCTGGCGCGATTTTGCGAAGCCCAGCCTGTAGACCATGTTATCGAGCCGGCGCTCCAGGAGCAGGATGAGGTTGTCGCCTGTAATTCCCTTCTGGCGGTCGGCCTCAAAGAAACTCTTCCTGAACTGCCTCTCCAGAAGGCCGTACATCCTCTTGGCGCGCTGTTTTTCACGCAGCTGCGCGCCATAGTCGGAGAGCTTAGTGCGGCGCTGGCCATGCTGGCCCGGCGCATACGAGCGCCTCTCGACAGCGCATTTGTCGGTGGAACATCTGTCGCCCTTGAGGAAGAGTTTCATCCCCTCCCTGCGACACAGCCTGCATACTGCTTCATTATATCTTGCCATTACACTCTTCTCCTCTTGGGCGGCCTGCATCCGTTATGCGGGATCGGCGTCAGATCCCTTATTGCGACCACCCTCACCCCGGTTTTTTGAAGCGAACGAAGCGCAGATTCGCGCCCCGCGCCCGGCCCTTTCACAAGGACTACGACGGAGCGCATGCCGTGATCCATCGCCTTCTTCACCGCATCCTCCGTGGCCAGCTGCGCTGCGAAGGGCGTCCCCTTGCGGGACCCCTTAAAACCCTTTGTGCCCGCAGACGACCACGCGACGACATTTCCCTGCGGATCGGTCACGGTGACAATCGTATTGTTAAAAGATGATTGTATATGCACGATGCCGACCGGCACGTTTTTCTTTGCGCGCTTTTTCGCTTTTTTAGGTTTCTCTTCTACTTTTCCTTTTTCCGCTTTTTCCACTTTTTCGACTTCTGTCGCCATTTAATCCTCCAAAAAACGTGATTCGTGGCTCGTGGATCGTGTATCGTTTTGACGAATCACGATTCACGATTGACGATTCACGAATTATACCGGTCCCGGGGCCACCTTTCTGCCTGCGATAGCTATGCGCTTGCGGCCCTTGCATGTTCTGGCATTTGTGTGCGTCCTCTGTCCGCGGCAGGGCAATTTGCGGATATGTCTCATGCCCCGGTAGGCACCCAGATCTTTGAGCCTCTTTATGTTCCCTGTGATCTCGCGGCGGAGGTCGCCTTCCACTTTATACTGCGAATCGATGATTTCACGTATGCGCGCCAGATCGTTTTCCGACAGACTCTCCGCGCGCACGCTCTCATCGATCTTGGCCTGTTTTAAGACCTTTCCCGAAGTCGTTCTTCCGATCCCGTAAATGTAAGTGAGCGCAACGACAATGCGCTTCTTCGCTGGGATATCAACTCCTGCAATTCTCGGCATATACCAACCTCCGTGAATCGTGATTCGTGAATCGTGATTCGCGGGTCCTCATTTCGATCCACGATACACGATCCACGATACACGCTTTTATCCTTGGCGCTGGCGATGCTTGGGATTCTCGCAAATCACTCGCACTACGCCGCGGCGCTTTACAATCTTGCACTTCGCACAAATTTTTCTCACTGATGAACGGACCTTCATGTCATTTCGTCCTATAGATTATTCGCCCTCTTGTTAAATCATACGGCGAAAGTTCAATCGTCACTGTGTCGCCCGGAAGAATTTTTATGAAGTGCATGCGCATCTTTCCCGAAACGTGCGCCAGCACTTTGTGGCCGTTGGGGAGCTCCACGCGGAACATCGCATTCGGGAGCGTCTCCAGAACCTTTCCTTCAACCTGTATCGCCTCTTCCTTGGGCATCTTTCAATCGTGGATCGTGTATCGTCGATCGTGCATCGTCTTGCGATTCACGATTCACAATTCACGATTCACAAACGACTTAATATCTCTGGTCCACTTTCAGTCACGGCTATCGTATGTTCCATGTGGGCCGAAAGTTTTCTGTCTTTGGTAACTACAGTCCAACCGTCGGATAGCGTCTCGACTTCATGCGTCCCTTCGTTTATCATCGGCTCGAGCGCGATTACGAGCCCCGTGCGGAGCTTCATGCCGGTTCCTTTTTCGCCGAAATTAGGTATCTGCGGATCTTCGTGCAGCGTCCTTCCGATTCCGTGGCCCACGTAATCGCGGACAACCGAAAAACCCTCCGCCTCCGCAGTCTCCTGAATCGCCGCCGAAATATCGTAGAGCCTGTGATCGACCGTTGCCGCTTCGATCCCGCATTTGAGGGCCTCCGCCGTTGTGGCCAGGAGCCTCGTCGCATTCTGTGATACCTTGCCTACAGGATACGACCATGCGTGATCGCCGTAAAAATCATCGAACAAAACCCCGCAATCGATCCCCACTATGTCGCCCTCTTTCAGCTCGCGGCTTCCGGGGATGCCGTGAACGACCTCTTCATTGACCGAAACGCAAAGCGTATGTTTGTAGCCCATGTAACCCTTGAACGCTGGCTTTGCGCCGCGGCTCCTGATGAAGGTTTCGGCCATCCGGTCTAGCTCGCCCGTCGTCTGGCCCGGACGGATATGCTCCGAAAGACGGGCCAAGACCTCCGCCGCGATTCGATTTGACTTCCTCATTCGCTCGATCTCATCGCGGGATTTTAAAATGATCATTGGACTTTCTCTTTATCAATCAAAGAACAAACTGCATTAAAGATTCCGTCGATCGACCCGGTGCCAAGGACATTCCGCAAAAGCCCAAGACGATCGTAAAAACTTATAAGAGGCGCGGTTTGAGCGCGATATACAGAAAGCCTCTCGCGGATCGTGCCCTCTTTATCGTCGCTTCTCTGGACCAATTCAGTGCCGCACTTGTCGCATCGCCCTTCCTTCTTCGGTGGAGAAAAGGCTATGTGATAAGTGGCGCCGCAGGAAAGACATGATCTGCGGCCCGATAATCTTTGGACGACCTCCTCGTCGGCGACATCCAGATTTATCGCCGCAACTATCTTTTTATTCAGATCCTTCAAGAGCCCGCCAAGCGCCTCGGCCTGGCCGACCGTCCTCGGGAATCCGTCGAGGATGAAACCCTTCGCGCAATCCTTCCGGCCCATCCTCTCGCGCATCACGCCGACAATCACTTCGTCGGGAACGAGCTGGCCGCGATCCATGTAACTCTTTGCCTTGAGGCCAACGGGCGTCGCGTTTTTCACCGCCTCGCGGAGCATATCACCCGTTGCCAGCTGCGGAATTCCGTAGCGCTCCTCCAGCCTCTTTCCCTGTGTGCCCTTGCCGCACCCTGGCGGCCCCATCAGTATCAATACCATTTGCCAACAACGTGCATCGTGGATCGTGTATCGTGCTTCGTTTTCCGATTCACGATTCACCATTCACGATTCACGAACTAACCTCTTCTCCCTCTGAACCGCCCTCCCGCCTTAGCACCCAGAAATCCTTCATAGTGTCGTGTGAGAAGATGCGATTCGATCTGCGCCAGAGTATCCATCGCGACTCCCACGACGATCATGAGAGAAGTTCCGCCGAACGTGTATGCAAGCGACGACGGGATGCCGAACTGGCGGATCAAAAGTTCAGGCACAATACATACAAAGGTCACATAAAGCGCGCCGCCGAGCGTCACTCTCGTAAGCACGCGGTCTATATAATCCGACGTGCTCTTGCCGGGCCTGATACCGGGGATGAATCCGCCGAACTTTTTCATGTTATCAGATACATCCACGGGGTTGAACGTCACCGCCGTATAAAAATATGCGAAGAAAATGATAAGTCCGCCGTAGAGCACCGTGTGTATCCAGCCCGTTGCCAAAGCCGATGAGACAGCCTGCATCGGGCCGCTTTTCACGAACTGTGCGATCGTCGCGGGGAACATGATGATCGATGACGCGAAGATCGGCGGGATCACGCCTGCCGTATTGACTTTAAGCGGCAAAAACGACGACTGGCCGCCATAAACTTTGCGCCCGACCACCCTCTTTGCATACTGCACCGGCAGCTGCCTGCTGGACCGCTCCATATAAATGATGATGCCGATAAGAAGTCCGATGAAGGCGACAAGAACAAGGAACCCGAAAAGCCCCGCAAACTGATCCTTCAGGGTCCATGCGTCACGGAAACCGACCGGTATGCGGGTCACGATACCTGCAAAGATGATGAGCGATATCCCGTTGCCGATTCCCCTTTCCGATATCAGTTCGCCCAGCCACATGAGAAACGCGGTTCCGGCAGCGAGTGTAATCATCGTCGTTACATAGAATTGCCATACCGGAACGCCGGGGAGCATCGCGCCCTGCTGCTTCAATCCGTAACCGATGCCGAAACCCTGAATGAGCGAGAGGAGAACGGTTCCGTAACGCGTGTAGCGCGTGATCTTCTTGCGCCCCGCCTCGCCTTCTTTCGAAAGCCGCTCGATCGCGGGGACCGAAACGGTCAAGAGCTGCAGGATGATCGATGCGCTGATGTACGGCATGATGCCCAGCGCAAAGACCGAAAACTGTGAGAGCGCACCGCCCGAAAATAAATTAAAGATTTCAAAGACCGTTCCCTGGGATATGATCTTTTTGACGACATCCGCCGCTATCCCGGGCGTGGGGACAAATACGCCGATACGATAGATCCCCAACATTATTATTGTAAAAATAATCCGGCGGCGAAGTTCCGGAATTTTTGCGATGTTCGCTATTTTTTCAGACACTTAAAACCTCGATTTTGCCGCCCTTGGCTTCTATCTTCTGCTTTGCAGAATCAGATACCCTGTTGGCCTTGATGGTCAACGCGTGGGGGACATCACCGCGGCCCAAAACAACCAGCCCTGAAAGTTTGCTTTTTACGACTCCCTGTTCAATGAGCTTATCGATCGTGACTTCGCTGTTCGCAGGAAACAGGCCCAACTGATCCAGATTCACTGTCGCATATTCCCTTTTGAAAATATTTGTGAATCCGCGCTTCGGCAGACGGCGCTGCAAAGGCATCTGTCCCCCTTCAAATCCCACCTTGTGATAGCCGCCCGCGCGTGATTTTTGCCCTTTGTGGCCGCGGCCTGATGTGCCGCCGTGGCCGGAGCAATCGCCGCGTCCCAATCTTTTTACTTTTGCCTTTTGCTTACCTTGCGGAAGCCTCAACTCATTTAATTTCATAGACCCTCTTCAACAATTTTCACAAGATGCGGGACCTGCGCCACCATGCCCCGGACCTGCGGCGTGTCGGGAAGAATTTTCTCCGCATTGAGCTTTAAAAGTCCCAGCCCTTTAAGCGTCGCCCTGTGCTGCGGCGGCGTCGAAATACCGCTGTGTACCAACCTGACCTTTATTTTTTTGCCTTTATTCATGTGCCTTTTGCCCTTTATTCGACCATCCTCTTTTGTGTGGTAAGTTTTCCCAAGCCGTCCATCACCGCTTTGACAACATTATGGGGATTGCTGGTTCCAAGCGATTTTGTGAGAATGTTGTGTATCCCGGCCGCCTCGACGACTGCCCTCACGGGGCCCCCCGCGATAACTCCCGTTCCCGGGGAGGCGGGCTTCATCATGACCTTCGCCGCGCCGTAAACGCCCATAATATCATGAGGGATCGTGCCGTCGACCACAGGAACACGGACCATCGAGCGCTTCGCGCCTTGGATCGCCTTTCTTATCGCCTCGGGAACTTCTCTGGCCTTTCCAAGTGCAAAACCGACACGGCCGTTGCCGTCGCCCGTGACGACCAGGGCGGAGAATGAGAACCTCTTACCGCCCTTCACGACCTTCGCAACGCGGCTGATGTGAACGACACGTTCAATCAGCTCCGTCGCCTTGTCAAAAGAATCATCACGCCTTTTCATTAACTCCATATCACCACCTTATCATTCGACCTTGCTCATGATGAGAGGATTACCTCTCAAAATTTGAGTCCTTTCCCTCTCGCGCTGTCCGCCAACACCTTGACACGGCCGTGGAAAAGATAACCGCCCCTGTCGAAAACGACATTCTGAATTCCCTTGGCCTTTGCGCGCTCCGCAATGAGTTCACCTATGCGCTTGGCGCCTTCGCATGTCGCCCGATCTTTTGCGCCCCGCAGATCCTTCTCATAAGTGGAGGCTGTCGCAAGCGTCACGCCTTTCATATCGTCAATTAACTGAACGCTTATGTGTTTTGTGGATCTGAAGACACTCATGCGCGGGCGCTCGGCTGTCCCTGAAATTACCCGCCTTATGCGCTTATGTCTTATCCTTCTGCACTCTGCCCTGTCGCCCTTCATCTATCAACCTCCCTTTGCCGCACCAGCGCCGGTTCCGACCGCGGCCTTGCCGACCTTACGCCTGATGTGCTCCCCCGTGTATCTGATGCCTTTTCCCTTGTACGGTTCCGGCGACCTGTATCTTCTTATGATGGCGGCTGTCTCGCCGACCAGACCTCTGTCGGCGCCGCTCACCGTTATATGCGTCTGCTTTTCAACCGCGATGGCAATCCCCTTGGGGATCGCGAATTCAATCGGGTGCGAATACCCGAGGTTCAGAAGAAGGATCTGTCCTTTGAGTTCGCTCTTGTATCCCACGCCCACGATATCAAGCTCTTTTGTGAAACCCTTTGAAACACCGTTCACCATGTTCGCGGCAAGCGCCCGCACCAGACCCTGCTCCATTCTGGCGTCGCGCGAATCGTCTTTGCGAGTGACCTTGAACTCATTTCCGGAAACCGCGACATCGACGTTTCCCTTGCCGGGGATTTTCATCTCAAGTTTGCCCTTCGGGCCTTCGACTTTAAGCGTCTTGCCTTCAAGGTGCAGCATAACTCCAGTCGGTGCAACAACAGGTCTTTTTCCAATTCGTGACATTCTACCTCCGACTTCTACACTTCTACACCTTCGTTACCAGATCGTGCAAATCAACTCCCCGCCCACTCCGTTCTTTTTGGCATCCGCGTCCTTCATGATGCCCTTTGAGGTGGAAAGGATCGCGATGCCGCGTCCGCGCTTCACCGATCTTATCTCATCCCTTGCGAGATAGACGCGGCGCCCGAGCTTGCTTATCTTCGCGATATCTGAAATCACGGATTTCTTCGATGCCGTGTATTTCAGCTTGATGACAATATATCTATTCTTGCCTTCACCCATCGTCTGCACGTCGCTTAAGAAACCGTCGTCCTTCATTATTCTCGCGATGCTCTCTTTTATCTTGGATGCCGGCACCAAAACCTCTTCGCGCTTCGCATGAAGCCCGTTTCTGATTCGTGTGAGCATATCTGCAATGGGATCTGTCATCATATCAAAACCCTCAATCTTTAAGTTACCAACTCGATTTTATGACTCCGGGCAACTCGCCGTTAAGCGCCATCTGCCTGAAACAGAGACGGCACAAGTCGAATTTTCTGAAATAGCCGCGCGAGCGGCCGCAACGCGGACAACGATGATACTGCCGCACCTTGAATTTCTGCTTCCTTGTTGCCTTGACCATTAACGATGTCTTTGCCATCTTATGCGCTCCTGAAGGGCATGCCCATCATCTGAAGCAGCGCCTTGCCCTCTTCGTCATTTCTTGCAGTTGTGACAAACGTGATGTTCATCCCGTTGACTTTCGTGACCTTATCAAAATTGATTTCCGGGAAGATGATCTGTTCCGTCAGCCCCAGCGTGTAATTTCCCCTCCCGTCAAATGACTTGTTGGAGACGCCCTTGAAATCGCGGACCCTCGGGAGCGCGATATTCACGAGGCGGTTCATGAACTCATACATCCTGTTTCCGCGGAGCGTCAGACAGGCGCCGATCGACACGCCGGCGCGCAATTTGAAATTCGCGATGGATTTTTTCGATCTTGTGAACACGGGACGCTGGCAGGCGATAGTTGCGATTTCATCCGCGGCCGTCTCCAAAATCTTCATATCCTGCAGCGCTTCCTTAAGGCAGGTGTTGATCACGATCTTTGTAAGCTTCGGCACTTGCATCCGGTTTTTGTAAGCGAACTTTTCCGTCAGCGCCGGAACGCACTTTTGAATATAGTTCATCTCAAAAGGAGACGGCTGCCTCGGGAGAACCGGCCGTTTCTCTTTCTTCGGCTTTTCCTTGACCTCGGCCTCGACCTTGGCCTCACCCTTGGGCTTGCCCTCGCCCTTAGGCTTACCCTGCTTTGCCTGCTGCGGCGGCCTTTCCTGCCCCGAGCCCTGCCGAGGGGCCTTCTTCGGTTTTTCCCCGCCCTTGGCCTCAACGTGCTTTTCTTTTTTCTCTTCTGCCATAAATTATCCTACTTTGTCTTTGTTTCAATGACCTCGCCCGATCTCTTTGCAAATCTGACTTTTTTTCCGTCATCCAACACTTTGTGCCCAAGGCGCGTCGGTTTCGCCATTTTCTCGTCGTAATACATCACATTGGATATATGCAGCGGCGCTTCCTTCTCGATTATGCCGCCCTGGCGGATTTTCTGCGTAGGCTTCTGATGGCGCTTCACAAAGTTGATCTTTTCGATGAGCACCTTCTGCTTGTCGCGATCCACCAAAAGCACCTTGCCGGTCTTTCCCTTTTCCTTGCCGGTTATGACCATCACCATGTCACCTTTGCGAATGCTCATTACAGAACCTCCGGAGCCAATGATATAATCTTCGTATATTTTTTCGCCCTCAACTCGCGCGCGACAGGCCCGAAGATGCGCGTTCCAATCGGCTCGCCCGCCTCGTTGATCAAAACCGCAGAGTTTTCGTCAAAGCGAATCGTCGAACCGTCAATGCGCTTGATCTCCTTCTTCGTCCTCACGATCACCGCGCGCTTGATCTCGCCCTTTTTCACTTTTGCGTTGGGCGCAGCTTCTTTTATTGTAACAACAATGACGTCTCCAATAGTGGCGTAGCGGCGCTTTGTGCCGCCAAGCACCTTTATGCACATCACGCGCCTGGCGCCGGAATTGTCGGCCACATCAAGAACTGTTTGCTGTTGAATCATTTTCGCTCCCTGATTTACGCCACCTCTACCGCTTCAGGCATCTTCTGCTGCTTTATGGTCCGCGTCACGCACCAGCGTTTCCTGCGCGATATCGGACGGCATTCCATAATCTCAACTGTATCGCCAAGCTGGCATTTGCCGCTCTCGTCATGCGCCATGAATTTATTCTTGCGGCGGATATATTTCTTGAAGACCGGATCCTGAAACGTTCGCTCGACTTGAACCACAACGGTCTTTGCCATGGCGTTTGAAACGATTATTCCGACTTTTGTCTTTCTTGTTTTTGTGACTTCCATTGTTCTTCCTTTATGCGCCCGCAAGTTCTTTTTGTCTCAAAACTGTTTTAACGCGGGCCAAGTCCCTTCGCTTCTTTTTTATATCGGCCGTCTGCTTTAACTGCCCCGAGCCCAAACGGAATTTGAGCTGAAAGGCGTCGCTTTCAAGCTGGCCTGCCAGTTTTCTCAATTCACCTATCGTTTTGTCTCTGACTTCAGCGGGCTTCAAGGCTCACCCCCCGTTCGACCATCTGCGTCTTGAGCCCCAGCTTGTGCGACGCAAGACGAAGCGATTGTATTGCAATATTCCTGTCCACTCCCTTAACTTCAAAAAGCATCCTTCCCCTTTGAATGCACGCGACCCAAAGTTCCGGCGCGCCCTTTCCCCTTCCCATTCTGGTTTCAGTGGGTTTCTTTGTTAAGGGCTTATCGGGGAAAATCCTGATCCATATCTTGCCGCCGCGCTTCGTCGCGTGCGTCATCGCCATGCGGCAGGCTTCGATCTGGCGGGCCGTGATCCATCCGTGGTCCAGCGACTGCAGGCCGTAATCGCCGAACGAAAGGTTGAAGCCGCGGTTTGCCATGCCCCTGACCCTGCCCTTTTGCTGCTTTCGATATTTTGTCTTCTCTGGCTGTAACATATTATCATCCGTGGATCGTGCATCGTGGATCGTGACGAATCACGAATCACGATTCGCGAATCACGCTACTAAATTATCTCACCATTATATATCCAAGTTTTTACGCCAATTTTTCCGTATGTCGTCATCGCCTCCGCGAAACCGTAATCGATATCGGCGCGGAGTGTTTGAAGCGGGACGCGGCCTTCACGATACCATTCGCAGCGCGCAAGCTCCGCTCCGCCCAAACGCCCTGCGCACTGGATCTTTATTCCCTCTGCGCCGAGCTTCAATGCCGATTGGACGGCCTTCTTCATCGCGCGCCTGAAGGCGATCCTGCGCTCCAGCTGGTTCGCGACGTTTTCCGCCACGAGCTGCGCGTCGATCTCGGCCTTGCGCACTTCCTTTATGTTTACAGCCACGTCGTCTTTCGTGTGCGCCTGAAGCTCCATTCTCAACTGCTCGATGCCCGCGCCCTTTTTGCCGATCGCAAGTCCAGGCCTTGCAACAAAGACGTTCACGATCACCTTGCCCGCGGGACGCTCGATCTCGATTTTCGACACGCCGGCGTGGAACAATTTCTTTTTCAGATCTTTCCTTATCGCCTCATCCTCGTGGATCATCGCGGCGTAATGTCTTCCCTGCGCATACCAGCGCGAATCCCACGTCTTCGTAATTCCCAGCCTGAAACCTTTCGGATGCGTCTTCTGTCCCACCAAACCTCCGTGATTCGTGATTCGTGAACCGTAAACCGTTACGGCTTACGGTTCACGGTTTACGGTTTACGTCACTTTTCCGCCAGTATCAACTTAACATGACTTGTCCGTTTTAAAATCGGCGTTGCCATCCCGCGTGCGCGCGGCATCCACCTTCTCATCGTCGGTCCCTTATCTACCAAAAGCTCCTTAATATGAAGGTTGTCCACATCTATCCCGCCCTTGTGCGTAGCATTCGAGACCGCGGATTTCACAAGCTTGAGCAGCGGACGGGCCGCGCGGCGCCTGTTGAACGTCAGATAATCTATCGCCTCCTGAACTTTCTTGCCGCGGATATAATTCGCAACAATCATCATTTTGCGCGGGGTCATCCGGATGTATCTTAATTTTGCAATCGCCTCGCTCATGCTGCACCTTCCTTGACCTCTGTCTTCTTCTGGCCGGAGTGACCGCGGAAAGTCCTTGTCGGCGCAAACTCACCCAGCTTATGGCCGACCATGTTTTCCGTCATGAAGACCGGCACGAATTTCCTGCCGTTGTGTATGGCGATCGTCAAACCCACCATATCCGGGATGACGGTCGACCGCCTCGACCATGTTTTGATCATCTGCTTTTGCGGACTCTGCTGCGCAAACTGCACTTTCTTTTGCAGATGATCGTCAATGAACGGACCTTTTTTTAGTGATCTTGCCATATTCGTTACTCGTGACTCGTAACTTGTGACTCGTAAGCTTTAACCAGTTACGAGTGACGAGTTTCGAGTCACGGCTTCACTTACGCCTTGAAATCACAAACCTTTGTGTACGCCTATTATCTCTCGTTTTCATTCCCTTAGTGCACCAGCCCCACGGTGAAACGGGGTGACGGCCGCCCTTTGTCCTGCCTTCACCGCCGCCGTGCGGATGGTCGACCGGATTCATTGCGGTTCCGCGGACGATCGGGCGCCATCCCATCCAGCGGTTGCGGCCTGCCTTGCCGATCACGATGTTCGCATGCTCCAGATTCCCGACCTGGCCGATTGTCGCCCTGCAATTCACGTTGATCATGCGGACTTCGCCTGACGGAAGCTTTATCTGCGCATACTCGCCCTCGCGCGCCATGAGCTGCGCCATCGCACCTGCGCCGCGCGCAATCCTCCCGCCGGCACCCGGAAGAATTTCAATATTATGAATATCAGTTCCCATGGGAATCGCCTTAAGCGACATGCAATTTCCCGGAACAATTTCAGCCTCATCCGATGAAAGAATCTTCTGTCCAACCTTGACTCCAACAGGCGCCAGTATGTAGCGCTTGTCGCCGTCCGCATAATTCAAAAGCGCGATGTATGCGGAACGGTTGGGATCGTATTCAATTGTTGCAACTATCGCAGGTATCCCTATCTTATCCCGCTTGAAATCAATGATGCGGTACTTCTTCTTCGCGCCGCCGCCGCGATGCCAGAGAGTGATCCGCCCGTATGCGTTGCGGCCGGAGCTCTTCTTCAAATGGCATGTGAGCGCCTTGAGCGGCCTGTCGGTTGTCAGCTCTGAAAAATCGTAGCCGCTCTGTCCGCGCCTTCCCGGTGTCACCGGATTGTATGTCTTGATTCCCATTTTCTATCCCTTATTTTCCTTCAAGTATCTCTATTCGCTCGCCCTCTTTGAGCGTAACGATCGCCTTTTTCCAGTCTGACGTCATGCCCACGTTTTTCCCTACGCGTTTTCTCTTTCCGGGGACGTTGAGCGTCCGGACGGAAGTCACTGAAACGTTAAAAATGCTTTCCACCGCGTAACGAACATCATGCTTCGTCGCTTTTTTATCCACTTCGAAGAAATACTGGTTCGCTTCGCCCTGCTTTGCGGTGCTCTTCTCTGTTATCAGCGGTCGTTTTAATGTCAGATGTGTCTTCACGGCCTCAAAATCTCCTGCACCTTCGTGAGAGCGGACTCTGTTATCACAAGGTGTTCATACTTTAAAATGTCGTATATGTTGAGCGCATCATTTCTTACAAGTTTCGTATTGGCGATATTCCTGACCGAACGCCTCAAGTTATCATCTATAGTATCCGCTACGAGAAGCACCCTGCCCACGCCCAGATTTTTCAAGGCTGCCGTCATCAATTTGGTCTTCGGTTCCTTCATGGCCAGATTATCGACCACCAGAAGTTTTCCGTCTTTGTATTTCACTGCCAGCGCCGAACGAAGGGCTCCGCGGCGGGCCTTCACGGGGAGCGCATACGAATAATCCCTGGGATGCGGCCCGAACGACTTGCCGCCGCCGACAAAGATGTTTGCGTGCCTGTCGCTGTGGCGCGCGCGGCCTGTCCCCTTCTGGCGATAAATCTTTCTCGTGCTGCCGGAAACGAGCTTGCGATTCTTGCTCGCAGCGTCGCCCTGCCTGCGGTTCGTGAGCTGCATCCTCACCGCTTCGTAAAGAAGGGCCTTGTTGATTTTCAGGCCGAAAATCCCGTCGGCCAATTCGATCTCGCCCACCTTCGTTTTTTCAAGATTGTAAACTGTTTCCTTCATGCTTCACTTCTTTCTTGCCCTTCAGTTCCGGGCGTTTCTCAAAATCCGCCGCGCGATTAACAACAATCAGCATTCCGTTCTGCGCGCCGGGGAGTCCGCCCTTCAAAAGGAGAACATTGTCTTCGGGGCGAACACTGACGACTTCGATATTCTTTATCGTGACGCGATCAACTCCCATATGCCCCGGGAGCCTTGTATTCTTGAACACGCGTGCGGGCCATGTGCGCATACCGATCGAGCCCGTGCGCCTGTGGAAATCCGAACCGTGCGACGCTGGACCGCCGTGTTTGCCGTGGCGCTTGATGACGCCCTGAAAGCCCCGCCCCTTCGTCGTGCCGATAACATCGACCAAGTCGCCGACCTTGAAGGCGCCGACGGTGATCGTCTGACCGACTTCCATCTCGACGTCGGTCCTGAATTCGCGCAGATGGCAGAAGGGTTCGAGCCCCTTCTTTTCCTGATGCAGGCGCGTGGCCTTGGCCAAACGCGAAGGTTTCGCCTTTTCAAAACCCAGCTGAAGGGCAGTGTATCCGTCGGTCTCTTTCGTCTTTTTCTGCACAACCTGACAGGGGCCGGCCCTGACAACAGTGACAGGAACCTGGCTTCCGTCTTCAGCGAAGATTTGCGTCATGCCCAACTTTTTTCCCAAAAGACCCAGCATATTATCCTCTATCAAATCATTTTGATTTCAACATCAACACCTGACGACAGCTCAAGCTTCATCAAAGCATCAATCGTCTGCTGCGTCGGCTCAAGGATGTCCAAGAGCCTCTTGTGCGTCCGGATCTCAAATTGCTCCTGCGAGCGCTTGTCGACGTGCGGCGAACGGAGCACGCAGTACTTTTCTATCTTTGTGGGCAGGGGGATCGGCCCCGCTATTCTTCCGCCGGTCCTCTGGACGGTCCCCACTATTTCCGTCGTGGACTGATCCAGAAGCTTGTGATCGAACGCCTTGAGTTTGATCCTTACCTTTTGCCCTTTTTCGTACTGTTCAACCATTGTTTACCTCTTACTCAATGATTTCTGTAACAACGCCCGCGCCAACCGTCCTTCCGCCTTCGCGAATAGCGAACCGGAGTTCCTTCTCCATAGCGATCGGTGTGATCAGCTCGATC
>Ga0315291_10003573_pt1 | contig 20087 bp, 9 predicted proteins | sample YL17G12_20_MG_FD_203070 | JGI IMG/M metagenome (GOLD analysis project Ga0315291, IMG submission 203070) | Sediment microbial communities from Yellowstone Lake, YNP, Wyoming, USA - YL17G12_20 | ecosystem: Environmental > Aquatic > Freshwater > Lake > Sediment | place: USA: Wyoming | collected...
TCTTCGCCCGCGGCGCCGCCCAGCTCCTCGTCGCTCAGCACGGAGCCGAGGCTGGACTCGTCGGTCTCGGGGCTGAGGGCGAGCGGGGCCGGCTCGGTCTCCGGCGCCGCCATGGCTTCCTCGACGCCGCGGGCCTGCTCGTCGGCGGCCGCCTGGGCCGGGAACACGCCCTCCGTATCGGCGGCGATCCACGTCTCGGCGGCGCTGTCGGCCGGAACCTCCTCTTCTTCGGCGAAGAGGATGTCGGCGTCAATACTCATCAACGTGTCGCCGGAGTCCTTCTTCTCGCCGCCCTCGGCGCCCGCCTTGGCGTCGATGTCCTCTTTGCGGAACTTCCAGGTCCCCGCATCGCGGAACCCGCGGAGCTCGCCCTTGTCCATCATCCCCTGGAGTTCTTGATCCGTCTTGCCAAGACGCCGCTTGGCTTCATCGAATGTGACGAATTCTGCCACTCGCAGGTCTCCTGACACTGGGAGCCACCGCCCCATGCGGTGCTCCGCACGCCCTTAACCGTTCACGGCGAAGGCGCCGGCTTCGGGCTCTCGCCGCCCGGGGCGGGACGCACCGCCTCGGTCCCCTTCTCGATCCGCGCCCGGATGTCTTTCGGCAGCGGCGCGTCGTTGTTCCAGTCCGTCAGCAGCCAGTCGGCCGAGATGTCGCGCGCCGCCAGCAGCTTCATCCGGCCCCGCTTGACGTCCACCTGGTAAACCAGCAGGCGCTCGCGCGTCCGGTCGACCAGGGAGACGATCACCTCATTATCGCCGAGCGCCGTCGTCGTGATGCCGACATTGGCGAGCGGCTGACCGGGGGGCGGCGGAAACGCCATTTCGCCAAAGGCCTCGGAACCCCCGCGGCCGGCGATCGCCAGCCCGATGCCGAGCACGGCCAGGCCGACGCCGACGAGGCCCGCCGAGACATACCACGTCCCCCGCGAACCAAGAATAGCCATGCGTCCGCTCCGTGGCGCACGAAGGCAACCCGCCGCTCCAGCGGCGCCCCTCTGCCTACCTCAAAGGGTCATTGTAGGAGCGCGTCTTTCCATTGCAACCGAATTCTTGCGGGGTTTGTACCGCCCGTCTCGGGGGGTGGCATGGCCAGTCGCCGCGGCGACCCCGCCGCGGCGGGGCGCCGTTGCCGTGGGCATGATCGCGCCCTTCCGAGGAGCATGCCCACGCGAACGACGGCGTGGCCATGCCACCCGCGGAGATGAAGCCTTTGGCGCTTCGCGCGATTTTCGCTAGACCGGCCTCAAGACGGGGCTTATCATGGCTTGTCGTCACTTTCAGCCCAGAGGACGCTCTTGGACCCTGGTTTCCTGGTCATGGCGGAGATACCGTTTGCCCCACTCGCGTGGGCGGCGCCGGGGGCGGCCGCTGCCGTCCTGTTCTGGCTGGCCGCCCGGGCCCGGCCCCAGATTGCGGTGCCCCTGCGCTTCCTCGCCATTGCCGCCGGCACGTGGTTCGCGGTCTGTATCCTCTACATGGTCGTGCGGCCGGAGCCTGCGTTCGGCGCTTACCTCATGACGAGCACTCTGGTCACCGAGATCATCGCGGTCGTGGGGACCGTCTGCTACGTGGCGGGACTTGTCCGGTTTACGGCGGGCGAGCGGCGCTGGCGGGACTCGAGCGCCCTGGTGGCCGGGGTCGCGCTGATGGGGTCGGCCTTCGTGCGTGCGGCGTACCAGCCGACGATTGCGGTCACGGTCGAGGCGCCGACGGCCCTGCTGCTGGCCGCCACGGTGTGGCGGCTCCGCGCGGAACCGCTCGTCCACCTTTCGCTGCTCGCGTTGGCCGTCACGGTCGTGCTCGGGGCGAGGCATTACCTGGCGGCGGGCTCCCAGACGCCGGTGACGGCCTGGGTCACCTCGACGGCCGCGGGGGTCTCGCTCCTCATGGTGATCGTGGCCGCCCTGCTGGGCTTCCACCCCCGACAGGAGTTCAACGTGAAGTGGTACCGGCAGGGGCTGATGATCGTGCCCTTGCTCGTGGCGAGCCTCGCGGCGATGGGGGCGGGGTACGTGGCGGTGTGGCACGGGACGTCGTGGCACACGGTCTGGGCGCTGGGCGTGTGGTGGGCGGTGCTGCTGGAGTCGGCGATCGGCCTCCGGCAGGCGGACCTGTTCGGCTTCTCGTGCGTGAGCGCGGGCCTGGCGGCGCTGGCGGCCTTCGCGGTGCTTGGGGGCGACCAAGCGCCGGGCTACGCGGGACGGTACCCCACGGTGCTGCTGGCCATCGCCCTGGGGGCCGCGCTGCTGGCGGGGCTCCTGAAGCCGCTCCTCACGCCGCCGGCGACCCGGGGCTTCCCGCGGGCGCTGTACCTGGCGGGCGTGGCGCTGGCGGCAGCGGCCTTGCTCGCCGAGCCGTTCGTCGCGTCGCCCCTTGACGCGAAGCCTCTCGGATGGGACCTCCTGATCGCGGCGGCGGTGCTGGCCCTTGCCCACGTCCATCGGGCCCCGGCCTGGGTGAACTACCTCGTGGCCCTCCTGGCGACCGGCGGTGCGGCGGCGCTCGGCCACCTGGGGTCGGGCGCCAAGCCGACCCTCTGGCACCATCGGTTCATCCAGGTGACGGCGGCGGCCGCCATCGCCTGGCTGGCGGCGGCCCTGGTGGTGCGCGAGGTGCTGAAGCGCACGGCCTCGGACCGCACCGCGCGGCGGCAGTCGCTGCCGCTGACCGTGACGGGCATGGCCACGACCCTGGTGCTGGCCGCCTACCTCTCCGTTCAAGAGATACGTACGTATGCACAGTTCCTATTTGACGGAAACAGCCCCACGCGGGAGCTCCTGGGGCCGCTGTGGGGGCTCGCGGGGTGGCTCGCGATCCTGCTGGCGTTCCTGCTGTCGATGTGGCTTGTCCGCCACACCGCCCGGACGTTCCTGTTCTACGTGTTCGGCGTCATGGCCACGGCCTACGCGGGTCTCTTCGGGCACACGGGGGACCTGTATGGCTACCTGATCTGCGCGGTGGCGGGGTACGGGGCGTCGCACCTCCTGGTGTACCTGTACGAGGCGAAGTTCATGGCCCTGCTGTCGCGGACGTGCGCCCTGTACCGCGAGGAGCGCCGGGCCTCGACGACCATTTTCACGCTGGCGGTCGTCTCCTGTTTCGTCGGCGCGCTGCTGGCGGCGCTGCGCCTGGCGACGGCCGAGGCGCTCGTCATGCTTCTGATCATGGCGGTGGTGTTCCTCGCCTGGTCGTTCGTGTGGCTGCGGGGCGAGATGCTCTACCCCGCGGTGCTCATGGTCACGCTGGCCGTTCTGGCGGTGTGGCACAACAAGGTGCACCCGACCCAGTGGGACGCCTACCGGCTGAGCATCAACGCCCTCGTCATGGGGGTGTCGGCCCTGGTGTGGCTCGGCGTCGGGAACCGCCTGCATGCGATCCGGGGGGAGATCTTCAACCTGGCAGCCCCGGCGCGGGCGTGCTCGGCCATCCTGGGGCTGGTGGGGCTGGGATTTGCCGTGGCGCTGGCCCTGTCGCCGGCTTTCGGCGGAGACGTCTGGCGGCAGGCGCGGACGCTGGCCGACTGGGCGCTGGGGCTGGCCACGCTTTCATCGCTGATCCTCTACTTCTCGTGGGCCGGGTTCGTCTTGCAGCATCGCTTTTACAGCCTCGTGAGCGCGCTGGTGGTGCTTCTCCTGGGCCTCTACATCGGCCTCTACGTCGGCGTGCGGCTCTCGACGGGAACGCCGCTGACCTGAGGGCGGGTGCGCCGTGGACCAGCAGGCCTTGACCGAGAAAATCCGGTCCTTTCCGAAAACGCCCGGCGTGTACCTGATGAAGGACGACCGGGGGCGCATCCTCTATGTCGGCAAGGCGGTGCGCCTGCGCGAGCGGGTCAGCCAGTACTTCCAGCCGTCGGCGGCGCTCGGGCCGAAGAAGGAGCAGATGATCGCCGAGGTGGCCGACGTCGAGTTCCTGCCGGCCGAGAGCGAGGTCGACGCGCTGCTGCAGGAAGCGCGGCTCATCAAGGACGTCCACCCGAAGTACAACGCGCGCCTGACGGACGACAAGACATTCCCATATCTGGAAATCACCATCCGCGAGCAGTTCCCCGGCGTCTCCTTCACGCGCACGCCGGCCGCCAGGGGGACGAAGCTCTACGGCCCGTTCACGAGCGCCGCGGGCCTGCGGACGGCCATCGGCGAGCTCCAGAAGGTCTTCCGGTTCCGCACCTGCGCGCTCGATATCCGCGAGGAGGACCCGAACCGCCGCTACTATCGCCCCTGCCTCCTGTTCCCGATCCACCGGTGCACCGCCCCCTGCGCCGGCCACATCGACCGGCCGGCGTACCGCAAGAGCCTCGTGCGGCTGATGCGGTTCCTGGAAGGGAGCCGCACGCAGGTCATCCGCGACCTGACGCGCGAGATGAAGTACCTGGCGAGAAACGTGCGGTTCGAGGAGGCGGCCGCCCTCCGCGACCAGCTTCGCGCGATCGAGTCGCTGAGCCGGCGCGGCAGCCTCGAAGAAAACCTCCAGCCCGAGGTCTTCGCGCCGACGTTCGACCCGGCCGAGGGGATGAAGGCCCTGACGGCGCTCCTGGAATCGGCCACGCCCATCCGCAGCATCGAGGGGGTCGACATCGCCAACCTCGGGGGGAGCGAGGCCGTCGGCGCCCTGGTCTCGTTCCTGGACGGGCGACCGTTCAAGCCGGGGTACCGGCGGTTCCGCATCAAGACGGTCGAGGGGCAGGACGACTTCGCGATGATGCACGAGGTGGTGTTCCGCCGGTTCCGGCGACTCACGGATGAGTTGTCGGTGCGACCGGACCTTGTGCTGATCGACGGCGGGCTCGGGCATCTCCACGCCGCGGCGGCGGCCATCGCCGCCGTCGGCGCCGAGCGACCGCACCTGGTGTCGCTCGCCAAGCGCGACGAGGAGGTCTACGTCCTGGGCAAGGCCGAAGCGGAGCCGCTGCGGCTGCCGCGGACCCACCCGGGCCTCAAGGTCCTCCAGGCCGTCCGCGACGAGGCCCACCGGTTCGCGCAGCACTACCATCACCTGCTGCGGCGCAAGGCCCTCTTCGGCGAAAAGGAGGCCCGCCGGCTGGCCGCCGAGAGGAAGGCGAAGCGCGCCCGGACGCGAAAGGCCGAAGGCGGCGCCGGTCAGACCGGCGGCAATGCAACCGGCGAGGCCGGAGCCTGACTGCGCCGCATGAGCCACCACAGGAGGCCCATCAGGCACGCACCGGCGATACTTACAGCCATGTCCGAACATTCAAATGATCGCCCGCGCGTGAGATAGCGCTGGGCGAACTCCAGCAGCACCCCCATGGCGGCCGCCGCCAGGACGGCCAGCAGGGCCATGGACCCGGCGCGCCCCCACGTCGGGTGCCGCCCCAGCGCCGAACACAACAGGAGCGTCATCACCGCAAAGGTCCCGAAGTGAAGGAGTTTGTCGCTGAGGTCGGGGTCCGCCGCGCCGGGGGCGAGCATCTTGCTCTCGGCCAGACCGAGGGCGCCGAGCATCCCCAGGGCGCCGAAGAAGAGCGGCCAGTCGGAGCGGCGGCACGCCCGGCCCTGGGCCGTCCGCCACGCGGCCCCCTGCCCGGCCCACGCGGCGACCACGCCCAACACACCGCCCAGGACGAGCAGGTTCGGCACGAGGAGCGCCACGGCGTCCGTCCGGAAATAAAGGAGGTTCGCGGCCACGGCGCCCAGGCCGACCATGGCGGCGGTCCGCGGCCAGGGGCCGCGGCGGCGGCGCCAGACGCGGACCATGAAGAAGAGCCAGGCGACCGCCGCCGCCAGGACAAGGGCAACGCCCACCCCTCCCAGCTCCGCGCGAAGCAAGAGGTACCCGTCGGTATCAGCGTCGTCGCCGGAACCGGCGGGCCAGCCGGGCGCGCCGAAGACCGCGCGGGGCGACAGGCTGCCGGCGCCCGCACCGAAGAGGGCGCGCGCCGCCGGAAGGGCGTCGATGAATGAAGAAATGTGGGCATCCGCGTGTGCCGCCGGCCGGCGCTCCCGGCCGACCTCGGACCCGCCCCATACCGACGCCAGGACCCACGCCGCCAGCGCCAGGGCGATCCGCACGGGGCGGCGCTCGTGGCGCCGGCCCGGGCCGGCCCACACGTAACCGCCGAGAACGAAGGCGATCGAGAGGACGACGCAGAGGGCGAGGACCGGCCGGGGCACGTTGCTCATGCCCAGGGCGATCCCGACGATCGCCGTCACCACGATGCCGATCGCCGGCCAGATGAACGGGCCTCGGCTGAGCCAACCCCACCGCGACTGGCGGCAGCGCGGCGCCTGCTGCGGCATCCAGCCGAGCGGGCGCAGCACCGCGGCCAGGCAGAGCGGAAGAGCGGCCAGGAGCGCGGGAACCAGGCTGTCGCCGCCGATAATCGTGATAGGCCCGGACAGGTGCGGCACGCCCGAGGTCGACCTCGCCGTGGAACCGGCGTCGACGATGATCCCAAGGAAGGCCAGCAGCACCACCCCGCCGATGGCGACCCAGGTCGTCAGGCGCAGGCGCTTCCGGCCCACGACGGTCGAGCCGACGAGCCAGTACAGGCCCGCGGCGCTGGCCGCCAGCACGAGGACACCGACGGCGGCGGCGGAGCGAAGGCTGTAACGTCCGACGGCAAACGGCACGTTGTGCCAGGACCCGTGCTCAACGCTGGGATCGGTCAAGAGGGCGGCCGCGGGCCCCAGCGCAGGCATCCGCCCGACCCCGTCCACGAGGGGCAGCGGCAGCACTTGCAGCAGGACCAGCACCAGCAATCCCCACAGGCAGAGGTTGAGGGGGGTGCGCAGGTGCCGGAGCGGCCCGCCCACGAGGCCCGAAACCACCCACAAGGTCAGGAGCAGCCAGACCACCAGCAGGAGATCAAAGGAACCGAAGCGATGCAGGCTGCCGAAAACGGTCGGCCCAAAGACCACCACAGCCATCAGGGCTGCATGGAAGATGCCGAGGACGCCGACGGCAAGCGGCGCCGGCGTGGCGGCCGTGGATGGTGTACCTCCGTGCATCAGAGCCCCGAGAGGTCTGATCGGTCGCGCCGCGGCGCGGCCGCAGGGTCCATGAAGCCACTCCTGGGAAACAGGCGCGGCGGGCAAGACTGCCCGCCGCGCACCATGAACCGAACGAGCGCTGCGCTGTTACGCCTGGGGCCCGCTCTCGGCCGGAGGGTGGGTTGTCGAGAGTCCGGCCCGGGCGGCGATGGGCAGATCCGCCGGCGACGCGGCGCCGCTGTAGTCGTAGTACGCCTGGTAGCTCTCGCGGAAGTAGCCGCCCTTGGTGGCCCGGACACGGTTGAGGACCCCGCCGAAGACGCGTCCGCGCAGGGAGAGCACCTGGCGGGTGGCGCGCTGCGCCATGCCGCGGGTGTTGGTGCCCGCGGCGAAGACCAGCACGATGCCGTCGACCCCCTCCGTCAGGAGGTAGTTATCGGCCACCACCAGCATCGGCGCGCCGTCGATGATGACGCGGTCGTACTTCTTGCCCTGGTCCACGATCAACTGCCGCATGCTTTGCGACCCCAGGAGTTCCGCCGGGCTGGGCGGCGTCACGCCGGCGGGAAGCACGTCCAGGTTCTCCACCGCGGTCGCCTGGATCGCCTCGGCGGCGGTGTTGATGCCGACCAGGACGTTCGACAGGCCGACGCTTTCGGGGACATCGAAGACCCGCGCGAGGGTCGGCCGGCGGAAGTTGGCGTCGATCAGGAGGACGCGGGAGCCGGCGCGGGCCATCGCAATCGCCAGGTTCGTGGCCACGATCGACTTGCCGTCGCCCGGGTTGGGGCTCGTGACGAGGAGGCTCCGGACCGGCTGATCCGAGGCAAAGAGGAGGCTGGTGCGCAACTGGCGGAAAGACTCGGCCATGAGCGATTGCGGCACCGCCTGGCTGACGAGGGCGATGTTGGTGTCCAACGAGAGCCGTTCGTCCTCCGACAGGTCGGGGATGCTGGCCAGGAGGGGCACGCCGATCTGGCGCGTGATGTCGGAGGGCGTCCGGATGCGCGTGTCCAGCAGTTCCAGGAGGAGGCTGAGGCCCAGGCCGAGCATGATGCTGAAGATGATCGCGGCCGGAATGTAGATCGGCAGCCGCGGCTCGGACGGATCGATGGGGATCTGGGGGGAGCGTGCAATGCGGACGTTGGGCCGGCTGAGCGCCGCGATGATGCGCATGCGCTCCAGGCCGTCCATGACCGTGTTGTAGAGCGACTGGACCCGCTGGTATTCCGCCTCGCGGCCGCGGAATTCAGCGGTGATCTTGGCGTTGTCGACGGCGGCGGCGCGGGCCTCGGCCACGCGGGCCTGAAGCTCGGCCTCGGCGGCCTTGGCGCGGTCGTTCTTGCTCTTCAGCGTGGCGGCCACCTGCTGGAAAAGCTGGCCGAGGACTTCGTTCTGCTTCGCCTCATAGTCGTTTCTGGAAACCTGGGCGGCGGTTTCGAGCCGGCGGAGGCCTTCGTACTTCGGTCCGAACCGCTGTTTCATGCCCTGGAGTTCCTGGTTGAAGCGGGCCAGGTTCGCGCTCAGGTTGGCGATCGTCTCGTCTCTGCGGAGCGTCTCCATGATCTCCGGGAAGGCCAGCATGACGGGCGTGTAGTCCTTCCCCTCGTCCGAGAGCTTCTTGAGTTCCTGGAACTGGTTCCAGGCGGCGTTGGTCTCGGCCAGGATGACCTGGGCATCGGAGAGTTGGCGAACGAGGACCGTGAGACGGGCAAGTTGCTCGCTGGCCCGCTCATCGGCGACGATCATGTTGGACTCGCCGCGGTAGGAGGCCAGGCGGCGGCCGAGGTCGTCGAGCTGCTTGCGCAGGTCGTCGCGCTCGAGCCGCAGGTCGCGCTGGCGCTCGGCGTCGGCTTGAGATCGATCGGTCTTGAGTTGCTCGGTGTACTGCTTCAGAATCTCGGCGACGATCATCTGCACCTGCTCCCGGTCGCGGCCGGTCAGGCTGACGGAGAACGTCTGCGTGTTGAGCTGGTGGCCGACCTCCAGCTCCAGGCCGAGCTTGTGGCTGGCGTTCGGCTCGCGGAACAACTGCTGCTTGCCCTTGAGCTGCTCAATGACGGCATCCAGGACGCGGTTGTTGCGAATGGCAAGCACCTGGGCCTGCACGTAGGCTTCGAACAAGGGGACGGGCACGCCGGGTTCCTGCTGGATGCCGACCAGGCCGGTCACTTGGCCCTGGCCGGGCTCGACCTCGATGACGCCCTCGGCGGCGTACGAGGGCCACAGGCAGTACCACGCCACCAAGCCTCCGGTGCCGCCGAGGCCGAAAACGACGAAGCACGCGATGATGAGGCCGAGGCGTTTGCGGATGATGCGCCAAACGTCCGCCGGCGTCAACACGCTGAGAGAGGACGGCGCGGCCAAGGTGGGTTGTTGAGACATTTTTGGTTTTCCTTCTCTTGACGGTCAACGATTATAGCGTCCCGGCGGCGGCGCGCCGATAGATTTTACCGCCGCCGCCTATTTTGGCGATAAGGCCAACTGTTTCAAGCGTTTCTCGGCATCGGCCTTCTCTTTGCCCTTCAGGCCGGTGTCGAGGGCCTTCTGATACTCGGAGCGCGCCTCGTCCGGGCGCAGGCGCGCCTCGTAGACCCGGCCCAGGTGGTACCGCGCCTCCGGATTATCGCCGTTCTTGATGCTGGCCAGCAGGTCGGCGGTGGCATCGTCCACGCGGTTCTCGAGGAAGTAGATCCAGCCGGAGGTATCCAGCACCTGCGGGTGGTTCGGCACGAGACGTTTGCACCGGTCGATCATCTCCCGGGACTGGACGTAGTCCTTCTTCTCGGTCGCCAGGAGCCAGGCCATGTTGTTCGCATTCGCCACGTCGGTGGGGTCGATGGCCCAGAGTTTCATGCCCCAGTCGAGGGCCTCGTCGTACCTGCCGATGGTGTACAGCGCCAAGGCGTAGATGCGGACCGAGGGCATGTAGGGCCGGAGCTGGTCGATCCGTTCCGGCTGCTGACTGTATTTCTGCCCGAACTGCGTGGCAAGGGGTTTGAGGGTCTCGACGGCCAGTTCGGGGTGCCCGCGGCCGATGTCGATGGCGGCGAGGCCCGCCCGCATGGGGATGCTGGCCGGCACCTTCAAGAGGCCCGTCTTGAGGACGCCGGCGGCCTCCTCGGCCCGGCCGGCTTTCATCAGGAGGTCCGCGAGGTTGACGTAGCCGGCTTCCCAGCCCTCGTTGGCCAGGACGCCCGTGCGGAGGGCCTCGAAGGCCTTGTCCAGCAGGCTTGGATCGCGATCCACCTCAGCCATTTTCTCGTAGTACGCCACCAGGGCGAGGCGCGGCCAGGGCTCCCGCTCATACTTGTTCATGGCCTGATAGATACGTTTCTCCGCCTCCTTGGGGCGCTTCAGGGCCACGAGGCACCGGGCTTCGCCCACCAGGGCATCGGAGGCCTCGGGGTTGATCGCCCGGGCCTTCTCGTAGGCGGCCAGGGCCTCGGCCCAATACTTCTGGCGCGAGTGGGCGTCGCCCAGGGCGATCAGCAGCGTGGCGTCCTTGTCGAGACGCTCCTTGGAGAGCTGGGCCAGGATCTTCGCGGCGTCGCCGGGCTTCTGGACCGCCATGTACTTGGCGGCCAGGGACATGCGGCCGGCGAAACTGGTGGGCCGGAAATCGGTGAGGCGGCGCAGGTCCACGATCGCCTCGCCCAACTGCACGCGCCGCGTGTTGATGTCGGACCGCAGCAGCATCGCCTTCTCAAAAGCGCCGTCCGCCGGGTCGACAGAGCCGAGGATTTCGAGGGCCCGCAGGGGGTCCGGCCCGGCGTACATCTCCGCCAGGCGGACCTTGGCCTCGCCGTAATCGGGATCGAGGGCCTGGGCCTGTTCGATGTACTTGCGGGCGTCGGCCAGCTTCTCCTGGCGGGCGGCGATGCGGCCGGCAATGACGAGTGCCGCCGTATCTTTCGGGGTCTGCTTGAGCACGGCGTCGATGACGGTCTTGGCCTGGTCCAGCTTGCCATGAAGCATGTAGATGTCGGCCAGGCGTTTGCGGGGCCCGGTGTCGTCCTTGGCCCGCTCGACGGCCTGGAGATACGCGGCGGCCGCCTTCTCCCAGTCCGCCACGCGGGCGTACTGGTCGCCGAGGAACATCAGCGGGTAGGTTTCCTCGGGGGCCAGTTCCGCCGCCTTGCGGAAGTACTTCTCGGACTCCGCCGGGCCGTAGGCCTTGGCGGTGAACTCGCCCCGGACCACGTAGGCGCTGGCCTCGTTCTTGTGGCGGCTGACGTACTCATCGACGAGGGTCTCTCCCTGCCGGGCGCGCGAGGTCTCCGCATAGAACTCGGCGAAGGCCCGCACCAGGAGGGCGTTGTCGGGCGCCAGTTTGTAAGCCTTGGCGAAGATCCCCTCGGCCTTCTCAGGCACGTGGCGCTGCAGGTACAGCCCGGCCAGCGCGATGAGGTTGCCGACGTTGTCAGGCACAATGCCGGCGATGGTTTCGCGGGTCGTGACCGCCCCGTCCCACTGGCCCAGGCCGGTGCAGGCCATCGCCCGGATCTCCAGGGCCGGGACCAGCCGCGGATCGTACTTGAGGCTTTCCGCGGCTTCGTTGAGGGCGCCCGCGTTGTTGCCGACGCCGAGCTGGATGCGGCCCAGGAGGAGGCGGGCCGGCACCAGGTTCGGTCTCAGTTCGAGCGCCCGCACCAGGGCCGCCGCGGCCTCATCCCATTTGCGCTGGCGCGCGAGCACCTGGCCCAGCAGGTAGTGGGCCTGGGACATCGTCTTATGGGACTGGGCGACGGCGCGGAGCTGTTCGGTGGCCTCGGCCAGCTTGTTCTGGCCCAGGAGGATCAGGGGTTCGGTGAAGAGAAGCTCGGGGGCCTCCGGCTCGACCTTCTTGAGCTGCTCGACCAGTTCGGCGGCCTTGCCGTAGGCATCCGAGGCCAGTTGAAGGAGGAACATCTGCTGCCAGGCCAACCGCCACTCGGACGCGTTCGGCTTGGCCTTCGCGAGCACCTTCTCGTAGGCCGTCCGCGCCAGGTCGAGCCGGTCGGTCATCTGGTAGAGCCGGCCCAGTTGGACGAGCTCCATGAGACTGGCCGTGTCGTTGGCCGCCCGCTCGACCAACTGCTTCTCCAGGTCCGCGAGGGTGGCGGTGAGGGGAAGCACCTCGTCGGGCGGGAGTTTTTTCGCGGCCTCTGCCATGACGGCATCAATCTTGGCCTGCTGATTGGTGGCGCGAAGGAACCGCACGAAGCGGTCGTAGACGCGCAGGAGGTCCTTGCCGCCCATCGCAATGGCCCGCCGGTAGGACGCCTCGGCGTCGGCGGGACGGTTCAACTGCTGCTGGATTTCGGCCATCAGCAGGTAGGGATCGGGATTGTCCTTCGACCGCTCGGCCGCCGCCTGGGCTTCTTTGAGCGCCTCGGCCGGGCGCTGCCGCGCGAGATGCGTCTGGGCCAGGAGGAGGCGCATCTCGATGTCGTCGGGATTGGCATCGAGGACCTGCTTGGCGCTGCGTCCGGCCTTCTCGAAGTCGCGCAGGCGAAGCTGCACCTCCGCCGAGGTCCGCCAGGCGCCCGTCATGGTGGGGTAATCGGCGATGAGGCTGTCCAGCTCGGACTGGGCGGCGCCTAGTTCGTCGACCATCAGATACGCCCGCCCCAGAAGGAGACGGACCTGGAGCGTGGGCTGTTTCTCTTTGGCCTGCTCGAGGTACGTGATGGCCTGGCGGGTCTGGCGTCCCATCAAGGCCCGCTTTCCGCGAAGGTAGCCGACGGTGCCCGCGGCAGCGTCCGGCGCCGTCTTCTCGAGCTTGGCGATCACTTCCTCGGCCTTCTTGAAATTCGCCAGGTCGAGGTAGAGGTCGGCCTGGTCCATCATCAGGTTGACCGAGTCGGGGAGTTGGGCCAGGCCGTTCTCAATCGCGACGAGGGCCTTCTCGCGGTCGTTCTCCGTCCGATAGACGACCGACAAGCGCAGGTGGGCCAGCTCGTTCTTCGGGTCCTCGGCCGCGGCCTTCGTGAAGAAGTCCTTCGCCGAGTCCAGGTCCCTTTTCCTCATGGCCACGTCGCCGAGGGCGATATAAAGGCGAGGCTTGTCGCCGACCTTCTCCATGCCTTTCTTCAGGACGTCCGCGGCCTGGTCCAGCTTGTTCTGGCCGGCCAGCCGGGAACCTTTCATGAGGTAGACCTCGGCCTGGTCGGGATTGTTGGCGATGGCGAGGTTCAGGACCTCGTCGACCTTCTCGGCCTGCCCCAGCCGGTCGTAGGCCCTGGACAGAAGGTCGTACAGGGCCAGGAGCGACGGCTCTTTCTCCAAGCCGGCCTGAAGCCGCTTAACCGCCACCTCGTAGTGCGGGACCTTCCTGGTCTGGATCGGTTCGGCGTCCGCCAGACCCATCTCGACGAAGCCGGCCCACAGGTACGCTTTGCCGTAGGTGGGATCGAGCTGAATCAGGCGGTCGGTCTCGGTCTTGGCTTCTTTCCACCAGCGGGCGCTGACGTAAATCTCAGCGAGCATCCGCTGGGCTTCCACGAAGCCCGGCTTCGCCGCCAGTGCGTTACGCAGAGCCTGGAGGGCGGCGTTACCCGCCGGCTGGGGAGTCTGCTTCATCGCGATCTTGGCCATCAGGAACTGGATGTCCGGGTCCTTCACGCCGCCTGCTTTCACCGCGTTGCGGATGGCGATCCACGCCTGGCCGTACTCCTTGGCCTCCCAGTAGTCCTGCGCCTCCTTGTAGTACTGCTTCGGATCGCGGGCCGAGGGCCAGACGACCGCGGCCACGTAGATGGCGATTGCCAGAGGCACCACGAGGAAGATGGCCACCTTGCCCAGCAGCCGGACGTTCAACTTTCGCGCCATAACCGGTCAGCCTCCCTCAGCCTCATTCAGGCTGGGATAGTATTCCTTTTCCAGGAGCGGCGCGACTAGGTTCAGCATCTCCAGGCCGCGCTGGTACGGCTTGCTGCCCTTGGCTGTCGGGTCTTCGCCCTCGCGCGGCTCGAAGTACACCACGATCTGGGTCTGCGACAGGTAACTGCCTGTCAGGCTGCCCGACGTCGCCAGGACGCGCGTCCACTCCCTGTTCCACGTGTAAACGCCGCCCACGTTGAAGTAATGGAAGATCAGGGCCCGCGTCCTGCCCATGCCTTCGGGCGGATCGAACAGGAGCACGTTGGGCTTGATCTCCCGGCCCGGCATCCGTTCGAGCGTCAGTTCGTCCTGGCGCATCGAGACTTTCCGGAAGCCGGACTGCACCATGCACACCCACGGTACGTGAGGAACTTTCGACATTGCGTTGGCGTTGTAAGTAACAAAAATCGTGACGGCGTAATCGCCTTCCGGCGGCTTGAGCTCCAGGTTCAGGTATTCGTCGGCCCCGAGGCTCTTCTCGGTCGCTTCGTCCAACCGCTTGTGATGACCGGTCCAGCCGGGCAAGGCGTTCAGCAGGACCGCCTCCATCGTGCCGAGGGGCTTGCGGATCGGGATCGGCTTCGGAAGCGGAGGTTCCCACAGGCCGAAGAAGAGCGCCAGCATCCCCAGGCACGCACAACAGACACCGTATTTTAGGCGTCCCGACAGGGGAAAAACAACTCCCCCATACGCCGCCATCGCCCCCGACGCCGCGGCCAGGCGAAGGACCGGCACCGTCTCGCGCGACACGGCCATCCAGGCGGCGCTCAGAACGAGGTAGATGATCGGCGCCACCGCCGCCACTGCCCCCCAGGGCGATTTTGGCCGGTTCGTCGCGGCGAAGATCAAGAGGCCCATGCCGACCACCGCCGCCCCGACGTCGGCCCAGCCGAAGCCGACGTTCCGCCGCTCCTGGGCGATCTGGGTTGCCACGCGCCGCGCCTCCGGCGACTGCGGCGCGACAGACGCCGCCCTTGCCTCCAGCGTCTGCCTCTTGGCCTGGCTGCTCACGGTCCAGACGATCCCCAGGGGGATGGCGGCCGCCAGGAACACCAGCGCCGCGATCGCCCAGGGCCGCCGGATCGTGGTGTGCTCGTTCATAAGCCGCCCTGTGATGCATGTAGGCCGGGGCGAAGCCCCGGCACTCTGATCCAGCCGTTGCGCCGACAGGCCGGGGCGTTGCCCCGGCCTACGCCTCGGCCGGCCCTTCCTCGATGAAGCATGTAGACCGGGGCGAAGCCCCGCCACTCTGATCCAGCCGTTGCGCCGACTGGCCGGGGCGTTGCCCCGGCCTACGCCTCGGCCGGCCCTTCCTCGATGAAGAACAGGTCGATCACTTTCAGTTCAGCCCACATCAGCACGAACGCCAGGCCCAGCATGGCGAAGCCGAACGCCTGGTGCGGAGCGCTCTGCGCATTCAGGATCGTGGCGCGCACCATCTCGAGGTCGGCAGGCGCTGGGTACCCGATCTCGATCTTCGCCGTGAGCAAGGTTACCACCGCGCCGACCACGGCCATTCCGACGAGCCGCCACCGCGACAGGTACTGCGCCAGTCTGTCCGTGCCGCCGCGCGTGACGAGCAGGAAGACGCCCGCGCCCACCAGGACCAGGCCCACCCACGCGGTCGTCGGCCACACGACGATGCGCGGGGCCCAAGTGCTCCACGACGGCGCCTGGTGCATCAGGCGACCCTCCTCGAACCAGATCTGGTCGCTCGCGATGGCCATGAGCGTCACGCGGATGACGTTGCAGAAGACGGCGATCGGAACGCTGGACGCCATGATGAGGACCCGCTCCCAGGCCGCCCGCCGGTAGAGGAACGCGGTCATCACGCCGAGGGCCACGAACGCGAACAGGAGGTGCAGGCCGCTACAGGCCTCGGCCACCGTCAGCGGGCCGCTCAGAAGATGGATCGCATTGCCCTTCAGAAAGAGCCCCTTGCCATAGGTCGTCAGGTAGGCGTAGGCCTGGGCGGGATTCATCAGCGGCAGGGCGTCGGGAAGGCGCTGGTAGCCGATCAACTCCAGGATCTTCCCCCCCGCCGCCGCGCCCAGGTTCTGGAGCGGCAGGGCCACGCCTTCGTAGTACTTGAAATTCCACGGGATCATCAGGCCCAGGAAGAGGACCGGAACCCACAGGGCCTTGAACATCGGCCCGCCCAGGAGAAACAGGATCACGCCCGCCGTCACCACGAGGAACGTGACCTGCCCGGGATAGCCGAACTGGAGGGTCTCGGACCAGACGCGGATGAGGCAGCCCGCCAGGATGATAGGCAAACCCCAGATACAAGTCTCAATGCGTTGTGGATTGAGCTCCTTCAGCCGGAAATGCGCGATGACCACCGCGATGACGGGAATCAGGTACCCGTGGCTCCAGGCGGCGTTGTCGCGCCACAGACCTTCCCACTCGACGATCCGGCGCCAGTAGGCCGCCACCAGGAACGCAACGATCGGCAGCATCCGGAGGACCACGCGGGGCGTCAGCACGCGGTTCCAGTCCCACTCCGGCTGCACCGGCGCCCGGCCCAGGGGCGCCTTCACGTCGCCGCTTGCCGCTTGGGCTTCCGACAATCGGGTTCCTTTCCGGGGGCAGCGTCAATACCACAGCGCCAGATCGCCGGGTGGCATGGCCAGTCGCCGCGGCGACCCCGCCGCGGCGGGCGCCGTTGCGTGGCCATGAACCCGAGGGGCCGCCGGAACATGGTCACGCAACGGCGCGTGACCATGCCACCCCGCCATCTTTTGGGGCGTTGGATCAGAAGACCCACTGCGCAAAGGCCCCGCGCGACAGGCGATCCACGCCAGATCGTGGGCGGGCGGCGGCGACTAGAAGATGGCCTTCCGCACGGCGGTCCACGGGTAGAAGTCGGCGAAGTTCATGTCGTACACGAACCCGAGCCCGTAGGTCGCCCGGAAGGCATTGCGAATGACCGCGTTGAAGACCGCGCCCTGGTCGGTGCCGACCCGGATGTGGTCCTCCGGCTGAAGGTAGAAGTCCGGCGCCTCGCCGCGCGAGATCTTGCCCAGGTCCACGTAGATGATGTCTTCCTCGCCCTCCGAGACCCGCCGCACCAGCTCTGTGCGCCACGGCACGGCCACCGCCGTCAATCCGCCGGCCGCGGCCACCGCCTGGAGCAGCGTGATCTTGCGGCCGGTCAGGCTGTACACGCCCGGCCGCGCCACTTCGCCCACCATGTAGAAGTCGCCCATCATCGGCGACGGGATGGTCACGATGTCCCCGTCGCGAAGAACGACGTTCTGCGTCGGATCGCCCGCCTGAAGCGCCTTGACGTCAAACCGCATGATGCGCTTCAACTGCCCGCTTCCCTGCACGACGCCAAGGCGCCGCAGCTTCTGCTCCAACTCGATCCGCGTGGCGTCGAGGGTCGGTTTCTCCGCTTTCGTTCCCTCGGCCACCTTCGGCGTTTCGGGCGTCTTCACCTCGACCACCTTGGTCGGCTCGGGCGGCTTGGGGCTCTCGGCCGGTTCCTTGCCTTCCGGCGGCTCCTTCTCCTTCACCTCGACCCACTTGCCGTCCGACCATATCCAGCGGCTGAGTTCCTTCTCGTCCTTGGCCATCGCGGCGGCATCGGGCGGTGGCGGCTTGGCGGCGTCCGCGGGCGCCTTAGGCGCCTCCTTCGGCGGGTCCTTTGCCGCCTTGCCGGCACTTGCCGCCGGCGTCTTCTTCGCCGCGGCCGCTTCGGCCGCGTCGATCTTGCCGACCGGCGGCATGTCACCTTCGGCCATCTTTTCGAGGAGCTTCTGGGCTTCCATGCTCGCCGACTCCGCCGGCGCCTTGGGGGCCGGCGCCGCCGAGGACGCGGCCGGCGCAGGCGTCTTCTCGGCGGGCTTCGCCGGGGCCTTCTCGGGGGACGGCGGCCCGACCTCCGCCGCCGGCTTCTCCTGGGTCTTCGCGGGCGTCTCGACCTCCTTGGGCGTCGCGCCGGCTTCGAGCATCAGGAGGTCGGCCTCGTCGGGCGAGTATTCCCGGATGACGTACCCGAAATCTTCGGTCAATTGCAGGATGCCGCCCGCCATGGCGACAAGTTCCAGAAGCGCCATGTCCTCGCGGGTCATCGGGTAGATGCCGGCGCGCATGACGCCGTTGAGGATGGCGACGTTCAGGTTCCGATACTCGGCCACGAAAACGGAGACCTGCGGGTTGATGAGGTAGTCCGGCTCGAGCATGTCGGAAAGCTTCTCTTCAAGGCCGCGCGTCGTCAGCCCCGCTGCCTTGACCGTGCCGATATAGGGGAACGTGATATGCCCGGTCTGCGTGAGGCGCTGGCGTGCGACGTAGGGCATGCCGGGGGCCATCAGCTCGAACACCGTGATGTCGAGAAGATCGCCGGAGCCGAGGATGTAGTCCTTCTCCGGCTTCTTGAGGTCCGAGGGCGTCGGGCCGGGGAACTGCTCCTCGGGCTGGACCTCTTTCTGGATCCAGTAATTCTCCGTCTTGACGATGGCGTTGCGGACCCGCTTGGGGTTGGTCACCACCCACTGGTCGGCCTGGTAGCCGGTGTAGCGGCCCAGTTCGTTCTGGGCACAGCCGGTCACCACGAGACCCAGAATGCCAACGACCACGACCCTGGCGATCCGCGCCGCCCCGCGGTGGACCCCTCGCCTGTGTGCTTCGCGTCGGCCTGTGCCCACTTCTCGACTCCTTTGGCTTCCGGTTGCCCCTCGCGCACAAGAGGCATTGTAGCGGCGCCCGTCGGAGTGTCAAGAAAACGAAATCCTCCTGTACGGGGCCGCTGCTCTCCAATGAATGGGAATCGGCGATTCCTCCGCCGCCCCTTGACTCTTTCTTAGGCGAGTGCCGGGGCTTCGCCCCGGCCTACGTGCCTCGATCCGTGCCGGGGCTTCGCCCCGGCCTACGTGTCTCGATCAGTACCGCAGCACCACTTCGCCGCCGAGGCCGAAGTCGACCACGTTGTAGTCGCCCGGAACGCACGAGTGGCCGGCGCTGCGGCCGAACCAACCGCGCTGGCACGCGAACGACTGCGGGCTGACCCACAGCACCTCGCCATCCTGGTGATGGTGCGGACCGAGCATGTTCCGGAGGCTCGTCGTCAGCGTCACCACAACGCGATTGCGGCCGCGCACCAGCATCCCGCCCACCGGCACCACGCGAGGCGCCTTCCAGACCGTGCCCGCTTCCTGCCTGTTCACGTTGACCGTGGCCGTGATGGCCTTGAACGGCGGCAGTTCGAGCACCGCGTTTTCCGAGGGCTCCCGTTTCAGGACGACCTCGCGCTCCAGGGCCAGGCGGCCGACGAAGAACGGGTAGCCCGTCCGCACCAGGTCGGCGGCGACGAGGCGAGTCGATTCATCGACGATCTGCGGACGGCCGAGCATCCATCTCGAGCCGTGCGGCGCCTGCCGGCACCCCCCGGGAAACGCCACGCCGAAATCGCCCAGGAGGTAGATCGCCTCGAGTTCCGCGTCCGGCGCGAGGGTCCGCGCTTCCCATCCGCCGGCCCGCCCCATCAGGACGGCCAGGCGGCGATCGTCGACCTGCCACGGCCGCTTCATCTCCAACACGTTGTCGCCCTGCCGGACGAACGGCGTCACGTCCACGCGCCGCAGCGCCCTGTCCCAGTACGGCCCGGCGTCGACCAGGGGCATCCGCATGCCGTTCCACCACATCTCGCAGGCCTGGGGCTGTTCGAGGGCCAGCTCGAACCGGCGGCCCTTGAGGTCGCCGATCGCGCAGTCGAACTCGAAGCGCAGGAAGATGACCTCCTGCTGCCCGCGCTGCATCAGTTCCTGCTGAATGTCAATGATGGGCGTGGGGGCGGAGTACGTCCCCTCATCGGTCCGCCAGCGGGCCGTATCGAGCACCAGGACGTTCGGGTCCAGGCGTTTGACGTTCCAGCGCCCTCTCAGGGCCTGGCGCCGCGTGGGGACCGGCGGGGGACCTTGGGGCACAAGCCCGTTGTCCCGCCCCGTCCGCACCATCACCAGCAGGCCTTCGCGCGGGCTGAAGGTGTGCGTCAGGCTGGTCGACTTGCCGCGCGTCTGGGCCTTCATCTGCCAGCTCTCGCCGGTGGCGGCATCCAGGAAAATCGGCGTTCCCAATATCGGCAACCGCACCCGGGCCTTGACGGACCGCTGGTCATCGGTGTTGAGGAAGAAGAAGGCGTGGTCCTCGCCGGCGTCGCGCCACTGGGCGAGGATACCGGCGGCGTCCTTGCCGCCCGCCGTCAGGACCTCGACCCGCGGGGCGAGGGCCCGCCGCAGCGCCGCCCGGCCCCGGGGGTTCCTGG
>Ga0315291_10003574_pt1 | contig 20085 bp, 18 predicted proteins | sample YL17G12_20_MG_FD_203070 | JGI IMG/M metagenome (GOLD analysis project Ga0315291, IMG submission 203070) | Sediment microbial communities from Yellowstone Lake, YNP, Wyoming, USA - YL17G12_20 | ecosystem: Environmental > Aquatic > Freshwater > Lake > Sediment | place: USA: Wyoming | collected...
GGCACCGGCGACTGGGTGGCCGACATCATCACAACCCACAAGGTCAAGGGCGTCGAGTTTGCGGTGGTCTCCAACCCCGAGTTCCTGCGCGAGGGCTCGGGAGTCCACGACTTTATGAACCCCGACCGCATCGTATTGGGATCCACCAGCCGCGCTGCGGCGGAAAAGGTGGCCGAGCTCTACACCCCGCTGCAGGCCACCACCATCATCACCGACCTGCGCACCGCCGAGATGATCAAGTATGCCTCGAACTGCTTCCTGGCGACCAAGATCTCGTTCATCAACGAAATGGCCAACGTGTGCGAGGCGGTGGGCGCGGACGTGCTGGAGGTGGCGCGCGGCATGGGCAGCGACAAGCGCATCGGCCCAGCCTTTCTGTCCGCTGGCCTGGGCTGGGGCGGCTCGTGCTTTCCCAAGGACGTCAAGGCCCTGGCGCACATCGCCGCTACGCATGGCGCCCACCCGCAGATGCTGCGCGCGGTGATGGAGATCAACTATGACCAGCGCAAGCGCGTGCTCAGCAAGCTGCGCGAGCTCCTGGGCACGTTCCGTGGGAAGACTGTGGGACTGCTGGGGCTGTCCTTCAAGCCCAACACCGACGACATGCGCGACGCGCCCTCCATCGAGCTGGCGCACATGCTCGAAAACGAGGGCGCCCACGTCCAGGCCTACGATCCCGTGGCAACGGGCAATGCCAGGAAGATTCTGAAGAGCGTGACGTTCTGCGAGACGCCCTACGCCGTGGCCGAGGGCGCCGACGCCTTGGTCCTGGTCACCGAGTGGAACGAGTTCAAGCAGCTCGACATGCAGCGCATCGCCAGGTCGATGCGCCAGCCGGTGCTCTTCGATGCGCGCAACATCTACGACCCGGCCAAAATGCGGGCGCTGGGCTTTACCTATCGCGGCATCGGCAGGGGCTACAACGGCAACGGCCAGCCCGGGTGAGGCGGCGCGATGCTCGGCGTGGGCGTGGACATCATCGAGATCAAGCGCATTGCGCGCGCCATCTCGCGTTGGGGCGGACGCTTTCTGAGGCACGTCTACACTGAGGCCGAGCTGTCGCTCTGCCAGGGCCGCGTGCCCGAACTGGCCGTGCGCTTTGCCGGCAAGGAGGCCATCTCCAAGGCCCTGGGGACCGGTCTGGTAGGTGTCTCCTGGCGCGAGATGGAGGTGCTGGCAGATGCACGCGGCAAACCGCTCGTCTACCTGCACGCGCGTGCCGGGGCGCGCGCAGCCAGCCTGGATCTGACCGAGTGGGCCATCAGCCTCTCACATTCCCAGCAGTACGCGGTGGCCTTTGTGGTGGGGGTGGGCATGGGCAAGATGCCACAGGCTTTCGAGTCCAGATTGAGTAGCCAGCCCAAAGAGACGGTGCGCCTGATCGTGCGCGTGGCAGGCGACCTATCGCAGGCCAACGCACGGCTGGCCGAGGCTGGGGTGACCACTCACCATTCCTTCAATCTGACCAAGGCGGTTTCCATTTCGTGTCCCGCGGAGACCGCCTTGTCGCTCTTGAAGGAGCCGTGGGTGCTGTCTATTGAGGAGGACCGCCAAGTCGTTACGCAGTGAGGGTGTCAAGAAACCTTCCCGAAAGGTGGTGCCACGCCGCTCACTAGCGCTTGCCGGGATACCTTTCGGGAAAGTCACTTCACGCACTCTACGCAGTAAGGGAGGCGAACGTGAGCGAGATCAAGATTACGTCTGCTCTGATGGAAATGATGGCGGCTCCGGGCGGGCCCGAGAAGCACCGCGTCATCGTCAAGTATCGTAGAGACCTGTCCATTGCCGGCCGCCCTCTGGCTGCGAGCGCCATCAGCGCGCAACATCTCACCCTCATCCCTGCTGCTGCCATGCTGGCTTCTGCCGAGGAGGTCCGGGCGCTGGCCACGGATCCATCAGTGGAGCGCGTCTGGCCGGACCTGCCAGTGCACACTTGCCTGGACGTGTCCGTGCCCCTCATCCACGCGCCACAGGTTTGGGCGGCGGGCTTTACCGGGCGCAAGGTGCCGATCGCGATTGTGGACACGGGCATTGACCCCAGCCACCCGGACTTTGCCGGGCGCATCGCGGCCATGCAAGACTTTACTAACGAAGCCAACCACGACAACAATGGTCACGGCACGCATGTGGCCGGGATTGCGGCTGGCGCGGGCAACAAGTACAAGGGCGTGGCGCCCGAGGCCCTGCTGTACGTGGCCAAGGTGCTGCATGACGATGGCTCGGGTTACATGAGCGAGGTCATGGCCGGCCTGGAGTGGGCGGTGCAACAGCACGTCAGGGTCATTAACCTGTCGCTGGGCGGCGTGGGTCCGTGCGACGGCACCGATGCGCTCTCTGCGACCTGCGATGCGGCCGTGGACCAGGGCGTGATGGTGTGTGTGGCGGCGGGCAACTATGGCCCTGGTGCTTCCACCGTCGGGCCGCCCGGCTGCGCGCGCAAGGTGCTGACCGTGGGGGCCAGCACCGACCAGGACACGCTGGCCAACTTTTCCGCGCACGGTCCCACGGCGGATGGCCGGGTTAAGCCGGATGTCTTGTTGCCGGGGGTGGGCATCGTCTCTTGCCGCGCGCAAGGCACCAGCATGGGCACGCCCGTCGACGCGCTCTACACCAGCGCCTCGGGCACCAGCATGGCCACACCGCACGCGACGGGCTTTTCTGCACTGCTGCTGGAAGCCTTCCCCAACCTGACGCCCGCCCATCTCAAGGACCGCTTCATGAACACGGCCATCAGTCTGGGCCTGGAGCCCTATGCGCAGGGCAAGGGTCGCGCCGACGCCTATCGTGCCTATCAGGGCACCGACGTGGAGCCACCCAAGCCGCCGTTCCAACCCGGCGGCTGCCTGCTCCCCCTCCTGCACCTGCTCACCGGCCGCTAAAGTCGCAGCCCGCAGGCCGCCTGGAGGATCATCCTCCGGGTGGCCTGCTTGCCAAATCCACCCGACACAACCGGAGTTGAGCCATGCGCCCACTCATTGGCATCCCCTGCTATCGCAGCATCCGCAAGCGGACTGCGCTCTTTGGCGTCAAGGCAGCCTATTGTCAGGCACTGCAGGCTGCAGGCGCAGTGCCGATCCTGATTCCTTTGCTCGATGACGACCAGGCCTTGCTGGACCTCTATGGGCGGCTGGACGGCCTGCTCTTGAGTGGAGGCGGGGACATCGCGCCCAGGCATTTTGGCGAGAGGCGACTGACCCGGCTGATCGAGGTGAGTCGGGCACGCGACCGCGTCGAGCTGCTTGTGACCCGCCGCGCAGCGCAGGACGGCTTGCCCATCCTGGCGATTTGTCGCGGAGTTCAGATGCTGAACGTAGCGTTGGGTGGAACGCTGTATCAACACATCGACTCGCAGGTCACTGCCGTGCTGCGGCACTGCTTTTACCCTGGCTTTGCGCGCAACCACATCGGCCACGAGGTGCTGGTACAGGCCGGCACACGCCTGGCGGGGATTGCGGGCACGGGGGCACTGCCGGTGAACAGCTTTCATCACCAGGCGGTCAAAGGCGTCGCGTCGGCGTTGCGCGTCTCCGCAACCGCGCCAGATGGCGTGATCGAGGCGGTCGAGGCCCCGGGCGAGCGTTTCGTGCTGGGTGTACAGTGGCATCCGGAGGACTTGATCCAGGACGACCCACGCATGTTGCGCCTATTCCAGAGCTTCGTCGCGGCGGCGAGTTGATCCCCTCAGTGCAAGCAGGACCCTGGTTTCGAACAGAAGAAACCGGGGTTTTAGAGTGCGCTAGTGGATCATGCCGGCAATCAAGAGCGCCGCCATCCCGATCAGCTTCATGAAAATCAGCAGCGACGGGCCGGCCACGTCCTTCAGGGGGTCTCCGACGGCGTCGGCAGCCACGGCCGCTTGGTGCCCCGGCGTGCCCTTTTCCCCACGGTTCTCGATCAGCTTCTTGGCGTTGTCAAAGGCAGTCCCCACATTGTTGAAGAACGGGCCCAGCAGCGCGGCGCTGAACACGGCGCCGATCAGGAGCGGGCCCAGCGCCGAAGCGCCAAATGCGAGTCCCACGAGGATAGGGATGGCGATGCTGAGCAACCCCGGCAGGAGCATTTCCTGTAGCGCGTGTTTGGTGGCGATGTCTACGCATGCCGCATAGTCCGGCTTGGCCGTCCCCTCCATGATGCCCTTGATCGTCGCAAACTGCCGTCTAACCTCATCGACCATCAGCATGGCGGTCTTGGCCACCGAGCCGATGGTCATGGAGGAGATCAGATAGGGCAGAGCGACGCCGAGGAAAAGGAACGCCATGCCGTAAGGCGCCACAACCCCGATCGTCTCCAGCTTGACCAGCCGGAAGAAGGTGGCGAACAGCACAAAAGACGTCACCGTGCCGGAGGACATGGCGTAGGCTTTGGTGGTGGCCTTCATGGTGTTGCCCACGGCGTCGAGGGCAGACAGGCCATGCACGACCTCCTTGCTGGCGCCAGACATCTCGGCAATCCCCGAGGCATTGTCGGTGATGGGGCCAAAGGCGTCGGCAGTCATGATGTAGCCGATCAGCAAGTCCGTGCCGATGTTGACCGCCACTACGGCCAGCAGGATTCCGCCTGAGGTGAAGTAAGCGGCGCACACGGCCACGACAATCATGATGACGGAGGCGATCGGGCTGCGCAGGCCATAGGCGAGGCCGGTGATCACGTTCAATGCCACGCCTCGCTGCGACGCATCAGAAATCTCGCGCACCGGGCGTCCGTCCGAGCCTGCATAGTAGCGGGTGGTGAATGAGGAGACCAGCGTAGTCAGGAGGCCCAGGAAACCAGCCAATCCAATTGCCAGGTCGTGCAAGAGCACGTAGGACAGGCCAAAGCATCCCACGGTGGACAGCACTGTGCTGACCAGCATGCCCATGTTGAAGGCCGCCTCTGGTTTCATCTTCTTGAAGCTCTTGATGGAGAAGACGCCCACCAGTGAGGACAGAATGCCGACCGACTGGAGCAGCAAGGGGAAGAAGAGCACCAGCGGCCCATACTTGGGCGCGTAGACCAGGGCCACCAGCATGCCGGTCACGATGTCGTCAGAAAAAGTCTGGAACAGGTCCGATCCACGGCCGGCGCAGTCGCCCACGTTGTCGCCTACCAGGTCGGCGATGACGGCAGGGTTGCGCGGGTCGTCCTCGGGGATGTTCTTCTCAATCTTGCCCACCAGGTCTGCGCCGACGTCGGCTGACTTGGTGTAGATGCCGCCGCCGATCTGAGCGAATAGCGCCGCCAGGCTGGCGCCAAAGCCGAAACCGACCAGCGGGTTGGTATCCTTGAAAAAGAAGTACAGCGCCGACAGGACGACCAAGCTGAAGCCCGTGATGGAAAAGCCCATGACCGCTCCGCCAAAGACCGCGGTGTGGAAGGCGGCCAGAGGAGAATCCATGGCGTCGTCGGCAGCCTTGACATTGGCGCGCACGGCGGCGTTCATGCCCAAAAAGGCGGTGGTCAGGGAGGTGAGGACGCCCAGCACGAAGGTGAGGGCCACAGCCAGACCTAACCCACGCCAGATCAAAAGGGCCAGGAACGGCGTGATTAGCAGGATGGTGCGCAACTGCCTCGATAGGTAGGTCTTGACGCCTATGGCAATGGCCGCGGCCACGTCGGCCATTCTCTGGGAGCGTATCTTGGCCTTGCGCAGCTTGGACAGGAGGACAACTGCGGCGGCAATCGAAATAGCGCCTGTCAACACGGAAACGAGAAGTAGCTTCATTGCACCCTCCAGGTCGGTAGTGTTGCCGTGACTTTGGGACCCGTGTGCGATCCTATGCGCGCCTGTCTAAAGCCTTATTGTAGCACCAATTCCCGGAAAGCCAAACTTGGCCAGGGACCGAAACGCGGGCTCTGTCACTCAAGAAACCGGGTTTCTGACGCCGTGTAGCACGGCCGCCTGGTGCTGACTGGCCGATGACCAGCATGCCCAGGAACCCGGTTTCTGGCAGCCCTGTTTGGGATATTTGGGATATCCTTTGGGATATCCTGCAACATCATTTGAGGATGTAGTAGGTGCCCTTCTTGTCGCCGATGCGTAGCAAGACGCCCTTGTCCACCATGTCGGCTAGATCCAGGCGCAGGGTCTCGGCGCTGACGTCAGGGCACAGCTCGTGATAGTCGCGGTTGGTGATGCGGCCCTGCTCCTGCAGGAAGGTGAGGGCCTTGATCTGGCGCTCGTTCAGCTTTTGCGCCCACTGGCTGACAGGGCGCTCGCGCACGTTGCGCAGAATGGCCTTGAAGGTAAAGGGCTGCGCCTCGAACTGCGGGGCCGGATGGCCCGCACGGATCATCTCGTCGATCATGCGGTCGACGCCCAGGCCCAGCTCCTCAATAAAACCCCAGTAGTAGAGACCCTTGACCAGGCGCGGGTTGCGCGAAAAGTGCTCTTCCACGATGTTGTCAAGCGTGATGTGGCCAGGCAACCCCCCAGGGCTGATGACCTCCATGCGGTCGTCGTACATGCGCACTTCGATGCGGCGGCCCGAAAGGCGGTAGTCGCGGTGCGCCACGGCATTGACAACGGCCTCGCGCACGGCCGCTGGAGGATATTCGGGGATCTCCTGGCGCTGCAGGCCGGAGATGACCGACTCGTGGCGCATCTCTTCCCCAATCGTGTTCCACAGGCGCTCGATGATCTGGCTCAACGAGCCGTCGATCTCCTCGCGCCGCATGTAGCTGGGGGTATTGCCTTGCCCGTGAGGCTCGGTGCCCGCAAAGCGTACCCAGACCGCCCCGCTCTGGGGCAGTGAGCGCTGCGGGTTGCGCCCAAAGAGCAACATGCCGGCTACCGTCACGTTGCCTGCTGCGTCCAGCGCCCCGCTGTCCACGAGTAGGTCGCGCGCACCGAGCTTCTCGCCGCGCGGGCTGCGCAGGTGACGCTTCTCGCTGAACTCGGCGATGACGCCGTCGTCCAGCTCGCTCAGCGTCACGCCCGCCAGAGCCGTCTGCTCATAGTCGCCAGTGCCCTTGGCAGAGGCCAGATGGCGGATCTCCTCGCCGCTCAACGGGCGGTTCTTAACGCCAGAGCGCAGCAGCACGCGGCCATCGAGCAGGCTGTGCAGCTCCGGGCTGCGCGGGACGACAATGGCAATGGCAGTACCCTGCGCGGTCTCCAGCGGTTGCCAGTCGGTCTGCACAGGTGGACGGCAGGTGGCCTGCGCGCGCAGCAGCAGAGGCTCCAGATGCTCAGGCTCGATCTCCTCCAGCGGGCCGCCGGTGGAGCTCAATCCCACGACGATGGTGCCCCCGTCGGCATTGGCGAACGCCGCCAGGGTCTCGGCCAGCGCGTCTGGGTCTGGCTGTGGCATGAACTCGAGCTGTTGTCCCCTGCCCTTTTTCAGCAGCGTCTTGAGGTCCATGGGTGCCCCCTGTCCGGGCTAATGCGAATCGGCCCTGGTTTTTGTCGCGCTGGTGGTGCGTGCTTGGGCTTTGCCCGGCTTTGCTGCCTTGGCCTTCTTGGCTTTGGGCGCGGCCTTCTTTGTGGCCGAAGCGGCGTTCTTGGCTCTGTTGGCGGGCTTCTTGGTAGCGGTCTTGGCCTTGGTGGCCGGCTTCTTGGGGGTGGCGGCAGGCTTGGCCTTGCGGGCCGCCTGGCTCTTCTTCCTGCCCTGCGCACGTTCTTTAGGGTCGCTGCTGGCTTTGGGGGCTGCCTTGCGCTTGGCGGCAATGCGAACGATGCCAGCGATCGCGTCTGGCTCTTTGAGTTGGAGCAGCGACGTGCCGCGCGTGGAACGGCTTTGCTGAGCCACCTTGGCTGCCGCGGTGCTCAAGCTGACGCCGTCAGCGCTGGTGATGACCACGTCGTCGTCCGCGCCCACGACGCAGGCAGCGGCCAGTCGGCCGGTCTGGGCCGACGCCCTGGCATACGTTGCCACGCCTTTGCCGTAGCGGCTCTGCCTGGGGTAGTCTGCCAGCGGCGTGCGCTTGGCGTAGCCCTTGTCGCTTGCGACCAGCAGCGCCCCACCCTCGTCGACCACGTCCATGCCCACCAGGCGGTCTCCGGCAGCCAGCTTGATCGCGTTAACACCCGCCGCGCTGCGGCCCATGGCCCGCACGTCATCCTCGCTGAAGCGTAGGGCCTGCCCGGCAGCCGTAACCAGGATCAGGTCCTGCCCACCCGGGGTCAGTTTGGCCCAGCGCAGCTCGTCGCCCTCCTCCAGGGTAATCGCGATCAGCCCGCTGGAGCGGATGCCCGAGAACTCGTCCACCGTAGTGCGCTTGATGCGCCCCTGCGCGGTGCACAAGACCAGGAACGCTTCCGGCTTGAACTCGGGCACGTTTACGACCGCGGTCACGACCTCGTCACTCTCCAGGGTCAACAGGCTGGACAGCGGGACGCCGTTCTGCTGCGCGCCGTTGGGAATCTGGTGCACCTTCACGGTGAAGCAGCGCCCCTTGTTGGTGCAGAACAGGACGTGGTGCAGCGTGTTGGAGGCGACGACGCACTTGACCGTGTCGCCCTTGCCCGCGCCGCTGGCGGCGGGCTGCGAGCGCGCCGAGAGCCGCCGCACGTAACCGCGCTGCGAGACGGCCACCCAGGCGTCTTCCTCGGGCATCAGGTCCTCTTCGCCCACGTTCCCGGCCTCTTTGTCGGTGATGCGCGTGCGGCGCGCGTCGCCGTAGCGGGTTTTGAGCTCTTCCAGTTCGGTCTTGATCAAGGCCAGGATTCTCTTCGGGCTGGACAACAGGGACTGCAGGTACTTGATGTACTTCTGCACTTCCTGGTACTCTTCTTCGATCTTGCGACGCTCCAGAGCGGCCAGCCGGCGCAGTTGCAGGTCGAGGATGGCACGTGCCTGGACCTCGGTCAGCTTGAACTGCCTTTGCAGGTTCTGCAGCGCCGTGTCGGCGGTCTGCGACTTGCGTATGGTGGCGATGACTGCGTCGAGGTTGTCCAGCGCGATCTTCAAGCCCTCCAGGATGTGCGCGCGTTGCTTGGCGCGTTCCAATTCAAACTCACTGCGGCGGCGGATCACTTGCTGGCGGTGCTCGATGAAGAGCTGTAGCATCTTCTTGAGCGAGAGCACGCGCGGCTCGCCGTCTACCAGCGCCAGCATGTTCACGTTGAACGTGCTCTGCATCTGGGTTAGCTTGAACAGTTGCACTAGCGTCGGGCGGGGCTCGACGCCGCGCTTCATCTCGATTACGATGCGCATGCCCTGACGGTCCGACTCGTCGCGCAGGTCCGAGATGGTGTCGATGCGCTTGTCGCGCACCAGGTCGGCAATCTTCTCGATCAGGCCGGCCTTGGCCACCTGGTAGGGCAGCTCGGTGACGATGATCAGCGACTTGCCGCCGCCGGCTTCCTCAAAGTGGGTCTTGGCGCGCACCTGGATGTAGCCAGCGCCGGTGGCGTAGGCGCTGCGGATGCCTTCCAGTCCGAGGATCGTGCCGCCGGTGGGAAAGTCAGGGCCTTTGACGCAGCGGATCAGGTCGTCGACCGAGACGGAACTCAGCTTGGCATAATTGTCGATCAGGTAGATCGTGGCGTCGCAGACCTCGCCCAGGTTGTGGGGCGGAACGTTGGTGGCCATGCCCACGGCGATGCCCGCAGCGCCGTTGAGTAGCAGGTTGGGCAAGCGCGCGGGGAGCACAGTGGGTTCGCGCAGCGTGCCGTCAAAGTTGTCCATGAAGTCGACGGTATCTTTGTCGATGTCGGCCAGCAGTTCCGCAGCGATGGCGGCCAGGCGCGCCTCGGTGTAGCGCATGGCGGCGGGGTTGTCGCCGTCCACCGAGCCAAAGTTGCCCTGGCCATCCACCAGCATGTAACGCATGGTGAAATCCTGGGCCAGGCGCGCCATGGCGTCGTACACCGCCACGTCGCCGTGTGGGTGGTACTTGCCGAGCACCTCTCCCACGATGCGGGCGCTCTTCTTGTAGGGCTTGTCGTGCTCTGAGCCCATGTCGTTCATGGCGTACAGAATGCGGCGTTGCACCGGCTTGAGCCCATCGCGCACGTCCGGCAGGGCGCGCGCCGTGATGACGCTCATGGCATAGTCCAGATAGGCCGCCTTCATTTCCTGTTCGATGTCCACTTGCCTGACGGTGCCGATTTCCATTGCTGGTACACCCTCTCCTTGCGGCTGCAATGGGGCTATTATACTCCATGCGGGCGGGGGAGGCGAAAAGTGACGAGTGACGAGCGCAACGTGAGCGTGTTGCGTGGTGAGTCGAGAACCCTTGTCGAAAGGTGCCATCGCGATACCTGCTGCGCGTGCCGAGCGACCTTTCGGGAAGGTTATTCCAAGATGCAATTGCCCTACACTCTCGTGTGCTGTGTGTTGACCATAGCAGAATCCGATGTTATACTCATTGTGAAGCGACAGCCGAGTTGATTCGTAGGCACGCAACACCTCTCATCTTGTACTCGTCGTGCTTCGCGTGCCATGTTCTTGCTCACAGGCAGGAGGAGCCATGAAACGAATCGCCGTGTTGACTAGCGGTGGAGACGCGCCGGGCATGAACGCCGCCATTCGGGCGGTGGTGCGCTGCGCGGTTGATTTGGGTTGGGAAGCCTATGGGGTTCGCCATGGCTATGAGGGCCTTGTCAACGGCCTCATGGCGCCGATGGGCGCCCGCGACGTCAGTGGCATCATCCAGCTCGGTGGCACGGTGCTGGGCAGCGCGCGCTGTCCCGAGTTCAAGACCGAGGCGGGACGCCTCAAGGCCCTGCGCGCGCTGAATCAGAACCGCGTCGATGCGCTGGTGGTCATTGGCGGCAATGGCTCTCAGACCGGGGCCTACGCCCTGTCCGAAATGGGCTTTCCCGTGATGGGTGTGGCTTCCACCATCGACAACGACCTCTACGGTTCGGAAATGACCATCGGGGTGGACACCGCACTCAACATCGCCCTCGAGGCCATCGACCGGCTCAAGGTCACGGCTTCGTCCCATCAGCGCGCCTTTCTGGTCGAGGTGATGGGTCGCAATTGCGGCTACATTGCGCTGGTGGCCGGCATCGCAGGTGGGGCGGAGTACGTGGTCATTCCCGAGGTAGAGACCGATCCGGAAGCCCTGGCCAAGGAACTGCGTGCGGCCTACGAGCGCGGCAAGTCGCACGCCATGGTGGTGGTGGCCGAAGGCGCCAAGTACAACGCCGAGGCGTTGGCGCACTACTTTCAGCAGCACCGCGAGCGCCTGGGCTTTGACCTGCGCGCAACCATCCTGGGTCACGTGCAGCGCGGCGGAGCGCCCGGCGCATTCGACCGCTTCCTGGCCACGCGCCTGGGTGCTGCCGCTGTAGAGCGCCTGGCCAACGGCGAAAGCGGCATGCTGGTCGGCCAGATCAAGGGCGAGATCACGGCCACACCGCTGGCCGATGTGGCCACCAAGAAGAGGGAACTGGATCTGCGCCTGCTCGAACTGGCGCGCGTTCTGGCCAAATAGTCCCGCACGAATGGAGCGAAACGCATGGTGAAGCCTCATTTGACATTATTCTGTGAACTGGAGGCGGCAGCGCTGCAAGAGCTGTTTGACAATCCAGCCGTGATTCAGGACCTGCAGGAGCTGCAGGCGGGAATCAGTCTGGGCATCCTGGACCTCAGCGCCGAACGCGCCGCGGTCGTGCGCCGCCTCAACGAGGTAGGCATCCCGGTCATCGCCTGGCAACTGCTGCCCAAGGAGCAGGGCTACTGGTTCAACGCCAGCAATGCGCACCAGGCCACAACGCGCTACGCCGAGTTCAAGGCCTGGACCGAGGAGCACGGCCTGCAATGGGCCGGCGTGGGCATTGACATCGAGCCCGATATGCGCGAGGCTGAGCAACTGGTGAGGGGCAAGCGGCGGATGCTGCACACGCTGCTGCCGCGCGCCTTTGACTATGAGCGCATGCGCCGCGCCCAGTCCGAGTACAACCTGCTCGTGGCCCAGATGCGCGTCGACGGCTACAAGGTGGACTCTTACGTCTTCCCGCTGATCATCGACGAGCGCAAAGCCGGGTCCACGATGTTGCGCCGGCTCACCGGGCTGGTGGACGTCCCCTCCGACCGCGAGGTGCCGATGCTCTACAGCAGCTTCCTGCGGCCGCGGGGCGCGGGCACGCTCTGGAGCTACGCCCCCGACGTGCAGGCCATGGCAGTGGGCAGTACGGGCGGCGGCGTGACAGTGGGCGGCGCGGACAAGGTGCGCCCGCTGGACTGGAGCGAGTTCTCGCGCGACCTGCGCCTGGCGCGGCGCTGGTGCAGCGAGATCTATGTGTTTAGCCTGGAAGGCTGTGTGCGCCAGGACCTGCTGCGGCAGCTCAAGGTTTTTGACTGGGACAGGCCCTTTACGCCGCCGCTCGACGTGGCTGCGCAGGTCAACCAGTTCCGCTGCGCTCTCGGCACCGGGCTGTGGCTCAGCGCCCACCCGCTGACGATGCTGAGCACGTTTCTGGCCGTGGTATGGCTGGTTTCGCACCTGCGGCGCAGGCACAGCTAAGCTGATCTTGAACGACGTGTATGGCCTGGGCGCGATGCGGTTGCGTTCACCTAGGATTTGCATGACCCACCGGAGGCTGCCATGAAGAAGGGGGTACTGCGTCAAGTCGTGGTTTTGCTCGCTACTCTGGCCACGATCACGGTCAACGCGCTGGCCAACATCGCGCCTTTCAACGGCCAGACCACGGGCGAGATTTCGGATCGCTTCCCGGTTTTCTTTGTGCCGGCGGGATACGTCTTTTCCATCTGGGGCCTGATCTACCTGGGTCTGTTGGCCTTTGCCACTTACCAGGCCCTGCCCGCGCGCATGGATGACGAGCGTCTGGGCGCCATCGCCCCGTGGTATGTCCTGGGCTGTGTGGCCAACGCGGTCTGGATTGTGCTCTGGCACTATGAGTACCTGACTTTGACCGTGCCGGTCATGCTCGTGTTGCTGGTCTCGCTCATCGCGATCTACCTGCGCCTGGGCATCGGGCGTCGCCGGGTCACGCTCGCGCAACAGCTCGCGGTGCACCTGCCTTTCAGCATCTACCTGGGCTGGATCACCGTGGCCACCGTGGCCAACGTCACGGATTTGCTGTCCTCTCTGGGCTGGAGCGGCTGGGGCATTAGCGGGCAGACGTGGGCCGGGATCATGCTGTTCGTGGCGGCTGCCATCACCTACGCTGTGAACCTGGCGCGTGCCGACGTAGGCTTCGTGCTGGTCATCGTGTGGGCGTTTGTGGGCATTGGGGTCAAGCAGGCCAGCGTGCCGTCCGTTGCGCTGGCGGCGCGCTCGCTGGCGCTGGTCGTGGCCTTGCCGCTCATCTACACCGTGCCGCGCATGAGGCGCAGGCTCCTCAAGACCGGCTAGCCCCGATGTGCTACTATTTCGGCTTTGGCTTGATCTCCGCCGCCATGGCGGCCGCGTTCGGCCTGGGTTTGTACAGCCGTACGGCATGGAACCCATACGCCGTGTGGGTGGCGGCGCTGAGTGGTACCACCTTTGTGATGTACGGGCTGGACAAGCTCCTGGCCCAGGGTGGTGGCGAGAGCGTGCGCGCGCCCGAGGGCATCCTGCACCTGCTGGCCCTGTTGGGTGGCTTCCCTGGTGGTTGGCTGGGGATGGCGGCTTTCCGCCACAAGATCAGTTCCCGCAGACACCCTGCCGTCTGGGTGGTGCTGGGGTTGAGCACGCTGGGACACGCGGTGCTGGCCTACTACTGGTTTGGCCCTGGCAGGTAGACTCGTGACAGCGCTGCAGCAATACCGAGACGAGGTCTGGAATGTCGCTTTGGCAGATTTTCATCCTTTTCACGCGTGTGGCTCTGTTCTCGTGGGGTGGAGGCCCGGCCTCCCTGGCCCTGATGCAGCGCGAGACCACGGCGGCCGGCTGGGTGACTGCGGCCGAGTTTGCCGACGCGGTGGCGCTGGGTAATGCGCTGCCCGGGCCAGTTGCGCCACAGGTCTCGGCCTACGTCGGCTACAAGCTGGCGGGCGTGCCGGGCGCGATTGCCGCCGCCGGCGGCACAGTCGTGCCCACCACCCTGTTGATGCTGGTGATGGTGGTCATGTTCTTCCGCATCAAGGACGCGCCGATCATCCGCGCCATGTTGACCGCGGTGCGGCCAGTGGTAATCGGCCTCTTGATCTGGACGGCCTTTGACATGGCCAAAACCGTGTTCGGGGCCAAGAGCCTGGGCTGGGGCAAGGCGTTGCTGCAGGGCTGGGACAAGGCCGTTATTGCGCTGGTGGCCTGCGGCCTGCTTACCTTCACCACGGTTAACCCGGTCTGGCTTGTGCTTGGCGCTGCCGTGCTCGGACTGGCGGTGTATCGCTGATCCAGCCGTGGCGTTGCGTGTCATGTGCGAACATAACCATTGAGAGAGGACGTCATGGCGAACGTCGCGATTGCTGGCGCGGGAATGATGGGCGCAGCCACTGCCTACCCGCTCTCGGATAATGGCCACACGGTGCGGCAGGTGGGTACCCACCTCGACGACGACATCATCCGAAGCCGCCTAGAGACACGCTACCACCCGACGCTCAAGCGCGAGCTCCCCGCGGGCGTGCAGCCCTTCTTTGTGGAGGAGATGGCCCAGGCGCTGGATGGCGCGAACGTCATTGTGGGTGGCACGGTCATCCTCGGATAGGGGGCACGTGATACCCAACGCAGTGCGGGCGGTCGTGCTGGACCTCAACGGCGTCGTGACGACGGACCTGAATCAGACGATGCCAGCGCTGGCCGAGGCGCTGGGCGTCTCGCTGGAGCCGGTGCGCCTGCACGCGCTCTGGTATCCGCTCTACCTGCAGGCCAGCCTGGGCGGCATCACTCCAGACCAACTGCGGGGCGAGCTTCGCCAGAAGCTCGCCCCCCGCTTCTGCTCCCACCGGGCGTGAGGAGGCGCAGTGGCTGGCTGCCATCCACCTCAAGGAGCTGGACCCGGCACACACCCTGGCCAGGCTCAAGGCGCGCTACAGGCTGGGCCTGCTCTCCAATTAGTCGGTCGCTGGGCGCGGGCCATTCTCGACCGCGAAGGGCTCTCCTCCTACTTGAGTGCTGTGCTCATCTCCTCGGACGTCGGCGTGCGCAAGCCCGATCCCGAGGTCTACCAGCGCATCTGCCGGCTCGTGAGGGTCCCTCCCGGCGCGGCCGCCTACGTCGCCGACGAAGAGGAGGACCTGCTGGCTGCACAGGCAGTGGGCATGTTTCCGGTCTTCATTCCGGGCGAGGACGCCACCAGCCGCGTTGGTCTGCGTGTCGCGTCGGTTTCAGACCTGCTCGATCCGGTGTAGCAAGACAAGGGAGCACCCTTGCCTGTGCAGGTGCATTTGGCTATAATCAGCCCAGTTTGAATGACTCACATTGAACCTGGGGGTATGCATGGCAACCGTTGGAGAAATCCGTACTGCACTGAAAGAGGTAATGGACCCAGACCTCGGCCAGAACATCGTGGACCTGGGCATGGCCCGTGACATAACCGTGTCAGGCAATCAGGTGACGGTGACCCTGGCCTTGACAACGATGGCTTGCCCGCTCAAGAACCGCATGGCGGACGACATCAAGAAAGCGATTCGCGGCCTGGATGGCGCGCTGGTCGTCAACGTGAAGCTGGCCGAGATGAGCGCTGAGGATAAGGCCAGATTCGGCGGCCCGGTGGAACGCGAGCCATCCATTGCTGAGGCCTACAACGAGATCAACCACGTCATCGCTGTGGTGAGTGGCAAGGGCGGCGTGGGCAAGTCGTCGGTCGCTTCGCTGCTCGCGGTGGCGCTGCGCCAGCGCGGTGAGCGCGTGGGTGTGTTGGATGCCGACATCACCGGCCCCAGCATCCCCAAGATGTTCGGGCTGCATCACGTGCAGGGCATGAGCCCGATGGGCATCTTGCCGGCCGTGAGCTCCACCGGCATCAAGGTCATGTCCATCAACCTGTTACTGGCGCGTGAGGACGAGGCGGTCATCTGGCGCGGTCCCATGGTCAGCGGGGCCGTCCGCCAGTTCTGGGGCGACGTGCTGTGGGAAAAGCTGGACACCATGATCGTGGATCTGCCGCCTGGCACCTCGGACGTCACGCTGACCGTGATGCAGTCCCTCCCACTCAGCGGGGTGTTGATGGTGACCTCACCGCAAGACCTGGCAGGCATGGTGGTGCGCAAGGCGGCCAGCATGGCGCAGCAAATGAACATCCCTATCCTCGGGCTGATCGAGAACATGAGCTATGTGCAGTGCCCTGACTGCGGCCGCAAGATTGAGGCCTTTGGCCCAAGCCAGGCGGACGCGACGGTGCGGGCGTTGGGCGTGCCGCTGCTGGGGCGCATCCCGCTCGATCCCGGGCTGGCACTCCGCTGCGATCAGGGGCAAATCGAGATTTATCCCATGGACATTGTGGCTCCTATCGCTGCCGCGGTCTCTGAGCGCGTGCCCGCGGAAAAGTGCAAACCGATCCTGTAGGGGCGTGGGGCGCGAGCGCGCAACCTCACGGCCGAATTGATCTCTGGATTCTCCAGTCCCCGTGTCTGAAGAGAGGTGCCGCATGTCCACGGTCTGGTGGCTCAAAGCTGCGTTCTTTGGCTTCTGCTGATTGCAGCAGGGTTCTTCTTCGGCACCCTCTGCCAGCAGATGGGGGGCGCCTACCTTGTGCTGATTCCCCCGACCAGACAGCTCCTGCCTCTGCTCCTGCGGCTACTGGCGGCAGTGGGGCTTGTGACGGTGGCCGCAGGCATCGTCACGGCGCTGCTTCGTCCGCTCTGGGTGGCTTGTGGTGCATTCGCGCTTGCGGGCGTGGCGATACTCCTGGGATGGGGCGTGAGCCGCGAAAGCGCACTGATGACCTTGCTCTTTGTGCTGGCGGTCAGCGTCTACGCGGCCATCACTCAGAACGACTTGCGCAAGCGCATCGCTTTCTCCGTGCGTGCCCTAGAGCAGGCGCAGCCTATCCTGCTGGTGGCGCTCCTCGTGTTGGCCGTGTGTGGCTTCTACCTGGGCTACGCCGCGCAGATTCGCGAGGAGGGCTTTTCCATCCCGCTGGAACACAGAGAGCGTGTGGCAAATGACCTGGCCAATCGCATTGCCTCGGGTTTCCCCGAGATGTACCGCGAAGGCGTCCGCTCTGGTGTGCACGACCAGGTGTTGGACCTACTCTCCGTCCAGTTCCGCAAGGCGGTAGAACCCTTTGAGCGCTACATCCCTGCGGAGTTTGCTGTGGTCCTCTTTCTACCGCTGTTGGCCGTCACCTACCTGCTGGCCTGGGTGCCTGCACTGTTGCTGGGTGCGATCTTCCCCTTGCTTCGTGCCGTGGGCATAGTGAAGGTGACCACCGAGATGGTCGAAGTCAAGCGCCTGGCGATTGCCTAGATGAGAGTCACTTGCCTGGTGGATGATGCCGTGAAGGGAGGCCGCTACTGGGGAAAGCATGGCATGTCTCTGCTGATTCAGCGAGAGCACTGGATGTTGTCCAGGAGGCAGCCAACTGGATTGCAGATCCCTATCGTGACGACCTGTCCCTGGTGCTGCAGGCTGCTGGCGGACTCGTGCTGATCTGTGGGTGTTGCCATGCCGGCTTGCTGAACACGTTGTACCACGTGCAGGCGCACTCTACGGGTGAGGTGGTGGCCGTGCTCGGCGGCATGCACTTGGCCGAGGCAGATGAGTGCCAACTGGCGCACATCGTAAAGGCCCTGCAGCGGATGGGGTCGCCTTACCTGTACCCCATTCACTGCACTGGCGAGCGTGCCTACATCGCGCTGGCCAATGCGTTTGGTATGCGGGTGTCAGCCTTGCGCGCCGGCAGCACTCTGGAATTCGCACCCTGAAGCGGCTTTCCATCTGGCTGCACAGTGGGTGGAGCTGTGCCCTTGACCATCTACATCACGAACCGTCCCAGGCCGACGATCGCGCGCAGCCCCAGAGCCGCCAGCAGAACCGCCAGACAGACGATGATGACGGCATAGTCCTCCGCTCGCAGGACGGTTTCGTGCAGGTACGTCCGCTGCGGGCTGCCCGAGAAGGCCCTGGCGGCCAGTGCCAACTCGATCTGTTGCGACTTGGCCATGGTCCCCAGGATGAGTGGCACAGCGATGCGCGCATAGGCTGGCAGCCGCTGCAGCAGGCTCATCTTCTCCAGCGCTAGTCCACGCAAGCGCTGCGCCTCGCTGATGGCTGCCAGTTCTGCAAAGAGCAGCGGAACGAAGCGCAGGGTGGTGGAGAAGACAAAGGCCACTGTGTAGGGAACTCTCATGCGCACTAGCCCCATGATGACGGCGTCCAGGTCTGTGGTGAAGACCGCCAGTGGGATGGCGAGGATCAGAGTCAGGCTGCGCAAGCTGAGCATGAGCCCGTAGGCCAGTCCCTCGGACGTCAACGTGAGTCTGCCGCCGATCAACCACCAGGCTTGAGGAGCTCGCCAGAGGGACGTTCTGCCGACCCAGGTGTTCCAGAAGCCCTGCGTGACCAGCAGAACGGCCAGGACCGGCAGCATCATGCACAGCACGCGGCGCAGATAGGAGCGGCGCACGCCAACCACGAGGCATAGCAGGAAGGTCAGCATCGCCAGGGCAGCCGAGAGTGCCAGGCTCTCCCAGAGCAGGGCCAGGAACGTGATGGTCAGCGTGATGACCAGCTTGGCGCGAAAGTCGAGCCTGGCGAGCGGCGAGCGCCGCGCTGAACCGATGTTGTCCCAGCTCATGTGGGATCTCCCCGACTCGTAATGCAGGCTGCCAGTTCCTCAGTCGTCAGGATAGGCAGAGCGACGTTGTCGGTGGACTCAATGCGCTGGGCGAAACTTACGATTTGCGGCGGAGTCAGGTAGGTGCTGTTCAGGACGTCCGTATTGTGCAGCGCCTGACGGATGGGCGCGTCCAGGGCGACCACCCCTTTGCCCATCACCACCGCACGTTGTGCGTATCCTGGCATCAAGTGCAGGTGGTGAGTGACCACAACCACGGTCTTGCCAGCCTCGTGCAAATGACGGGTCACCTCGAGGATGCGCCTGGCGCCCAGATAGTCCTGTCCGGTGGTCGGCTCGTCAAGGACGAGCGTGTCCGGCTGCATGGCCAGCACTGCCGCGATCACAACGCGAGCTCGGTCGCCTTTGGGTAGGGAGAGGGGGTGCCGTTTGCGCACCTCTGCCAGGCCCAAGGCGTGCAGGCTGCCCTCCACCCTCTCCACCAGCTCAGCGCCGCCAAGGCCCAGATTGCGTGGTGCAAAGGCCACCTCTTCCTCAATGCTGGCGGTGAAGATCTGGTTGTCCGGATTCTGTGAGACAAACCCAATGTGCTGCGCCACTTCGCTGACCGTCAGATCGCGCACGTCCCGACCGTTGAGCAGGACCTGTCCACTGGCCGGTTCCAGCAGGTGCAGCAGGTGTTTGAGTAGGGTTGTCTTCCCCGCCCCGTTCTGCCCCACGATGATTACGTATTCCCCCTGACGAACGTCCAGTGAAACGCCGCGCAGGGCCTGGGTGCCGTCAGGGTAGGAAAATGCTACGTCTCTCAACGATATCAGGGCTGGCGCGCGGGGATCGGCCGACTCTACCGCCTCGAACTGGGGCAGGTGGACGTCGATTCGGTCATGCATGGCTTCGTACGTCTGTGTGGCGTCCGAGAATGTGCTGGGAATGGAGGGCGGATTGAGCCCTTTGGTCTGCAGCGCATGAAAAAAGTGACTCACCTGCGGCGGGCGGACCGCGTGTTCGAGCAGCCGGTCGACCTGGGCAAAGACCCGGCCCGGCACGTCCACGTCAATCAGCCTGCCACTGTCCAGGAGCGCCACACGGTCGACGGACTCGGCTAGCTCCTCGCTGGCATGGCTGGCCAGGACGATGGTAATCCCTAGTTGGGATTTGAGTTCGCGCAGGGTGGCGAAAACCTGTTGGCTTCCCATCGGGTCGAGCTGAGAGGTCGGTTCGTCCAGGACCAGCACTTTGGTGTGCATGGCCAAAGCCGCTGCGATGGCCAGCCGTTGCTTTTCGCCTGCCGAGAGCTTGCTGGGGTGCTTTTTCTCTGCGCCGTCCAGACGCACCAGCGCGAGCGCCTGGGGGATGCGCCGTTTGATCTCGTCGCGTGGCACATTCAGGTTCTCCAGAGCAAAGGCGACCTCGTCTTCCACAGAATTGGCCACGAGTTGGGTCTCTGGATCCTGGAAGACCACCGCGACGTGTTCCGCCAGTCGATGGATGGGGGTCTCGATGCTGTCCAGACCAGCCACACTGAC
>Ga0315291_10003576_pt1 | contig 20080 bp, 20 predicted proteins | sample YL17G12_20_MG_FD_203070 | JGI IMG/M metagenome (GOLD analysis project Ga0315291, IMG submission 203070) | Sediment microbial communities from Yellowstone Lake, YNP, Wyoming, USA - YL17G12_20 | ecosystem: Environmental > Aquatic > Freshwater > Lake > Sediment | place: USA: Wyoming | collected...
ACTGCTCCCCACTCCATCTCCAGCCAGGGTGCCAGGTCAAAGAACCAGGTTGGGTGAACGTCAAACCAGAGCAGCCTGATTCTCTCGTTCTCCAGCCAGCCCCTTTTCTCGCGCACCCTCTTCTCGGAATCGGCAAGCACAGCTTTAAACCACTCGATACCTCTGCGGTCTCCCACCCAGCGGTTCTGGGTCAAGGCAAACGGTCCTCCTCCCACCCCCCAGTTGAAAGGGCATGGCACCGCTCGTCTCAACTCATTGATTTCCTGCCACAGCTTGTATTCCTCGTTGCTCACCTCCACAGCGGCCCGAAGCTTGCCTATATCCAGCTTATGTCCGGTGTGCTTCTCAAGGAAGGCGACCATACGCCTCAGTTCTTGAGCAAAGTATTCTATGCTTCGCTCGTCACGATGATAAGGAGGGTCAGGGGCAAAGATGGGTATGCCTCTCCACGCCTTGCTCCTCCTGCTCGCCTCGTGCAGAGCCACAATACCGTCGCACGGTATAATCATGCCCACAATCGCCGTAGGACGCGGCAGCAGACCAGCTTCAGTGTAGTACATCGCCATCCTGAGCAGGGTGCAGATGTCAGATGACACCGCCAGCTTGTCTGTACCCTCCAGGTCGCTTGTGAGATAGGGGTTCGCTCCTGCTCCTGCAAATGCGGCTGCGACTGGACAATACCAGTGGATATCCATAGCGGTGAATATCTCAGGGGCGTTGGAGAAATAGCTCGCTATGAACGGCTTACCTTCCTCAATGCACCGTATTGTATCTATGTAGTGTTCCAGGTTTGCCTTTACCAGAGGTATCAGCAGATGGCTGGCATCGTTCGGGTTCTCCTCAAGGAACTTCAAGAGAAACTCGAAATGGTCGCGTTCCGCTATAGTGCGTTCTAGTCCTTTGTCAGACATTGACTATCTCCCCAATGTCTCCAAAAATGCCTGAACCCGCGTCCTCAACTGCCCGACGCCGCTGAGAATATATTCCCTGTCCATAATTAAGCGAGGGATATCGGCTTCTTTCAAGTCATTCTCGATTGTGGCTTGCTCGAACCCCCAATGGTCGCAGAACGCCAGACGTTCGAGTATAATGCCATCCACTTCGAAATCTCGAACCATTTCTTTGACCAAGCCGATTCTCCGCTCGTAATCCCCGAAGGTGCGGGGGCAGGAAGGACGTTCTGCCACATAGTAACGGGCAAGAGCCGCGATTGGTTCCTTTGTCTTCTCATCGACATCCGCCCACAATATTCGAGAGCCGAAGCATAGAGAGTCGGCTACCACAAGACCGCCCTGGTCTTCGATAACCTTGATATATGCAGGGTCATCCAATATCCCACCCATTAGTAACAATCTAGCTCTATAGTCTGATATACCCTCAGAACTGCTCAGGTCGCTCAACAGCTTAGTCAGCAACCTGTTATACTGCTCTTTGGGCATAGCTGTGCTGGCTACTGTGACAGCGAGTGTATCGGCGCCTGAAATCGCCGGGTTTTTCTTCTTCCTCAGGTCATAAAGCCTCCTCAGGAGGCGACGGGTCTCATTATGGAGCTTTATCGCTTCTCGCAGCTTAACATCAGTGATTTCGACTCCGAAGTGCTCCTCCAGTGTTTTCTTCAGCTTGTCTATCTCTTCGCGGTACCACTCCACCTGCGGGTCTCCAGTCTTCCGGGGCAGACCCATGATGTGCAGGAAGGTGTTTGGCAACTGACGTTTCCAGTTGTCATAAATACGCCGAATATTGTCACAGTTGTTGACGCAGACCACCCCATCGAGGAAGCCGAACTCCCCTTTGAGCGCTAGATTAAAGCAATGGCGCGGGAAGCTGCAATTTATGCTGCTGAAATATGCATCGGACAGCTCAGTGCCAGTGCTTCCTGTTGCTCTCATGCGGAAGGGGAGCAGCCCAGCAGCCGCGATAAGCTCTTCAGGCACAGCGGCGCAGAAGTACCCCACCATCCTACCCCCTTGCTTCTTCCAGCTTTGTATCTGGGGATTAACCAGGGTTTCGGCTGCTTCAGTAAATTCTTTTAGCGTCTTCGATTTTGTCTTAGCCTCTGCCACAATCCCCTCTCTCGGACAACTCTCCTCAGAACTGCCTAACGACTCATTTCTGCTTCAAGCGTTTTCAAATGAAATGGAGTGCTTCCCAATGTCAATGCAAAAGCCTTGGCACGGCGGAAATAAAAGTGCAAATCGTAGTCCTTGTCTACCCCGACGCCACCGTGTAGTTGCTGGGCGCTGAAAGCAACTCGCTGGCAGGCTATGTTGGCAAAGGCTTTGGCGACAGCAACCTCGCGGTCGGCGGGGAGCCCTTCGCTCAAACGCCATACTGCTTGATACGTAGCCCAGCGAGCGCCATTAACATTTACAAACATATCAGCTAAACAGTGCTGCACCGCCTGGAATGTGCCGATAGGGCGCTCGAACTGCATTCGATTCTTGGTGTGCTCTGCGGTTATCTCAAGCTCTTGCTGCGCTCCGCCTACCATCTCAGCGCATTGCAGAACAGTAGCTTTCTTGAGGGTCTCCTTAACCAAGGGCAAACCCTCGTGAAGGCTCCCCAGAATATCCTTTTGCCGTGCTGAAACCTTTTCGAACTTCATCTCGAATTGTTTGTCAGCAGCCATGGTATACAGGGGGGTGAGTTTAATGCCGTTGGTCTTCTTGTCAACAATGACAATAGTGATACCTTTGTCATCGCCAAGGGCACCCTTTGTTCTTGCCACCAAAAGCAAATAATCCGCTATATGTGCGTAGGGCACGAATAGCTTGGTGCCGTTAATGACGAAGTTGTCTCCATGCGCTGTAGCGTAGGTGGTGACAAATCTGGGGTCATCGTTTACCTCAGGCTCCGAAAGCGCCATAGTGAGTATAATCTCTCCGGAAGCTACCTTTGGCAGGAGGGCGTTTTTCTGCTCCTCAGTTCCCCAATCCATAATGGGCAGAGCCCCCAAAGCTATGGTGCAAAACATCGGTCCGGGCACGGCAGCGCGCCCAAACTCCTCAAATAGCACCGCCAGATCGAGCAAATTGAGTCCAGCACCACCGAACTTCTCGGGCAGAGGCAAGCCCATCCAGCCCAACACTGCCATCTTCTTCCATAGCTCTGGGGAGTAACCCTCATCGCCTGCTTCTATCTGCCTAACTAGCGATTTAGGGCACTCGGCGCTGAGAAAATCACGCGCCGATTTCTTCAGCATTTCCTGCTCTTCACTAAGGGCAAAGTCCATGATTAAACCACCTTTCTGAACTTGGGCAGTGTCAGGTCTTCAGATATGTCGTCGAAAACCACTTCCACAGGCATGCCAATGAATATCTCTTCGGGCTTTACATCAACCAGATTGCTAACCAATCGCACACCCTCTTTCAACTCCACCAGAACCACCGAGTATGGAGACTTGAAGCTGGGATGTAGTGATTTTCGGTAGGTGACCCAACTATATACAGTCCCCTTACCCTTGGAAGGAGCCCATTCTATTTCAAAAGAACGACATTTGGGGCACGCTGGTCTTGGTGGATGCAACCAGGTACCACATTGTTTGCATCTCTGGAAAACCAGCTCGTGCTTTTTAACCCCATCCCAAAAGCCCTTATTATCCCAGAGGATAGGAGGCATGGGTAAGGGGTGTTGTTTGTCGTAGGCTATGCTCATCACTTACCTCCTAAAATAAGACCGCTTGCGGGACCACCCGCACCGGAGGCAACCAGCACCAGCTTGCAGTCCTTTACCTGAGCTGTTGAGACGCCTCTTATCTGGCGAACTGCCTCAACAAGATGGTTTATACCATGTATATGCCCCTCGCCCAGCGAGCCTCCTGAAGTGTTGATGGGAAGCTCTTCTCCTAACCTGATGCGCCTTCCTTCTTTGCAGAAGTCCACGCCCTCACCTTTGCCACAAAACCCCAGAGCCTCTAACTGCATAGGGACGAACGGACCGTATGCATCATCGAGCTGAGCACAATCTATGTCCTCGGGTTTTACGCCAGCCATCGAGAAAATCTTCTTGCCCACCTGAGCCATCTCCAGCAGGCTTGAGATACTCTTTCTGTAGTAAGTATTCATTTCCTCGGTTTCGAGCACCATGTTCTGGGCGACTCCGAGGACATAGGCTGGTTTCCGCCTCAAATCCTTCGCTCTTTCTGCGGTGGTTATAACCAGCGCAGCGGCAGCATCAGCTTCCTCGTAGTAATCCAGCCTTCGCAGAGGCTCGGCGACAATCTCAGATTTGTGGTAGTCCTCGATAGTGATTGGCTTCTTGTAGTGCATGCCATTCGGATTACAGGCACCATGTTCCCTGCATACCACTGGCACCCATCCGAATTGGTCGCTGTGGACGCCGAAATCGTGTATGTACCTTCGCACAATCATCGCTACGCGTCCAGCCTCCGACACATGTCCAAACGGAGCATTGAATGTCCACTGGAGCAGGTCAGCCGTAGACATTTGCCCTGAGGCACGCATGCTAGGAATCATGCGCCTCTTGGAAGAGCCATTCACAGACCTGTAAACAACTATATAATTAGCCACCCCAGCAGCTACTCCCATCGCTGCACGCATCACCATAGCACAAGGCGCTCCGTTCCATCGGCTTTCACCGAAATAAGTCAGATTCCCCATCCCCATGGAACTGGTGATAGCATGCTCGTCGGAGGCATCGTCTGTCTGCTTCACCAATCCATCTATATCGTCAGGCGTCAATCCCGCATCATCCAGAGCTGCCTTTATTGTCTGGCAAGCCAGGTACAGTTCAGTACGTCCCGAATCCTTGGAGAAGTTGCTTATGCCGATACCAACGATGGCTGCCTTATTTTTCATGTTTCTCATCACACTCATAGCATCACCTTCACTAAGCTAAACTGTCCTCTTCTTGAACTTGGGAAGAGTCATGTCCTCTGCTATATCATCGAAAACCACTTCCACCGGCATTCCGATGTAGATGTCCTCTCTCTTAGAATCGTACATATTGCTGACTATGCGTACCCCTTCTTCCATCTCCACAACCACCACAAGGTAGGGCACTTTTATCCCGGGGTATGCAGCATTTGCGTACACAAAGTTGACCCAGGTGTAGATATGCCCCCTTCCTGTAGACGGAGCCCACTCTTTCTCCATCGAGTTACATCTGGGACACATGGGGCGCGGGCGATGCACCAGCAAGCCGCAGTCCTTGCACTTCTGGAAAACGAGCTTATGCTGTTTGACAGCCTCCCAGAATCCCCTGTTGTCAAGGTCTATGCAGGGACGTAACAGCGGTATCGCCGGATTATATTCCATTACCATATCTTTACCTCCTCAAAACAATGGCGCTGGTGGGAACACCGAGACCACCAGTGACCAGGCTTACTTCGACATCTTTTACCTGAGATGTGGAAGTGCCCCTTATCTGGCGCACCGCCTCCACAATCAGATTCATACCATGTATATATCCCTCTGAGAGATGTCCGCCTGAGGTATTGCAGGGGATCTCACCATTAATTCTGATGCGGTCTCCTCCTTCGCAAAAAGCAGCCCCCTCACCAACTCCGCAGAAACCGTATTCCTCCAACTGCATCGGGATCAACGGGCTGAAGGCATCGTAGAACTGCGCCACATCTATGTCTTTAGGAGTTACCCCTGACACCCGCCACAGCTCCTGAGCTGCATACCATGATTCAGGGATTCCTGAGATTCTGGGGCGGTAAAGGCTGGTCATCATCTCTCCCTGCGTGGCTATGCCCTGAGTTGAACCCAGAATAACAGCAGGTCGTTGCTTCAAGTTCTTCGCCCTCTCGGTGCTGGTTACAACGAGCGCCACAGCTCCATCTGTGTCAACACAGCAATCGAATAGACGCAGCGGCTCAACAATCATCCTAGCCGTATGGTATTCTTCCATGGTAAGCGGCTTGCCATAGAACATCGCCTTGGGGTTCTTGCAGGCATACTCCCTCAGAACAACACAGACCGAGCCAAGCTGTTCTGGAGTAGCTTTGAACTCATGTATATATCTGGTGGCGAACATGGCTACCCATGACGGTGGAGTGGCGAAGCCGTATGGCATTATCGAACCATAGTGGTCGTTGGGGGAAATCATCACCTGCTGTGTGCCGGGTACGCGACCATAGCGGCGTCCGGAGCGCTCGTTCATAGCGCGATAGCAAACGACATACTTGGCTGCACCTGTCGCTACCGCCGTGGCTGCATGCACAACAGTGGCACAGCAGGCACCACCACCCCAGCCACACTCCCCGAAGTAGTTCAGTTTTGGTATGCCTAGGGCGCTGACGATGTGCATCTCATCTGTGTAGTCCATGGCGAACTTCACTAAGCCATCGATATCCTCTATTCTGAGACCTGCATCATCCACCGCTGCCTTTATCGCTTCGCACGCCATCTGGCACTCGCTTCTCCCGGAATCCCTGGAGAATTCGGTTTGTCCTATGCCCACGATGGCAACATTATCTTTGATTTTGTAGTCCTCAGGTCTTGGTCTCACAGTTGTCCGATACCTTCTGCCAAGGTATTCGTCAAACATTGCCATTGACTTGCCTCCTTAACCCTTAGCGGGCAATGCCATAGTTACAGTTCCCCACGCATGCGGTCCCATAGCCACAGAGAAGTTGTATTCCACATCCACCAAGTGGTCGTCCCCCTGGGTGTACTTCTTGACCACCTTGCCGGTATTGGTGAGGGTATCGCCGGGATAGCAGGTAGCCCCCAGGCGAATCACCATCTTCTTTAGTTGCCCTTCAGGACCACTCCAGTCAGTCACGAACTTGCCGATAAGCCCGCCTGTGGTCAGAATGTTTAAGAAGATGTCGTTGGCGCCCGATTTTTGGGCAGCTTCGTGGTCATGGTGTACCGGGGTGAAATCCCTGGTGGCTATAGCAGTTGCAATAACAGTGGTGCGCGTGACCTCGCGCTTCTGCACAGGGAGCTCATCCCCTTCCTTTACATCGTTCCAGTGAATAGATTTAAAAGACATTTCGACCCTCTCTATACTGTTGGTTTAAATTTTAGAATGGTGAAAGACTGAATGCAGACCACCTCACCTTTTTGATTGGAGTACGTATACTCTGAGGTAAGAAAGTGACCTGTACCCAGTCGGGTGGTTTTCTCAGGAGATACACTGACAAACTTGAGTTTGTAGCTCAGGCGATCTCCGGGTCGCATAGGCTTGAAGTATTCTTGGGAAGTTGTAGTAGCCACCACGCCGATGTAGCCAGCTTCGTCCATCATCCGCACAGCCTTGGCTTGTGGGTCTGGCAGCACCCTCTTGGGCCAGAGCGGGGGTATGCAGTACGCCTGCACCATCTGAGGCGGAGCTATAACGCCACCGTACCTGCTCTTCTTGGCATAGCTCTCATCTGAGTAAAGCGGGTTGGCATCCTCCATCGCTTCACACCAGTGCCGTATCATTGCCCTGTTCACCTCATCGGCAGCCTCGAAAGGACCAGCTTCCTCCCCCACCATTGCTTGAAGCTTCTCATAAACGCTTGTACTCATTCAAGGTTACCTCCAAACATCAAATACCACAGGTTGGCGCTAATAATTGCGTGGCATTCCCAAGCCTGCCATAGCTATGATGTTCCTTTGCACTTCGACAGCGCCGCCGCCAAAGATGAACACTATATCGCTCCTGAAGGCTTTTTCTACCCTGCCTCTCAGCGGAGCCCACTTTGAGCTAGCCTGCAACTGACCATACTGCCCCATTATCTGCAATAGAGTGCCATTGACCCGCTGATACAGCTCCGAGCCGAATACCTTGACCATTGAGGCTTCGGCATATGGCACAACGCCGTTGGTTATCAACCATGCCACCTGGAAATTGAGCACCTTGAGAACCTCCACCTCCATCAGCAGCTCGGCGAGTTTGGTCCTAATCCCTGGTTGGTCAATCACAGGCAAGCCATCCACCTTGGTCTCCCTCGCCCACTGGATAGTATCCTCTATGTTTCGCCTCATCGGCGAGGACGGACTGAGCATTATACGCTCGAAATCAAGCTGGGTGGTTATATATTTCCAGCCCTTGTTCTCCTCTCCGACAAGACAGCTCTTATGCACCCTGACGTTATCGTAGAATGTGTAGTTATTGCGCTCCCCTGGCATGGTGTAAAGGGGACGAATTGTTATGCCCGGTGTGCTCATCGGGATTAGGAATACCGATATCCCGTGGTGCTTCTTGGCAGCTTTGGGGTCTGTTCTTGTGGCAAGCCAGATATAATCGGCGGTATGTGCCAGACTGGTAAAAACCTTAGCCCCGTTGATTATGTAGTAATCTCCATCTCTGACGGCAGCAGTCTTTAATGATGCCAGGTCAGTGCCAGCCTCAGCCTCGGTGTACCCTATGCAAATCTCTACTTCACCCTTTAGTATTCGGGGCAAGAACTCCTGCTTCTGCTTCTCGCTGCCGAAACGCATCAGGGCAGGACCTACCGTATTCAACGGGAGCACTGGCAGAGGTGCGTGTTCATAATGGGCGATCTCAAAGAACAAATGCTGCTCAATCGGCGAGCGTCCTTGCCCTCCGTACTCCTTGGGCCAGCCTACACCAAGCCAGCCATCTCCCCCCATCTGTTTGATGAAATCCATACAGAGACGTGATTCGGTGTAGGTAACACCCGTATCCAACTCTGCATGGAGTTCAGCGGACATATGAGTTCTCAGGTAATTCTGGAAATCTTTAGCAAACTTCTCTTGCTCTGGCGTCAGTGCAAAATCCATTTCGTACTCCCTATCTGCTCAGACTGACATATATTCTTAATAGGGGCGTCCGCCACTGGCGGACGCCCCTACGATTTCATTCCGTCATTGTCAAATATGTTCTCACTATGACGTGCCCAGCGGTTTGAAATACTTGATATCGAGAATGCTGGCGTCTCGCTTTTCCTTGAAGACAGCCTGAACCCTCATTCCAATCCTGAGTTGCTCCGGTTCAACCTCGCCCAGCATGTGGACAAATCCTGTGTCGGCACCATCTAGTTGGATTATTCCGTACACAACAGGCGTTGCGGTTGGCTGCACACGGTTCGGTTGATTGCATATAGTATAGGTGAGCAAAGTGCCCTTATCGCTCACCTCTACCCACTCACTCAATTGACCAAAACAGTCCTTGCACGCAGACCTGGCAGGAACATAAACACGATTGCAAGTAGGACATCTCATGCCCATGATTTTCTTCTTATCTCTAAGCCCGATGAGAAATTGGCTTCCCACAGCGCCAGCGGAGTATGTATTCGGGATATATATTTGTCCGTGATAAACCCAGACATCCATCCCTTCCAGTTTCTCGGTCGGTATCGCCATCTTACAACCTCCTATTCCTTCCCGATCTCTTTGAAGTACAGGATGTCGTTGGGTCCCTGTCCTCGCTCGTTATAGTCCTCTTTCCAAACAGCCTGCACCCGCGTTCCTATTTTAAGTTTGTCCTTGTCTGTCTCCTCAAGCCAGTATCTGTAGAAAACACCGTTATCGAGTTGAATGATGGCAGAAGGATGTGGATTAGCCCATCTCTCTCCATAGTGGGGGTCCCACAGAGGAAACACCAGATATGTATATTGATATACAGTTCCTTTCTGGGGCAGTTCCACCCAGTCCCAACCCATCTCAACCTTGCACTTAGGGCATACCACAGATGGTGGCAACCAGATTTCCTTGCACTTGGGGCAACGTGTACCCACTATTTTCTTATTTTCCTTCGTCTCTGCATAGAAATGACCCAGGTATTTGCCCGTAGACCAGTCGTAACGCCTGGGCATATTGAATTTTACGTTAATGTACTCAGGCTTCGGCTTCTCAGCGGTTTTCTCCGGGGATTTCTCAGCCACTTTCTTGGTTATTTTCTTAATTACCTTCTTCGCCATATATGCCTCCTAGAGCGACCTCTTTAGCAATGTCAGCACAGTCCAGTTAGGACCTCCCAGAGCGCTGGCTATTGCCGTCTTGACATCCTTGGCAACCTGGTGCTCTCCAGCATCACCTCGAACCTGCAAGGCAGCTTCAGCTACACGGATTGTGGGTGTAGCGCCAATAGGATTTGTAGCTATCACACCCCCAGAGGGGTTTACCGGAAACTCGCCTTCCATCTCGGTGATGCCTTTCTCAACCAGCTTCCAGCCTTCGTTTTTGCCACAGAAGTGGAAATGCTCGTAGAGATTCATTTCCTCCCAGTTCGATGGCTCGTAGACCTCAGCCATGTCTATATCTCTTCGAGGCTTTGTGATGCCGTTTCGCTTGTAAAGTCTCTCGCAAGCTACATGCTGGGTATAAGTCTCTCTGCCTGTGGGGTCGGCGAACGTCCCGGCGCGGAATGGTTCCTGGTGCACAGTCTCGATATCAGCGATCCAGACCGGCTTCTTAGTGATTTTCTTAGCCCTCTTCTCAGATGCGAAGATGAGCGCGCACGCGCCGCATGATTGAGGACAGAAGTCCAAAAACCTGAGTGGCCATACCAGATACGGCGACTTAAGGACATCCTCCACGCTTTTCAGCCCAAGCTTTAGATGAGCATACTTATTCTTGCAAGCGTTGCGGTCTGCCTTCAGCCTGACCATGGCGGCATGCTCCTCTTTAGCGCCCGATGTCTCCATATAAGACAGCGCTTGCTTGGCGAACTCGCCTATAGCACCCGTCGTTGCCCCCTTGCCCCACACCGGAGTAGCAGCAGCGCTGATAGCAGCAGTTGTATCGCCACAATCCTGCTTCTCGAATCCTATGACCAGTGCCACGTCATAAAGACCAGAGGCAACAAAGTAGAATCCCTCCGATACCACTGATGCCCCGCTGGTGCCCCCTGTCGCCACCTTCAATCCTGGCTTCCCAAATGCTCCCACTTCCGCAGCCATGCCGTGGTCGGGCAGATAAATACCTTCAAAGGTCTCCATATTGCTGAAGAACACAGCCTCAATGTCCTTGATGCTCAACTGAGCGTCAGCCAGGGCTGCTGTCACCGCTTCCCTTACCAACTCAGGCTGATTGACATCAGGTCGTTTGGCAGTGTGATAGGTTTGCCCGATACCTACTATGGCTACTCTATTAGGCATATTTTCCTCCGATTACCTACTTGCCTAGAATCATTACGCCGTGATGCTGCCCGCAAATTCCGGTAACACCATGGGCCAGTGCTACTTGGGCACCTTTTATCTGTCTAGCCCCAGCTTCACCACGAAGCTGCAGCACAGCCTCAGCTACGCGTGCCATCCCAGCCACACAGGTGGGATTGCCAGCGAGCACCCCACCGGAAGGGTTCACCGGCAGTTTGCCTCCCATCCTGGTGATTCCAGAATCTATAAACTTTCCACCTTCGCCACGACCACAGAAACCAAGCCCCTCCATCCACAAAAGCCCCTGGTATGAATATTCCTCGGATATCTCAGCTACGTCAATTTGTTTCAGGGGATTCCTGATACCCGCCATGCTGTAGGCTTTCTTTGCAGCCTTAACGAGGGCATCGCAGTCAGCCAGCTCGCGATCCCCGAGGTAGTGCGTCTCATAGCAGTTAGACGCGCCCAATATCCAGACTGGTTTCCTGGTGAGCTTCTTCGCTTTATCTTCGCTAGCCAGTATCATAGCGCAAGCGCCATCCGATACAGGCTTGGTATCCAGTAGCCTAATAGGAGATGACATCATCTTCGAGCCCAGGACGTCCTCTACTGTTATATCCAGAGGTTCCTGCGCAAAAGGGTTGTTTCTTGCATTGCCACGGTTCCTCACCGCCACCTTGGCGCATTGCTCTGCCGTTATGCCATACTTGTACATATAGCGTTTCGCCTGCATGGCAGCAGATGATAGGAAGTCCAAGCCCAACTGCCTCATGAGAATGGCATCAAATGCAGCATTCTCGACCAGGCTCTTCTCAGCTTGGGATTCTTTTGTGTGTGAAAGCACGAGAACAATGTGGTGGTGACCTGATAGAATTCGAGCCATGGCAGTGTAGACGGCATTGACCCCATCCTCAGCAACCTTGTCCTCATCGCTCAGGTGAGCGCCCACCACGTGCTGAATATTCATATTAGATATCGTTCTGCCATCCCAGAAATCCTGGGAACAAGAAATCGCTGAGTCGATATCAGACAAGGTCAGCCCTGACTGCTCCAGAACCTGCTTTACAGCCTCGTAAGCCAGTTCCTCCTCATTAACATCAGCTCTATTGGGATGGTACTTCGTCTGCCCTACTGCAACGACACCTACTCTTCCAGCCATATATGACTCCTCAATTTTGATAAGTCTCCCCGTTTTTTAATGGGGGATAATCTTGTTAGCGCCCTTTGAAATTTGGCTTCCGCTTCGCGAAGAATGCCATTGGACCCTCCTTGGCATCCTCACTCTTGAAAGCCTTGGCACCCAGTTCCATCTCCGTGATGAAGCCCAGCTCCCTGGGTTGACTGAGCGCCTTCAGGGCTATCTCTTTCACAATTCTCACTGCCATAGGTCCGTTTTCACAGATGCGCTCGGCTACCTTCATAGCGGTAGGCATGAGCTGCTCCTTGGGCACAACCATGTTGATAAGACCGATATCCAGGGCTTGCTTTGCGGTGAGGCGGTCTCCGATGAGGAGTATCTCCATAGCCTTGCACCAGGATATCTGACGCGGCAAATTCACACAGGAGCCACCGAGGGGCACAAGCCCCCAGCGTACCTCCTGAATGCCCAGCATGGCGTGTTCAGCGGCGATTCTGATGTCTGTGAGCAGTATGAACTCCGTGCCACCTGCAACAGCGTAGCCGTTGATGGCAGAGATAACCGGCTTGTAGCAATGGCTGAACCAACGCTTCGCCCTGGGTTCCAGCTTGATCTCAGCGCTGGTTGCTTTGCCTATAGCTTCCTCGAGGTCTGCCCCGGCGGAGAAGGATTTCTCGCCGGCACCAGTCATAATCAAAACCCAAGCGTCCGGGTCAGCCTGGAATTCTTCGTCTATCTCGTCCATCTTCAGAAAATCCTTGATGGTTAAGGCGTTCCTTCTTTCAGGATTGTTGAAGGTCATGATGCGAATGTGTCCCTTTTTCTCATAATCTATAGTCATTCAGGCCTCCTTTGGGTATGTCTACTTCATTGACTTGTGCATGAGATGGTACTTGTGAACCATGTTGGCAACATTGATGCCTGAGTCCACCGCCTGGTGGATACCGACCCCATAGCCTCCGGCATCGCAGCCAACGTAGAACAATCCCTGAATAGGCGATTTGGGTGAGGGCTTGTACTTGCCGCACTGTCCCACCACCTGCCCCAACCCTATGCACTCCCCACCCTGGCCCGGCAGCACCTGGTCGCGAGTAAGGTTAGAGACCTCGCAAGTGGAGTAACCCTCTTTGAACTCGATATGCTTCGGCAACTCGGGAATAGCTTTGAACAGCAGCTCTTCCCCTTTATCCCACCACCTCTTTTTCTCCTTCTCTGTCATCTGCGGGTCGGCAGGGCACCAGAACCCCGTCATCAGCATCTGCTTCCCGGGTGGTGCTGCCTTGGGGTCGTAATTGGCGGGAATCTCATACCAAACAGTTACCTCATCAGGAACGTCACCGTTCTTGGCTTCGAGCCACCTCTTCAAGCTCCAGGGGCTATTCTGCGTAAAAATTACTCCGTAAGGTTCTTTAACCACCTTTTTGTTCAGGAAATAACGAGTGCCCATCATCCCCCAGGAGGGAACCAATTCCTTTACATAATTCACATAGCTCTTATCGAAGTGCCTTTCTCCTACAAGCTTAAGCACAGTAGGCTGAATGCCAGCGTTGCTGATTACGATTGGAGCCTTAAAAATGCCCTTATCTGTAACAACACCGGTCACCTTCCCGTTCTCAACAGTGATTTTCTCCACCTTTGTGCGCATGATTACCTTGCTGCCGTATTTCTCCACAGCCTGGGCATAAGCATCAGCAAGCCTGCCGAAGCCGCCCTTGCAGAAAACGCCGCCGCTGCGCAGGAAAACATCCTGCAAGGTCTTTATAGCTTCAGAGGCAGCCAGAGCATCCACCGGAACCATGAAGCAGCCGTCCGCCACCGGACCGATGAGGAAGGCATACAATGATTTGTGGACATTGTAGCGACCGAGCCAGTCAGCGAAGCTGATGTCATGCAGAGTGTCTATCTCCTGAGAAGGCATCATGGTCAGCTCCATGAAAAGCTTCATGGCGTCTTCTTTGTCCTTCTCTCCCACCTCCAGCCAGTTGAACATATCGTCTGGATTCATTACCTGCCCCGGAGGAGGCTGCGGTCCCACTGCAAACTTGCCCTTGGAGTTCTTGAATCGGGTGCCCTGGGTGCCCGGAGCCACGATTTCAGCCTTTCCCCCCATCCCCAACTCCTTGAGCACAACCTCTAGCAGGGTTCCCTGCGTGGGTGCGCTGATGACTACCCACGCGGTATAGGTGAACCCCTTTTTAGAAAGGGACATAGCCTTACCACCGGCGCGGGCGTTTTTCTCCAGGAGCAATACCTTAAGCCCCTTCTTTGCCAGCAACCCAGCACAAGAGCTGCCGCCGAAACCAGCACCGATTACAATCGCATCATACTCTGGCTTCGCCATTGATTCCCTCCTATCCTCAGCCCCTTAAAGCAAATCGGGAAGAATTGTAATGGCAATTCTATTAGAAGTCTCCGGGATTGTTCGGTTTCTTCTTACGCCATTGGGCAGGAGATAATATGAAGCTGACTATGGAACGGCTGGCACAGCAAGCCATTACTTTAGCCAGGTCCCTGAAGCTCATGGCTGCCCGAATCCGCCATTTTACGGGTTCAGTGACATCAACGTGCATTATCAGGAAGTCCCCCTGACGCTTCATCGCCACAACCTGCCCTATTAGTTGGGTCTTGCCTAGACCTGTTGACCTGAACAACATGCTTAATTCACCCCCTTCAGAGTGGTTTCCACTTTCCTTTTAGCTATCTCAAGGTATGTAACCCTTCTTGCGCGCTTCAATTACATACGCAGGCTCCTTCCACCATTTCTCAATTCCACACACCTCGGCTACAGTGTTTGCGCAGTTGTAACCGGGACCCCAGATTACGCATCCGCCGGGCCAAACATTTGCTCCACCCACAAAGAGATTCTTTATCGGCGTAACGTTGTGCGAACAATCCTGGTTGGGTCTGAGATACCCCATCTGCAAGGGGTGATACATCCCCTGCTTGTAGGAGCCCCTGACCATGTTGGCGAACTTGTTCTGAATATCTGCCGGTGTAGTGATGTTCCACCACAATACCTTGTCCTTGGTTATATTGGGGGCATACTTCTGCAACGTTGCGAGTTGGTACTCTGCAATCTGCTGCCTGAACTTGTATTTCAACCATCCGTCAGAGCCGCCGTTCTTCAAAGCGTACGGAGCCATCTGTGATAGAAGCCCTGAAGCCCTTCCGGGAGGCGCCTGATAGGGGTCATGAACGCTGGGGAAGCTGGCAATGTAGCCCGCGGTTTTGGGCAATTCGCCTTTCTCCATCATGTCCCATTCATGTCTCAGTTCATCCGAGCTATTAAATCCCAGAACGTACATGAAAGCCTTGTCTATGTCTGGATTATGTTCGGCTGCTTTGAACTTGGGTGGCTCCTCCAGAGCCAGATGCAGGTCGCACAGGCTCCACTTCTCCCACTGCCAGATTTTCACCATGTCTGTAAAATCCTTCTCAAGCTTGTCTTCGCCGACATACTTGAGGAAGGTCTGATGAATATCTATGGTGCTGACCACCGCTTTGTTTGCCATGAACTTGGTGCCATCTTCCAGTTCCACGCCCTTGGCTGTGCCGTTCTCCACAATGATTCGCTTTATCTGTGCGTTCTGTCTTATTTGTCCCTTGTTCTCGAAAATCACCTTCAATAGAGCGTTAGACACCCTGTGCGAGCCGCCCGCCGTTAAGCGATAATTGGACATTCGATTGAAGTACAGAGGTATCAGGTAACCGACCCCCGACTGACTGTAGTCTAGCCCCCAGTGACAGACTGCATATAGAAATAGGGTTCGGACATGGTCATTCTCGAATCTCTCCTTGATAACGTCGTCAGGGGTCTTTTCCGCTAATTCGGTTATCTTCCTGCCTAACTCTAGGGTGTCCATTCTGGCTGCCGCCAGGGGAGCAGGCTCGGGCTTCACATATGTCTGAGGACCGACTATAGCTTTCATCAAATCGTCGCACTCGCGGTACATAGTACGATAGGCATCAGCATCCTTCTTGGAGAACTTGGCTATCGAGGCGCAGGTCTTCTCTACATCTGTGTAAACGCAGATGCACTTGCCATCCGGCAAAGGCATTGCCCACTGAAGCTCAGGCAGAATATGCCTGACTCCGTACTGCTCCTCCATCTTAAAATCCTGATAGACTGGAGCATAGTCCACCATCATGTGGAATATGGCATGGGTATTGTGGAAGAAGTCGGGAAGGGTTATCTGCTCGGTGGCAAGACCTCCACCTGCTTCGTATCTCTTCTCCAGTAACAGAACCTTTTGTCCTGCCTTGCTCAGATAGGCACCTATTGCCAGCCCGTTGGGACCGCTGCCTATGATGATGACGTCATATTGACCCGACATTTCAGCCTCCTTCTCCTGTATCTAATCTCACATCAGTTCGATATCGTGACACTTAGGGTCGACATTGAGCTTGGGCTCGGTCAAAAACTGCACCTCCTCAGGTGTCCAACCCGGTGCCACTTCTTTGAGAACAAGACCCTTCTTGGTAACCTCGATGATGGCTATATCGGTAACGATAAGATCAACGCACGCTGGTGCCGTTATCGGGTATGCGCATTTCTTCACTATTCGATAATTTCCGTCTTTGGTAACATGGTTCATCACAATTATGAGCTTTTTAGCCCCGAACGCGAGGTCCATAGCGCCGCCGATGGTGCCCACCTGCCTCTCGGGAATCATGTAATTAGCCAGGTCGCCTTTCTCTGAGACCTGGTAGGCTCCCATCACGCTGATATCCAGAAAACCTCCCCTGACAACGGTGAAGGACTCCTCATGGCTGACGAAGCACATCCCAGGGGCTGGCTTCACAGTCTGCCCGCTGGCATTCACCAGGTCGAGGTCTCCCTCACCCGGCAGAGTTATCTCCCCGTAGCCGAGCACGCCGTTCTCACTGTGGAATATAATCTCCCTGCCCGCAGGGATGAAATTGGAGGCTAACGTGGGTATGCCAATTCCCAGATTGACCACATTCCCATCCTGAAATTCCTTGGCTACGCGGAGAGCCATTATCTGCCTATCAAGCTTCTCTTTTTGCAGGAGCTCCTCTTTTTTCATCTCTTACCACCCCGCTTCTGCTGGGCTTTCTTCATCTCAGCCTTATATCTTTTGTAAGATTCCTTCGCCTGGACATCGACAATTGGACCTCTGGGAGCAGCTTCTTTGGGGCGAGCCACAACCCTGTCCACATACACCCCAGGGGTAACTATCGCTTCAGGGTCTAGCTCCCCTGGCTCAACTATCTCATCTACCTCAGCGATAGTGACCTTAGCAGCGCCTGCCATGGTGGGGTTGAATGTCCTGGATGTGCCTCTGTAGACCAGATTGCCGTAGCGGTCTCCCTTGTAGGCATGTATCAGAGCGAAATCAGCCTTGATAGGGAGTTCCAGGATGTATTCGCGACCATCTATAACCTTCTTCTCCTTGCCTTCCTCAATGACAGTGCCCACACCCGTCGGCACGTATACCCCACCAAGCCCGGCTTTGGCTGCCCTGATGCGCTCCGCCAAAGTGCCTTGGGGCACCATTTCTATCTCCACCTTCCCCTCTCTGAGCAGTTTCTCAAAGTTGTTAACATACATAGCGCTCACCGGGGCGGAAACTATGGCTTTCTTGATAAGACCATTTCGGACCAAGATATCCATGTCCTCGGGGAATTTTGCACCCTGCAAAGCCCACACATCCGGCCCGAATCCAGTGCTGTTAGACACTGTGGTGATGTTCTTTACCTTTTTTTTTGCCAGTGCTACTAAAAGCAGGCTGGGCATGCTAACCACAGTGCCGAAGCCACCGACCATTATTGTAGCTCCATCTTCTATATCGGCGATTGCCTCCTCGAAGCTGTTTACTATCTTGTTTATCGGCATAGACCTTCACCTCGCTTCAAATAAGGTCTCTATTTCTTTCGATATGTATGATTCGGCTTGGCTGAAGCCTGTACTCTCTTCCTTATCTTCCGCTGCTCCTCTACCAGGGAGTCAGGCTCCTCTTTTCCTTTCTCCTCCCAGGGTTTGCCCAGACCCAAATCGGTAGCAATGATTTTGTAGCAGTTGTATGCTTCCGTAGAGCCAGCATTTGAACCCACATGCCAGCAGCCACCCGTGGCGTAGAGGTTAGGTATCGGAGTCCTGTAGTTGGCTAGTTCGGGTGTAGGCCTATGCTCGTTGATCTGGAAGGGCACGCGGTCGATCCCAGCCATGGCACCATTGGGGCCGAGGTTCTTCATGCGCAGGTGGTCGTAAGGGCTGTTGGTGTCAACGCCGATGACATTGTCCCAGGTCATATTGGGGGCGTACTGCTGCCAGATGGTCATCAGGTTCTCGGCGTAGCGCTTCTTTATCTCCAGCCATTCCTTTTCTGTATGGCGGGCAACAGGCGGTGAAAGCTGCTCGTTCTGTACGACATGTTTACCAGAAGGCGCATAGGATGGGTCAACCAGACTGTGGCAGCCGACAGTAGGCGCATAGTCCTCCAGTGGCGGCCACTGTAGCAGTCTCTCATTGAGACACTCTCTCGCTATATGTATAGGATCAGGGTCCGGCTGCAGTCCGAGCCACTGGCACTCGTGTATGTCGGGATTGAACGCCTCGGCTTTATACTTCGGTGCCTCATGAACGGCGAACGTGTACCACATAAGGCAGCCGAAAGCTGTCTGCAGGAGTTCCACTCTCCTTGCTAGCTTTGGCGGGATGTGCTCCCTGCCAATAATGTCAAAGCATAGTTGCGCAGGCGACAGACCACATACGGCAACCAGCTTCCTTGCCTTTATTTCACTTCCGTCTTTTAGCCTGATCCCAGTGGCAGTGCCATTCTCTATAATAGCCTTCTCTACTTCAGCGTGGGTGAAGAACTTGCAACCCATCTGAACCAGGAGCTGATGGGCGGCGTGGGCTATCTGGTGGGTCCCGCCTCGAGCGAAGCCTATCGTAGGCAATTGCGTAGCCAGACCCATGGTCATCACACCCTGACCGGGGTCGTTGATATCAACTACTGAGGAAACGGCAAACCTCAGGATGCAAGACTGAAGTTCCGGGCTATCGAACCACTCTTTTGCGGTACGCATCATGCTTCCGGCCATCAGCATTCCGTCTGGAACCAGGTCTGCTTCCAGAACAAGCGGGAATACGGCAACCTGTCTCTCCGCAAACTCGGGAGCGGTCATCCACTCAGGTGGGTTGAATATACTATCCGTCATCACCCTCAGGTATTCATCGCTACGCGCGATTTTCCAAAGCTTAAGCCATGTGTCAGCGTCCTTCTCCGAGAAGCGGGCGATCTCCTTGGCAGTGCGTTCCTGTGTTGGGTCATGCTTGTCGCTGTAGATAGCGAGAGCGGTTTCGTTGTCTCTGAATACAAAGCCGTCGCTGCAAAGGTGCTGGTCCCATTGTGCCCCGTAGTCCCAGAATTCGGGGAAATCACGCCAGACAGGAGCGTAGTAAAAGGGCAGTATTATGTTGGCATGGTCATTGCCCCGAAAACCCGGGGCTGCAATCTCTTCCGTGCATAGGCAGCCGCCTATCTCGTGCCTTCTCTCGAATATGCCGACGCTCATACCGCCATACTTAATCAGATATAAAGCGAGCAGCAAACCTTTGTTCCCGCCTCCGACTATCACAGCATCAAATGTTGCATCAGCCATCGTGACCCCCTTCTAAATAGAAATTCGAAATCCCAATTTCTAAACTCTAAAGGATATTTGAATTTATTTAGGATTTTGAATTTAAAGTTTGGAATTTATCTTCAGGGGGCTTTGCCCCTCTGCACTCCGCTTGTTCCTGAACAACCTTGTGTTAAAACTTAATTACACTTCGTATTATTTCTCCCTTTTCGAGCGCTTCGAAAGCCTCATTGACTTCTTTAAGTGTGTATGTCTTGCTGATCAGCTTATCGAAGGGGAGCTTACCGTCCATAAACATATCGATGTATCTCGGA
>Ga0315291_10003577_pt1 | contig 20076 bp, 22 predicted proteins | sample YL17G12_20_MG_FD_203070 | JGI IMG/M metagenome (GOLD analysis project Ga0315291, IMG submission 203070) | Sediment microbial communities from Yellowstone Lake, YNP, Wyoming, USA - YL17G12_20 | ecosystem: Environmental > Aquatic > Freshwater > Lake > Sediment | place: USA: Wyoming | collected...
TCTTGAGCACGTCAAAATGCCGTGGATCTGGTCAAAGCAGTTGTTCAGGGTGTGCAAGCCAGGAGGGATATGCATCGTCATAGCCCCGTGGTCTTTTAAGGAGCACAGGCACCCCGTTGACTGCTGGAGGGTGCTTCCTGACGGGATGGTGTCTTTGATGTCCGAATGGACTGGGTTTGAGACAATGGAGGTTTTCAAGAAGGAGTGCGACACCTGTTTTGTTGGACGCAAGCCATGAAAACTGCAAAATGGAAAAGCTGGGATCTGATCAATTTCATAGCCGGAGAGATGGGATACGGTTCCTATCTTGAGATAGGCGTTGGCAAGGGAAGGAACTTTGCAAGGATAGGCATCCCAGACCGCGTCGGGGTGGATCCGAACCGAGACACGACCTACAGGATGGCGTCGGACGACTTTTTTGCTAGGAACCGCCGGTCGTTCGACGTGATTTTCATCGACGGACTGCACCATGCCATCCAAGCCATGAGAGACATCTCAAACGCCCTCGCGGCTCTCAACCCAAAGGGCGCGATAGTGGTCCACGACTGCAATCCTCAGATGAAGGAACATCAGGTTGTGCCAAGGAATTGTGATGTTTGGACTGGCGACGTTTGGAAAGCGTGGGTCATCCTGAGGGCCACGCGTGCCGACCTTAACATGGTGGCCATTGACATGTGCCGCCAGCGGTGCGGCTGCGGCGTGATACGGAGGGGGAGTCAGGTTCCGCTGCCGGTTGACGCGCTTGATTCCCTGACTTGGGGGTCTTTGACGGCAAACAGGGAACAATGGCTGAACCTGTGCACGCCGGAGGAGTTCAGGGAAGGTTTTCCGAACGCGATCGGCCTGAAACGACAAAGTTTGGAGGCGGATAATGCAAAATAGCGTAAGCGTTCCGAGGTCTCGTTCGGCACTTGTCTCAATGTTTGGACGGATGGGTTTTTCCGTCGGAGCCGAAATCGGGGTCTGTGCTGGGAAGTTCTCAAGGGACATACTGTCATTGATGCCGAATGTCACCCTGTACAGCGTTGACAGGTGGCTCCTGTCATCCGGCGAGTTCGCCAGACAGCTGTATGAGGAGGCTGTCGGGAACCTGCGCGAGTTCGGCTGCAGGAGCAAAATTGTGATAGGTTCCAGCCCTGCGGTCTCATCGGAATTCGCCGACGGGTCCTTGGATTTCGCGTACATCGATGCCGACCATCTTTACGAGTCGGCCGCCAAGGATCTGGAGGCGTGGTGGCCCAAAATAAGGTCTGGCGGGATATTGTCAGGCCACGACTACAAGAACGGAGGCAATGCCGGCACAAGAAGGCTTTCGGTGTCGGGCGAGCGCACTGAGAACAGTGCCGGGGTAAAGAGGGCTGTTGACGAATTTGCCGCCAGGATGTCGCTTCAGGTTCATTTGACGAAGGACAGGCCGCGCAGCTTCTGGGCCGTAAAGCCCTGACAGGAGATACATATGCCTGACTGCATATCTTGCCCAAGGTTCGATCGAGACCTCAACGCGTGCCATGCGAGGCACAAGGATCCGAAGATGCCCGTCACAACGACCGTCTACGACATGAGGAGATGCACCAACACACTACTGGATCTGCATATCCCCGATATGATCGGCAAGAGGGTTCTTGAGGTGGGGTTCGGATGGACGAACGACTGTGAGAAGATGCTCCGCGACAAGCCCGGAACGGAATGGCTCGGGATAGACCCCAGGTGGAGGATTCCAGAGGGTTCGTCAAAATGCAAGTTCCAGATGAGCGTCGACAAGATGGGGTTCCCAGACGGTCATTTCGACGTCGTGTATGCGTCTCAGACCATGGAGCACTGGGGAGAGCCGTGGGGCGTACACAAGGACACCACTGCCACACCTGATGCCGGACTGGCGGAGATATCCAGGGTGATGAAACAAGGCGGTGTCCTCTTGGTTGATGTGCCCATCCTTTCACACGGTTCCCGCATGTTTAAGAGCGGCGACCTCGACGGCATCAGGAATATGTTCAGCGGTTCCGTATGGCATGATGTATGGCATGATGTCGTTTTGGAGCCGTGGGGCAGGGACTGCAGCCCTCTTCTCAGGAACCGCAGGCACAACAAGGAATACGTCCTTGCCATCAGGGCGGTCAGAAAATAGTTTCGCGTTGTATAATTCCTGCAACCGGAGGAATCCGCTATGGCCCGGATGAAGTCCTTGAAAAGAGACGCTAACGACTGGAACCAGCTCCAGTGGAGCCGGTTCAAAAACCAGGGGGCATGTGTGGCATCCGAATACTACCAGAATTGTCCGTATTTCTTCACGAGGGAGGGATCCCAGCTGAACATGGTCGGCATGTACCGTGGCGGGGCAGCCTTTCTGATTGCAGGCGGCCCGAGCTTCAACTTGGTTGACAAGGCGAAGCTGGCCAAGGCTCCAGTCTTCACGATGACGCTCAACAATTCCTGCCGAACCTTCAGGCCGAATGCGGGCATCATCGTCGACGACCCGTGCCGGTTCATCGCGTCGCTGTGGCTTGACCCGAAGATTATGAAGTTCGTACCAATGTCGGCCTTTGAGAAGCCCCTGTGGGACAACAGGACGCTGGTGGCAAGGGACGGTACGAAGAACTTCCACTTCGAGCCGATGAACATGAAGGTCGGGGACTGCCCCAACGTCATAGGTTACAGGCGCAACGAGAAGTTCGTCGCCGCGAGGTTCCTCTACGAGGACACGATCAACTGGGGGTGCCACAAGGACTTCGGCGGCGGCCGGAGCGTAATGCTTGCCGCGACGAGGATACTGTTCCTGCTGGGGTTCAGGCGCCTGTATCTGCTCGGTGTCGACTTTGAGATGAGCGACGACAAGAAGTACCATTTCAACGAGGGGAGGACCGATGCGGCGGTCAGGGGCAACATGAGCACCTATTCGAAGATGATCAAGTGGTTCGGGGAGCTCCAGCCTCATTTCCTGGCCGAGAACTTCATCGTCAAGAACTGCAACCCGAACAGCAGGCTGACGGCCTTCCCGAAGATAGACTTCGAAGAGGCCGTCTATGAGGCGTCGCACCATGTCGGCGACCTTGATTCCGAGCGCACCGAGGGGATGTATGTCAAGTATGAGGAGAAGGTGGCGGCGTGGAAGGCCGCAAGGGCCCCCGCTCGGGCAGAGGAAACAAGTCTTGGCATCAGGCCGTCCCCCGATGTTTCGCCCGATGGCGGCGTCATGCATCCCCCGCCCATCACCGACGAGACCCTGAAGAGGCTTGAGGAAATGAGGAACAAGGGTGACGAGCAGGAGGCACTGAGCGTACCGCCCGACCCGCCTGATGCTCCTGCTGTTCCTGTCGCAGAACCTCCGAAACAATAGTCCGGTATTTGCAGACGCCTGTGACAGAAAGGGCGCCGCAGTTTCCTGCGGCGCCCTTTTGCTTTCTCTCCGGAGCATCCCTCGTTGGATGTCCGGGCATGTTCCCCGTTACCGTCCGCTGGTTGACACCGACGACACCGACTTCGAGGACAGCGAGCTGGTCTCGGACGATTCCGAGGACGAGCTTGAGCTTGACGAGCTCGAATTGAGGTCCGAGGACGTGCTGCCCGATATCGAAGATGACGATTCGGACGATCCCAGAGAGGACGAGGACGATGACTGCATCGGCTGGCGTCCCAGGGAGCTTACGACATATGCCCTGTCGCTCGGGTCAACCGACACGCCAAGGGCTCCTTCGACTCCGAGGGATTCCCCGCCAGGGAGGTATGCAACCGAGGCGACATCGCCGTTCAGGTTGATGTACTTCAGGCGGTTCTTTCCGCCGACCCTGTCAATCAGGTACAGGTCGCCGGAGCTGTTGGCCTCGATGAAGATCGGGTTGACGAACCGTGCGACATCGAACTTGCCGTTCACGTTGCCCTTTGTCCCTTCACCGGCATACAGGGTGACCCAGCCGTCGGGGCTGATCTTCTTGACCTGATAGTTGCCCGTGTCGGAGACATACAGGTTGCCCGACCTGTCCATGGTGATGCCCTTCGGATACTTGAACTTGGGTTCGGTCGCGGCTCCATTCTGAACCTTGAGACCGTTGCCGTCCAGTCCGAAGACGTTTCCAACAGTCCTTCCTGCGAACAGAAGCTTCCTGCCGCCGTCGATCTTGTAGATCTTGTGATTGTTCGTGTCGGCGACATAGACGACGCCGGCCATCGAGACGGTCACGTCGAAGGGGCCGTTGAAGCCTCCCGCGATGGTCGTGGCATATCCGTCCTTGTCAATCTTCCTGACCCTGTTGTTGCCTGTGTCGGCGACATAGAGGTTCCCGCTGCGGTCGCAGACGATTCCGCGTGGGTTCTTGAACCGCGCGTCGGTTCCGCGGCCGTTGACGTACCCGTCGTTGCCGGGGCTTCCGGCGAAGACATAGATGCCGCCTTCGGCGTCGGCGGCGGAATATTTCGCCTCCGACGTGAACTTGTAGATGCACGATTGGTTCGAGTCCGCAACATAGACGTTGCCTGACCAGTCGCACGCCACGCCGTACAGGTCGGTGCTTGACGAGGGGAACGCCCCGCCGAAAACCTGACCCTGATAGGTGTGTGTGGAGCTGCCTGGGGTAACGCCTGCTCCGGAACTTCTCCAGAACGACAATAACCTGTTAGCCATTTTGAGCCTCCAGTTGTTTTGACTTGGGATTCCCCGAAACCAGTGTCATTGACGCTGTTCGTCAGTGACCCGGGGTCTCCCGTCAATCTTATCCTTCCCAGACCATGTTCGGAATCCCTTCTGGGAAAAAGGTTTTTTTCCTATCATTTGGGAAAAACAATGGTAGTGGTTGGCTTGTTGGGCTCAAAAATGGCCGAGAAGACGAAATACAGGGTCGAATTTTACAGCAACGGCAACCTGCTGAGGACGGAGTATGCCTCCGCCTACAGCGAGAAGCAGGCCAAGGTCCTGGCATACCGTAGGTCGGTCAAGGAGGGATGGGATTACCTGTTCCTTTCGGACAGTGTCCTTGTTAGGGTTGTGGTTGACGCTGAGGGGGTTGACAGGCTTCGTAAGATGAGGGAAATGAAGCAGCAGAGGTGGTGCCCAGAGTGCGGCGAAGAGGTTGAGAACGACTATTGCCAGCACTGCGGGTGGCAGAGATTTAGCGGATGGTACGGAAGGCATGTGGAGAAAACGTCGGCGGCGAACGCCAGGAGGAAAGCATCATGATGAAGAACCCGTTCGGAACAAACATCAGTCTCGTGACAGCAGCCAAGGCGGAGAAGACAGGCAAGGAGGCCGACATCGTCAAGCTGGAGCTCCAGTGCGTCCCGTCCCTTCAGAGCGCGAAGGAAATGCTCATCGAGGTGTCGGAGAACCTTGTTGACGGCGAGATGCTGAACCTTGTTCAGGGCTTCGTCACGCAGATCGAGAAGATGCAGGAACAGGTCCTTGCCCTGACGATGCAGAGCATCAGGGCGGCAAGGGAGGTCCGCAAGGAGACGGTGCAGGAAGAGCCCGAGGCGGTTCCTCAGGTTCTGGTTCCCGAGGCGGCTCCGGTTCCGGCTCAGTAACAGACTGTCTGGCCAAACCATGAAGACCCTCAGCGACAAAGTCAGGGCCATCGGGCACCACCTTCAGATGTCAACCCTCAACGGGCTTGACGAGGCAGTGGTTCCGCATCTGCGCCAGAGGATCAAGGGTCTCCCGTCACCAGAGAAGATCGCCGCGATGGATCACAAGCAGCTTGAGACTTTGGCGAAGGTCATGGACGGCATCGTGTTTGACATGGGCCGAGCGAGGCTTGTCAGAACGGTCGAGAACGACATCAGACACAGGGTTCAGAAGGGTATGCCCTCATACCGTGCTCCCGTTTTGGGACGGTCTGACAACTGGTACAAGAAGGCGATTCCGACGGGGCTTTGTTGATCAGAGATGCGGTTCTGTTGTCTCGAAGTCTGTGAGGCCAACAGTAAAGGCATTAAGATGTCAGACGGTTCTCCCAGTTCTTCTTCGTCCGAAAGTCTTTCCAGTTTCACCTCATCTTCATCTTCATCTTCCACCGGGTTGTCCGATGCATTCGCGCGTCTTTTGTCAGACCGATACAGGTTTGGAGGATATCATTATGGATTTCGTGGGCCAGAGCACGAGGGACCGGACGACATCATACCTGAAAAGACTGGCCTGTATGCGTTCCCGAGGTTTTTGGACGAAGGCCGCTTCCACCACCGTGGCGGTTGCGACGGTTCCCATGGGCTTCCCGACGGCCCGCCCGACATGCTGTGACGCTTTGGCAAGGAAAATACCCCTTTCGTCAGAGAATAATAGGGCTAGAGGTCACATATGCAGATAAGCATAAAATGCAAACACTGCGGGCATCAGTTCATCTTCGACAAGGAGGACGAGCTGGCTCTGGAAATCGATTTCTCGGCGGAGGAACTGCGCTTCGTGTGCAGGGAGAAAGGTTGCAGGAAGAACAACGTCCTCAACTTCGCCCCGCGCAGGCTGACGCAGCCGCTGCCAGGCATCTTGGCTGGTGGGGCATGATCTACAGGGGCGGACAGGCGTTCGGGCAGCAGGCCAACGTCGATGTGGGATACCTCATGGGCATCCTGTCGTCGTCGAACGAGGATCTGCTGAGGCAGATCGGAGGCATGGTTGCCGAGAAGCTTTCGGCGATCGCGGAAGGCAGGATCGTTGGCGGATCCTCGGCGGCCGAACCCGAGACCGAGGAGAGTCTGAGGAGTCTGGCGAAGGCCATGGGTACTTTGAATGCGGTTGACGGCACGAACATAACGGATCTGGGCAGGCAGGAAAGAGTCGGATCCGACAAGGGCAAGGCCGACAAGACGCTGGATCTTTTGGACGGCGTCCTATGAAAAACGCAGGAGAATCGTGAATATGAGCGAAAACAAGGAAAAGCCGAAGGAATCCAAGGTGATGCCCGCAGTAGGGGTGGACGTCGGGACGGCCAACATCGTCGTGGCACGACGTGCCGAGGACGGGTCGTTTGTTGTGAAGCATCACAGGAACATGCTGTTCGAGATGGACGTTTCTGACGAGGCGACAGACCTTCTTGAGAAGGGCCATTTCCTCTATCTCAAGTCCGGGACGAAATACTACATCGTCGGAGAGGACGCCCTTAGGCTCGTCAATGCGATCGGCCGCGGTGACATCATAAGGCCGATGAGGAACGGCCTGCTGAACCCCGAGCTGAAGAAGGCTCAGGATCTGCTGTTCTACATCCTCAAGGCCGTCGTGGGGGCCCCGTTGGCCGAAAAGGAGACCCTGAGGTTCACCGTCCCTGCGGATCCGGTTGACAAGCCGAACGTTAACAACAAGTTCCACCAGATGGTGCTCCAGAACTTCTTCGATTCTCTGGGTTTCTCCTCCAAGCCCATAAACGAGGCGCTGGCGAACCTCTACAACGAGGCTCCGGTCATGAAGGTCGAGGGCGAGGAGGACAGCCCCCTGACGGGATATTCGGTTTCCTTCGGCGCAGGCATGGTGAACAGCTGTTTCGCCCTCAGGGGTATGAGCCTTGTCGAGTTCAGCAACACGCAGTGCGGAGACCACATTGACGAACAGGTTTCCACGGTGACGGGCGAGCCGGTAGGAAGGGTCATCAGAGCCAAGGAAAAACGGCTTGATTTGGATCATGTTGATCCCTCCGACAGGGTTCTCATGGCTCTGTCAATTTACTACGACGAGATGATCGGAAGGGTCGTCAAGGGGATGGCGAGGAAGTTGGCCGAGCAGAGCCGAGAATTCGAGGGGTCGGTCGAAGTCGTTGTGTGCGGAGGGTCGGCGATGGCTCCTGGATTCCTTGGCAGGATGCAGAAGATCGTGTCCCAGGCCGACCTGCCGTTCAAGGTCAGGGAAGTCAGGATGTCGTCAATACCGTTCTTCTCCGTGTCTCACGGCTGCTGCCTGGCGGCCCAGTCCGACTGGAAGAAGCGGAAGGAGGCCTAAGATGGGCTACTGTGGCATAGTTTCGTTGAGGACGCTGCTGCCGAAGGTGATGACCATCGGCGACAACAACATAACCACGCCGACCATCCAGAGGCCCGGCAACCAGGCGACCATAACCGTCAAGGAGGCCCAGAGGTTCATCGAGTTCGCCGCCGAGTTCATAGACTCGCGGCTGAGCACGATCTATGTCGTTCCTCTGAAGAGGATCAAGATCCACGAGACGTCCGCCCTCAGCAACGTCACAAAGGGAAGCAAGATGGTGTATGTCAGGGACAACGGCCCATTCAACGTCGGGTGGTACCTCAGGCTCAGTGACAACTCCGGTTCGGCTCTGTTCGAGATCGAGAAGGTGTCCGACGATATCCACGGGGTCGAGCTGTCAACGGCGGTTGACAGGAATTTCGCCGTACCTCTTGTCAGCATCGTCGAGTATCCTGACCCCATATCCCTGATGTGCGCCAAGCTCGCCGTGTCAATGGTCATAGACCGGCAGTTCGTGGCCGAGCAGAACCCAGACGTCAGCGGATACGGCAAGAGCCTTAGGACGCAGGTTTCGAACGACATCGACAGCATCATGGCCGGAACGGTCAGGCTGAACGGTCAGGATCAGGTCGGCAGGAGGTTCTGCAGGACGACGCTCAGGGACACTTGGTCTACGTCCGGAGAGATACAGGCAGGCCAGGGCAAGGAGACGTAACCCGTGTTGGACGAGGTTCTCAACAGGATGGCTCGGTCGGTCAACAGGTCCAAAAGGGATATTGAGGCCTGCGACGGCGGCAACAAGACCCGCACCATCATCGTCCATCCGGCGTCGGCGATCGCCCAGACGCGTGAGGAGGCGTCAAGGTTGGCCGACACGTCGCCTCTCGAGGATGGCAAGCACAAGGGCTGGCTGCAGAGGGAGCTTAGGACGGCGATGGGCAACATACTTTCCAGGGAAACATGAAAACCTACGACGTTCCGGAATACACGATAGAGACGCTGGTTGACGGCATGAGGGAGTTCCTCAAGAAGAACCTCATCGCCCACACACCCCTCGTCCAAGACGCCCTCAAGGGCGCCACGCAGATCCTTGTCGAGAACAACGGCCGGTTCAACAAGTTCGACAGCATCGTCATCATGGACGACAATGCCAGCTACGACAGCGACGCTGGCGGATACACCGGCATAGAGTTCCATTCCGTTTCCGACGACATCACCCGAACCAGCGTCATCAAGCTGTCCAAGCCGCTGGAAAAGGATTTTCTCGTCGCCAACAACGGCAGGATACAGAAGGCCATCAAGGACACCTTTCTGCTCGAGAAGGACGTCCTGTACGGCGACCGAGCCGTGATAGCGTTCGACCAGATCGCGATCTGCATCGAGCCCGAATCAACGACCAACGAGTGGCTCGCCCTTCAGGGCCTTTTGGGCAACGAATACCGGTTCTCGATCATCGTCTATGTCAAGGCGGGCGGCCTGGGGGAGCAGGAGGAGTACGCCCAGAGGATCAGCAATACGTACGGCGACGTCATCAACAAGCTCATGGTGGACAACATCCACCTAGACCTGTCGGTTGATGAGACGCCGCTGGTGTGCGACGGCTGCGCCGGATCCACCCATGTCTACATAGCCAGAAGTGTCGCGCACCTTTGGCCTCCCGACGACTGCAAGAATTACGAGGTTCAGGACAACTTCCACGCCCAGCAGCTTCTCTACCTCCCTAGCCCCGATTCTGGATCCAGTTCCAGCACCGACAGCACTTGTGAAAGTTGCACCTCAGAGTCGAGCCCATCTTCCAGCCACAATTCGTCCTCGTCGAGTGCTTCAAGCGTCAACAGTTCAAGCTCCTCGTCTTCCAGTTCCTCGTCTGAAAGCTCGTTTTCAAGCCAGTCTGTCAGCGGATCGTCGGCGTCATCATCCGAGTCGTCCGAGGGGTACAGTTCATCCAGTTCCACAAGCTCTCTTATGACAGGCAAATACAGGGTCGAGATCAGCGCACCCCTCTGGAGGACGATGCATGTCAAGGATCATGCCGTTCTGAGGCGGAAAAAGAGGTTTATGTACGACAGCCGCGTTGATAACACGGAATACGGAACCGTCCAGAAGGGGTCGGTGTTCCTGAAGGTCGGCAGGCTGAGCTGGTTCGGCAAGGAAACGTGGCAGAAGTCGTTCCCGCAGGTCAACAGGGGTTGACGGGGTTTTGGTAAGGCACCACGCGTTATGTGTGGAGATCCAAAGGGATTTGGGAAACCTGCTGAGAATATGAAGTCTAGCGGGCTCCGACGGAGCCGCAAGATTTGGGCTGTTTTTTGTGAAGGGATCGGGCTTTCGGCTGTTGAAAGATTATGATGTAGGCGAACAAGGAGAAACAACATGGCATCTGTGACAGTTTTTGACCCAGGCACTGCCAACAGCAAGACGATCAACGTCGACATGGGCGGGAGCATCGTTATCCAGGATCTCAACGGCGACCTCGACTATTATGTCCGGCTGTCAACCAGCGCCAAGATGAAGAACGGCGGAGCTATAGCCGCAATGGTCATCAGGACGCTGAATAACGGTGCGGGAGCCGGCGGAAACATCAGGTACAAGCATCCCGCCACTCCGCTGCCATATGAGAATCTGACGGTTTCCATTCAGGATCACATCGCCAGAATGGTCGAGGGCGATGGGGTTGACCCGAACACGGCCATGAAATTTTCCACGTAATCAAGGAGACAAACAATGGCCAACATTCATATGGGATATATGGGGCATTGCATGATCAATGGGGTACAGTACCTCATTACCGGCTCAAGCCTGAATCCAGTCCAGACCATGGTGGCCCCGGATGTCGTTCAGGGCTTTTACATGAGGAAGGGCTGGAACTACGGCAAGGTCGAGATCGGCGGGAACGTGACGGGGCCGCTGCACGAGTATTCAAGCAACCTGTGGCCCCTCTGCTTCGACCGGAATTCGGACGGCGACCATTTGGCGAGCGGCGGCATCGAGGTCGACGTTGCCTACTACAAGGGGGAAGGTCTCAAATTCGGTCACGCCTTCATCAACAGTCTTGAGATCAGCGCGACCGCTGGCGACGTCGTCTCCTTCACGGCGGACTTCATGGGCGCTAAGACTGACGAGACAGCAGACCCCAGTACGGCCGTTGCCAGGCTGCAAGACTATGAGGAGGCAACATGCTCCAAGCTGGTGACGTGGGATCGGGTGGCCTTCGAGGCCGTCGGGATCACGGCGACGATCAAGAACATCCAGTCGTTCACGCTGACGCTGAACAACAATCTGGAGAGGATGTATTCGATCAGGGACGACTACACGACCCAGGATTTGTATCCGATAGATGTCGTCGCGGGGATGAGGGAAATCAGCGGAAGCCTCTCGCTGTACGCTGAAGGACCCATTTTCGTCAACGGCGGCATGTTCACAATCAGCAAGTTCGGCGCGAACAGGTATACGGACTATCAGGCCACCGACAGGACGACGATCAACTTCACGGTCGGCGGCGCGTTCGGCGGCGGCGACGTCATACCTGAGACGACCTTTGACGTCGTCTTCAACAGGCCGGAAGCTTCCGCCCAGACGGGTGCGATGATCTACACGCTGAACTTCGCGGCCGTCTGCAACGCGACGATGTAATAATCGTCCTGCGTTTATTTGGCGAGAATTCCTCCTCACTAGGGGTGATCCCACTTTTCCCGAATTGTCTAGCCAATTCGTTGTATAATCACAATCCAGGAGGTAAGATATGTTTGTAAACAACGACGACATGATGACGGTCACGGTTCATTACCGGCAACAGGGCGGGAGCATGAGGGTTGCCCGTAGTCTTGACGGTATGACAGACGACCAGAAGGCCGTGTTTAAGAAGCTTGTTGTGACCTTGGCTCCGCTGAATTGGAAGAAATATAACGAAACCCAGCGGGCATCCATGGTTGACAAGGGCAAGGGCACTGGTGAGGAGATGGATTGGCTCCTCTACAGGGAGAAGAAGCTGTTGGCCGTAATGAAGGCGTGGGACGCCAAGGACGAGAAGGGCAATCCAATTCCTGTGACACAGGAGAACGTCTTCAAGCTTCACCCTCTCATTGCGGAGATGATCATCAACGAGTACGACAGGGTGACCTTTTTGGGTGAGGAAGAACGAAAAAACTCATGACGGAGGTGCATTCGTATTACATGTCCCAGGCCGTCGGGTCGGGGCAGCTGGCTGCACCTCCAGAGCTCATTGAGGTCTATCTGATGGAGAAGTTCCATTGGACTCCGATGCAGATAGACGAGATCCCGATGCATAGGTTGAACAAGCTGTTTTTTGTGATGCAGCAGAAGGAAAATAGCGAAAGTTCCGTTAGGCAGGTGATGGCTCAAAAGGCTGAAACCAAGAAGCCGAAGAAGCGGAAATGAGGCACGCGACAACAACGATAAGACTGGAGGTTACGAATGTCAGGCATTTTAGTTGACGACAGCGACTTGTTCGATATCACGGTCAGATATGTTGAGAAGGAAGGGAAAAAGATTGAGATAGTTGGGGATGACGCCAAGGGAGCGCAGTCCATAACCGTGACCTTCAGGAGGCCTGACTATTCGACTTCGCAGACGATAGTCAGTGCCAGCACCGAATATTCCGCATCAGGGCCAAACCTCAACATGATGGCTCTGAAAAACAACCTGTTTTCCATGTTGGCGAAATCATGGGATCTCAAGGATGACAAGGGTCAGCCCATACCGATGACGCCGCAGACCATAGGCAAGCTCCGAGTTGAGGTCGCCAAGGAGATTCTTTTGAGGCTTGTCGAGTCACAGGGGGAGAACATAGTTTAGCTCACCGTTTGTGGCCTTGGAAGGATATGGGCTGGTTTTCCCCGAAATAATAGGTCACAGGTTGGCCTTTCATGAAATCAGCCAGTACATTCGACGCGGGAGCATTGATTTCCGACATGATGTCGTCGCCCATGTTCGGCGGCGACGTTGATTTTACCGCTCTCACCACAACCGCCTCCAGGATGGCGAAGACTTCACAAGAGGAAGATGGGGCCCTTTCTGACGTTGATCTTGGCACCATCAACCTGATGAAGAGTCTCGAATTCAGGAAAAGGCTCAGCAACATCTCGTTTGATGTCGCACCGCATCTCCTGTCGGCCTATGACAATATGGCGTCAGGATCGTATGCCAAAGATGTACCGGACCTATCTCGGTTTTTAGCCAGCGAGCTTAACAACATCATGAATATCGATTTGGAGGCCAAGAAGAGTTTGGCTTTCAAGCATGGAATGGTGTTCGCATTGGCTCTGGCGTCTCGTGGTGGAAAGTCATTGGCCTTGAACCCGCTTGCGCCGATGTTGAGCCCATATCTTGATCCGGCAGTCGTTCCGGTTGTTCAAAGGATGGCTGGGGAGGCTGGGATACAGGCTGCCTCCAGGCTTGTGGCTAAGGCCATCCCCGAAATGGACAAGGAGATCGGATCTGCATTGAGGGGCGGGATGGATCTTGCCGAGAAGCAGAAAATCGCCCAACAGTTTGATCAGTGGATGCAAACTGGGGTCTCTGCCGCGAACGCCGAAGGTCTGCATGCCGTCGGCAGCTTGAGATTGGATGGGGGCAGGGCGACATCGGTCTTGGCGGAGGTGTCTAAGCTTGTGGTTTCGAGTTTGAGGAAATATGCACTGCCCAGCAGGATATGGGTAGTGCCAAGCCCAGAGACCAGTTGGGCCGAGGTCGCCAAGGACATCATCATGCTCCTGTTCATCCAGAGGATGAATGTGGCCAGCAAGATGCGCGGCGAATACAGGACAAAAACATCGAGGCTCGACGCCATTTTCCCAGCTTGGAAGAAAATTCCTGCTTTTCGGTCGGAATTGCAGAACGATTTTGAGATGGGATGGGGGATGAGCCCAGCCTACGCTGGCAAGATCTTGCAGATATTGTATCCGAAAATACAACAGAAATTGAAACGCCTCATTGAGGTAATGGGAGGCAAGCAGAATCTTCCGGATGACAGTTACCTGAAGAACATTGACACCGTTAATTTGGCTAATCCTAGTGCCGTTGAGAGGGTGACGGGGAAGAACCTTTTGGGATCCCACCTTTATGCTCAGCAGCTCATAAGGAAGGTCGCCGAATCCAAAGCCGATCCTTCGTATGTCGCCGACGCCCTCCTTCAGAGGATAGAGGGTTGGGCGGCCTATTCCGGAGGCCGTGATGATAAAACCATGCCCTTCAAACAGGAGCCTGCCGTCCCCGGTGCGGAACCGTGGGACAAGGCTGGGGATGATGGGCTTAAACCTGGGCAAATACCGCCTCGGGCCATGCTTGAAAGGATTCGTAGGGAGAGCAAGGATTTCCAGTCCTGGGTACATCCCGACACCGTAGTTCTTGCCTCGGCGGTGCTTTATGATCTGTACCGTATTTTCGCGAGAGCCAGCGATTAACTGAAAGACACGGAAGATGGCAGACGAACTCAAAGAGACAATCCTGTCAACGGAAACCCTTGTTGACAACATGGGCGACCTTGACAATGCCCTGAAGAGGGCGGCATCCTCATGGTTCAAGACCAAGATTGCTACAAAACAGGTTTCGCAACAGTATGGCGACTTGGGCAAGACCTATGCCAGGATCCTTGACCAGTTTGTTAAGGGTGAAAAGATTGACAAGAATTTAATTACGTCATACAAGGCTCATTTTCAGGCTCTCGACAAGATGGAAAAGCAGATGGCCAAGGTCGACAAGATGACGAAAATGTTGAACCTGTCGAGCCTCAAGTGGAACCAGCTCCTTGGGCGCGGTTTGGTGACCGCCCTCAATGCTGGCGGATCGAGTATGACCAGGTGGATTTCGGGGGTCGCCGGCCTTGGTTTTTCATATAACGAGCTTAGTCAGTCCCTGTTGAAGTTCAACAGAAATGTGTTCACGTCGCTTCGAATAGGTTCGGTTTATGGTGAATCTCTCGGGTCAATTGAAAAGGCCATGAACAGGGTGAGATCCACAACCACCCTTTCGCAGCAGGATTTCGCCGAAATGGCCGCCTCCATCAAGAATGTCTACATAGGTATCCCACCGACGACCGAGGAGATCGGCAAAATGGCTTCGGAAATGCAGAAACGTTTTGGCTATTCGTCTGAGGCTACCCAGAAGCTGATGGGTGATCTGTCTGCAATGCAACAGCGGATGCCTGACATGTGGGACGCTATTCGGGAGGCTCAGGATGCCTATGGCCGAAGTATGGGCGAGGGGGGAGCCAAGGCCACAATCCTAATGGCAAGGATGCAAGCCCTCGGGTTTTCCGCATCGGAAGTTCGTGACGCCATGAGCTCAATCAGGCCTCCGACGTTCGAATCGGGTGGGGTATTGGACTTCGAGAAGAAGCTGTCGAAGAACAAACAAACGATAGAGGACAGTCAGCTCAAGTTGTCGCAGAACCTTAAGCCTGCCTTGGAGGCCATGAGTTCTACAATGGCGCAGTTGGCTAAAACGGTTGGGAATCTCAATTCGACGATTCAGAATCTTGCCGCAACCATGCTGGTTCTTGAAGGCGTGGGGGTCAGAGTGTTTGGCGCCAAGATGGCGGGGTGGATAGACAACGCCACAGGTCTTTCCGCGGGGTTGGGTGGGGTCAGCAAGGTCGCTCGGTCTGGGGCTAGGCCGCCCCCCATACCGCCCCTCATATCGCCACCTATGCCATTTTCTGTCAGAGGAGATTCAGGCAAGTCTGTTACTGATTTTAGCAAGCCACTTTTCGCCCGACAGCAGTCAGCCAACATCGCAAGGGATATCGCAAAGGATATAGAAGCACCCATGGAAAGAGCTGGGATCAAATCCCTTAAGACCGCCAAGGTCGGTGCTTTTGGCGGTCTAGGCATGGGTGGAGTGGCAATGGGTGGGATGGCTGTTGCCCAGGGGGCGATAATTGGAGCCTCTATAGGCACGGCGATTGACCAGTCGTGGGGGACGTTCATTACTCCCATGATCAACGAGCTGACGGGGGCTCAGCTGCAAACTGGCAAGACGCTCCACGAGGTGATTGCGAAAAGCACAACGGCGATGACGACCCTCATGACAGTCTTGGGTGGTCCGCTTGCTGGAATATACACATATATGAATAGACCGTTAAAGGAGCCAGCGGCCGGAGTTGATGCTGGAAAACAAGCCGCCGGTAAGCTCGGCACGCTCATGACGGGTGCCGGATATGGCGAAACCGATAGCTTCTCGCGGGCTAAAGACAAGTTTGCAGAAATTGCTATGGACAAAAAGCTGGATGATGTTTCGAAAGCAAGACTGGAAAAAGAGATTATGGTGGCCGCTCTCTTTAGCGAGGAGGTTGATCAAAGTACCAGAGAAGAAGTTGCTCGAAAGGCCATCAACCAAGGTCTGCTTTCGCAAAAGGAAATAGCCCAAGGAATAGGAGCCATTAACAAGGATGGCACCATAAACATCGAAAAATATAATGCATTCTTGGCCACCACCATTAGCAAAAGCAAGGATTGGTCTCTCCTTATTCAGGGTATCAGGGAAGAGTCCAGCAAGGTTCTGAAGGTCATTGATCAGACATCAGAACTTATAGGGGCGATGCGTTCAGGATTGCCTGCGGTTATGAAGGAGTTGGCTGAGGCTGGGGTGGCGGGCGGGAAGCCCGTTGAGCTCGCTATGAAACTTGATGTCACACTTGCCAAGGCGGACTTGGCTCTTGCGATGAAAACCCTGAATGCGGAGGCTGCGGTAATGCTCGCAACGGTGCAAGCAACCCTAGCCAGTAGTGATGTGGAGTCGGCGAACGCCCTCCACGCACTGGGAGCACGATCTAATAGCCAGATGCGGTTGAACGATATTATGGCGGATGGTCAGGCGAAGGTCGAGGGGCTCAAAACCCAGCTGTTGGATCTTAATGCGGAACTTGTTTCTAAACCAGATGATGAGGGCCTCAAAAAGAAAATCAAGACTGCGGAAGAAGCCTTGGGATCACGGATAAATGCGGCTAGGGAGGCCGGAATGGCCTTTGCCAAAAGTATGGACGTCCCTGGGGATTCTATGGATAGGGTCGGTAAATCTGTCGAATATTTGATCGCTAGGATAGGAGAATTGAATACCGCTATGGGTAAGATGGGCAAGGGCGATAAGTTGGACGAGACTAGGAAAAAGGTTGCTGATTTGAATGGTCAGCTGGTTATGTTTCAAGGCGTTATGGCTGGACAGGCTGCGGTGGCAAAAAAGATGAATAGCGAGAGTCTTGCCTTGATAGAGGCTCAAGTGGCTCCGTTGTCGATGAGGCTTGCCCAACAGGAACAGTCTACGGAGCTAACGAAGTCGGAGATGAGTAATGCCGAAAAGGCAGCTCTCGGATTTGCGAAGAGCTATGAAATGGTTGTGGAAACCAATAGAGGATTACAGGCTCAAAGGGATACTCTGACAGAAATGGGTTCCAAAATTGAAAAAAACTTGAGTAGTGAACTCAAAGGATACGGTGTGGCCTATAATCGGGAAGCTCTTTTGAAAAATTCTGAGCAGTATGCGGACAGGGCGGTCTCCGCTGCAAAAGAGCAGTGGGCAAAGACGCATTTGGAAGAAATGGGTCTTACGGAGCAGGAAAGAATAAGAAACAACATACTCAATTCTGCCATCAAATTAAAAGGCATACAGACGAAAAGTAACAGCATTCTCGGCGAGCAGCTTGACCTGACCAAGTCTATGAGGGAGGGATATCTTGATGCCATGGATGAGGTGGTCACCAACGCCGGTGACTTCGCCGCTATCATCGGCACTCAGAAAACTGGTGTCAGCCAGCTCATAGCTTCTGGAGCCACAGCGTCGTTCAAATACGGTGGTGTGAATGCCTCCGCCGCCGGAGCTGGTCCGTATCAGAACATCGGATATAACACCAGTGGACAGCTCAACAATATTGAAGCCATGCTGAGGCGTCAGCAGCAAAACCAGCTCGATCCGAATTCTCCCACTATGTATGATATGATGGTCCAAGTTGCTCAGGCTGCTTTAAGAGCCGGTTCTGCCATAGTCCCAGAAGCGCAACGTGCTGGTGGCGTAGAAGCTCAGCAAGAGCGGTTGGGCGCTAAGGGTGCTCGTGCTGTTGCCCCCAATGTAACCGAGAGGGACTTAACTGCACCTCAGGCTATGTCAACTCTTGGGGCTGGGATCAGAACTGGATCTGCGGCTCCTTCCGCGGCGGACATGTCCAAGATGCCCATAACCGCAGCACAGGCTCGTGCAACTGGCAATGTGACTCTTCAGATCCCCGGAGGCGGGTTTACTCAGTTGCCGTCCGGAGTAACAGTTGTACGATTAGAGTGGGGCCCGAAGGTTGGCGAGGTTCTTTCCGCAAACGTGGTTCGATCCGCCAGCCATGGTGAGTCTTTGAAGTAGTATCTGCAATCGTCACAAGCTGGTACCGCGATTATGACCATGGAAACCACACCATTGCCTCCAGTGCCATCTGGTTGGACTAAGCTTTTGCCCATTACTGACGCCCAAGGTTGGCGCAGGCCGTATGAATACAATTTTCCAAAAGGGTTTCTGCCCAGCAATCGCATTATGGTCGTCAACGAATATCAGAATACGCTCATATTGCCACTGCAGTATGACTGGGACATCCTTAATATCCAGACCTTGCCCATTGGGGGCGGAGCTTTGGCCATTCTGGGTGTCAGCATTCCTCTCGGCATAACGCTGAAAAGGAGTGGGAATTCGGGAACGGTTGGAGCCTCTCCATGGCGCGACGCCACGCCCAGCCCGCGCATTGGTTTCAGCATCGGATCGTCTTTCAAAAACCAGACGTATCTTAGGCTTGACATAGCGGGGTACGGGTTTCAGGTTGCCTACGCTGGTATACAGTGGGTGTGGACTGAATGTATTCCTGCAATAGAGACGTCGTCCAATTGCCGGCTGCGCAGGATGTATGTCACTCACGGTAATTTGGTGTCGGCAAGAATAGACACGACCGTGTTCCCAGAAAAAAGGTATTTCAAGATCCTCGACAACAGTTCCCCTCCTCCACAAAACTTCCGTCCCGGAGGGGCGATAAGATTGTATTCTAAGGATGGCCACTCGGCTGCCTTTACAATTACTAGCGTGAACAGCGACTGGGAAATCGTCACCGATAAGGAGGCGATTGACAGGAACGGCAACCACATGCCGGTCTTGGAGGTTACTCCAGAAGCTGGGATGTTTTTCAGCCTCGACAAGGTTTGGGCTTTGGAAGACCCTAGGCTTATTCACGATTATTCTCTGAAGGCGGATAGCGGATACTATGACACAGACGCTCAAAGGTTTCTTTATTCGTCTCCCCTTACTGATGTCATAGGCATTTGGCTTCCCCCCTCTCAAACAAGTCCCCTATACACCCTTTACATTGATCAGAACAATGCTGCCACGATTCCCCCTCCGGATACGCCATATGATGCCAGTGTTAGTGGGGAGTCAATGAGCATAGGGGGGAGCTTTTCTCAGGGGGTCAACTTGTTTAAGAGCCTCGTTCCACAACCCCAGACCGTCAGGGTGTCAATGTCTGGAGTTGTCGGGTCAAAGAGCATGCAGAACGCGTGCGCTGGCAACCTTGTTGGGGAACATCTTAGGATCGGCAACGACTACTACGAAATAACGCAGCATCCGCGCGGAGACACTGTCGAGGTAATGAATTTAAGCTCAACATCTGCGAACAAGTTCATTGACAATTTGCAGAAGCCGATAGAGCTGAAACAGCAGAAATATTGGATGACCACCGAGGTGTACCCAGGGAACCTGGTGAGCGGATATCCAGAGGGTCTGTGGGTTGGGAAGGTCGAATCCGTTGCCCAGTCTCAAGTCGCCGGCTACGTTGATATCAAGTGGGGAGGCTTTGAGTCCCAGATACAGACCGCCACTATTCACAGCGAGATGACGGGCAGCAAGACGCTGGTGGAACGGTATAGGAATAACGCCAGCATTTCGGCCGTGAAAGTTGCCAATGCGTTTGCAAAGTATGCTGGATGGAAGGTCGTAAACAAGACGCTCGGCGCGTCACGCGACGTGGGATCCATCACATTCGCCAATAATCCTTTTGAAAGCCAGAGGTTGGTCATCAAAGCAGGGGTCAAGGCAGTCCTCGACGACTTTTTGGTCGGTGACTCCGTCTATGTCGTTTTCGGGGAGCAATATCAACCAGCGATTGGAGTGGCTCCTGATGCCGTCCTGCTGTACAGGATGCAAAC
>Ga0315291_10003579_pt1 | contig 20064 bp, 14 predicted proteins | sample YL17G12_20_MG_FD_203070 | JGI IMG/M metagenome (GOLD analysis project Ga0315291, IMG submission 203070) | Sediment microbial communities from Yellowstone Lake, YNP, Wyoming, USA - YL17G12_20 | ecosystem: Environmental > Aquatic > Freshwater > Lake > Sediment | place: USA: Wyoming | collected...
GGAAGAGGCGTTGCAAATGACATACGGGTTTTTGCGCGCTCAGGAATACCGGCGTTCATTTCTCCCGTCGGTTCCTCTGCATGAGCGACGGCACGAGCCCCCTTCTTTTTAATGATTCGCATGATAAGAAAAGCGACCATTATCAAAGCGACCGCGGCGCCTGCTACCGTCACGATTAAATACAGATTCTCCGAAAGGAAGGATTTTGATACGGCGGGCGCAGACGGCACAGGGGCAGCGGCGGCGGGCGCTTCCGCTCTGGAAGGCTCGCCAACCGGAGTTCCCTCAGTCTTTTTTTCCTCACCGGTTGCGGGTTTGGGCGTTGATGTGGGTGAAGGTTTTGCAGTTGCCAGAGGAGCGGTTACCGGTGGCGCTTCAAAAGGATTTGGGCCCGCTGGAGAAGTTGCGGCAGGGGTGCCGGCGGCGGGCGTGGCTCCGGATGGATTTATAACGACCGGTGTGGCTCCCGAAGGAGGCGCAGGCGGGGCGGCTGTGGTTTGCGCAGCCTTAGGCGTGGGAGTCGGTTCAGGAGGCATCTTCAAACCTTCAAGCAAACCCTTTTCCGCAAGTTTGGATTCCGCGCGGGTGCGGTAATAATTGACCATTTTGTTGCCGGGGGTAATCTTTTCAAGTTTCCTGCATTCAATCACAACCTTGTCATACTGCCCCAACCCGTAAAACATACGGATTTTTTCCATGGCGGCATCCACGGCGGTTGTCGTAACCAGATTTGCCGGTGTGCTTGCCGGCTGCTCCTCCTGAGAATACACAAAATTAAAAAACCCCATCATTCCCGTCAGGATAAACAACAGGAGACATCTCTTTATATTTAATCGGGCAATTGGGTACGGATTACAAAATATGCCTTTCATCTATATCACATCCTTTCGGAATGGATATTTACAAAGCTGTTTAATTTCTGGCTATAAATCAATCTCTATTAACAGGATTATCCTCAGGAATGCAACAATTTTATTTTAATGCGTGTGGTGCCAAAAGATAATTTGAATCGCTATACAGACATCAGGGATGGAGCCAGCAATCCTTCCGGCGGACCGCTATTTGCAAAGGAAACAATCGCCACACCACAGTCCCAATCACCCCACGTCCGGTGAACCTTCAGCAGGATTTCGTTCATCCCCTTCTCAAGGTCAATCTGGCGGGAGCGGATAAAGGACTCAACATGCGGCTGGGGCTTTTTATTGACCCTGAACTGGACTCGTTCATCATTCTTGATGATAATATTATATCGCCCCTTCCTTGCCGCCCGGACGCGGAACCAGAGGTAGGCAATCTCAGAACCTCCCCGTGTGTCTAAAATTTTTCGCATGTCGAAAAGGGGAAAATTGCTCCAGATGTCACGTCCATCCACGGGGATACGGACATGGCGCCACCGCACAAAACCATATTTCCCCTGATATTCCGCCGAGGCGTCAAATCCCTTCTCAGGTTCATAGACATGTTCCCATCCACCCTCATCGCCGTCGAAGGGGCCAATAACCCAAGCCTCCCTTATACCGGCAAGGTCTAAGGAGGCGCACGGATGAAAACTCAGGCGGCGTTTTCCTTTCTTCAGATTAACCTCAGCCCTGAATTCCACACTGCCCAGGACATTATACGATGCGGGGACATGAATCTTTTCCTGCGTGAAAAGCGATTCACCGGCGATGACATCGCCTCTTTTTATTCCTGAGGCGGCGCCACAACGCCAGTCTTCCGGTAGTCTCCATCGCAAATCCGCCTTCCATCCCTTATCGGCAGTGGGGGCTGACCAGAGATGCGCCGTGACAAGGAGGACATCCGGCTCGCCTGAATCGGCAAGTCTCACCTCGGCATGAACGCCGAGCAGTTCCTGCAGGAGCATCTCATGAATTATAGTTGTACAGGCTTGTGAATCTTTGAGCAACTCGCCGTGGCGCTTTGTGAAAAAGGCGCGGAAGACCTTCTCATCCGCCACTTTTTCACTCATCAGGGAGGCATATTGTCCAAGGATACGCTCATCAGAACCGCAGAGTTCTTCGAGGGCATGAGCCACACACAGCCGCCTCCTCAAATCGGATAAAGTCAGGCGGCGCTTGAGCGTCTTTACAGAACCCACACCCATTGAGACCTTTTTTACAACCATCTTGCCGTGCGATAGTTCAGAGAGTTTCCTTCTGATAATCCCATCCGGCGTATGGAGGCAAAGGATGTGGTTTCTGTCGGATGCCCTTTTTGCAAATAGACCGCCCCACGGTTTCGCCCTGAATGTTGCGGCATCGCCCGCAAATGAAACCTGCGCCTCAAGACGGGCAAAACCACCCCTTTCATAATCCGTGGTCTCGCCGTCATCATCATAAAATTCCGCCGTTCCATCCGAACCGGCGAAGGAGTGGATTTCAAGCGCTCCTGCATCCCTGTCATCAAGCATGGGGATAAGGGAGCCGCCCCGCATATACAGGGGCATACGTGTCAGGGGTGATGCCACGCGCCGCGCCGCCGGACCGCAAAAGACATCCCCCGTGAAGAAGTCCCACCATAGCCCCTCCGGAAAATACACGGTGCGCACCCCGCCTCCTTTCACCTGCGCCTCAAAAATCGGGGCGCACAAAAGTGAGGGACCAAGGAGATATTCCTCCGGATGCTCATAGGAGCATGGGTCTTCAGGGGCAGCAAGATAGAGCGGACGGCACATCGGGAGATTTTTATCCGTGCACTCACGAGCAACGCTGTAAAGATATGGCAGAAGCCGGCGTCTCAGGTTGTAAAAACGCCGCGCCGTCTCCAGCGCAAGGGTGCTGTATGCCCACGGCTCACGGTCCCCGTGAGAACAGTGCATGCGGAGAATCGGGGACAGGGCGGAGAACTGAAACCAGCGGATGTAAAGGTCATCCGGCAGGTGCTCGCCCATGAATCCACCCGTATCGTTTGACCAGTAGTGAAAACCGATGTTCCCCCCTGAGACTGTGAAGGGAATCTGATACCGCAGGACGTGCCATTCGCTGACTGTATCGCCTGAAAAACCGATGGGATGGCGCTGACTGCCCCATCCGCCGCAGCGGGAAAAGATAACGGGACGCCTGCGACCCTGTGATTCCGCCGCCGCATGAAAATAGACATGATTGGTCCAGAACTGGTGAGATAATTCCGGTCCAAGGTGCGCGGCATCGCCATCAATCCACCAGAAATCCACACCCATTCTGTGGAAGGGAGCAATGAGCAATTCCTCCGCCGCCTTTCTCTGGCGCGGGTCGGCAAGATTGACCCGTATGCGGTCTTGTTCGGGGGCAACCCTGAGTCCGGCGCGGCGGCAAAATGCTTCAAAATGTGAATCCGTCCTCAGGAGTTCCTGCGGATGGACGTTCAGGGTCAGGAGAAGACCCTCCCTGTGGCACCACCTGATAAACTTCTCAGGATTGGGAAGGAAGTCGGTATCCCAGTCCCAGTTGCACCAGCCCTCCTTATGCCAGTCCATGTCAAGGACGAGGACGGAGAGGGGAAGTCCTTCGTCTTTGAAACGGCGGATAAGCGCCCTGAATTCCTCCCCGGTGTAAGCATGCCAGCGAGACCACCAGAAGCCAAGCATTTTGCGGAGCGGGAGTGGCGGATGACTGAAGAGATGCGTCAGGTCGGAAAGTCCAGAGACATAATCTTTCCCATAAACAAAGAGATACCAGTCCACGCATCTGCCTGCGGGGCGGGGCGTCAAATTTCCACTCGTATCAAGGAGCGGTGTCCGGCTGTCATCGAACAAGAACCACCCTGCGCGGGAGAGAAGTCCATCCTTCAGGCGCTGGTGACGGTTCCCAATGCCACAGAAGTCCAACGACCGGACATACCCCCCCAAGTTTGATGCAACGGAGTCGGGTCGCCAGACTCCATGCATCCCACCACGACGCCAGCGCACAACAAGACCCGATGGATTATCAAAAGGCGAGCAGTCCCGCGCCAACTTTATAGAAAAGGTATCATAATTGATTACAAAACCTTTTGCATCTTCACTGCAGGCGAGCAAGGCTGATGGTTCCGGTCTCGAATTGACAATAGCGGTTGGGGCATCGGCAAACCGCCCATTCTCCGCCCATTCAATCCGAAGTATGCCACCCCCAAAACCCTGAAACCGCCACTGACCACAAACAACACCTGTCATCTCACCGTACCCTCAACATATTGAACTTGCTCAAAAGAGCACAAAAAATTACCACCCTCTTTGTATTCTCCTGGTACAATTTCATCCTTACACCACGATATTCAGGAGTTTCTTCGGGACATAGATTGCCTTGCGCAGGGGCTTGCCGCCTGTGAAATGCCGAACGCGTTCATCCGCCAGCGCCTTTTCTCGCACAAATGCCTCATCCGCATCCACAGGAATCATGATGTGCGCACGCACCTTGCCATTCACCTGGACGACTATCTCAACTTCCTCTAACGCCGCTGCCTTTTCATCATACTCAGGCCAGGTCTGCTGTGTGATGGAACCGGCGCAGGCAAGCTCCGCCCACAATTCCTCCATCAGATGCGGCGCCATGGGCGACAGGAGCAAAAGGAGGGTCTTCACGGCAATGAATACAGATTTCTTCGAAACCTCATCACCCGTAATTTCAAAATCGGCGATGGCGTTCAGGAATTCCATACATGCCGCAATGGCTGTATTGAAATGGAACCGCAGTGATATGTCATTTGTCACGCGCCCGATGGTGACGTGAGTCATGCGATGGAGGCTCTTTGCGGCGGCATTCTCCCCGGGGTCAAACGGCGTTGCCTCGCACAGACATCGCCCCTCGCGCAGTTTCTCCCCGTTTGCCATGACATAACGCCAGATGCGGTTCAAAAACCGCGAGGCGCCTTCCACACCTTTGTCGCTCCAATCGAGTTCCTTTTCCGCCGGTGAGGCAAAAAGGATAAAGAGCCTCAGGGCATCCGCGCCAAGCCTCTCCACGAGCTCAGATGGGTCAACAATGTTCCCCAGCGATTTGGACATCTTCACACTGCGCATCTCCACCGGGCAACAGTGCCTCGGGCATTTCCCGTCCACCGGCATATCCACCGGAATCGCCGTGTTGCATTGGGGGCAATATGGCGCCTCCATGCAGACCATCCCCTGCGTGAACAGGTTCTTGAAAGGCTCGCCGAAATTCAGATAGCCGAGGTCGCGCAGAACCTTTGTGAAAAAGCGGGCATACAGAAGGTGCATGATGGCGTGTTCCACGCCGCCGATATACTGGTCAACCGGCACCCATTCAGCCACCCTCTGAGGTGAAAATGGCTGGGAATCATTCCTCGAATCACAGTATCGGAGAAAATACCATGATGAGTCGACGAAGGTGTCCATAGTATCGGTTTCACGCCGGGCAGGAGCGCCGCATTGCGGACATGGAGCGATAACAAAGGTCGGGGATGTATTGATTGGGTTGCCCCCTGTGGCAAAATTGACGTCCGTGGGGAGGAGGACAGGCAGATTTTCCTCCTTCTCGCCGACAATGCCGCATTTCTCGCAGTAAAGGACGGGTATCGGTGTGCCCCAGTAACGCTGGCGGGAAATCAGCCAATCGCGAAGCTTATACTGCACCGTTTTGTGCCCCAGTTTTTTCTCCTCCACATAATCGGCGATTTTCCTGATGCCCTCTGTTGACGGAATGCCGGTAAATGGACCGGAATTGACCTGTATGCCCGGTTCAATAAAAGCCCCCCCCATGCCTGTCCCATCATCCGGCATGTCAGCATTGAGCCAGTCCTCGATTAATGCCTTCTGAGCCGGTGAGATGGCGTTTTCACTTTCAGGGCGGATGACCACCCTGATTGGGATGCCATATTTTTTTGCAAACTCAAAGTCGCGCTGGTCGTGGGCGGGGACTGCCATGATGCATCCAGTGCCATATTCCATAAGGACAAAGTTTGCGGAATAAAGTCTGACGCGCTCGCCCGTGAGAGGATTTATTGCCTCACGTCCGAGATAGATGCCCTCCTTTTCGCGGTCTTCGGCGGTGCGGACGCCATGGTCCTGGAGACCGATGCGGTTCACAAAATCGCGCACAGCCGCCTCCTGCGGCGTCCCGCGGGAAATCTCCAGCGTGCGCGGATGCTCCGGCGCAAAGACCATGAAGGTCACGCCGTAAAGGGTGTCGGGACGCGTCGTAAAGATGGGGATATATCTATCCTCATCCGGACGCGGGTCTGCCAGTTCAAAATTGACGAGGCATCCTTCGCTCCGCCCTATCCAGTTTCTCTGCATGATGCGGACATATTCAGGCCAGCCTGTCAGATTATCCAGCTCGGTGAGGAGTTCCTCGGCATAGTGCGTTATCTTGAAGAACCACTGTGTGAGCTGGCGGAGTTCAACCTTCGTTTCCGTGTGGCGCCAGCATTTGCCGTCGATGACCTGCTCATTGGCGAGAACGGTGTTGCAATCCGGACACCAGTTCACCGCCGCCTTTTTCCGATATGTCAGACCGCGCTCAAACATCTTCAAAAAGACGAACTGATTCCATTTATAGTAATCGGGATAGCAGGTGGCGAGGAAGCGCTCCCAATCATAGGAATAGCCCATCCGTTTCAATCCCACTATCATGTCATCTATGCACTGCTGAGTGAATGCGGCGGGGCTGACTGCGGCGCCCTTCTCGCGGGCGGTCTTTATGGCGGCATTTTCCGCCGGCAGTCCAAAGGCGTCAAACCCCATCGGATAAAGGACCTTGAAGCCCCTCATGCGCATGAAGCGGGCAACGGCATCGCCGATGGTGTAATTGCGGACATGTCCCATGTGGATTCTTCCGCTGGAGTATGGAAACATCTCCAGGACGTAGTATTTGGGTCGGGGGTCATCCGGAGTAACCTTGAAAAGTCCCTCCTCCTCCCATCTTGCCTGCCATTTCTTTTCAATCTCCTCAAATGCATAGAAGCGATTATCTGACACAAATACTCTCCTTTGAAAATTTTAATTTTCACCATGCGCCTGAAATGGATGGTGAATAATTATCATCTTGATAGAGTTCCCGAATTAATCGTAGAAAAAATGTGCATCCAATGTGCATCGGTGCAAGAAAAAAAGATTGATTTTTCGCACGCAAATAAAATGCTGAAAGTGTGTATGTCTTCAGAATCTTGAAAAATATGGGATGCACCACAGAGGCACAGAGAACACAGAGGATAATGAAACTATGAAAATCACCGGTCTGGAAATCAGGGAAGTTTCCTTCCGGCTCAAATATCCATCCGCCGTTGCCTATGCCACACAGTCGCAAGCTGTAAACATCTTTTTGAAAATGAAAACCTCGGAAGGACTTGATGGGTGGGGATGCTCGGCGCCGGATGAGAGTGTGACGGGGGAAACCCCCATGTCAGTGAGCCGGTTCCTCAAGGAGACTGTCCGCCCGCTGATACTCGGTCGAGACCCCCTTGAGCGGGAGGCTCTGATGAAGGAAATCAGAGATTCGGATGGAAGTCAAAATCCTGCCGCCGCCGCCGCAGTCTCCATCAGCCTTTTTGACCTGTGGGGTAAAATAATGGAAATGCCTGTCTATTCCCTCCTTGGCGGGAGCGCCTGCGCCTTCCCTGCCTCCTACACCATCTCCCTCTTGCCCCTTGAAACCGCTCTGGAGCAAACGCGCCAGGCGCTTGCACGCGGATTCCGCATCCTTAAGGTGAAACTGGGCGAAGGACCCGAACCCGATGCACGCCGCCTCGGGGAAATTAGCCGCCTCGCCGGACCTCAAATCTTTTTTCGCCTCGATGCCAATCAGGCTTACAGCGCCCTTGAAACTCTGGAATTCCTCAGAATGATTGACATGGAAAACATCCAGTTTTTAGAGCAACCCACACCGGCGAAGGAACTCCAGGCGTTGAAATATGTGACTGACCGCTCTCCCATCCCCATCATGGCGGATGAATGTGTCCTTGACGCAGATGACGCGCAGAGGATTGTCTCGGAGAAAATCGCCCATCTGGTGAATATCAAGCTCATGAAATGCGGCGGGCTGGATGAGGTGTTGCGAATTGATGAGATTTGCGCAAAGGGCGGCGTGGGAACCATGCTTGGCTGCATGGATGAATCTGCACTTTCTATCAGCGCCGCAATGCACCTTGCATGCGCCATGAAAAGCCTCCTCTATATTGACCTCGATGGTCACTTCGACATAATAAACGATATTGCCTCCAGCGCTCCCATTTTTAAAAATGGAAATCTTGAGATACCCGCCCGCCCCGGGTTGGGCGTTGACATCATCCTGAGTTAAATTCTGACGCACCTCGGGAAGAATTAAAGTTGCATCGTTTAAAAATCAGAGGTATAAATTTCCCATATTATAGATTGTGAGACAGAGCGCTGGCGAAGTTTTTTTGAAAATATCCACCAACAGTTCAGGAGTGGCAATGAAAGAGAAGGATTACAATTTTCAGGGAGTGGAATATGCCAATCTACGAATATGAATGCGGTGACTGCGGATATATCACCGAATTTCTGGAACGGCTGAACAGCGATTCCCGGCACGCCTGCGATAAATGCGGCGGGGAAAGGATGTCGAAGGTCATGTCAATCTTCAGCGCCACCGTTGATGGCAAATCCATCACAAATAGCGATTCAGATAACTGCTCCACCTGCGGCACGCACAAATGCAGCACATGCGGTCACTGACAGGGCGGGCGCCAATGAATGAAGAGAGTCATCTTGAGGCAGTCCGGCGGGCGGTGAGGGACATTCTGAGTGAACTTCCCCCGCATGTGACACTTGTTGCCGCGGCTAAGATGCGCACAGCGGAAGAACTCCTCGCCGCATGTGAGGCGGGCATCCATGTCATCGGGCATAATTATGTTCAGGATGCCGAGGCGATGCGGGCAGTCCTTGGAGGGCGCGCCCGGTGGCACTTCATTGGACATCTTCAGAAAAACAAGGTAAAAAAGGCGGCGCAACTCTTTGACATGATTGAGACGATGGACTCCTTTGAACTTGCCTCACGGCTGGATAAAGAGTGTGCGCTCATCGGAAAAATCCTGCCCATCCTCATTGAGATAAACAGCGGACGCGAGAGCGCCAAGGCAGGCGTCATGCCGGAGGATGCAGAGCCTCTCGTCCTGCGGCTCGCCAAACTTGAACACCTCCGCCTCCAGGGGCTAATGACCATGGGACCATTCACGGAAAACCCTGAAGAGGCGCGTCCATTTTTCCGCGTCACCAAAGAGACTTTTGACCGCCTTGCCCGTGCCGCCATCCCGAATGTCGAAATGCGTTTCCTCTCCATGGGGATGAGCAATACCTACAAAGTGGCTATTGAAGAGGGGGCGAACATCGTCCGCATCGGGACAAAACTCTTTGGCGCTCGTCCCTCCCAAAATAAACTCAACATTGGAAATGCCGGATGAAACAGGAAAGCCCAACGTTCGTCAAAATCTCACTGGCGGCGGCGATGACACTCGGTTTTCGCACAGGGAGATTCTGGCGAGATGCAAAAATGACCTGCGTTAATCTCCTCCTTCACTATGAGGATGGCTGCAGGGCAAACTGCGCTTACTGCGGACTCTCCCGCAGCCGCACGGCTTTTGAAAAAACCTTCATCCGCGTCCCCTGGCATGTCCATGCGATGGATGACATCATCGCACGGCTGAAAAAATCCAAAACCGCAAGGCGCACCTGTATCTCGATGCTCACACATCCCCGTGCAAGTGATGACACCCTCACATTAGCGGGTCGTCTTGTCCAGGAAACACCCCAGCCCGTCTCAGTCCTTATCTCCCCCACCGTCACGGATGAAACATTCCTGCGGGAACTGCGCGTCGCCGGCGTTGAAAAAATCGGCGTCGCCATTGACGCCACAACACCTGAACTATTTGACAGACTGCGGGGCAGAGGCGTGCAGGGACCGCATCGGTGGGATGTTTACTGGAGTCGCCTTGCGCAGGCTCTGGAAATCTTTGGCAAACAAAATGTGGGGGTGCATTTCATCTGCGGTCTCGGCGAAACAGAGCAGGAACTCGTCCGAATCTTCCAGCGTGCGAGGGACGCCGGTTGCCCGAATCATCTCTTTTCCTTCTATCCGGAGCAGGGTTCCACCATGGAACACACCCCTCAGCCGCCGCTTGATGCCTATCGCCGCATCCAGATTGCCTGCCATCTGGTTGATGAGGGATATTCCCATTATGACAAATTTGAGTTTGACCCGCAGACAGGACGCATCACGAATTTCGGCGCGCCTCAGAACATCCTCAACCGGTTTATAGACTCCGGCGCTCCATTTATGACGCGCGGGTGCAAGGGATGCACAGGCAGGGTGGACTGCAACCGCCCCTTCGGAAATTCCCCGCCCGGAGATGAACTCCGCAACTATCCCTTTGAACCAACCGGTGAAGACATTGCCCTCATCCGCACCCAGATTGTTTCCGCCCCGCGTCCCGCCAAACGCGCCGTCACCTTCAGCATCCCGAATACCAAGCATTACCACACGGATGCCTATTCCAACCGTGGCGGGAATTCATTTCTCGCCGTCTCGATAACGGGCAGGGAATGCCACCTCCTCTGCGACCACTGCAAAGCAAAACTCCTTGAGCGCATGATTGCCACCCCAACACCAGAGTCGCTCTGGAAGATGGCTTCTGAGGCGGCAGGACGTGGGACAAAAGGGATGCTGATTTCCGGTGGATGCGATTCAAACGGCATTGTGCCTCTCATCCCATTTGCCCAAACCCTCAGCCGCATAAGGAAAGACCTCAGCCTTCGGCTCGCCGTCCACACAAAACTTGTGGACCGCCCCCTTGCGGAGGCGCTCGCCCCGACAGGCATCGAAGCCGTCATGGTGGATGTGGTGGATACGGATGTATTACAACGGGTGTATCATTTAACCGGCAAGACTCTAAAAGACGTCAGGGGTTCGCTTGACCTTCTGAAAGAATATCATCTACCTGCCGCTCCGCATATCATTCTTGGTCTGGGAAATGGCGCAGCCGGTTGTGAGGATGATATTGAGCATGAACTTGAGCTGATTAATCTCCTGAGGGGACATCGACTGAAATCCCTTGTGCTTGTATTTCTGATGCCCCTGCCCAAAACACCGCTGGCTCACGCAGAGCCATTCCCCCTCAGGAAGGTGAACCGCCTCTTCGCCGAGACACGACGCTTATTCCCCGAAACACCCATTCACCTCGGCTGTGCGAGACCGGCGGGCGCTTATCAGTTAAAGGTGGAGATACTTGCCCTGAAACACGGCTTTGAAGGCATTGCCTTCCCATCGGAGGAAGTAGTCGCCCTCGCCAGAAAGCGCCACTTTGCCATCCGCTTCGAAGAAACCTGCTGTGCGTTAATTGAATAGTAATGGACATATTATGTCCACGGATTACACAAATCAGACCAGTCCCTGTTCAATCATGGCATCGGCAACCTTCAAGAAACCGGCGATGTTTGCGCCCGCCACATAATCACCCGGACAACCATATTCCTTCGCCGTGCGCCAGGAATTATCATGAATCTCTTTCATCAGTTCCTGAAGCTTGGCGTCCACATACTCCCTGCTCCAGTGTATAAACTGGGCGTTTTGCGCCATTTCAAGTCCGGAGACCGCTACACCGCCGGCATTCGCCGCCTTGCCGGGACCGTAAAGAATCTTCGCCTCCTGAAAAACATGGACTGCCTGTGGGATGCAGGGCATGTTTGCGCCCTCAGCCACAAGGTAGCAACCATTCCTGACAAGGGTCTTTGTATCCTCTTCTTCAATCTCATTCTGGGTGGCGCATGGGAAGGCACAGTCACAAGGGATATCCCAGGGCTTGGCGCCATCTCTATAGGTGACACCCTTGAAATGCCCGGCATAATCACGAATCCTGCCCCGCGTGACATTCTTGAGCTCAAAAATAAAGGCAAGCTTTTCTTCATTGATGCCGTCAGGGTCATAAATGACGCCATCTGAATCGGACATGCTCACAACCTTTGCGCCTAGCTGGATGAGTTTCTGCGCCGTGAACTGGGAGACATTGCCCGAGCCGGAAATGATGCACACCTTTCCCTTGAACTCCTCTTCACGGGTCTTGAGCATCTCACGGGCAAAATAGACACAGCCATAACCGGTTGCCTCGGGGCGCAGGTGCGAACCGCCCCAGTTCAGGCTCTTGCCTGTCAGTGTGCCATTGAATTCATTCACAATGCGCTTGTACTGTCCGAAGAGGTATCCGATTTCCCGTTTACCAACACCGATGTCGCCAGCGGGGACATCAGTTGCAGGACCGATATGGCGGTAGAGCTCTATCATAAAGGACTGACAAAAGCGCATGACCTCTCCATCAGACTTTCCCTTGGGGTCAAAATCAGAGCCGCCCTTGGCGCCGCCCATATACAGGGTAGTCAGGGCATTCTTGAAAATCTGCTCAAACGCCAGAAATTTCATAATGCCTAAATTGACGCTCGGATGGAACCTGAGCCCGCCCTTGTAAGGACCGATGGCGCTGTTGAATTCCACACGGTATCCGCGGTTTATCTGGACTTCACACCTGTCATCAATCCAGGGCACGCGGAACATGATGACCCGCTCAGGCTCAGTGATACGTTCAAGGATTTTGTGCTTTTCATAGATAGGATGTCGGTCAAGGGCTGGCTCAAGCGACTCAAGAACCTCCCTGACCGCCTGGTGAAATTCATACTCGCGCGGGTTGCGATGGATAATCGTTTCCATAACGGAATTGATACATGCCTTAGACATGGTTTCCCCCCATTCATTCTCCCAACATTTACCCCTCATAAAATTAACAGGGCAATATGAGATATACAACGACTCAACGAAAGTTTTTTTCTTATCGGGGATTAGGAATAGCAGAGGCAAACCCAAACATGAAGTCTGACACCATTTGCCTTAAAAATGGCAAAAGAACACATTATTCAGGAAATTTTTCCTGAATAAATATCCCATTCCCCCCTATCCCCTGAAAACGGTGCCATCAAGAAACATCTGCCCTTGACATCAATTATTCTGCCTGATAATGGACATTTATCAATTCTGAATAAGGAAGGTTATTCCCGTTCACAGGGGTGAATCTCCTTGGAAGATAAAAAGGAAAACCGAATTCGCATCCTCCTGAATATCCTCTCCCAGACTGAAAAATCCATAGGCGCAACACGTCTGGCGGCTGCCTTCAGCAATTTCGGCATCAATGTCAGCGACCGGACCCTGCGGTTCCTTCTGGATGATATGGATGAGCGGGGACTCACGGAAAATCTGGGACGCCTGGGCAGGCGCCTCACACCGAAAGGATTTAAGGTTGCCTCGGAGCATGTCTCCGCCTCCCTCTGGGGATTTGTGAACGTAAAGGCGGAAACCCTTGCCTCCCAGATGACATTCTCACTATCCCGCCAACGCGGCACCATTATTCTGAATACCTCATTTATCCCGAAAAAATACATGCCAGCGGCGGCAGAGGAGATTCTCCGCGCCTATAGCGCCGGCATAAGTTATGGCGAGCTTCTCGCCATCGGGATGCCGGGGGAGATATTCTGCGGACAGCATGTGCCGGATGATGATATCGCCATCGGGACAGTTTGCGGAATCACGGCAAATGGCATCTTTCTGCAGGCGGGAATTCTTACCATATCCATCTTTGGCGGTCTCCTTGAAATAAATGAGGGGCGTCCCCAGTATTTTCAGCACATCATCAAATACAGCGGGACAACCATTGACCCCCTTGAGATTTTCATGCGGGGCGAGATGACATCGGTGGGGCAGGTGGCTCGTGGGAGACGCGGCTTGATTGGCGCAGGATTCCGGGAGGTCCCTGCCACCAGTCTGCCCAGGATAGAACGGTTTCATGAGCATATGACCAAGGCGCGGCTGAAGGGCATCATTGCCATCGGCAAGCCGGGTCAGCCCCTTGCCGCCTCGCAGGTCACTCAGGGGCGGGTTGGGGTCATTGTCATGGCGGGATTGAACCCGATTGCCGCCGCGCAGGAGCGACACATCCCGATTAAGTCCTTCGCCATGTCGCGCCTTTATCCTTATGAGAAACTGGTTCACTTCAGCGTCCTGCGGAAATTCCTCAGATGAGTCTGCGGCGCTTTTTTCCCTCCCCGTCATATCGGGATGGTTCACAATGAAAATCACCATGTCAGGAAGTATATGATAATGAAGGGTGACAAAAAGCAAGACCGATACAGAGGCGCCTTTCTGGGGATGGCAATTGGCGATGCCCTGGGAGCGCCGGCGCAAGGTCTTAAACCCGCACGCATTGTTCAACTCTTCGGCACAATCAACGATTATCTGGAATCTGATGTGGCATTTGAGGCAATGCCCTCCCACTGGCGTCTGAAAGGTCTCTATTCGCTCCCGACCCAGCAGGCGCTCACTGCCGCCGAATCTCTTATCTTGTCAGCGGGATACAACCTGAAGGATATCTTTGACATCTTCAAGTCTATGGCGGCTTGCGAGGGCACGCCTGACATCTTCCGCGGAATCAATGAGCATTTCCGCAAGGCGCTGGAGCGCCTGAAACATGCAGGCGAGCCTCTTGGCAATGCCCTGCCCTATCCGGGCATAACCGAGGCGTGCCGCATCCTGCCGCTTGCGCTCCATTTCCGCAATGATGAAACCTCACTGATGCGCGCCGCCATTGAATGCGCCCTTCTGACAGGTAACGACCACCGCGCCGTTGCGGGTGCGGCGGCTTATGCCTTCTCAGCCTCCAGCCTCGCCGGAAACCCGGAGGTTGTGATGCGCAACTGTTCAGAGTTTGCCACAAATCTCCTGCGTTTCACACGAAAAAGCGAAGAAGTCCTACAGGATGAATACGGGCGCTATCTACCCGGAGACCTCACGCCGGCAACATGTTATGAAATGAGCGAGGCGCTTTCTATTCTCTCCCCCTGCCTGCGGGAAAAAAATCCGGAACTTGTCCAGAAAACCATCCTTGCCGAGGCAAACCGCCTCAATCCCCCCTTCCCCATCTCCTCACCAAACCAGGATTTTGCCCCATCAGCAGTGACATTTGTGATTTACACTGCGCTCTCCGCCCCCAACTTCAGGCAGGGCATTGTGAGGGTCATCATGCAGGGCAAGGAGGCATGTGCAATGGGCGCGCTTGCGGGCGGACTGCTGGGCTTGCGCTTTGGTGAAGAGGGGATGCCGGATGAATGGCGCAAGGGACTCATGAATGCCGATGAGGTCGCCATGCGCGGGAATGAACTGGCTAACGGCTTTCCCAACTGGTCGGAGCGCACAGATTTGGTTTCCCTTGAGAGTGAACTCAGCCGGCGTGATGAGGAAGAGAGGCGGAAACGCCGCGAGGCGGCTAAGCAGGCGGCGGCGAAACGTGAGAGGAGACATCCGCCAAAGTCGCAAACCGCCGCCAAACCTCAACTCCCGCCGCAGGAGGAAGCGCCGTTTGCCCCTCCGCCCTGGGTGGTATTTGGCGAACCATTCTCCGACCCCATCACAAAGAAGAAGGAAAAGTCATTGCGCGGACGTCGCCGCATCGGCTGGAAGGAAAAACGCAACCGGAAAAATAGTTGAGAACAAATTTACAAATTCACACTCAACGTAACCTGATAAAATCCTGAACACTCAAACCTGCATCACGAATCAAAGCCCGAAGAAGACCACGGTCAAGCACCTTATGGTCAGGGATAGAAAGTGCAACGGGTGTGCCTTCCTTTCGTAATATCATAATGACGTGAACTGCCGACACGCACAAACCGCCAGCCTGCGCGTTCAAAAACTTTCCGTGCCTCCACTCCTGAAATAATCGGCAGTTTGGGCATCAGACCGCCACCTCAACAACAAGGGCTTCTTTTGGTGGCGAAATAAGGTCACCCCCAAGCGCCTCGATGCATCCTCGAATCGCATCTTTGATATTCTCGACCGCTTCCTCTAAGGTCTCGCCCTGGCTGTGACAGCCGGGAATGGCAGGGCAGTGTGCTATATAGCCAGAATCCTCACCCTTTTCAATATAAACGGTATAAACCATATTTCCCAACCCCTCTTTAAACTGATTACGTAAACAAACAAAACTTATCTTCCCGTGCAAGAGGAATTCAACCAATTTCAATAATGGCAAAATCTTTCAAGACGGGAATTTGAAGGATGAAATATGGCTCTATCAGATTGAGCGGCATCTTCTGGCATCCTGCATTTTCAACGGTGTAAAGGCGTCCTACCTTCGGGTTGAAAGCCGGGCATCTGCGCAATTTTATGATGACATCTCTCACCTCTGGAAATGTCACAGAATAATCTTTGCCGGTGATAACAACCCCGTTATCCAGAACTGCCCCGGAACAATTCAACACATGAAAAATCACTGCGCCATCATCCCGCCGAAATGCGTTTGCCACAACCCCAGCCGGCGCCTCAATCTCCCATGGAAATAAATCCCCCGCCAGCCCTCGGACTGCGCTGACAATCATCTCCCCCGCCGCACCCTCCCTGCGGTCCATGAACTCCATTCCGTTCCTGACGTAACCGAGGAAATGTCTCCTCCCAACCATCTCCGGCAAATAAAGGCAGTTCCCCCGAAGGGAAAGGATAATTGAGATGTCACTCCGCGGGGCGCCGGTCTCATCACGCAGACCGGTTTCAGCAGTTAGGATGACCTTCCCGCCCTTCGCAATGTAATCCATAATTAAATGCAACTGACGCTCGCTCAGACAAACGGCGTTTGGCAGAAGCAAAACGCTGAATTTTTCCAGATATTCCGGTGACAGGTCATTCTCAATGATGACGACAAACGGGATATTTGCCTCGACCAGTGTTTCAGCCCAGCCTGCCCACTCATCAATATAAAAAGCCGTGTCACGCCCCCCGTAAGCGTCGCGTGTCTGTCTGGAAAAGAGAAGCGCAACATTTGCCAGCGGTTCCTGCGTTCCAAAAAGGGATTCATGTGCGCCCTGCCAGGGAAAAAAGCGCTGGGGGAAATGTCGCAACCTGTCATTGCACGCCCAGAAGCGATGTCCTGAAAGTGCGCACATCGCCCAGCAGAAGTATGACTCCTCCTGTGAACCGGGGTAAAAGAGCGTGAGCGGTGGATAGCCGGAAGGGCGGGCAACGGCGGAATATAATTTTAATTCGGTTAGATGGCGTCGCCAGCCGTAAAAAGGCATCCCGTTCCTGACATACGCCTCATAAAAGATATAATTGAGGGCGCGGGACATATCTATAATGTCCATGCCCCACCACTGGGAAAGCCATGTATCACCGGCGCCGGCGTGGCAGGTGGTGATGACCTGTCCGGGCGTCTCCTCATCCATCCGTTTCTTCAAGTCGGCGAAGAAATCGGCGGCGGATTTCATGCGGAAGCGGAGCCATGCGCGCCAGACGGGGTTTTCAAAATTCTCCCAGACGGAAGAGGCGGCATCGGAGGGAAGGTTAAATCCGGTCTCCTTTCTGAATTTGTCACGGCACCACCGGCAGCCGCATGAAAACCAGGTTGGAAGCCATTCCACCTCATCAATCATCCAGCCATCAACGCCGGTTTTTTTTGTAAAACTGATGACCGCCCCAAAAAACTCCTCGCGAAACTCCGGATTATTCAGGCACAGGAGCCATACGCCGCCGTATTCCTCAAAAAAGAGCGGTTCTTCAGGGAAGCGCGCATCGCGCTGTGTCCAATCCCTGTGCGCAAGCATGAAATCCTCTGTGCAGAAGGCGCATGTCACGTGATGGAGAACCTTGATGCCGCGATTGTGGCAGATATCAGTAATTAATTTTGTTGCGCGGATGCTCGTCTCTCCCTTCTGAGGGATAAAGTGAAAGCTGGGCGGATGAGCGGGGTCTGCGAGGTCATACATGATATAGCGGTGTCCCTCGGTGAGAATCATATTGATGCCGTTTGAGGCAAGTTGTTCGATTTCACGTTCCGCCTCCTGTGGCGTGATTTCTGCCGGATATGGCAATTGTGTCACACGGGCGCATGTGAGAAAATCAAGATGTCTATCCAGTGTCCGGGACATTATAATGTCTCCCGAAAGGTGGAAATTTCTGAATCTCGCACGGGGGTTTTCATACCCGGATGGAAAGGGTGATTACATCCCCCTCCCGTGCGGAGAGCATCTTTGCGGCACTGCGCCGGTTAACGGCAATCTCAAGGCGACCGGTGGAGCCCCAGTACGCCACGAGCGCGCCGGGCTTCACGGAGGCGTAACTCTCATGAAGACCCCGTATTCTGCGCCCTTTGATAGAAATGATGACGGATGCTGGACTCAAGTCTTCCGGGAGGTCATCAGGCATGATGTTCGTGAGCAGGTTGCCAAAGCGGTCAATGTAAACAACCCGCCCCTTCAGTTTGCCCTGCGAATCCCTTTCCACAGTGTATAAATCGAGGCGATTCATATCCTCGCACAGGGGACCAAGGGCTTCAATGGGCATCCCCGTGGCGAGATGGGCGGCGGCGGGGGCAAAGACATCGCGTCCTTCAAAAGTCGTTCCGGGGCCTTTCCGCATAACTTTCGGATTTATGATCGAATGGACCAGAAAGGTTTCAGCCCTTGATTCTACGCCGGTCAGGAGTCCGTTGTCCGGTGCAACAAAATAATATGTCCCATCCGCGGCGGCAAGCCGCCCGCGAGACGATCCCACGCCCGGATCAACCACACAGCAGAAAATCGTTCCTTCGGGGAAGTCGCGGCAGCACGATTCGAGGATGAACGATGCAGCGGCGATGTTATGCGGCTCCACCTCATGGGCGATGTCAATGATTTCTGAAGCGGGCGCAATGCCCTTAATGACGCCCTTCATTGAGGCAACAAACCAATCGCGCACCCCGAAATCCGTCAGGAGGGCAATGAGAGGTCTCCGCTCACCCCTCTTTCCCTTTTTCATGTCCAGCCTTCTCCTGTGGCACACCGCCCATTTGTGGCCACGCCCTTTCAAAATCAGGACCTGTCTTAGAAATTATCACCAGCGGGACACCGCGATGTTCAAAGACCTTCAGCGGATGCCATGTCAGATACAGGCACCACTCAGGTCGCGCAAAAAATCCCTTCCGCACAAGCAGGATGTGATAATCATAGGGTGGCGAGCCTTTGTTGATACGAAGGTCGGCGCGCAGGCAGCCCCATTCCTGCAAGAGGTCAAAAACCTTTTCATGCAGGGCAAGCGTCTTGATGCGCGCCCCTTTGGGCAACTCATTCAGCGTCCTCAGTACGTCATCATTCACAGCCTCGCCCCAAAAAGTGGTCTCCATGCCCTTATTGTATGCGCCGCGCGTGCCACCAGCAAAAAAATTGTAATATGAAAGACTGTTAGGATGACTCCGGATTATGGCAGTGATGCCGCCCGCAATAACAATGATGATGCACGCCGCAATGATGAGGTTGCGCCTGCTTTTGCCACAGAGCATAATCCCACCCTTCGGAAGACGCTCATAGATGGCGGCACATCCAATCCCTGCCAGCGGCGCCATGAAAATAAGGGCGGGAATGAACAACCTCACACCGTCATATTTGGGCGATGAGGGCATGGCGGAAATGGCAAGCGTCATGAGAGCGCCCCAGAGAAATAGCACGGAGATAGGTCGGCGACGGATATCCCGAACCGCCGCCGCAATACCTATAAGGATGAAGAAAAATGTCAGGGGAGGAATGGTGTAAAAGGTCATCACAAATGGATAATGCCACGGGGCAAGAATCGAGCCATAATTATACTTTTGCCCGAAATAAAAAACCGCCGTGAACTGATGTGTCGCGAAGAAGTAAAAATATTCAAGCAGGCGCGGGATGGTATTGTGCCAGAGCCACGGCCAGGTCAGCACCATCACAACGGGCGAGAGAAAGACAAGCGCAAAAAAATTGTTCGCATATCTTTTCCGATAATAAATATGCGCCCAGGGCAACAGGATGAGCGGAAGAAAGATGGCATTGACCTTTGTGTTTAGCGCCAGCCCGAAAGCTACGCCTGATAGCACGCTCCACCATGGACTATCCAATCCCTTCAGAAAACAATATACCACACAAAGCGTCATAAGGGCAAGTATGGACTCGGATGCGCCGATATGGGCATGACCAAATATGCGCGGCATCAGGGCGTAAGAGAAGGTTGTCATGAGGGCGGCTCCCCGCCCGAATATCTGAAACATAAGGGCATACATAATGACAAGTGTCAGGGCATAAGAAGCGGCGGCGGGAAGACGATAGGC
>Ga0315291_10003582_pt1 | contig 20061 bp, 18 predicted proteins | sample YL17G12_20_MG_FD_203070 | JGI IMG/M metagenome (GOLD analysis project Ga0315291, IMG submission 203070) | Sediment microbial communities from Yellowstone Lake, YNP, Wyoming, USA - YL17G12_20 | ecosystem: Environmental > Aquatic > Freshwater > Lake > Sediment | place: USA: Wyoming | collected...
GAGCACGGCCGCCAGGCCGATGAGCGAAGAGCCGGCGTAGGTGTTGCCGATCTCGTTGGCCAACAGCCCAGGCTTGATCTGTTCCGGCGTAAAGCCCAGGCCTTTGGCGACCGTCTGCGGGAACTTGGCGTTGGGCTGGTGGAAGACGGCGTAGGCATAGTCGGAGGGCTTTCTGCCCAACGCCTCGAGCAAGCCGTGGGCTGCACCGGTGATGTGCTTAAAGTAGGCCGGCTCGCCCGTGAAGCGGCCACCGTGGGAGGGATAGCGCTGGTAGGCCCGCCGCCAGAAATCGGGGGTGTCGGTGACGTAGGAAAGGGAAGCCTCGAACACGGCCAGCGCCTCCTCGGCCGGGCCGACCAGGTACGCGGCACCCCCGGCACTCGCCGTATACTCCAGCGCGTCGCCCGGCCGGGCCTGGGCCGTGTCCATGCCGATGGCGAGCACGTAGCGCGCCATGCCGGAACCGGTGAAGCCAATGGCAGCCTGGAGCGCCTCGGTAGCGGCCTTGCAGGCAAACTCCCAGTCGGCCGCCTGCGTGTAGGGCGTGACGCCGATGGCCTCGGCCACGATGGTCGAGGTCGGCTTGACGGCGTAGGGATGCGACTCGCTGCCGACCCACACGGCGCGGATGTGCCTCGTATCCACGTGGCCGGCGCGGGCCAGGGCGTTGCGGGCCGCCTCAATGGACATGGTCACCACGTCCTCGTCTGGGCCGGGCACCGATTTTTCTTTGACCGGCGTGCCGCCCTGCCCGCCCATCCATATGCGGTCCACCTCGCTGGCCGGCAGCCGGTAGCGGGGTACGTAGGCCCCATAACCGATGATGCCGACCGGGCGATCAGGTTTCAGCAGTTCGACGTCAGAAACAGGCAATCTCAACTCTCCAATGCACCGCGCCTGGCCCACCGGCGCGCCCCAAGCGCGCCGGCCACGGCCAGGCCGGTGATGATTAACGTGAACAATCCTGACAGGACAGGAAATGCGATCCACAGTGGATCCAGCCAGTGGGGGATGATGCGCGAGGCGTCACCCACGTCGGCGTAGGCAGCGCTGAGGGTGGTGCGCCCGGCCGGGCCGGCGACGGTGAAGAGGGCAAAGATGCCGACGACGCTCAGGGCGGCTAACAAGCCAGTCAGCAGCCCGGCCAACGTCACCCGGGAGCCCGGGCAGGCTGTCGCCGGCGAGTACGCCGGTGACCCCCCACTGCGTGGAGGGCTTGCGGAAGGGGCCAGCACAGCCCAGCGCTGGGTCAGCCAACCCGCCAGCGCGCCTACCGGTGCAGCGAGCAGCAGGTGCGCCAGCGGCAACCCCCTGCTCACGATGAACAGCGGCACGCCCAATGCCGCCGCCGTGCCCCCCACGATCAGGCCGGCTTCCAACCATTTCGGCAGGCGGTCCCACGTGCGCTCGATCCAGCGGGCCAGCCGGGCGTCGCGGGCCAGCAGCGCCTTCGCTCCCGCCCAGGCCCCGAGCAGCCCACACCCCAGTTCGAGTGTCCCAAAGGCCAGCGTCTGGATGATCCAGAAGGCGCCTACGCTATTGAGGAGCGGCGGAACGAGGCCGCGCAGGAACCCGAGGCCCGCTCCCGTCAATTCGCTCAGGATCGGGCGGCTGGCCTCTTTTGGCCCTAGCAGGAGCAACAGGCCCAGTTCGCCCAGGAAGATGAAATGGGCGGCGATGGCGGCGCTCACCAGCCCACCCCACAGGCTCAACGGGAGCACCTGCTCCCGGCTCGGGGAGCGATGCCAGGCGGACCAGGCGGCCCACAGTCCCAGCGCCAGCCCGACGAACGGCACGCCGGCAGCCACGCCCATACCAGCGCCCACCGCCAGGACCCCCGCCGCGCACCCCACCAGGCCCCACCCGATCCAACGGAGCCACCAACGCCTGGACAGCATCACGAGGCACCTCCTGTCGAGGAACCAGCCAAGAAACCAGGTTCTGTCGCTTCGCTTATCGAAAAACCTGGTTTCTCCACCGCTTCCATCTCGTGTTCGCCGGCCTCGGCCGCCATGGTGACTTTTCGGGCGTGGAGCCGCATGTGGCCGCGCTGGATGCCCTCGGTGGCCAGCGCCCGCAGCGCGGCCAGGTTCTGCGCCAGTCCCACTGCGGCGACGATCTCCGCCAGTTCGTGCGCGCGCTGCACGCGCAGGATTTTGAGTGCTACGCGGGCCGTGGGGTGCGCCCGCGTGGCCCCGCCCACGATACCCACCGCCAGCGGCATCTCCAACGTGCCGAGCAGGTTGCCCGCAGCATCGCGCGCCCAGGTGCTCAGGCTGGTGTAGCGGCCGGCCCGGGCGGCGTAGGCGTGGGCACCGGCCTCGACCGCCCGCCAGTCGTTGCCGCTGGCGACGACGACGGCATCCACGCCGTTCATGATGCCCTTGTTGTGGGTCGCGGCACGGTAGGGGTCGGCGGCGGCCAAGGCCCAGGCCTCGACGACCCCCTGTGCCACCTGCTCGGCGGAGAAATCTCCCCAGGCCAGCGCTTCCAGCGGCACCGTGCAGCGCGCCCGCGCCAGCCGGCGGTCGGCCAGGTTGGAGAGGATGCGCAGCACCACCCGCCCGCCGGTAATCTGTTCGACACGGGGGGCCAGCGCTTCGCAGGCGGTGTTGACCGCATTGGCCCCCATGGCGTCCCGGCAGTCGAAGATGAGGTGCACCACCAGCGTGGGGCCAACCGGCGTGCGCTCCAAGACGCGCACCTCCAGGTCGCGCGCCCCGCCGCCCGCGTTGACGATGAGCGGGTCGGTGGCACTGGCCAGCGCCAGCAGTTCGTCGCGCGCGGCCAGCAGGTCGAAGCGGGCCGACCAGGGATCGGCCACGTCGAGCACCTGCAATTGGCCGATCATCTCCGGGGCGGTGGCCGCGGCCTGGAAGCCGCCGCCCGCGCGGGCCAGCTTGGCGGCGAAGGAAGCGCCCGCCACGACCGATGGTTCCTCGATGACCATCGGCACCAACACGTCGCGCCCGTTGACGGAGAAGTTCGTCGCAATGCCCAGGGGCAAACTGTACAGGCCCACCACGTTCTCGACCATACGATCGGCCCGCGCCAGGTCGAGTCCCAGTGCGCCGCGCAGGATGGCGGTTTCGTCTTGGGTCAGCGCCGCCCATTGGGCGACCTGTTCGATGCGCTTCTCCAAAGGCTGGTCGTAGAATCCGGCCAGGCGGGAGGATGACGTCGTGTGTTCTTCGTTGTACATGCGGCCCAAACTATCCACATCACGTCCGGCACACGCGCCGGCTTACGCATTACGCATTATTTCCTGATATATAGACAAGCCGCCGGTACGCCAAAGGCCCCGGCGGTTGATTGAGAGTATACCACCGGGGCCCTGTCAAAAACTATCCAACTTGCCAAGAAACCAGGTTTTTAGGAAAAACCTGGTTTCTGTTGTTCCTCCCTGACATCGAATTTGGGCATTGACGTTCACGTGAAATTGCGGTACACTATCATAGGCAGGCTTGGGGGGCCTTGGGCTCAACTGGGGGAAGCGGGTATCCAGAAGAGTCCGGTGCATCCTGTCTGCAAGACAGGTGCGAATCGCACGCCGGAGCCTGTCCTGGGGTTGCCGAAGGAATCCGTCATTACAGGAGGGGATACGCCGTGAGACGCAGGTGGATATGGAGCATCGCTGGCATGGTATGGGCCTCCTTGTTTCCGCTGGCGGCGTGGATGCTGTCCCCTGCGGAGCAAAGCGAGTCGAGTTGGCAGGTGGTGGGACAGATCGGCGGTGCCACCCAGGCGGTGGCTGTGCAGGGGAATCACGCTTACGTCGGCGTGGGCGTGCGGCTGGAAGTGCTGAATGTCTCGAACCCCCACACGCCCACCGCTGTCGGAGCGACGGCGCCCTTTCCCCACTTTGTGCAAGACATCGTGATCCGCGGCACGACCGCCTATGTGGCGGCGGGCGGGGCTGGCTTGCGCGTGGTGGACATCTCTGACCCGACACACCCGGTCGAGGTCGGGGCCTGGGACTCGCTGGGCTACGCCGAGGGAGTGGCAGTGTCAGGAAGCACCGTCTATCTAGCCGATGGGCCTTATGGCCTGTGGACGGTGGACGTCTCCGACCCGGCGCATCCCCGTAAAGTTGGCTCTGCCTACGATATGAACTATGCCTTTGAGGTGGTCGTATCGGGACATTATGCCTACATCGCCGCGGCCGGGGCGGGGTTGCTGGTGGCGGACGTATCCGACCCGGCGCACCCGCTCGAAGTAGGTACGCTGGACACTCCCGGCTACGCTTATGGCATTACCGTGAGTGGCACGCTGGCTTACGTCGCCGACGGCTGGGAGGGCGTGCGGCTGGTGGACGTGTCCAATCCAATCTCGCCCACCGCAGTGAGCGCATACCAGACGCCGGGTTGGGCATTTGGCGTCACCATCTCCGGCACGCGCGCTTACGTGGCCGATGCCTTCGCGGGCCTGCGTGTGCTGGATGTATCCGATCCCGAGCAGCCGACCGAGCTGGGCGGCTACGAAGTGGCGGGAGGGCACGCCGGGAACGTGGCGGTGGCCGGGAATGTGGCCTACGTGGCCGACCGCAATCACGGACTGTGGGTGATAAGCGTTGCCGATGCGGCCCATCCTGTCCAGGTGGGTTCCTACGCCCCGCTGGGGTTTGCGCGCGATGTAGCGCTGGCCGGCGACTATGCTTACGTGGCGGGTCTCGACCAGGGTTTGCGCGTCATTGATGTTTCCGATCCCGCCCACCCGCTTCAGGTCGGCAGTTACGATCCCCAGGACCAATACGATCCTCAGAACCAAGCCGCCTGTGTGTTGGCGGAGGGCGGGTATGTCTACCTCAGCATCTTTTCATCGGGGGGGGGTGGGCTACACGTGATGGATTTTACCGACCCTGCTCACCCGGTCAGGATTGGGTACATTGATCAGCCCGCACTCTACATGGACATCACCGGCGGCATTGCCTACCTGACGAATGAGTGGGGATTGGTGCTGGTCAGTGTCGCGGATCCATCCCATCCCGCTCTGCTGGGAGCAATTCAACTGCAGCACGACAACACCTCGACAGGTAGTATTGCTGTGAATGGCACCCGGGCATATGTTACCAACCAGCATGCCGGGCTGGAGATCGTAGACGTCTCTAATCCGCTCAGCCCCACCCTGGTCGGGAACTATGACGATACCAGCTACACGGTTGGTGTGGCGGTGGTGGGGAACACGGCCTATCTGGCAGACTGTGGGCTGCGGATCCTGGATGTTTCGGACCCTACCCGCCCCATCGTCTTAGGGCACTATTACACGCAGGAGGGGTATCGCTATGTGGTCGTGGAGGGAAACACCGCCTATGTCGCAGCCGGGTCTGCCGGGGTTTCGATCCTCGACGTATCCGATTCGTCCAACCCGACCCTGCTCGCAAGGCTAGATACCCTTGGAGAAGCCTTCGGTTTGGCCGTAGCGAGCGGCCGCATCTTTGTGGCCGATGGGCCAAACGGGCTGCTGATCCTGGAGCAAGCCGGGGATGCTACTCGTAGCCAAGATGCAGAGTGGCCCCGCCTTCAGAATCTCGCCGGTCAGCCGGCGGCCCCAGCGCAGCCTGATTTCGCCTGGCCGGAGGCACTGGGGGTGCGGCGCACTGACCCACCCGGATCCCCTCGACAGTCGCTGGCACCGCAGTTCCCCCGCCAACCACCGGCTCCACAGAGGGATATCCAGCCTGCCGGAGACAGGGCAGCCGCCACGTGCGTGGTGACCAGCCCGGCCGACAGCGGAACAGGCACCTTGCGCGCCTGCCTGGAGAACGCCGTGAGCGGCGACACGATCACCTTTGACTCGCGGGTGTTCTCTCCGACAAGCCCTGTCACCATCCCGTTGATCAGCCCCCTCCCATGGTTTGTCCAGGGTCATCTCACCGTGGACGCCTCCAACGCCGGGGTTATCCTCGATGGCAGCCACGCGCCCGGCGCCACTGGCCTGGTGATCACCTCGGACGGCAATGTCGTCCGGGGTCTGCAGATCGTGCACTTTGCGGGGGATGGCATCGCCATTATCGAGGGGGCCAAGGACAACCTGATCGGCGGAGACCGGTCGGTGGGCAGCGGGCCATTGGGCCAGGGGAATCGGATCAGCGGCATCGGGTTCAGCGGGGTGAGCATCTCGGGTGCTGGCACAGTGAGCAACACCGTGGCCGGCAATCTCATTGGCGTCAACCTGAGCGGCACGGCGCTGGACGAGAACGACTGCTGTGTGAGCATCGGCGACGGAGCCAGCCACAACATCGTCGGCGGCGACACGCCAGGGGAAAGCAATGTCATCGGTGGCCGAGAAGGCATCAACATTTATGGACCGGCGACCGAGCGGAACCTGGTCCAAGGCAACCGGATCGGCACCGATGCCAGCGGGACAATGAGCCTGCGCCTTCTGTCTCCCGAGAGCGGCTACTTCGAAGGAGTGCTGGTCAACGTTGGCGCTCACCACAATATCATCGGGCCCGGCAACGTGGTGAACAGCTATTACTGGGGCATCGCGTTGAGGGACCCCGGCACGGCGGACAACGTCGTCATCGGGAACCAGATCGGCACAAACATCACGGGCACGGCTGCTATCGGGAACTATGACGTCGGTGTGCTCCTGGCCAATGGCGCACAACGCAACCGGATCGGCGGCGCAACGCCGCTGGAGCGCAATCTCGTCAGCGGTAACACCCAGGCTGGCATCAAGATCGTCGGTGCCGAGGCCATGAATAACCGCATCACCGGCAACTATGTCGGCACGGATGCCAGTGGGATGCTGGCGCTAGGCAACCAGCGCGGTGCAGGGATTGAGATATGGAGTCCCAACAACATCATCGGCGGCTATCTTCCCGGCGAGGGGAACCTTGCCAGCGGTAACCGCGGCAACGGGATCGGCATGGTGTACGGGCACGCGTATGGCAATCTGATCGCCGGCAACTACACCGGCACCGATGCCAGCGGCACGGCCGACTTGGGCAATGGGGGCCACGGCATCTCCATGGAGGGCGGCGCCCACAACAACCGGGTGGAAGGCAACCTTTCCAGCGGCAACGTCCGATGCGGTGTGCTTAGTGGCGACAAAGGTAGCGACTATAACGTGATCGTGGGCAACCGGATCGGCACGGATGTCAGCGGCACTCACGCCATCCCCAATGATTGGCTGGGCGTGGGGATCGGCTGGGATGGCTCATTCAACCGCGTCGGCGGGACAGCGCCGGGGGAAGGCAACCTGATCAGCGGCAACAACACCGGGATTGAAGTTGAAGGGGGTGTGGGTAACCTGCTTCTGGGCAACTGGATTGGCACCGACGCGAGCGGCATGCGTGGCGTTGCCAACGCCAACATAGGTGTCAACCTGGGGGCAGCCAGCGGAACCCTGTTCGGGGGCGCCACGCCCGCGGAACGGAATGTGGTGAGCGGGAATTTCTGGGGCGGGGTGGTTATCTTGTCTGACTATAACTACGTAGCCGGCAACTGGATCGGCACGGACGTCACCGGCGCAGCGCCCCTGGGCAATCAGCGCTTCGGGTTGAACATCTGGCGTGGAGGCCACAATGTCATCCAGGGCAACCGGATTGCCTATACCGAATTCCTCCCGCCGCAGGGTGATGGGATGGGAATATGGGTGATGTCCTCTCTCTATAACACACTCCGGCGAAATTTCATCTACAGCAACGTAATGGGAGGGATCGAACTGACCGAGGGCGGCAACAACCTGCTTGCGGCGCCGGTCATCATCACCGTCACTGCCAGCGGTATCTCCGGCACAACCTGCCCGGGATGCATCGTCGAGGTTTTCTCCGATGCCGAGGATGAAGGCCGGATCTTTGAGGGCTACACAGCCGCCGACGTCTCGGGGATTTTCGTCTTTGACAAGGGCAGCCTGCTGGTTGGCCCCCACGTCACCGCTACTGCAACGGACAGCGAAGGGAATACGTCGGGATTCTCCATGCCCCAAGTGGGGTGGAGACGGGTTTATCTGCCTGTGGTTCTGAGGAGTCCATGAGGGCAAAGGTGAACCGGTAGGGGCGGGATTACTCCGCCCGTACGAACTGACAGATAGTAAAGGCGTTTAGAGGAGAACACACACAAGAGACCACCTCGCGCCCGGAAACGCCGGACTGTTGTCCGGCTGGAGCATTAACTTCCAGGTAAATCGTACATGAACTATAGGCTTTGTCTGGCCATCCTCTTGATCATGCTGGCCTTGTCCGCCAGCCTCAGTGCCGTGGTGGCTCAGGAATTGTCTCCACAGGGTAAGACAGCCGTGCTGGCGGTTGCCTGGACATCCTTCGCTGGTGCTGTAGACTTGCCTCAGAGTGCAGCCACTGCCGGCAGCAACCACGTGCCAATGGATGGAAGCCGTCTGAACGTCCCAAGTGGCTACCTGTATGTGCTACGCGATGTGCATGATGGTGAAAACCAGATTTACGGTTTCAGGGTGAGCGAAGACACCGGCGAATTGGCCGCCCTCTCCGGCTTCCCGGTCGGCACGGGCGGCAACGGAAGCGGGCTCTTCGTTGCAGAGCAAATGGCCTATGACGCCGCTAACGGCCGCCTGTACGTAATCAACGACGGAAGTAACACGATCAGCGCCTACTCAATCCGTATTTCCACGGGCACACTTACGCCTTTGCCCTTTAGCCCCATCGCCCTGCCAGATGTGTCCTATGGAGATTGGCATTGTTTGGCGCTGCATCCCGACGGTTCGCCGCTGGTAGCAGGTGGAGAACTGGGCATTTTGGCTTCCTTTGCCATCACTGCCTCCCATGCCACGCCGGCTTCTGGCAGTCCTTACAGCGTCGGCCCGGCAAGGCCTTACTCGTGCGTCTTTAGCCGAAACGGTGCCTATGTGTACACCGGTGGTAACTATTGGACTACCCTGGCTGGCTTGAGTGTGAACGCCAGCACGGGTGTGCTTACTTCGTTGCCCGGTTCACCCTTCAACCTGGGATCTGCAGGGCTTTGGCTGAATAGCTACGTCACAGACAGTGCCGGGCGGCTGTTTACCTCGAGTGCGTACGACGGGCGACTGCGTGCCTTCACGACCAGCGGCGGCGCTCCCACGGCTGTGAGTGGCAGCCCATTCACCTCCAGCCTGACGGTAGGCGTGCACGGTGTGCTGCACCCAGCGGGATTCTACCTGGTGGCAGACCGCTCTGGCAACCAGGTGGGCGTACACCGTATCTTGGGAAGCGGCTCGGCCACCACGCTCGTCCCCGTCAGCGGCTCGCCATTTGCTGCAGGGGGAACCGAAACCCACATCCTGGCGCTCACGCGGAACGGGGGCTTTGTGTTCGCCGCCAACGCCACCAGCCGCAATATTACTACCTTTGCCATGGACACCGACACTGGCTTCCTCATCAGCCAGAGTATCCAGGTGGCTGACACGCTCGGCACCAGCGGCCGTCTCACCGGCATGGCTTACGCCGCCATCGCATCGCCGTTGTACTTACCGTTGATAGGGAGGACATGACCTGCATGAAACAGGAAGAGAACGGGCGCTTGGGTTTGAGTACCCGCGCCATCCACGCTGGTTGGGAAGCCGACGCCGAAACTCACGCCGTCAAACGCCCGTTGGTCATGGCCAACAGCTACGAACTCCCGCCCAGCGTGGATTGGGAGATCGTGCCGTTTGTCTACGCCCGTGACCTGAACCCTAACGGGCGTTGGCTCGAAGAACGCCTGGCCGCCCTCGAGGGCAGCGAAGACTGCATCGTCACGGCCAGCGGGGTGAGCGCCATCAACGGCACGTTTTTCGCCCTGCTCAGTTCGGGCGATCACCTGATCGCCTCGCAAATCGCTTACGTGTCAGTGCGGACGATGTTGTTGGAGCATTTTCCGCGTCGCTTCGGGATTGCGACCTCCCTGGTGGATACCACCGATCCCGAAGCCGTGCGCCGGACGCTGACGCCCCAGACGAAGCTGATCCACCTCGAGACGCCCGGCAATCCCACCACCGCCATCAGCGACATCGCCGCCATCGCCCCAATCGCTCGCTCCGCTGGGGCGCTGCTCTCGGTGGACAGCACCTGGTCGGGCCTGCTGACCCAGCACCCCCTGCTACTAGGCGCGGACATCGTGTTTCACAGCCTGTCAAAGTATATCAACGGTCATGGCGACGCCCTGGGCGGGGCGATCTTGGGCGCCAAGGCGTTGCTCGATCCGATCCGCAAGTTTGCGGTGAAAGATATGGGTAGCTGTATCAGTCCGTTCAACGCCTGGCAGATCATGCGCGGGTCGGCTACGCTACCGCTGCGCATGCCGCGCCATTGCCAGAATGCGCTGCGGGTGGCTGAATTTCTCGAAACTCACCCCAAAGTGGCCTGGGTGCGCTACCCGGGGCTGAAAAGTCACCCCCAGCACGCCCTCGCCAGCCGCCAGATGGACGGGTCTTCGGGCATGCTCAACTTCGACATCCGCGACCCGCGCCAGCGCCCGGAATTGCTCAGACGGCTGAAGCTTTTCACCCACGCCACCAGCCTGGGTCACGATGAAAGCCTGATCATGGTTTATGACGATTTCAGTGGAAATGAATTCTTCCGGGTGAGCGTCGGCCTGGAAGACGCCGATGATTTGATTGAGGATCTTGAGCAGGCATTGGTATTGGTGTAGCGGTCGAAAGTTCAGGCTTGAACTCCTTGCCCTTGGGCCAGCGCCTCAATCCTCCAGTTTGTCCACAAAACTGGCCAACGTGTCGGCCCCACGGACGCGGATGCGCGGCATCTCGAACAGGTTGTCCCGGGTGTAGGTGTTGCCCCACTCCGTCGTCAGCGCTCCCCAGTAGCCCGCCGACTTGAGCACCGCGATCACGTCCGCGTCCCGCTTGCCCGAGGGGTAGCAGAAGAAGCGGGGCAGCCGGCCGGTGTGCTGCTGGATGGCTTCCTGGATGCCCAGAATCTGGTACACCAGGTAGTCGTAGGAGCGCCGGCGCAGGTCCACGTGGTCGCGCCCGTGGCCCTGGACGTCCATCCCGGCATCCGACATCTCTTTGATCTGCGTCCACGTCATGTAGCCTGGGCGCTCGAAATGGGGGGGCGTGGCCAGCACGCAAAACGTGCCCGTGAAGCCATAGTCCAGGAGCAGGGGGAACACGACCCGGTAGGCGTCTTCGTAGCCATCGTCGAAGGTGAGCACGACCGGCTTCTCCGGCAGTGGGTACCCTTGTGTCAGGTAGAGGTACAGGTCGGTCAGCGTGATGGTGTGGTAGCCGGCGTCGGCCAGGAACTGGAGTTGGGCCTGAAAATTCTCCGGCGGGACGGTCAGGTCGCGCCGGTAGCGATCGGCGTTGGGCGGCAGTTCGGAGACGTAGTGGTACATCAGGATGGGCACGCGGGCACGCTCGGGCAAGGGGGCCGGGGTGGGGGTGGACGTTGGACTGGCCGCCTCGGTGTACGATGAGTGGGCTTGCCCAGAGCCACTGCGTGGGGGGCTTGCCGAAGGGACTCCCTCGAATGGATCACTCACGTAGGGAGTCTCCCAGCGGCCGCGCGCTGGCATAGCGACGCACAGGCTGGCGCCGACGGCCAGGGCGAGCAGGCAGACGATCAGGCACGAACCTCTGGTTCCGGTAGCAGAGTGTGTGGTAGATGGACCTGGTTTCATCGGCATTCAAGCGCCCCAAGTGCTGGAGGCAAGCGCAAGGATACCTTAGAGAAGACAATCTGTCAAGTGGCAGATCTTCCCGAAGGCTCGCAAGTATACTGCAAATGCCAGGGACGCCACCCCGAAGCCTTCGGGAAGATTGACTTTTCAAGCGGCAGACCTTCCCGAAGGCTCGCAAGTGCACCGCGAATGTCAAGAACGCCCCCTGAAGCCTTCGGGAAGGTTGACTTTTCAAGTGGCAGATCTTCCCGAAGGCTCGCAAGCGTACTGCGAATGCCAGGGATGCCACCCCGAAGCCTTCGGGAAGGTTGACTTTTCAAGTGGCAGATCTTCCCGAAGGCTCGCAAGTGCACTGCGAATGCCAAGAACGCCCCCTGAAGCCTTCGGGAAGATTGACTTTTCAAGCGGCAGACCTTCCCGAAGGCTCGCAAGTGCACCGCGAATGTCAAGAACGCCCCCTGAAGCCTTCGGGAAGGTTGACTTTTCATCATCTCCCCAGTAGAATAGAATCAGTCTGCAATCCGCAATCCGAAGTCCGCAATCCGAAATCCAAGATGCGTTATCCGATTATCGCTGGCAACTGGAAGATGCACCTGGGCCGGGTGGACGAGGCGCTGGCCTTTATCCGCCGCATCCGGCACGGGCTGCACGAGATCGAGGGGGTGGAACGGGTGGTGTGCCCGCCCTGCACCGTCCTGGCGGCGGTGGCGGAGGTGCTCCGCCCCACACACATCGGGCTGGGCGCGCAGACGATGCACTGGGAGGAGCAGGGGGCGCACACCGGCGAAATCTCGCCAGGGATGCTGGCAGAGTTGTGCCAGTACGTCATCCTGGGCCACTCGGAGCGGCGGGCCGACGACGCCGAAAGCGACGTTGCGGTCAACCGCAAGGTGCAGGCGGCGCTAGGGCATGGCCTCACTCCAATCATCTGCGTGGGCGAGAACCTGGCGCAGAACGAGGCGGGCCAGACGCACGAGTTCGTCGGCGGTCAGGTGCGGGCGGCACTGGCGGGCCTGTCGGTGGAGCAGGTCGCGCGATGCGTGATCGCCTACGAGCCGATCTGGGCCATCGGCACCGGCAGGGCGGCGACCCCGGCGGACGCCAACCGCATCATCGGGCTGACCATCCGGGGGACCCTGGCTGAGATGTTGGGCGAGGCCACCGCCCAGGCCGTGCGGGTGCAGTACGGGGGCAGCGTCAACGCGGAGAACATTGCGGCGTTCATGGCCATGCCGGAGGTGGACGGCGCGTTGGTAGGTGGGGCCAGCATCAAGCCGGATTTTGTGGAATTGGTGCGCAGAGCAGTGAAGAAACCAGTCCAGAAACCAGGTTTTTGGGAAAAACCTGGTTTCTAAAGGAAGGAGTACAGAGTATGGTACTGGAAACGGCCGTTTTACCCCTGGTGATACCCCGCAGTCTGCCGCGCCTGCCGGCCCACGAGCAGGGCTGGCCGGCGCAGGGGGTATGGACGTACGAGGACTACCAGAGGCTGCCCGACGATGGGCGTCGCTACGAGATCATCGAAGGAGTGTTATACGTGACTGCGGCACCGAGCTTCGACCACCAGTACGCTGTAACGCGACTCGTCGTTCACATGGACCACTACGTCACAGAACATCGTATGGGCGTTGTTCTGGCCGCGCCGTTTGAGGTCCATCTGCCGGGTATCGCCCGGCCGGTACAGCCCGACGTGCTCTTCATTGCCGCCGAACGGGCGCCGCAGGCGGGGGCGCATGGTTTTACCGGTGCACCGGACCTAGTCGTCGAAATCCTCTCGCCGTCCACCGTGCGCACCGACCGCGTGGTCAAGTTTAGTGCCTACGAACGCGCCGGCGTGCGCGAATACTGGCTGGTGGACCCTTACGCCCACTCCGTCGAGGTGTACGCCCTCTCCGCAGGGGGCACTCTTGAGATAGCCGGGCAGTACACCTATGGGGAAAAGATCGCGTCCACCGTGCTGAGCGGACTGACGCTACCGATGGATGATCTGTTCGTGGAGAAGAAACCTGGTTTTTGAGAAAAACCAGGTTTCTGGGGAAAACCTGGTTTCTGAATCAGCTGAGCGCTACTTCGTCTACTACGCCGACGATGACCGCGCGGATGGCGCCGGGGTCGAGCCCCAGGATCTGGCGCGCCCCGTTCCCCTCGTCTATCACCAGCACCGTGTCGCCGGGACCGGCCTGCACCACGTCTACCGCGACGTCGTATTCGCCTGTCTCTTGCCCGTGCAGGTCGAGTTGATCCACCAGCAACAATTTGCGCCCGTCCAGGTGCGAGATCTTGATCGTGGCGACCACCGTGCCGATGACTTTGCCGATGTACACGTCAGTCGCCCTCCGGCAGGTGGTGCCAGGTGGCGGTGGGCTGGTCACGGCGCGGCCCGTGCTCGACCTCGACCTCGTCCACGATGCCCGTGATCGCCAGATCCACCGGCACGAAAACCTCCGGCAGCGCCTGGGCGGCCTCGCGGCTGCCCACGACGAAGACCAACTCCCCCGGCCCGGCCTGGGCGGTGGCGTCGGCGGCGATGACGGGGCGGCCGTGGGGCTTCAGGTCCCGGTCCAGGGGTTGCACGACGAGGAACTTGACCCCCTCGAGCCCTTCGTATTTGCGGGTGGCGACCAGCGTACCGATCACACGTGCGAACTTCATAGGCGGCCCCTCACGCGGGTGCGGAAGCGCGTAGCTTCGGCCACGTTCTCCCACATCTCGGGGTGCAGTTGGGGGATGACGACCTGGCGCACCAACAGGTCGGGCCGCTCCAACACGCCGACGCCGATCTCGACGGCGGCTTCCACGTCGGCGACCAGGCCGGAGAAGAGCACGATGCCTTTGCCGCCCAGCCCGTCGGCCAGCCGCACCTCGACCAGCCGCACCTCGGCCCCCTTGATACCGGCGTCGGCGGCGTGGATGGCCGCCGCGACCGTGGTCGTTTCCACCACGCCCAGGGCGTCGGTAGCCTCCGGCACGCGCCCCCCGCCGATGGCCTCGACCACCTCGGGATGGACCTGGGGCAGGTAGACGAAATCCACGACCGCCGCGCCGCCCACCTCGCGCCCGGCCGCCAGCGATTCCTCCACGTCGGCCACCCGCCCCCCGATCAACACCAGGTACTTGCCGGGCTGCACGGTGCCCGTTTTGAGCACCTCAAGCGGGGCGCGCTTGACCATGGCGTCGGCGGATTGAATGCCGGCGGCGATGCTACTGAATTCGACTAGAGCCAGGGCGGGTTGGATCATCACCTAATGCGTAATTCGTAATGCGTAATTCGTAAGGCGTAAGGCGTGTTGCGTATTATGTAACGGAACACGGAACACGAAACACGGAACACGCAGCACGTCAACTTCACACAATGCGGAAAGAGTCTTTTAATACGCAGCGGCGGATGCGGCTGAAACTGATTGGGTTGGTGATCCCTTCGCCGGTGGGGCTGGCGATGGTGAACGAGCAGAAGCCTTCACCGCCGTAGCCGAGGCCGGCCGACGAAGGGCCGTTCTTGACAAAGATGCTGCAGTCCATCTCGCGCGCCATGCGGCTCAGGTGGTCAAGGTCTTTGGAATGCATCACCGCCGTGTGCCGGAAGCCGCGTTCGGCCACTTTGGCCAGGTCTATCCCCTCGTCGGCGTTCTGCACGCGCACCAGCGGGATAACGGGCATCATCTGTTCCGTGAGGACCAGCGGGTGGTCGCGCTCGACCTCGGCCAACACCAGGCGAATTTCGTCGCCCACGTCCACGCCGATCTCTTTGAGCAGCACGTTGGCGCTCTTGCCAATGAAGGCTTTGTTCATCATGCCGGGCTGGCCGGCTGGCGGAACCTGGGCAAAGATCACTTTCATCAAGCGGTTCAGTTGCCAGGAGTTGATCTCGTACGCGCCGTGGGCAACCATCGCGCGCTTGAGGTCGTCGGCGATGGACGCAACAGCGAAAACTTCCTTCTCGTCAATACAGATGATGTTGTTGTCGAAGGAAGCGCCGCGTACGACGTCGCGCCCGGCCTGCTCCAGGTCGGCCGTCTCGTCCACCACGACCGGCGGGTTGCCCGGGCCGGCGCAGATGGCCCGTTTGCCGCTCTGCATGGCGGCGTGCACCACTGCCTCACCGCCGGTGACGGTCAGCAGCCGCACGTCGGGATGGCCCATGACCTGTTGGGCTGTCTCGATGGTGGGCTCGGCGACCGCGCAGACCAGGTTGGGCGGCCCGCCGGCCTCGACGATGGCCTCGTGGACCAACTGCACGGCGTGGTTGGAGCAGGCTCGCGCGCCAGGGTGCGCGTTGAAGACGACGCTGTTGCCCGCCGCAACCATGGCGATGGCGTTGCAGACGACGGTGGAGGTGGGATTGGTGCTGGGGATGATGGCCCCGATCACGCCGTAGGGGGCATACTCGACCAGCGTCAGGCCGTTGTCGCCACTCCAGGCGGTCGGAGCGAGGAACTCGGTCCCGGGCACCTTGTTGGCGTTGAGCAGGTGCTTTTCGATCTTGTCCTCGTAGCGGCCCATCCCTGTCTCTTGCCAGGCCTCGTAGGCCAGGACCTGGGCGTTCTCCCGCACCACACGGCGGACGTGGGCCACCATCTGCTCGCGCACCGCCAGCGGCATGCCGCCCAATTGCAGGTAGGCCCGGCGCGCGGCCGCCACCGCGCTGTCCACGTCGGGGAAGAGATTGTCGCCGTGGCGCAACGGGGGAGCCTGCGCAGGGGGGCGCGCGATGACGGGCGGCTCCGGCTCGGGGCCATGGCGCACCCGCTCTCCCTGGCGCAACTCGGCCATCACCTGCTGGATGATGGCGTCAATGCGGGCTTCGTCTATCATGCGCCGGCCTGCGCCTTGTCGTACTTGACGATGCCGTCCACCTCGAGCAGGTCCACGATCGCCATGATGACGGCGTCACACGGGCGACGGTCGGTCACCTTGGTCTGGCGCGCGGAACTGCCGGTGGCGTAGAGCACCACCTCGCCCAACCCGGCCCCGACGGCGTCGGCTGCGACACGATAGCCCCCGGTCTCCCGGCCCTCGATGTCGAGTTGCCTGAGCACGAGGAACTTGAGCCCCTCCAGGGTCGGCTCCTTGCGCGTGGCAACCAGCGTGCCCACTACTTTGCCTAGTAGCATAGGAAACTCCGTGCACGTGAAACGTAATGCGCAATGCGTAATGCGTAAAACGTAATGCGTAAAACGTAATGCGTAAAACGTAATTACGGATTACGCATCACGAATTACGAATTACGATTCTATTCGCTTTCTGCCGGCTGGCGGCCCAGGGGCAGGGTGCGATCCACGTTGGGATGCGGGCGCGGGATGACGTGGACGGCGACGACCTCGCCCACTCGCTCGGCCCCGCGTGCGCCGGCTTCGACGGCCGCCTTGACCGCGGCCACGTCACCGCGCACGATAGCCGTGACCTGGCCGCCGCCGGTCTTTTCGTAACTCACCAGCTCGACCTTGGCGGCCTTGACCATGGCATCGGCCGCCTCGACCATCGCCGGAAAGCTCTTCGTTTCGATCATACCCAATGCTTCGGTCATCATATCCTCCTGATGGGATAATAGATGGGAGAGAAACCAGGTTGTCGCTGCGCTTATGGAAAAACCTGGTTTCTTATCACGTTCTGCGCTCGGCCTGGGGCGTGCGCCCGCTGACCCCTTCAATGGCAGCCACGGCTGCGCCGTAGCCTGCCATGATGTCGCGTTCCTCGCCGCCCAGGTAGACGCGCCCGAAACTGCCAAAGGCGCGCACTTCCAGGATGTTGATCAAGGCCGCCTTTTCCGCCTCGTTGGCCGCCAGCGCCGCATAGCCCGCCGGTTCCACCTCCAGCACGTACAAGGTCTGCCCGGCCAGCAACATGTGGCCGTGGCGCAAGCGGTTGACCAGCTGCACCTGGTGGGCATCCACGTGGCGAATGATCTGGCTCGAGACCAACTTGGGCTTGATGCGGTCCGCCTCCTGCAGTTCCAGCGCGCCCAGGATCGCCGCACCGGCCGCCCGCACCTCGGCCTGTTCCTCGTGGTGCACCTCCAGCAGGCCAAACAGCCGCTCGACGATCTGCATGCCGGGGCGGACCTTGGTGGCCTTGAGGGCGATGTCGGTGATGCGGTTGATCTCGATGCCCGGCGAGATCTCGACCCACAGCGATGCGTCGTGCGGCAGTGGCAGGAAACCCTGGGCCACCGTGCCGAGGAACGCCGCGTGCTGCGGTTGCAGGCTATCCAGGAAGACGTACGTACGCAAGTCTACTGCCATGCATATTCTCCACTTCTACCTTCCCGAAGGCTCCCCTACCTTCCCGAAGGCTGGACCCACTACAGTTCGACTTAACGTCAAGCCTTCGGGAAGGTCTGCTTAACGTCAAGCCTTCGGGAAGGTCTGCTCATCAAGCCTTCGGGAAGGTTCACGGGAAGGTCTATTTCTCCGCCTCTTGCAAGATCTTGACGCTGGCGCTGGCGCCGATCCGGCTGGCACCGGCAGCGATCATCTTTTGCGCGTCGGCGTAGGTGCGGATGCCGCCCGCCGCCTTGACCCCCATGGTGGGGCCGACCACGCGGCGCATGAGCGCCACGTCCTCGACGGTCGCTCCACCCGGCCCGAACCCGGTGGAGGTCTTGACAAAGTCGGCCCCGGCCACCTTGGCCAGTTGGCATGCGATTACCTTCTCCTCGTCGGTCAACAGGGCGGCCTCGATGATCACCTTGAGGATGGCGCTATCGGCGTGGCAGGCGCGGGCCACGGAGGCGATGTCGCGCTCCACCAGCTCATAGTCCCGCGACTTGAGCGCGCCGATGTTGATCACCATGTCCACCTCACTGGCCCCGTCGCGAATGGCCTGCTGGGTCTCGAAGACCTTGGCCTCGGTAGACGTGGCACCCAGCGGAAAGCCGACGACGACGCAGACGGGGACGCCGCTGTCTTTCAGCAGTTCGGCGCACATCTTGACGTTGGCGGGATTGATACACACCGACGCGAAGTGGAATTTGCGCGCCTCGTAGCACAACTGCGCGATCTGATCCTGCGTGGCGTCCGGCTTGAGCAACGTGTGATCAATCATGGGGGCCAGCCGGCCGTCGGTGGGCGCGACGCCCAGCGTGGCGGCGACGCGGTCGGCGCCGGCACTGACCACCGGCTGTACGTGCTCCACGTAGTTGTGGGCCGAAATAGAGGGGGCACCGGCACCGCCGGCCGCCGCCTGCTCCTGCTCTTCCTGCACCAGGATCAACACCTGGCGGGTGATTTGTTCGATGATACGCTCCAGCGAGGCCTCATCCAGGCTTTTCATGGTTCACCCCAGCGCTGTCCTTGAAAAAGCGCCGTTCGATCTGCATGATCTTGTCCACGCGCCGTGCGTGCCGCCCGCCGCCGAAGGGGGTCTCAAGCCAGGCCTTGACGATCTGGCGGGCCAGGCTGGGGCCGATCAGCCCGGCCCCCAGCGTCAGCACGTTGGCGTCGTTGTGCTCGCGGCTGTTGACCGCCGTAGCCTGGTCGTAGCACATGGAAGCGCGCACACCGGGCACCTTGTTGGCCGCCATGCAGGAGCCGATACCGGCGCCGTCTACGACGATGCCGCGCCAGGCGCGCCCCTGGGCCACCAACTGCGCCACCGCCAGGGCAAAGTCCGGATAGTCCACCGCAGTGGTGCTATTCGTCCCACAATCTACGACGGCATACCCCAACTCGCCCACGTACCCCTTCAGGGCCTCCTTTAACTCGTACCCGCCGTGGTCGGCCCCGATGGCCACAGCCTGCTTACCCTGCGGCGCAGAGCCAGTATGCAGTGTGCCAACCGGCGACGGTGCAGGGCCTGTCCCTTGCGCCTCGACCAGCGTCACGTGCCGCTCCAGGGCCACCTGGCGGGCCAGGGGGGTGATCAATGCCCCTGGAGGGACAGAAAATTGTCCCCCGACCGGAACGTCCTGGACGTCCGCCTCCGTCACCAGGGGACGGGCAGAGGCCGGGCGGGAGCCCTGGGGCAACCCCAACGTGCGGTAGACCACGCGGCGTACCATTTGGCGAACACGGGTTTCGTCCAATGCTCGGGTTCTCCCTGATCGTTCAGGTTACAGGGGCAGATTATACCACTACCGGGTACAGAAGCAAAACGGCGATGGCGTAGACCTGGCAGGTCTCCCAGACCTGCCAGGTCTGGTACAGAAAATTGGACGACGCTCACGCGATGGAGGGCAAGGACATAGGCTCGGAAGTCAGCTGAGGATTGACCAATCGGGAACGAGGAGGAGCCAGGGCTTCGATTTCCACATAGACTACGGAACGGGTGCCCTCTTCTCGTTGTGCTCGTCGTGCGGCTTCCAGGTTGATACGATACAATTCAGGGTCGTCCTTGGGGAGCAAGACGACCTCCGTTCCTTGTGGAATCTGCTCTAGCAACTCAGGATGCTCCAGGATATATCGCTCAAACTCGAAAGAAAGCGTGATATTCTTCTCCACAATTGTCTCTCGATTATACATTAGGGTTCCATCCTATCGGATCTTCC
>Ga0315291_10003583_pt1 | contig 20061 bp, 16 predicted proteins | sample YL17G12_20_MG_FD_203070 | JGI IMG/M metagenome (GOLD analysis project Ga0315291, IMG submission 203070) | Sediment microbial communities from Yellowstone Lake, YNP, Wyoming, USA - YL17G12_20 | ecosystem: Environmental > Aquatic > Freshwater > Lake > Sediment | place: USA: Wyoming | collected...
ATTACTGCAAAAAGAGAAGTCGAAATGTAGTACAGACCTTTGGGGTGCGATTGTTGCATTCCAATGAGTTAGGTATTTGTATGTACCCCAGTTGCGAAAGTCGGGTTAAAGGGGCGTTAAGGGATTGTTCAACCTGCCCAGAACAATACGCGTATGAATATATAAAGAAGCACCCAGGTGAGATATATTTTCCTTGGAGCTCTCTTTCCAGTCTCATGGCTGAGGGCAAATTATATCATTGCGAGATCGGGCTAGATGACAGGGAATTAGCAGGGTTTAAAGTGAGTGAACAACATTTTCGTTTGCACATTCCCCCTAATATGCGTTTGCTCGCCGTTCCGCCACGAGATTGCCCCGTCACAATGAAATATCTACCGGAATACCGGCGGCCCGTTAAAATCGATGAATTGCCGAGGTGGAAAGTGTTTAGCCGTGAGTAGTATTTATTTGCATCATTATTAGCAAGGTGGATGAGCCAGGAAAAGTCAGGGTCAGCCTCTCGACTATTGACAAAGGTGAGCTGCGCCCCCGTGGCGAAAGATGTTATATATACAAAGCAGATTGGTAATGAAGAGAATCCTACTTGTTATAGTTATGCAAATGGGTATGTTCTCTTATATAACCGCCTCCTTAAGCGAGCCTCCTGCCAAACGGAAGTCGCAAACTAAAAGCCAGCCTAAGACTAGCGAGCCTTACTACCAATCATCAGAAACCGCCCCTTGGTACGACTCATATGGCAGGTTGCAGCATGGATACAAGGATACGCCGATGAAGCAGTATCCTCCTGGTAAAGAGCCATATTATTACAGCCGCGAGAGCGCACCATGGTACGAGTCCTACGGAAGGCTAAGGTATGGGCCGAAGAATACGGAGGTAGAGCAGCCCCCGTCTGGGAAGGAACCATGTTATTACTAGAGTGATGACACGCCTTGGTATGACTCCTACGGCAATCTACGCTATGGCCCCAAGGGGCTCACCGCTAAAGAATACGAACAGCAAAAGAAATTTGGAAATTAGTTGCCCTTATTGTGGTCAGATAGCGGAATAGGCTGATTAACCTGGTCTTTCTTCGTGCGCTTCGTGGTGAGAGCCGCCTTTTAAATAAAACTAGGGAAACTCCAGTGCAAAATCAAATTGCTTTAAGCAACTCGCAATGATAGTATCAACATAGTGACGTGTTGTAGATCATTGCTTATCGCTTACCCCTTGTCACTTCTCCCTGTCGTATCGGGGCGTGGCGCAGTCTGGCAAGCGCGCTTGCTTGGGGTGCAAGAGGTCCCGGGTTCGAATCGCGGCGCCCCGACCAGAACTACGGCAATGACAGATCTATCCGAAATGAAGTAGTTAATTTAAAAAGTTAAAAGAATAAGAAATGCTTAGAATAGCGATAAAGCGATAAAATGAGTAGTTATCCACAAGATTTTAGAAAAATATTGGGGCGCTGGGATTCTGTAGCTATCATTATAGCAATTGTTATAGGTGTTGGTATCTTTAGAGTACCGGCTGAAGTATCAAAATATTTAAGTTCCCCCAGCCTGATTTTCTTGGCATGGCTTTTAGGGGGAATAATTTCTTTGTTAGGAACCTTTTGTTATGCTGAGCTTTCCGCATCCTTTCCAAAAACGGGAGGGAATTACATTTATCTTCGAGAAAGCTATGGTCTTTGGGCTGGTTTTCTTTTTGGTTGGGCAGAGTTATTAGTTATACGCACTGGTTCAATAGCAGCTGTATCTTTTATCTCTGCAGAGTATTTACAATCGTTTTTATCCACGAACAATTTTTTAATCAAACCGATGGCTATATCTATTGTTTTTATCCTCTCCTTTATAAATATAGGTGGATTGCGTTATGGTAAGAGAATACAGGATGTATTGACTATAACCAAGATTTCAGCTCTGATTGGGATAATTGTATTTGGATTTATATCCAAAAAGGGTGATATTTCCCATTTTTATTCTGTTCCGACCACATTTGATGGAAGAATCTTTCCATTATTTTGCTTAGCATTAATCCCTATACTTTGGACATATGGGGGATGGCATGAAAATACATTTGTGGCAGGAGAGACTAAAGATGCTGCGAAGATTCTTCCTTTTGCATTAATTATTGGGATTTTTATAGTTATCTCGCTCTATTTAGCTATAAATTTTCTTTATATATACTTAATCCCTGTAGCAAAAATAGCCAATACCAATCTGATAATATCGGATGTGCTACAAATTTTATGGGGGAAGAATGGAAGAAAAATACTCGAAGCCTTAGTTATAATATCTTCTCTTGGATGTCTCAATGCCATGATAATAACAGGAAGCAGGGTTACTTACGCAATGGCAAAAGACAATGTAATTTTTAGGTGGATAGGAAAAGTTAATACCAGATATGGGACCCCAGGCCGAGCAATTGTTATTAACGCCGTTTGGTCTATTGTACTAGTTATATTAGGGACTTTTAATGAACTTCTATTTTTTACAGGGATACTGGTGTGGTTATTTTTTGCACTAACGGTAGGAGGACTTTTTATATTGCGTTACAAGTTTCCCAATATAGAAAGACCATACCGTGTATGGGGCTATCCACTAATACCGGTTATTTTCATCCTTATCTGTATTGCACTTTCCGTAAATACTATAATTTTCTACACATTCCAGTCATTTATTGGATTATGTTTAGCGATGACTGGAATCCCTATATTTATTATATCGCAGAAGAAATAGATATCTCTATACGGCAATAAGTGAAGATTTCCGATTTTGCTTACTACATGTTTGGAACTGGTCATAAACAGAATAATGATATCAGAAAAGATATCGAGGATGGAGGAGACAAATGAAATTTAAAAATATTATGTCCTTGGTTTTGGGGTTGAGTTTATTTTTATTTGCAATATTAAGTTCTGGATGTACAAGTTCTAAATTTGGTACGTTGACTAATTTGGCAGACAAATACGGAACTGATAAAGGGTCTGAGAACCATTATTACACGGAAGTATATGAGTACTTTTTCTTGCCTATAAAACATAAAGCTCGCAAAATATGTGAAATAGGTATAGGAGAGGGCGCTTCAATGAAAATGTTTAAAGATTATTTCCCGAATGCAGTATATTATGGAATTGATATTAATGACTTATCCAGGTTAAATTCTGATACCACCAAAACTTTCGTTGCTGATCAAGCAAACAAGAAACAGTTGAAAGATTTTATTGATACTTACGGATATGACTTCGATATAATTATTGATGATGGGGGACATACCATGGAACAACAACAAGTAAGTTTTGCATATTTATTCAAATATTTAAAACCAGGGGGATATTACATTATTGAAGATGTGCACACATCTCTTTGGTCTCTTTGTGGTGCTAAATATGGTGCTGAAGAAAACGAAAAGAATACAACATTAGTTGCGATTAGTAATTTTATTAGAAATGGAGGGATTGAAAGCAAATATATGACTACAGAAGAAAAAGATTATTTAACTGCTAATATTAGATATTGCGATTTGTTAAGTAGAAACAGGGGGAATTCTATTACCTGCATTTTTAAAAAGAATTATAAGAATACCCGGATTTACGGTAGATTACCTGGCACTTAATGCTAGTTTTCTTATCTCTGATGAGACCATTTTAATCGCCCCTTAGCGAGTACTTATACCTGTGGGACTCTCACCACCCCTTACTTATCTCAAAAGGTGCCGGGGCGCGGTTGCGCTGGCCAGGGAGGAAGGAGAAATTCGGGAACATGAAAAAGCCGGCGATGAGAATCCACAGTGTAAGGGCAGAGAAAAGATTCACGGCGACACGTCTTTTTTCTCCACGGTCCCGGGCCGCCCCTTGCGTAAACAGGGCCCCGATCAGCCTGGTTGCTGAGTGCGCAAAAGACCCGATAACGAATATGACGACCTGGAACCTGAAAGGTATCCCGAGTCCCGCGGAGAAGCCGAAGAGGAGAGAATATTTTCTCGATCTGAAAAAGTCGCTCTGGATGAGAAAGCAGAGAGACAGGGCGACAAAGGCAATGCAGGGAAAATCGGGCGTCCATTTGGTCGAGACGCCATAAATATCAGGGAAAAACGAGACGAGAACGGCTGCGAGAAGCCCCGTCCCCCGGCTCTGGCAGACGGTTCCTATCCTGTAGACGGACCAGACAAGGATGGCGTAATAGATCATGTTGCTCATGGTGACCAGCACGGGGTCGAAGCCGGTCCACAGAGTGTAGATGGCGGGTATGAGGTGGAAGAAATTGGGATACACGCGGGAGGTGAGATTCCAATCGGTGATAAGATTCCATATCATTGTGAGCTTCTGAAAGAAGGGGAATGCGCCGTTGCCTATGTGGAGGAGGCGATCGTGGAAGAGCAGCGTGATTGACATGTGCTGGAGGCAATCCCTGTGATAAAGGCATACACATTTGGAGAGGTAGATATAGTTACAAATGGAGTGAAAGACGATGACGGATATGAGGAGGAAAGCTGCCGAGAAGAGTAGGGGGCACCGCTCCGCCTTCTGTGGGGGTATCTGCGCACCGTGCCTGAATTGATCGATTGTCATTTCTGGTTTGTCCGTACACTTTTGCATGGCTGCGCGTGTCGTCGGAACCTATGCCGCGGTCAGAGAAAAATAGTTCTTCAAGAAATCGAAGATAAGCCCGGCGATGATCGTGTGCCCGTAAGGTGTGTAATGAGCATGATCGTAAAGAAGCGCTTCGGGTGATGAGCGGTAAATCTCCCGGAGAGCGGGGAGCGGATCGAGGACAGGAACATCGAGTTTTTTTGCTATTTCCTTCAGCCTTTGCTGCGGGTAATCATAAACGAAGTTTGCAATGATCTGGTCTTTGACGGGGAAAATCACTATCCCCAATTTAAAATTGTGCACTCCCGCCAGCCGTTTGAACTCGGCAAAGAGGGGATCCATTCTCTCCCACGCACCGTTGCTCCATGCACTACCCCAATCTGTTGCATTCTCGAGAATGAGCGCGTTGAGCGCGGCTCTATCGTTCAATGGATCCCCGGGGCCGGGGGGGAATGCAGCGGTAATCTCGCGCTTCCACTGATCCCAGGTTTCTCTGTTTATTCGGGAGTAATCATGATATTGGTAAATCGTGGAGATGCCTTTGAATACATAGTAAAACAATCTGAACTTATCGAGCGGCCAGGGAATTTTCGCCACTTTAACCCCGGGGGAGGGGAGGGCATCATTGAGAAAAAATCCTATGATCACGATATCAGGCTGGAGGGCAATCCCCGTTTGTTCTAATATGGCGAGTTCGTTTTGCAGGCTGAGTCCATTCACTCCCGCGTTGATGGTCTCGAGGGGCTCGGGGCCGGACATGGATAGCTTCTCTACAAGGCGAACAAATGTCTCTTCCTCTTCCACATCGACACCGAGGGTAATCGAATCACCCAAGAACAGAACACGCTTCCTCTCCTTTTGACGTATTTCGGGATTCCTGTATCCAATGGAATTTGTGCGGAGGCTGATGGTCCTATTAATGTCGCCCCGATCGACGATGAGCGCATGGACGTTTGCCCTCAGGCGGATGCCGCGTGGGGTTTGGACAAATACGTCATCTTCAGGCCACATGTTCGATGTAAAGGCACGAGTCACCTTATGTTCCATCGCGAGGCTCTGCTTGAATCCTAGGTCTTCGGAGATCAGTACTATTTGAGGAGGGGGGAGGAATATCCGGATCAGTATCTCTGCCACAAACAGAGTAAAACAGGCCGAAAAAAGCAGAATAATTCTATATGCCAGAGCTTTTGTCATAGCTGAGTGCCTCGCTGTTCACAGTCTGCACTGGACGCGAAAAGAATATAGTTTTTGTGACGTGTGTAAATACAGTGTCATAGTATTACATAGAGGCGATATTTTGATCAATCCGCACGTTCAGCTCAATCGTCTCTGGATATCTGGCCTTGTGCTTTTACTCCAGAAAGTTTAGCATATTGACACATATTCTAATAGCGCCGAAGTATCAGAGTGCCACAGGCTTGGCCGTGGATATATGCAATTCAGAGAAGTCCAATAAGATTCTACTCATTGTGGAGCGTGAGCAATGGCATCCGATAGCAAATTCGCCTTGGTACTCACAATAATATTTCTCTGCCTGGAGATAGTTTTAATCACGCACCATGAAATGTATCGGGATGAATTTTATGCCCTGCTTGTTGCCAGGCAGAGTCCTTCCTTTTATGCAATGTGTCAATTTTTTAACCGCGCCTTAGAAATTCATCCATACCTCTGGTATGGAGCGGTCTACCTGTTGACCTATCTCACCGATACCCCTTTGGGGATGCAGTTGCTGCATTGCCTGATTGCGGGTTTAATTGTGTATATTTTTTCTCGATGTTCCCCTTTCACGAGGATGCAAAAAATACTCTTTCCTTTTGGATACATGATCTTCTACGAATATGGGGCCATAACTAAAAATTATTCGATCGGGGTACTGTTTATATATCTCTTTTGCTGCCTGTACACGGTGCGCTATAAAAGGTTTATAATTATTGTTTTTGTCCTGTTGTTATTGGCTAATGCGAACACGCTGGGATTGGCAATCGCCGCGGTGTTCGCTTTTTCCCTGCTGTTAGAATGCATTTTCAACTGGCAGCAGATAAGAATTTACATCTCAAGAAGAAAAGTAATACTAGGGTTCTGCGTGATTATTATCGGGTGCATTTTCTCTACGATGCAATTTCTTACGCCCTATAGCACCCTCAAAAGCAGCGGTGTTATCCCTGTGTATGAGGCAACAGGGACTCGTATGGTAGAGGCAGTGCGCTCAGTAGCATGGGGCATCTTCCCGATCCAGATTCCGTGCCTGCATTTCTGGATGACGAACGCTTTGAATTCGCTTGGCCCCCACATCCATTTCGCAGTTTCCCTGGCCATTATTCTCTATATCTGTATTCTACTGGCGCGTAAGCGGCAGGTGCTTTGCATATATGTGCTGTCAACGGCTGCAATCATCGTTCAGATATATCTATACCGCGGCATCTACCGCCAGTTTGGATATCATTATATTATCTTGATGGCCTCGCTCTGGCTGTTCGATATCGTGGATGATTCAGGACCGGCACCGGCCATGTTAGAAAATGTAAATCGGCTCTTTATGTCGATAAGGGGCAAGATATTCAATATCGTTTTACTGATCCAGTTGCTCTGCAGTCTGCTTCCTGTGGGGATGGATCTGTTCTATCCGTTCTCAACAGCCAAACAGGTTGCACGATGGATCAAGGAATCAAATATGGATGGCTGGCTTATTGCAGGCGCTCCGCACACTATGATGACCGCCGTCGCCGGTTATCTGAACACAGATATTTATGCGCTAGAACTTGAGAAGTCATTGCGTGTTCCAGGAGAGAATATTCTGAGCGAGTATGGGGAACGGACGCCGCTTCCGGTATTGTTTGCACGGATCCCTCGATTGAGGAGCATGTACGGGGACAAGATAGTATTTATTTTTCTTGCTGAATTCGCGGAGACCGGGCAAATTAATAGAGTGCTCCTTGACATGTATAACCTCCGAGAGACTGCCTGTTTCAAGGGGAGTATTAATCAGGACGAGGAGTTTTATGTATATCTTTTTAAGGATGCGCCTGTAGCGAGGTGAAGGGCGGGGTTGGATTCTTGCCACCCGTTTAAAGCGGATAGTACAATATCCATTATACGCTCAAGCTATTGAAAAATGTTGTCCGGATAAGAGCGCGGAGGTTTTTTCGCAGATAGGTTGCCAATGGAATTGGCACCTGATGCTATACGGAAAGATGAACGGGAAACAGTATCGTGATCCCTGCCTCAGCCTTACAAAAAGACTTTTTCAGGAAACCATAAATATGGATGATTTTGGCAATTTCAAGGAGCCGACGCTCTCGTTGAGGGACATCGGCGATCTCGTGCGCCGCACGGACTCCTTCACCGTGTGCGGGCCCCCCGAACCGGGGATCAATGTCCGGCAAATGATCGAGAAGGTTGGAAAGAGGGTCAGCAGATTCGTCGAGTTGAAGGGTCCTGGCCTACTCTCGCCGGACGAGATACGCGAACTGAAGAGGGCTGCCCTCGCGCACGACAAGGTCATTGTCGCTTCGTACCACGAAATGGAAATTGCCGGGCAATTGCGGGAGGCGTGCCGCCTGGCGTACTATCGCGACTATCTTTTTTTCGATCACGTCCAGATGGCCCTCGACGGGATCCACCTGGATTCCTTCGGCAGGATTTTTTACGACTTTTTACAAGAGTACAAGGAGGAATTCACCCGCGCCTTCGCCCTCCTCGAAGACAGCTATTCGAGGGAAACCTACGAAAAGGTCATTCGCATGAGGGTCTACCTTTTCAATCCGGAGCTCATCCCCCTCTCCTCCCTTCCCACACCTCCCGAGGTTCAATGGCGTTATGAATCAGAGGCGGCGATGTATCTCCACCAAATCCCCTCCGTGGTGCCGGAGCCGTTGAGGCGGAACATCGCGTTCAAGATAAGTCTCAATCCGTGCGGCTACTTCGATATCGTAACCCCCAGGAATAAAAGCGTCATTATCGACATAGGCGCGTACAACAATACCTCCCCCATGTTCGCGTACTATTCCCCGCACGGCACCATATATGCCTTCGAACCGCAGGATGAAATATACCGCTGCAATGTCGAGCTGGCGAAGGTGTATCCGAACATCAGGCCGATAAAGGCTGGCGCGTGGAGTGTCACGGGCAGCGTCGCCTTCGACATCAGGGATTGCCTCCTCGGGGGGACAGCCGGCTCGCATGTGAGCGCTCAGGGGACGAGCAAGATAGAGGTGTGCGCACTCGACGATTTTGTCTCCCGCCATAACGTCGGCCCTGTCGATTTCATAAAAATAGACGCGGAAGGCGCTGAGATTGAGGTATTGAAAGGGGCGCGCGATACGATAGCGAGATACAAACCGGATTTGGCCGTGAGTTTATATCACGAGCCTGAGCATCTATTTCGTATCCCCTTCCTCATCAAGGAATTATATGACGGGTATAAAATATATGTGTCCCATAAATATTTCAACGCAACGGAAACGACATGTTTCGCCTCAGCCTGACGGGGAGAAGGCCAATGCGCGGCGGGGCCGATATTTGGCGGGATGTGCCACAGATAGGGCGGGAGAGATATGATCTCTGAGAGACGATTTGCGTTGATTCTCACAACGGTATATCTGTCCCTGCAATATGTAATGCTCATTCACCATGAGATGTGGCGGGATGAGTTACAGGCCTGGCTCATTGCGTGCAACAGCAGTTCTTTGTATGGGCTGTTCCAAAACCTCATTATAGAGATTCACCCGGGCCTCTGGCATCTCATGCTCTACGCGCTCACTTTTTTCACCCGTTCTCCCGCAGCCATGCAGTTTCTGCACTGGGCGATCGCAGGCCTCATCGTGTATATCGTCTCACGCTATTCCCCCTTCACACGCATTCAGAAGGCGCTGTTTCCATTCGGATACATGATAGTATTTGAATATGGCGTCGTGTGCAGGAGTTACTCGACGGGAGTGCTCCTTATATTTGTCATGTGCTGCCTGTTTCCGCGCCGCTACGCGCGGTTTCTTTCACTCTCGGCAGTGCTTTTTTTGCTGGCCAACACCAGTTTCATAGGGCTCATTATTGCCGCTGCGACAGGGGTATCGCTGGCGTTGGAATGTATTGCGAGATGGGGTGCGATAGTAAGGCATGTGTCACGCATCAGACTTACCCTTGGTTACTACATCATCCTCATCGGGTGTGTTCTTTCAGCGGCGAAGTGCACGGCCCCTTCCCCTGAGTGGCAATTGACGCCGGGAAGGTACCACACGACTATTTCGCTCAGCGACGAATGGTTCAGCTCTGTTGCTTTTGGCTTCTTCCCAATTCTCCCATGGCGATTAAATTTTTGGGAGGAGTTTTACTTTGTAAATCTCATGCATGCACGAATAAAAGTTGCGCTGAATGCGTGCCTGATCGCACTCACGTGCGCTGCGTTGTGGCGCACGCGAACAGCCCTGAGCGTCTATTTCTTCTCCACTCTAGGGATGATGCTGTTTTATTTGATGATTCAGCCTGGTTTATTGCGGCATTACGGATATCACTATGTTATGTTTGTCGCCGCGCTATGGATGATGAGGCGGGAGGAAGAGGAGAGGGATAGCGCCCTTGCGGCGTCAAGGGTATATACCGCGGCGAGATCACTTGTGGGTAAATTATTCTACCTGATTTTAATTGTACAAATTCTCTGTGCGGTATATCCCGTGTATGCGGATGTGCGCTATGACTTCTCCGCGGGGGAGAGGACGGCCCGCTGGATCAGGGCTTCGCACATGGAGGACTGGCTGATCGTGGGGCATCCCAGCGGCCCTGCCACGTCGGTTGTTGGGTATCTCGACAGGAAACTATACGAGCTTGCCTTTGACAGGATATCAGCGTTCCCATGCCAGCCCGTTGACGGTAAATTCAGCGGCGAATTCCCGCGCGCCATCGTGCTCGACAAGATTCCCCCGCTGAGAGATAAACACGGGCCGCGCATACTGTTTATATTCAATTTTCCGCTGACTGACGCTGAGCAGCGGCGCTATGGCCTGAGGGCGGCGGCACAATTCACGGGGACGATCGTCGAGCATGAACAGTTTTACATATATATTTTTAACAACGTACCGGCGTCATGACGGATGAGAAGAGTACTCACGGCGCAACCTGCCAGACCGCTCTATGAACGATATACCCACGGTGCATCCATGCACACTGACGGTGGTGGTTCCGGCGCTGAACGAAGAAGGCAATCTCGATGCGACGCTGAAAGGCCTTCTCGACGAACTCGCGAGATTGCAAATTAACGCCGAGGTTATCGTGGTGAATGACGGGAGCACCGATGGGACTGGAAGGATCGCGGAACGTTGCGCCGGGAGAGAGCGGAGGGTGAGGGTTATCCATCACCCGCGACCCCGGGGGGTAGGGGCATCGTTCATGGAATGTGCAGGTAGCGCGAGGGGTTCCTTCATCACCTGGTTCCCCGGGGATGGAGAGAATGACCCGGCCGAGCTGCTGAAGTATGTAGAGCTCATGAAAAAGATAGATATTGTCGTGCCATTCGTCGTGAATCAAAAATGCCGTCGGTGGACACGGCGTGTCATTTCATCGCTCTTCTGCAATATATTCAACCGCTCTTTTGGAACTGCCTTCAAATATATGAACGGAAACATTATATTCAAAACAGATCTCCTGCGCGGGTTGCACATCAGGAATAGCGGATTTCTGTGCTGGGCGGAGATGCTTCTCAAGCTCACCCGCGCGGGCGCCTCGTATGCAGAAGTCCCTGTGAGGATACCTGAGAAGGGGAGGAGCGCCGGCTCATCGAAGGCCTTCTCCCTCCGGTCAATTAGTGACGTCCTCACCGGTTACGCGCGCCTATTCTGGGACATCCACTGTGGACCGTCCGATGCGGGGGTGCGCGCGGCGCGTAAAGAGGCAGCCGACGATGGGGTTTGATATCAGCGCATTCATCCCTGCCTATAACGAGGAGGAAAACATACGGCAGGTTCTCGATGACCTCCTCGCCGTGTTGCGGGAGGTGGCGAATCGCTATGAGGTCATCGTGGTGCTGTACGGCGGAAGCACGGACGCGACCGCTGACATCGTCAGAATCTTTTCCAAGCGGGACCCCGCGGTGAAGCTTGTCATCCAACCGGCGGATCAGAAGGGATACGGGGTGGCGCTTAAGTTGGGGATTGAAAACTCCACACATGGGCTCATTTTTTACACAGATGCCGATAACCAATATGATGTGAGAGAGATAGGAAGGCTTCTGGAAAAAATGGGGGAATATGATATAGCCAGCGGCCGGAGGGATAAAAGACGTGACCCTCCAATGAGATTGCTCACCGCGGCCATTTATAACCGGCTGGTGAATAGTTTGTTTCCCACGGGCGTACAGGATATTGACTCTGCATTCAAGCTCTACAAAAAGTCACTGCTTGAGAAAATTCAGATCCATTGCAAAACGGGACTGGCTGATGCCGAAATTCTGGCCAAGGCACGGAGAATAGGAGCCAGAATTGTTGAAGTACCGATCGCTCATTTCCCAAGGGTGAGTGGGCGTCCCGCGTTCGAGTCGAGGCTGATAGCGGGGCTGGGGCTTGTAAAACCCAGTGTGGTAATAAATGTCGTGAGGGAGATGGTTCAATTGAGACGCGAGCTGCGTTTCTTGCGTAACGGAAGCGGGAATTCGCTCTTGTGAAGACAATTGTAACGGGAGGAGCCGGTTTTATCGGAAGCCATCTTGTCGAGAGCCTTCTGCATGGCAATCATCAGGTGGTCGTCCTTGATGACTTTTCAACGGGCAGGTTGAAAAACCTCGATCAGGTGCGCTCTCACCCGGGCTTCGTACTCCATAGAGTGGATATAACCAAAACTGAGCATATTCTGCCCTACTTCAAAGAAATTGACTGGGTGTTCCATCTGGCTGGTCGCGCCGATATCGTTCCTTCCATACAGAGGCCCATGGAATACCATCGTGTTAATGTAGATGGGACTGTGAGCGTTCTTGAAGCCTCGAGGAGGGCCGGCGTTAGTCGGTTCATCTATTCTGCCTCTTCGTCCTGTTATGGTATTCCTGATATCTTCCCCACACCTGAGACAGCCCCGGCCCGGCCGGAATATCCCTATGCATTTACAAAGTACGCCGGGGAGCAGTATGTGATGCACTGGGGCAAGGTATATAAACTCCCGGTGGTATCCCTGCGTTTGTTTAATGTCTATGGGCCACGCTCAAGAACTTCAGGCACTTACGGGGCGGTTTTCGGCGTATTCCTGGCACAGAAATTGAACAAGATGCCGTTTACCGTGGTCGGCGATGGCACACAGAAGAGAGATTTTATCTTTGTGACTGATGTAGTAAATGCCTTTATCATGGCGGCGGCTTCGCCCATTTGCAACCAAGCTATTAACGTGGGCAGCAGTCGCCCCCAGAGCGTGAACAGGTTGGTGGAACTTCTTGGCGGCGATGTGGTACACGTACCGAAACGTCCAGGCGAACCTGAAAGAACCCATGCGGATATCAGCAGAATTACGGCCCTTCTCGATTGGAGGCCGCGAGTGCCATTCGAGGAAGGGGTGAAGCGCCTTTTCGCCAATAGTGATTATTGGCGCGAGGCTCCGGTGTGGACTCCGGAGTCGATAGAGAAGGCAACGAAGGAGTGGTTCACGAATCTTGGCGGCTGAATAATATCGAGGCTGCGGCGACATCAATGACGAGAATCCGGAACGTGCTCCTCCTCAACCCGTTCAGGTACGATGGCCCTCAATCCAACGTGGGGGTCGATCCCGTCGTCAGCAGGCACGCGGGGCAGGAGATCAAAACGGGTGTGACGTTCCCGATCGGCCTTGCCTATATGGCGGCGACACTCCTGCGCGCCGGCTACGAGGTGCGGATGCTCGATCCGATCGCGGAGCGGATTTCCATTGCACGCATCCATGAGAACGCTGACTGGAGCCAGGCGGTCATCATGCCGTTCAGCGCCGCCCATGCGGAAGACGTGAAGAAGTTTCGCAGCTGCTTCCCCGGCAAGCTGCTCGCCCTCTGCGGGGGCTACTCGAAATTCATCTCCGCCCTGCTCCTTGGAGAAAATTACTGCGACGTTGTACTGGGAGACGAGCCGGAACTGATGGTGGTGGAACTCATGGACTCGTTTCCGATGCTCGGTCCGGTAAAAGGGATCGTGTATCGTAATAACGGGGAGATCGTTACGGCTCCCCCGCGGCCCCTGATAGAAGATCTCGACGAGATTCCTTTTCCCGCCCGGCATCTGCTCGATCCGAAGCGGTACTGGGAGATCAGTTTCTTCGGGGAACCGACGGCGTGGATCCTGCCCGCGCGCGGATGCCCCTATGACTGTATCTTTTGCGCTCAGTACGATAGAAACGTGAAAAGCATTCGTCGCAGGAGTCCCGGGAATATTGTAGATGAGATACAGGAAGTGGTCGCACAGCAGAGGGTTACCAATTTCGTCTTTTTCGACGAGACGTTCAATGTCAGCGATCGGTACGTGAGATCCGTATGCGACGAGATACTCCGAAGGAATGTTCGGGTGCACTGGTGGTGTGCCGCGAGGGCAGACCTCATCAGGGAAGACACGGTCAGGCTCATGAAAAGGGCGGGCTGCATAGAAATGCGGATCGGCCTGGAGTCTGCGAATGACCAGATTCTCGCGTACTTAAAAAAAGACATCACCGTGGCGAAGATCAGAGAGGGGCTGGAGACGCTGGAGAGAGAGGGGATGAACTATTCGCTCCAGTGCATTTTCGGGAGCCCCATGGAAACCGGAGAAACCATCGGGAACACCCTCGATTTTCTCAAGGAGTATCGACCCCTCTTCGTGTCCTTCAACATCCTCACGCCGTTGCCCGGCTCCCGTCTGTTCGATGAGATAAAGGAGCGCCTCACCCTGAACGTGGTGAAGAGCTTTGATATACTCCACACGCAGTATCCGCTGGGAAGATACTCGGCAGAAGAGTTGAGCCGTATCATCAAGAGGGCTTACTTCTCGTACTATTTCAGCCTCGGTTATTTGATTCGGATAGCGCGTGAAATGACAAAGAGGCCGCGGATTATTCTTCAGATGGTTCGCACCGGCATGAGGCAGGTAGGCTACATATGCAATTCCATACTTTTCCACAGGGTAAAGCGATGATCAGCATGTCGAGGCGCACGACCGTGAGAATAGGAATGCTCGGAGCGGGAAAGATGGCTCTCTGGCACCTGAGGGCATACCGTCGCATTCCCGGCGCGGAGGTGATGGCGATCTGCAACCCGAAGAGCGCAAGGGGATTGGATTTCGCGCGGAGATTTGGCATCAAGAACCATTTCCAGGATCCGTGCGAACTGTTCAAGGCGCCGGACTTGGATGCGGTTGATATCTGTACGCCGACAGGTTCTCACGCGGCACTGATACGCCAGGCGCTCGACCGAGGTCTCAATGTTTACGTTGAGAAGCCCATGTGCGGCACGCTCGATGAGGCCGATCAAATAGTGTCGCTGAACCGCGAGAAGAAGAAGATCGTTTTCGTGGGGTTCAACTACCGCTTCTGTAGGGAGTTCCTGCGGATAAGGGATATCCTCAGGTCGGGGGAGCTGGGGGATGTGCGCTTCTTCCTTATCGTGCGAGGGACTGTGGTGAGCGGAGACTATCACATTTTCGACCCCCGCAGTTTCAGCGGTACGATCAATGAGTTTACCTCGACGTCTGTGGACCTCCTCCGCTGGTGGGGATTCAAGGATATCGAGGATGTCTATGCCGGGGGAGCGAATGTATTGCCTCAGACGCCGGCCCCCGACACCGTCGGCGTCACCCTGAGACTGAGGGGAGGAATCGCCGCAGTTCTCGTTAACAGCTACGCGATGCCGAGCCTCGCCACCGAGGTGGTGATTCTCGGTTCGCGCAAGATGCTCAGGCTCAGGTATGGGAAAGTTATGGTCCAGACGCTCCCGGACTCGTGGTCGATCCCCCTGCTCTTGTGGCGGACATTTAGAGAATCACTTGTCATTCCTTACAGGATACTCTACAACCCCTGCAGAGGATCCTGCCGCTACTTTGTGGAGTGCGTGAGACGAGGCCAGAGCCCGGTCCCGGATGAAATCGAGGGAAGGGAAAATATGAGAGTGTGCAGCCTCATCCTGGAGTCGTGCACATCTGGGAAGGGTGTTCCCATCCCGGTTGTAAGAGAAGGAGATCCGCCACAGTGAGTAATGCCTCAGTTACGGGTGGTATAGATTTGTAGGGGTTCGATTTATCGAACCCGGGCGCGATAAATCGCGCCCCTACATCACGACAATACTACATCTGCCCCACCATAACTGACCCATTACCACAGTGATAACAATTGTGTGGAATCGCTGCGGGGAATGTGGTATAGCGTTCGAAGACTGTAGACTACGTGTCATATGCCAACAGCGCGTTCCGGAACGCCTTGTGCATCCTCTCGAACAACCCGTTGGTGATCACATGGGTGCGTACAGCGTGCATAACAAAGTCAAGAGCATGAATGAGCTCGCGGCCATCACGGCCGCGCTCAGGCGTGAGCGGAAGTCCGTCGTCCATTGCCATGGCGTCTTCGATCTTCTTCACCCCGGCCACATAAAACATTTCGAAGCGGCCAAGCGGGAGGGGGACGTCCTGGTGGTCACGGTGACGGAAGACAGGTATGTCGACAAGGGGCCGGGCAGGCCCGTGTTCAACGAACGTCTCCGAGTGGAATCGATCGCCAGCCTCCAGTGCGTGGACTATGTGGCCATTAATCGTGCCCCGACGGCGGTGCAGGCCATCAAGGCGATCAGGCCGGACGTCTACGTCAAGGGGAGCGACTACGCAGACAGGGCAAAGGACCTCACGGGCGATATCTACAGAGAAGAGGAGGCAATCAAATCTGTAGGGGGGCGAATCCACTTCACCGAGGAAATGAGCTTCAGCAGTACGGGGCTCCTCAACATCCATTTCAATGTGTACCACGAGGAGGCTGATGAGTTTCTGAAATGCTTCAGGGAGAAATACAGCGCCGATGATGTTATTCGGAATCTCAAGGCACTTAAAGAGATGAAAGTAATGGTCGTAGGCGATGCCATCGTCGATGAGTATCACTATTGCCAACCCATAGGCAAAGCGTGGAAGGAGACGGTGATTGTCACAAAATATCTCAACCGCGAGTCCTTTGCGGGCGGTGTGCTCGCCGCTGCCAACCACGTTGCAGGTTTCTGCGACAATGTCCATATGGTAACCTGCCTGGGAACCGAGAACAGCCAGGAGGACTTCATCAGGGGGCGATTGAAACCCACTATCGATACCCATTTCTTCTACAGGGACGATTCGCCCACCGTCGTCAAGCGGCGTTATGTGGACCCCATCTTTCTCTCCAAGCTATTCGAGGTGTGCTTCCTGAACGACCAGAATCTCCCCAAGGATGTTGATGCGGAGGTGTGCGAGTACCTCTCTCAGAAGTGCCGAGAGTATGATTTAGTGATTGCCTGTGATTTCGGGAACGGCTTCATAGGCCAGGAGATTGTAGATGTGTTGTCACAATCATCGAGGTTCCTCGCGGTCAACACACAGACGAACAGCGCGAACTTAGGTTTCAATGTCATCACGAAATACCCCAAGGCTGATTATGTCTGTATCGATGAGCCGGAAATCCGACTCGCCACCAGGGAAAAATTTGATGATCTTGAGAAACTCATACCGGAGATCTCCGAAAAGCTCAGGTGCCCGCGCGTGATGATTACCCGAGGGAACCTCAGAACGATTGGATACGAGGCGGGCAAGGGGTTTGTGGGGATTCCGGTTTTCTCCGAAGAGGTCGTCGATAGAATCGGCGCAGGTGACGCATTCCTCGCGATCACATCACCCTGCGTTGCGGCCGGCTACCCGATGGACATCGTCGGCTTCATCGGCAACGCCGTCGGGGCCCTCGCAGTCCGCATCGTGTGCAACAGAGAGCCTGTGCAGCCGATCCCCCTCTACAAGTTCATCTCCGCACTCCTCAAATAGCCGGGCGCGCGACATGAGAAACACACAGGGAAAGGACATCTCGCTTACGGTCATCATGCCCGGTCTCAACGAAGAGGAGAACATCCGCGCGTCCGTCGCCGAACTCCTCGCCGCCCTTGGCGATGCGGTCGTCGACTGGGAGGTCATCATCATCGACGACGGGAGCACCGACAGGACCGGCAAGATCGCCGAGGAGTTCGCCCGCGTCGACTCCCGCATCAGAGTACTCCACCACAAAGTGTCGATGGGGATCGGGTACAGCTTCTTCGAGGGGATTCGCTCCTCCACTAAGGAGGCGGTTACGTGGGTTCCCGCCGACGGGGAAAATGATCCCCGAGATCTCGTGAAGTACCTCCCCCTCATCCAGCACGTGGACATTGTCATCCCGTTCGTCGTCAACAAGCGCGTGCGACCGCGCTTCCGCAGAATCCTCTCTGCCGTCTATCTCGCCATCATCAACGCGACGTTCAGGACCCGCTTCAACTACACCAACGGGAACATCATCTACCGGAAGAGGGTCTTCGACATCGTGACGCCGCGCTCGAATGGCTTCCTCGTCAACGCGGAGTGTTTGGTGAAAGCCACACGCGCTGGATTCCTGTTTGCAGAGGTGCCGGTCTTGCTCAAGAAGCGGATAGAGGGCAGTTCTAAGGCGTTCAGGTTCAAATCATTCTGCAGTGTAATCAGGGAATACGTAGCCCTCTTGTTCTCCTTCCGTACACTGCGGGAGCAGGATAAGGAGAGGCGGGCCAGGATGTTTCCGTGATGAAAGGGATCATAATCGCGTTGCTCGGATTCCTCTCTGTTCTCCTCGCGTCATCGCTGCTTCTCAGGGCGCGCTCGTGGGAGCGGCATTTCATCGCTCTGCTGCTCGCCTTCGCCGTGGGCCTGCTCGCGTACGTGTGGATATATTTCAAAACACCGTACGACCTTTACTGGCTCCCCGCAGGATGTCTCGAGCCATCGAGGATCGTTGATTTTCTTAACGGAGTGTTGTTCTTCTGCTTGATGTTTCACTTTTTCTGGGACTTCGTCTACGCGTTCGCCCTGACAGGGTTCTCCACCGGCATTCTGGTGAATGTAGCACTGGAGGGAGAACGCGGGATCGCCCTCGAGCGGCTCATCGCGCGCTACCTCGACTGTTCGGGTGGGGACAGGATTTTTTCCCGTCGCATACCGAATCTCATCCGGGGGGGCTATCTCAGGCAGGATGGAGAAGTGATCGTGCTCACGTGGAAGGGGAGGTTGCTCGGAATCGTGGTGCTCGCCGTGAAGAGCCTGCTCAACGTGAGGGAGGGAGGTTGAGACGTGCTCAAGGGGATGCTCATAAGCATCGCGCTCACCATTGCATGGGTGATGGCCCACATAATCCTCTTCCGCCTGAAACGGCCCGGGAACTTGTGCGCGGCAATGGTCATTTTGTTCGTACTCACGGTGCCGCTCTTCATCGTCGTATATGTCCTGACCCCCGCGGACCTCTTTATCCTGCCGGCGGCTCTCAGCAGGACGCCACCCGCTCTCGGAGTGGGTAACGGGCTTGTCGTGCACGGACTCCTTTTTCTTACCTACATCGCGTGCTTCTACTACCTGACGCGGGCCGTGACTCTTGGCATACTCGTGGAGATCCTCGACCGGGGGGGGTGCGCGATGAATATCGAGGAAATGAAGGCGGCGTACAATATCGAGCACATGGTGCGGTACAGGCTCGAGGCATTGGAACAGGCAGGACTGGTCAGGAAGGCGGGCGGCTCGTACCTCTGCACGCCCAGAGGGCGCCGTTATGCCCGCATCTCCCTGCTTTGCCGCCGCGTGTTCGGTTCCGTGGACAAGTGGGGAGGAGAGGGCTGAACTGACCATGAAAACACGGAGGCTTTCGCACATTTGTGTCACCGGCGGGGCCGGATACGTGGGGAGCGTCCTCGTACCCAGGCTCCTGAGGAAGGGTTACAAGGTCAAGGTGATAGACCTCTATATCTATGGCGAGCACGTACTGGACGAGGTCAAAGGCAATCCTCGCCTGACACAGGTCAGGGGGGATATCAGAGACCGCGCGCTGCTGGAGAGAGCAATCCCTGGTACAGACGCGATAATCCACCTGGCGTGCATCTCGAATGATCCGAGCTTTGAGCTTGACCCAGAACTGGGCAAGTCAATCAACTATGATTCCTTCTCGCCTCTCGTGGAGATCGCGAAGAAGAATGGTGTAAAAAGATTCATCTACGCATCTACATCCAGCGTTTACGGGGTCAAGAAAGAGGCGAATGTCACCGAGGATCTCCCGTTGAAGCCGTTGACCGACTACTCGAAGTATAAAGCCATGTGCGAAGAGGTGCTCTTGAAGGAGCAGGCTCCAGGATTCACCGTTGTGGTGATCCGCTCTGCGACGGTTTGTGGCTATTCTCCCCGCATGCGTTTTGACCTCAGCGTTAATATACTGACCAATCACGCGGTGAATAAGGGCATCATCACAGTTTTCGGCGGAGAGCAGAAGAGACCCAATATCCACATCGACGATGTGGCGGACCTGTACGTGCTGCTCATGGAAGT
>Ga0315291_10003584_pt1 | contig 20060 bp, 14 predicted proteins | sample YL17G12_20_MG_FD_203070 | JGI IMG/M metagenome (GOLD analysis project Ga0315291, IMG submission 203070) | Sediment microbial communities from Yellowstone Lake, YNP, Wyoming, USA - YL17G12_20 | ecosystem: Environmental > Aquatic > Freshwater > Lake > Sediment | place: USA: Wyoming | collected...
AATTTCAATGGGAAAGGAAGATGGTGAGGGTTTCTGCGATTCTTCTCGGGGCGGGCGAATCGAAACGAATGGGAGTGAACAAACTTTCTCTTCCTTGGAGGAAAAAGACTGTATTTGAGCATTGTCTCGATACCCTCCTTCGATCCAACGTCAAAGAGGTGGTCGTCGTTCTCAATCATCGAACCAAAAGGATGCTCCAGTTTAGGGGGAGACGGGTCAAGGTGATCATGAATCGTCATTATAGAGAGGGGATGAGCACTTCTATCCGGAGAGGCATCCGGGCAACTGATCCAAATACTCAAGGGATTCTTATCGCCTTAGGGGATCAGCCTCTCCTCCAGAAGCGAACGATCAATGCTTTAATCCGGGCGTTTGGTCAGAAGAGAGGGAGCATTGTCCTTCCATCTTATCGAGGAAGAGGGGGGCATCCCGTTCTCTTCGATCGATGTTATAAGAAAATGTTACTATCATTACAGGGCGATGTCGGAGGGAAGTCAATTATTGAAAGAGATCCTGGAAATGTCGTTAAGGTTCGAACAAAATCAGAAGCTGTAATCAAAGATATTGATACATGGAAAGATTATAAGAAAGAGTGTAGAATTAAGAAAAACAGGAAGATCGTCCGTTGAACTTTTCAAATGCCAAAATGGGGTGGCGATCGGGTAGCGGATTTCGGATTCAGGAAGAGCAAAGGAAGGGTGTATAGATGAAATCTGGCAAAAAGATGGATGAATTAACTGTTTTAATGAGAGGGGCAGGGGAGATGGCCAGTGGGGTTGCTCACCGGCTTCACCGATCCCATTTTAAGATCTGCATGCTGGAGATTCCCAATCCTCTTGCTGTGAGAAGGGAAGTCTCTTTCTGCGAGGCCATCTACGAGGGTGAGAAGGAGGTGGAGGGAATTCGAGCGAAATTTATTTCCTCACCCAAGGAAATTCAATCTGTATGGAAAGAGAGTAAAATCCCTCTTCTGGTTGATCCAGATGGTAAGGAGACGAGAAGTTTTTTAGCATTTGATGTGCTCATTGACGCCATTGTCGCTAAAAGAAATTTGGGAACACAGATCAAGGATGCCTCTCTGGTCATCGGCCTCGGCCCAGGGTTTACTGCGGGGAAAGATGTCCATATCGTGATCGAGACAAATCGGGGGCAGCATCTGGGCAAGGTCATTCTAAGTGGTACTGCGGAACCCGATACCGGCATCCCGGGGGAGATCGGTGGGTTTACCGTGGAGAGGGTTCTTCGAACGATGAAAAAAGGGATCTTTCATCCTCATAAGTCTATCGGTGGACGGGTGAACAAAGGCTCGGTGGTTGCAGTCGTAGACGATTTCCCAGTGATCGCCCAGATCAGTGGTGTGGTGAGAGGGCTTCTTCGAGATGGTGTCGTGGTAAAAAAGGGCATGAAGGTGGGCGATATTGATCCGAGGGGGAAAAAGGAAAACTGTTTTACGATCTCTGAAAAAGCGAGGGCGATTGCTGGTGGAGTGCTCGAGGCCATCTTATGTCGATTTAATCAGTGAATTCTTTTACCCATATCCCTTGTGACTATTCACGTACCCAAATCGTAATCTTCAACAAAACATTTTTAAAAGCGGGACAAAAATACCCCGCCTATCGTGGAGGGTAAGTGGACGAGCCCAGCCATAGGAGGGGTTTTAGAACCCCGCTCACATTAGCGAGTGATGAGGGCCAAGTAATGCATCACTGAAACGTGGGTGAAAGACTGTAATCGGGCAGGAATATCTCCGAAAATCTTATCAAGCGGGTGATCTAAGGTTATGGTTGGCAAAGGTAACTTCTCTAATCAGAGCATGGTCCTTGCAATGCTCATGGTATTCTTGTAGTTGAGGGACAAGATAAGGTTTCCGCTATAAGATTTTCTCCGACATCCCTGCCCGATTCTGGGAAGTTTCCCCGGAAGAGTGAGGCATTACATGGTCCAAATCACTCCTGTTGAAAAGTTCCTGTATTTCATAGTAAGATGGCATTGGTATGGATCCAAATCAGAAGGCCATTTATTCTCTGATTGAAAGGTGTGTGAGGGGAACCACAATAAAGGAAGAACAAACAGGTCTTCTGATCCCGTCGCTGGATCTGAAGCCAAGGGAAATGATCAGCCTGGTCGGAGCAGGCGGAAAAACCACATTGATGTTTCGCCTTGCTAAGGAATTGTTCCTTAGTGGAAAAAAGGTAGCAACGACCACGACGACAAAGATATTGGAGCCCGCTTCGGAAGAAACCCCCTTTCTTTTTGTCGATCCCGATGAGGAAAAGCTTAAACAATTTGTCGGCAGACATCTTGATCAATATGGACATCTTACCATCGCAAGAGAGAGAATTGGATCCGGGAAGTTGAAAGGGGTTTCTTCAATCCTGGTGGATGATCTTTGGGGTTCATTTGAAATGGATTATATGATTATTGAGGCTGATGGTGCCGCAGGCCGTCCGGTAAAAGCTCCCAGAGATTCAGAACCTGTGATCCCTTTTAGTACAACTTTGGTGGTGGCCATTTTGGGGATGGATGGGGTGGAGATGGAGTTAAATGAGAAGAATGTTTTTCAGGCAGATCGAGTTTCTAAAATGACAGGGATTCAGATGGGGGGGAGGATGACGGATAAGGCGATGGCAGTCTTGATGACACACCCGGAGGGTCTCTTCAAGGGGGCGCCATCTTCGTCGAGGGTGATTGCCTTTCTCAATAAGGTAGACGTCCCAAATGGAGTGGTGAAGGCGAAAAAGGTGGCAGAAGAAATTGTTGAGAGAAAACACCCACAGATTGAAAGGGTCGTGTTAGGACAATTAAAAAATGAACCGCCTGTGGCAGAGGTGATTTTTCCATAGAATTTCACCCCCACCCTGCCCCTCCCCCATCGAGGGGGAGGGGATTTTAAAGATGATTCCCATAATAAATCCCCCTCTCCCCTGGCGCCTGCCTGCGCGAAGCCGCTACGGCGAAGGCAGGGGAGAGGGAGAGGGTGAGGGGGTAACGGAGGGATGAAATGAGATGTAGCAAGATTTTTTTTATAGAAATTATTTTATTCTTTGGTCTGGCTACGTTTGGCTTTGCGGAGGAATATCATCTTCAGTACTTTCTGGGGAAAGCCTCGTCCAAGGCGAATGAACTTTCTAAGAAAGAGAAGGCAGAATTATTAAATCAAATTGATGAGGTCATGGGAAAGGCCCAACAGATTCAGATAAAATTAACTCAAGCCATTCAAACAGGAGAGATGGATATTCAATACCAAGAGGGGAAGTTCTGGATGTCGAAGCTGGAGGAAGATGGAGGACTGATCGAATCGGGGGTTCAGCAACTTAAGTTGCTGAGACAGAAGCCGACGCAACTCGTTGCGTCGATCAAGCTTTATCAATCATTGAAAGACCTTTCATCCCATTTTAATGCTTACAACAATATGTCTTTGTTCTCAGCCTTTGTGGGGGATCTGGCCCCTGAAATAGGGCTATGGACTGATCCTGTGTTTTATAAACTTTATCTCCTGCCCCTTGCCCATTCAAAGGATGAAAAGGAGCCTCCCCAAAGGGAGAAGAAGCCGATTCCAAAAGGGAGGAAGCCATAGCCTACCCCGGTTCAGATTATTAATACAAACTCATTAAATTATATTACCCCCCACCCGCCCTCAAGGGGGGAGGGTGAGGGGGAAATGATCTAATCATCACCCCCACCTTAATCCTCCCCCATCAAGGGGGAGGGAAGTTTTTTAGAGAATTATAGTTAACGACATAAATCCCTTCGGGTTGTATTCCCCGCCGCTTGCGGCGAGTTCATCATTCCGGCGGAAGCCGGAATCCAGAAGACCGGACTGGATTCCGCATCAAGTGCGGAATGACAGAATTTAAAGTTTTTGATACCCCGCTGCTTGCGGCGGGGTAGTTCGTTTGTTTGCATTCCCCCCTTTAGAAAAGGGGGGTAAGGGGCAATGCTGTTCATTTAAGCCGTTCGTGCTGAGCTTGTCGAAGCATGAGCGGCTTAACGACGCACCCTTCGACAAGCTCAGGGTGAACGGTGACAGCCTAACTGAACAGTATTGGGGTAAGGGGGGATTTAAATGTTTGGAAAATCCCCCTATGTCCCCCTTTGCCAAAGGGGGATCGTTCATACTGAATTTAAAAATAGTTATTGAGAAATGGAAACAATATAATGCTCCCCTTAATAAGTTGACGTTCACCATGTGTCATTGCGAACCCTTCGCTTTTTGTTATTCTGAGCGAAGCGAAGAATCTCATTATTTTGCTCAGGATAAACTCCGTGAAGGTCGATACGACCCACGTCGCTTCGCCCCTCGCAATGACTACTTTTCAGGGTCGTTCACTATAGATGCCCCGCAGCTCTGCTGCGGGGTACTTTACCAAAATATGCCATTCAACCCCCCAGCCCTGCTGGGGGGTTGAATGGCATAGCCCTCTCCCCTGGGGCCTGCCTGCGCGAAGCCGCTTCGGCGAAGGCAGGGGAGAGGGTTAGGGTGAGGGGGAAATGATCTAATCATCACCCCCACCTTAATCCTCCCCCATCCCCGCCATAATTCAGCGGGATCTTCGACAAGGGGGAGGAAAGTTTTTTAGAGAATTAGATGCCCCGCAGCTCTGCTGCGGGGTACTTCACTTAGTGAGTTTGTATTAGTAATGGGTTCCCAAACACTTATTTTATTCACGAACGATGAAGTAAGCAAAATAGATTTAGAAGTTTGATTTGTTATGATATAGGCTTGGAGTGAGTAATGAAAGAGCGCGCGTCTGCTGGTATTTTCGATTTGTTTCGAGCGATTGCCAAGCCATCCACAGTTTTGATCGCGATTCTCGCCCTTACTTTCTACCTCCGCCTCCTTTCTTTTGGACAGACCATTGATGGGGATGTGGGAAACATAGGCTATCTGGCCTGGCGGATGTCAGAGGGAGAGATCCTGATCGATCTTGAAGGTCCGGGGAAGCCTCCCCTCTATTCCATGCTTTATGCTGTTTTCATTTTCCTCTTTGGCCCCTCTGTTATAGGACTCAAAATGTTTGGGACGGTTTTTGTCCTCATGGCGGTTCTTGCGGTCTACTGGTTGGCGAATCAAGCCTATGGGGGAAAGGTTGGACTATTAGCGGCATTCCTTTTTGGAGTTTTTTCGTCCGGACCAAAGGTAGAAGGTGGAGCGGTGAACCTGGAGACTCTGTTGCACTTTCCCTATATCCTGGCGATCGGACTTTTCCTTAAAGCCTCTGAGTCAGGAAGGCTGCGGTGGTATTTCCTCACCGGTCTGTGTGCTGCATTGGCTACACTCGTTAAACAAGTTGGAGGAGTTCTCTTCTTTGTATTCCTCTGCTATGGAATCCATGAGCGGTGGATAAAAAAAGACTCGTTTTTGGTAAAGCAGGGGCTTTACCCCGTTAGAAAGCCCCGCCATTTATGGCGGGGATGGAGAAAAAAGCGTTCTTCCCTTATTGAAGGTGGGGTTCAAAGCCCAGCCCTTTCTAACGGGGTAAACCGCTATATCCTGCTGGCAGGAGGGGCATTGGTTCCGGTCATAGGTGTATTGGCCTTTTATCACTTCCACGGATATACGCTAAATCAGCTATACCACTCTGTGTTTGAAAGCAATCTGGGCTATATTCAAAGAGGACATGAGTACACAAGCTTACAATCGAGCTTACTTCAGCTTTTCTATTTTAGAATGAAAGATATCCTTTCAGAGAGTGGGATTATTTGGGTTGGCACGATGTCCGCCGCGGTCCACCTCGGCTGGAGAATTCGGCGTGGTAAAGGAGAGGCGAGCGATCGAATACTGCTTTGGTGGGCTTTCTGGTCCTTCGCGATTCTTTGGACCACGGGGACTTTCTTCTGGCATTACTTTCTCCAGATCATCGGGCCTTTCTCTGTATTAGCCGCTTATGGAATTGTGACAAGCTGGAAACTGGCAAGATCGCTTTCTCCTTTGTCACGGTTTGTAGCACAAGGAGGTTGGACATCACTTCTCGTGGTCTTGGTTATTATTTTTATAAAAACTGACTATAAACACTTCCTTTCTTATACAGGCGCCGAACAGACGATGTTTCAGCACGAACTTTCAAACGGGGTATTTGATGAATATGGTATAGGTCAAATCGTTCGACAGGAGATTGCTTACTATATTCGCGATCACACTGATCCCAAGGAAACAATCTATGTATGGGGGATAGCCCCACAGATCTATTTTGTAGCGCAACGTAAAGCCGCAACCCGATATCGAAACAATTATAATATGACCCTGCTCGTCACGGATAATCCACTGAAGGCATTGAAGGCATATGCCCCTTCGGTGATGGAGGATCTAAGAAAATCTCATCCTGTTTATATTGTGCAAATATTCCGTCTGGAAGACTTCCCCGAGCTTCAAACCTTTGTTCGAGACCAATATGTGGTCGATAAGGATGTAAAACTTCTCATGCCACCCTACACGATTCCCCTCTACCGGAGGCGCCTTGATAATCCGACAGCTCCGAACCCGAGGTGATTCGGTGTAGGCGCTTCTGTTTTCTTTCATCATCTATCCTCAGTGCGAGGGCGAATGGGTGTTTTAATAATAAGGCCGTAATTGTATAGACATTAAACTCTTCTTCTATACCACTGGATTCCGGCTTTCGCCGGAATGACGAAAAGGGACGGGGCCTCAAATTCGTCTCTCCGGCGAAAGTCGGAGTCCAGGCCAAGTTTTTTAAACGGGCAAGCCTTCAATTCGAGGATGTCTATCCTATTATGGACTCCTTAGTAACATTTGGCTTTCTTACGAAAATGCTGCAGAATGCCCCGCCCTGTAGGCGGGGATGAATGCAGCGAATCAAAAACCGATAAACAGTCCCTCCAAAGGCGGGATTGTCCTGCACCGCATTTTCGCCGAGGCTGGAAAGCCTCGGCTATCCGTGAAGCCCCGCCCTTTGGGCGGGGAGCTTCACTAAAATTCAATCCTGGATGGGGGAATATCTAAAATACTCCTTCAAAATATTGGGAGAAGCTGTTATAATGGATCACTGCTGTCCAAGAACGGTGGAATCGATTGCGACTTCAGTTGATTCCATTGGGTTTTTTGCTCAGAATTCAACTCCTTCAAAACCAGGTTTCACCGCAGAGTCGCGGAGACCGCTGAGGGAGATTTTTTCTGCTCCAATCGGGAGACGGCGATTGGAGCAGAAACTCCGTCCCTTCGGGAATAAGATCGAACCCTTTTATGGCTATGGCACCTATTGTCAGCCTTCTAATAATGGAATAGAAGCCTTTTTGTTTGTCGGCATCTCCCGACAAACAAAAAATTCTTTCTTTGCGTCCTCGGCGGCTCTGCGGTGAAAATGTTATTTTGGACAAGCTTTATAATGAATATACCTTTTCCGTATCAACCGGTGAGGGGATTAGGATCGTGCAGGACATCTATTCTGAAATCGTGAAATCTCTTGGGAAGAAGGAAGAATTGGCATTAGCCACACTGATCACACGAGTGGGTTCGGCCCCAAGAGCCGTGGGTGCAAAATATTTGATTAGGAAGGATGGCACTTCTGTTGGCTCGATTGGAGGGGGATGCGTTGAGGCAGAAGTATGGCAAGAGGCTCAAGAGGTCATGCAGAAAGGGAAGGGGGGTGTTCTCCATTTCAATCTGACCGCTGAGCAGTTGGCAGCGGGTGGGCTCATCTGCGGGGGGAATATTGATATCTTTTTGGAACCTCTCAAAGAAGAATTTTTAAAGATCTATCAAGAGGTGGTGAGGATTCGACAAAAGGGCGGGTCTGCCATTCTTGCCACCCTGATCTCTGTGGATGACACTTTTCCCAAAGGAGAAGGCTCAAAGGTGTTGGTGAAGACCTCCGGAGAGAAGGTTGGTTTCTTATTGACTGGAGAGGAATTTGAACAAAACATTTCGAAAGAGACCGGAACATTGTTAAATGAAAAGAGACCGAAAGTAGTGACTTGGCAATCTGAGAAAGAGGATGCTCGATGGAAAAAAATGGAGGTATTGTTAGAGCCGATCTTTTCTGAACCGACTGTCTATATTTTTGGAGGGGGTCATGTCTCTCAACAACTGGCTCCCTTTGCGAAAAAGGTCGATTTTAAAGTGGTGGTTATCGATGACCGGGAGATGTTTGCTAATCGTGAGCGTTTCCCAGAGGTGGATGACGTCATCGTCTCAGAATTTGAAAAATGTTTCGATCAACTCAACATCGACGAGACTTCCTATATTGTCATCGTTACCCGGGGCCATCTCTATGATGGTTTTGTATTGGAACAGGCCGTGAAAACCAATGCCCGTTATATCGGGATGATTGGTTCGAAGAAGAAGATTCGGACCCTTTATCAAGATTTGATGAAGAAGGGAATCCCAAAGGAGATCCTGGATCGGGTCTATGCACCCATTGGGATCGATATCCATTCCGAAACCCCTGAAGAGATTGCAGTCAGCATCGTGGCGGAGCTAATTAGAGTGAGAGGAGAACATCTTACTAAGTAGAGAGGTAACAAATTTTTAAAATGTTGAACAAAAATTGTGCATTGTTATATTTTAATTTGGTAAAAACCGATAAAATGGTATAAAAGATAAGATTAACTAATTAATTTTATTAAGATTTTTGTAATGTCGGAATTCTCTAATTTTTTCTTTTGGTGGCATAAATATTGCTTAGTGACACCTGTTAGTCCCGTAAGCATTAAAAAGACTTGACAAAATGTTGATGTTCTGTAATATACGTACAAAACCCAATCATTTCAAGAAGAGGAGGGTCTGAAAATGCTGGGAAACCAAAAGGGGTTTACATTAATTGAGTTGATCATCATCATCGTGATCATTGGTATCTTGGCGGCTGTTGCGATTCCTAAGTATATCGATTTAACACAGAGTGCCGCCGATGCGACTGCGAAAGGTGTATTGGGGGCCCTGAGGGGTGCAAATGGCCTTGTATTTGCTCAACGGATCCTTGGAAATACCGCTGGTTCAATCACGATGGGTGATATTGCTGGCGGTGCACAAATTCAGGGAGTGACTCTGGGAGTGGCGGCGGCAAGCACGGTTTCAATAATAGTGCCCGGGCCTTACACGTATACTTTTAGCCTTACGATTGGCACTGTTCCAACGGCGATGGGGACGGTTTATGCGTCAACGGCCACATGGTGAAATGGTTTCATAATAGCTATGAGAGGAGGGGGAGAAGTGCTGAGAGATAATAAAGGGTTTACATTAATTGAGTTAATTGTGATCATTGTTATCATTGGAATTCTGGCAGCCGTGGCAATCCCTAAATATATCGATTTGACGACGGATGCTGCGAATGGGACTGCAAGGGGTATATTGGGGGCCTTGAGGGGTGCAAACGGCCTCATATTTGGACAGCGCGTCTTAGGAAGTACCCCCGGTGCAATCACAATGGGTGATATTGTTGCTGGCGTGCAAGTTCAGGGGGTGACTGTGGGAGCGGCAGTGACAGACACGGTTTCAATCGTGGTGCCTGGGGGTTTCACTTATACCTTTAGCCTTACTATTGGGACGGTTCCGACCGCACTCGGGACGATTTATGCGGCCACAGCTACCTGGTGATCAAAGGCTGAAGAGTTGAATTGCCTTTGCTTATGGGTGGGTAGGAAATTCCCCCTGAAAGGTTGGGATTTTACAAAAAGGAATCTGATCATATCAACTCATTGTGAGAGATAAGATAAAAGGAAGAATAAAAAGGGTCAGATCAGCAAATGTGATGGCTGTTCTGACCCTTTTCTTTTCATCCATCCTCTTTTTTTATGACCTCCTCGGAGGGAGATACCTTCTTACTGAAAGAGACTTAGGCCCTTATTTTATTCCTCCGAGATTCTTCTGGGTAGAAAGCATCAAGAGGGCTGATTTTCCTTTATGGAATCCCTATCAGTTCTCAGGTCACCCTTTCTTTGCAAATCCTCAAAATGCCATTCTCTATCCTTTGAATAGCCTCTTTTTCCTCCTTCCATTCGATGTCGCCTTCAATGGCATCATCATTCTCCATTTTTTTCTGGGTGGATTATTCACCTATCTTTTACTGAAGGACTTAAAAGTGAGTCCAACAGGATCTCTTGTTTCAGGCCTGATATTCATGCTGAGCGGTTACTTCCTATCCGTCCACAGCCTTCTTAACTGTCTCCTATCCGTCATCTGGACTCCTCTGATCATGATGTTTTTTAGAAGGGCGATCGCGCAGCCAGGTTTCAAGAATGAACTCTTAACAACCATTTTTATGACCGTTTCTTTTTTGGGGGGTGGAATTGAAATTGTCTACGGAAATTTTTTCCTCCTCTTTTTTATGGTGATTTTTTCTTCTTCACTTGATCCTCTCCCGTCGCATCATGAAATCGAGGGTCCAGGGCAATGGGGGAGGATCTGGCTTGGGGTACGAAGCCTCTTGATCATCTCCGTCATATTTTTATTTCTTTCCGCCGTACAATTACTCCCTTTCTTTGAATTATTTCATCACTCGATAAGGGGGAGCGGAATTACCTATCAAGAGGCAACGACATGGAGTTTTGCGCCAAAGGATTTTCTCCTTTTTTTTCTGCCGGATGCCTATGGATATTTCTTGGACATGAAAAGATATTGGGTGACTCAGTGCTGGCTTAAAACCCTCTATACCGGTGGATTGCCATTTATTTTAGGTCTGATCTTCTTTCTCGCCCCTCGCCCTGTCCCTCTCCCCCGGGGGGAAGAGGGGGGGGTGAGGGGATTTGGGAGGGGACGAAAACTTTTCTTCTCTCTAATGGTTTTCTCAATTTTTTTATCTCTGGGGCATTACAATCCCGTCTACCCTTTTGTATTTAAGTACGTTCCGTTTTTCAATGGGATCCGCTATCCTGTCAAATTTCTTTATATCTTTATTCTTGTTCTTTCCATCACAGCGGGTTTGGGATTCGAGAGATTGGCAGAGTTTTCAAAGGAGGGTGAGCATAAAAGATTAAGAAACCTTCTCACCGTCCTTGCTCTCGCATCCGGCCTTCTCCTTCTATTTTTAGCCTTGGGGCATCAGGCAGTGGAAGATTTTCTTAAATTGCAGGGAATCGATTTTCCAAATTTCAATTACCTTTCTATTAACCTTTATCATGCCAAAAGATTTCTCTTCTACCTCGCTCTTTTCTTTCTCTTGCTGAGAGTGGGTGATGAGGTAAAATGGAAGAGCTGGATCAAAATTTTGTTAGTCTTCTTTTTAGCGGCCGATCTCTTCGGCAATATGGGCTTCTATGGGAAAGAGAAAACATCAGACTACTTTCGGAAGACGAAGATTTCAGAGATCATCTCGTCGGATAAAGACCATTTCAGGATCTTTTCAACCGGGAAGACCATTTCATTGGACAGTCCCGTTTTGGTTGGAGATGGAACCTTCCTGGATGTCTTTAAGGAGAAACATTTGCCCACAATGAACCTCCTTTACTCTCTGCATGACATCTGGGGGATCGATGTCATCCGACTGAAAAGAGTGGACGATCTTTATAAAACATTCACTGGGACTCTCTCCATCTCGGCAACCAATCTCATCGACCTTTATGGTGTGAAATACATCATATCGGTCACTCCCCTTGAGGAGAACCGTCGGTTTGAGCTGATTTATTCAAGGATTGAGGGTCTGCAGGGAAAAAAGGAGGACCTTTTAAAGGGAAATACGGTTAAGCTGTACAGAAATCGCAACCCCCTTCTGAGGGCATGGCTTGTCAAAGACTACCGTGTTTTGGATTCAAATCAAATGCTTTCGACCATGACGAGCAAAGACTTTCATCCTGACAAAACGGTGTTTCTTGAAGAAGAACCGAAATGGGGACCACAAAATCCCCCCTTTCCCCCCTTTACTAAAGGGGGGTTGAGGGGATCAAAGAAGTCTCTCTCTGGCCCGAAAAATAAGGTCGAGTTTATCTCTGAGAGAAATAATCGGCTTCATCTCCTTGTCAAGACGGCAGAGAATACCTTATTAGTTTTAAGCGATACTTATTCTTCAGGCTGGAGGGCCTATGTTCAACCCTTTAGAAACCAGTTCTCGAACGGTGCCAAAGGGGAGGAGAAGAAAATTTTAAGGGCCAACTATAACTTTCGAGCCATCCCCCTGGAAGCCGGGGAGCATGAAATTCAATTCATTTATGATCCCATCAGTTTCAAAATTGGAACCCTGGTGAGTCTCTTAACGTTGTTAGGGATAATCGTCTATTTAATTAAGTCAAGACATCTTAAATCCAGATCGAGAGATAATGATGTAGGGGAGCCCCTCTGTGGGCTCCATAAAAAAAGTTATGAGTCCCCATTACCAACGTAAAACCATCCGTTTACAAAGGGACCTCTATCAGGAAAAGAATCAAGCCTTTTCTATCACCGTCTGTACATATCATAACATTCCTTTGTTGAAAGAATTAGTAACGTTCAAAAGGTGAGGCATAAATGTTTTCCAATACATCCTTCAAGATGAGTAAACCCCGTTAGAAATTCCAGCGGGGCATTAAACCCCGCCGGAATTATTCTAAAATCTAACCCCGCTGCAGACCAGCGGGGCATTATTTCTAACGGGGTAAAGACATCCAGCAAATCTCCCCTCCACCGGTGGGAGGGGATTCACCCTGTTAGATAGGAGATCTCTTGAATAACAGGGCTGAATAGACAACCTTATCTAACAGGGTAAAGGGGAGGGGGAAATGATTTAAGTACTTTGAAATTCATAACTTTTCCACCCCCACCCTCTCCCTCCCCCATCAAAGGGGGAGGGGGACATACTGTGGGTTTCAGATTACTTGAATCGTGCCTCACCTTTTGAACGTTATCAAAGAATTTGGAGGATTGATTTTTCAGGAAATTATGGGTGGCCCTTTGAGTCAGAAATCTGATTTAACGGCAGTTTGCATCATGCCAGATCATATCCATCTTTTATTGGCACCTATTTCGGAAAATCTTGTTGACCTTATTGGTGAGTGGAAAGGCTACACAACTCATTTGATGTGGAAGAAAGGATATAAAGGGAAGGTATGGCAGCGAAGTTTTTATGATCACGCATTGCGAAAAGATGAGGACCTAATAAAGTTGCTGAATATACCTGACAGTTGCAAAACGGACACGGGCAAACCGCCCTTCAAGGCTTCGGAAGGCGGTTGTTTTGAGAATTTAAGGGTATCGGAGGACATCACCCCAAGTGAATTCCAGCAGGGGAAGGGGACGAGAGTGCCGATTCGGCCAAAGGTTCGCCTCGAAGCCTTTCCGAGCGGCTTGTCCATGTCCGTATCGTCAAAAGTTTATGCAACGTTAAGGTATATTGTCTGTAATCCTGTGAGAAAAGGCCTGGTAAAGGATTGGAGGAACTATTCCTCTTCCTGGCATAAATGGATGTAGCACAGGCGGCCACGGAGAGTCGCCCCAACGAAATTTAATAAGCCACCCGATTCACCTCATCAAGGGTGGTGATCCCTTTCAAAACCTTTCCCAGACCGTCCTCCCGAAGAGAAATCATGCCGAGCGTTTTTTTTGCAATATCTCGAATCACCTGGGTAGAACCCTTTTCAGAAATCAGTTGTTTAATCTTTTCGTTGATGGAAAGGAGTTCAAAAATCCCAGTCCTTCCCCGATATCCAGACTGCTTGCAATTTTTGCAGCCCTTTCCCCGATAAACGGCTAAAGGTTCTTCTAACTTTGAGAACTCATCGCCCAGACTCTTTGGATCAACCTGATAAGGAACTTTACAATCCGGACAGATCGATCGAACCAGGCGCTGGGCAAGGACTCCGACGACGGCTGAGGAGATGAGGTAGGGTTGTACGCCGATATCCATCAGCCGGGTGATGGCCTCTGGTGCATCGTTCGTATGCAATGTGCTTAATACCAGGTGGCCTGTAAGGGCAGATTGAAGGGCGATTTCTGAGGTCTCTAAATCCCTGATCTCTCCGATCATAATCACGTCAGGGTCCTGTCTGAGAATGGACCTCAACCCTGTGGCAAAGTTGATCCCTGCTTTGGGATTGATCTGTGTCTGCCTAATAAGAGCCAATCGATATTCCACAGGGTCTTCAATGGTGATAATATTTTTGTCCGTTGAATTAATCATATTTAAGATGGCATAGAGGGTTGTTGTTTTTCCACTTCCTGTGGGACCCGTGACCAGAATGATCCCGTTCGGCCTCCGGATTAACTGTTTGAAATGGTTTAGCATCTCCTCAGAAAAACCTAACTCCTCTAACTTAAAGAGTGCACTGGTCTGGTCAAGAATCCGGAGGACGACATTCTCACCATAGATCGTTGGAAAGGTGGAAACCCTGATCTCAAAACTCCTTTTCTCCATTTTGATATTAAAGTTTCCATCTTGGGGGAGCCTCGTCTCAGCAATATCCATCTCTGCCAGGATCTTAATTCTTGAGGTGAGGGGAAGATGAATTTGTTTGGGAAGGGTGAGAGTTTCATATAAGAAACCATCAATTCGGAATCGAACACCTAAGGCCTTCTCATCGGGCTCGAAGTGAATGTCACTCGCGCGATCTCGAATGGCTTGAATCATGACTAAGTCGAACATACGGGCAGCCGGAGCATCTTCCATCGGCCCTGGTGGAAGATCTTTTACGGCGAGATCATATGTCTTTCTGTAATCGGCAGGTGCCTGCGCGGGTCCACCCGCATTCCCCTTTACCAATTGCTGAAGGGTGCTTTCGATTGCCGTTGCAGTGACTCCGTAGTGCTGGTCAATCGCCTTTTTGATATTCTTCTCTGTGCTGACCGTGATCTCCACGTCCCCCTTCACCTTATTCCTCACCTCATCCAGAGCGAGGATATTAAGGGGATTGGTCATTGCCACCGTTAAGGTATTTCCAATTTTGAAGATTGGAATCAATGTATGGCGACGGGCCATCTCCTCTGGGATCATTTTTACGACCTTGTCATCAATCAGATAAGTTTCCAGATCGACATAGGGGAGATTGAAGTAATCGGCCAGGTATTGAAGGATCACTTCTTCTCTCACATATCCCAGTCGGACGAGGGTTTGTTCCAACCTCTCGCCTCCACGTTTCTGCTCCTGGGAGGCCTTTTTTAATTGAACAGGGGTGATGACTCCAAGTCCGACCAGAAAATCACTAAAACTTTTTTTTGCTTCCGCCATCTCGAAGACCTCTCTTTACTTGACAGTTGCATAACTTTCGCAAGGAGGTGAGCTTCTAAGGCTTTGCAAAGCGGTCATTCATGAGATTTATGGGTAACAAGACGTTTTCACCTAGGGTGAGTTCTGAAAAGGGCTTGAAACCTCTGGAGCCATACGTTAAAAGGTTACGCTTCAAAGCCTTTTCCACCCACCTCCCTGCTCTTTATGCGGCGTTTTTAATGCAATTTTATCAAAATATGCCAGAATACCCCCCAGCTCTGCTGGGGGGATGAATGGCCTACCCTCTCCCCTGCCTGCGCGAAGCCGCTTCGGCGAAGGCAGGGGAGAGGGTTAGGGTGAGGGGGAAATGATCTAATCATCACCCCCACCTTAATCCACCCCCCCCCCCGCCATAATTCAGCGGGATCTTCGACAAGGGGGAGGAAAGTTTTTTAGAGAATTAGATGCCCCGCAGCTCTGCTGCGGGGCACTTCACTAAGGTTTATCTACTTGGGTTCGGTTTAACCCTCGATAGATAATCTAAACGCTCCTGAACCTTCAAAGCCAAACCCGGATGGCTTCTCGAGGACAGTTGAATAAAATTTTGGTAATGAGCAATAGCCAGATCAAAATTCCCCAGTTCTTCATAGAGCCCGGCGATGGTGTAATGGATTTCTCCTTGGAGCGGGTTGATCGCAAGGGCCTTCTGGTAAGATTCGATTGCCTTTCCCGATTGGCCCTGTCTTTTGAAGAGGATTCCAAGGTTGAGGTGCGTTTCGATGTTATTCGGATTGATGGCAAGGGCCTTTTCAAAAGCCTCTATCGCTTCTTCATGACGGCCTTTTGAAAAGAGAAGAATTCCAATGTTGTTATGCCCTTTCTCATATTGAGGGTTGATCTCAATCGACTTCTGATATGCCCCGAAGGCCCTGTCAAAATTACCCATCTCATAGTAGATAATCCCCAGGTTGTTATAAGCCTCGATATAAGCCGGGTCTAATTCGATTACCTTCTGGTAGGCTTGAATCGCCTTTGAAAATTCTCTTCGGTCATGGAAATAAATCCCTGAGTTGAAATGGGTGAGAACATCCGACATCAAGGTCCGATATTTGTCCTCCTCTTTTTTCACATCAATCGATGCGGCTGCGACCTGTTCTTTCCCGGATGGAGGAGCAGAGGTCAAGCTTTTTTCAATCACGGTCTTTTTTTGTGGTTTGACTATTGTGCCCTTCTTTTCTTGAGCCATCTGCGCTACAGAAGGTTCTTCTCTTTTTCTCTCGATTGAAGGCTCCTTTTTAGCCGGAGATTTTTCTGCCTGAAGAGGGGAGGCGTGGTTTTTCGGCAGGCTCAGGATCTCCTTTGGCTGCCTTGGAATATCCATGGGCTGACTCAGAATATCTTTCGAAGGCTCTTGGGTTGGTTTCTTTGTTATTGGAATGGAAGGCTTATTCTTTATGACAGCAACCACTTGATTTGGCTGGGTGATCAGAGGGGAAGGGACGAGCCTCCAAAGAACGAACAAAAGGATGAAAAGGCAGGCCAGACCAGCACCGATGATCCTTCCTATTCTCCCCAAGCTCGTTAGACCACCCTTATTTTTGAGCTCTGAGGGTCTGTAGAATGGAGCCCCTTTGAATTCTTTCAACCGGAGTTGTTGGGCCTTTTTGAGGGCATCCATGATCAGACTCATTTTTTACCCTCCTTAGATGTACCTTCTAAATCTTTTGATACGTCTTCTTTATGAGAATTCCGAAACCGCTCATTATTTAACGGGATGGCCGAACCGGATGATTTGGTTGCACCGGAAACCTGCAAATAGGTATCCTGAATCCTCTCTTCAAGGGATTTTTTAGAAGTGTGAAAAGAGGAAAAAAAGCTTTGGCTCGATAGGATCATGCTCGCAGATAGGAAGAGAAGGATTATCAAAAGGAGGAACCGTAAGGAGATTAAGCGCTTTGCGAAGGCCCATAAGCGGAAAGGCTTGGCATTTGCTTCTTCTCCCAAAAGGCTCTTCTTCGCTTTCTTTATAATTTCTTTGTTGATATGGTAGGTTTCCTCAACGAAACCACCTAACAGGGCTCGGTCGCAAAGGAGATTGATCAGTCTGGGGGTGCCTTTCGAAAATTTGTAGATTTCGTTGAGAGCAGATTTTGAAAAGGTGATGCTTCCCTGAGACCCTGCCACCATTAAACGTTGGTAGATGTATGACTCCATTTCGGTCCGGGTGAGTGGCAGAAGATGATGCCGGATGACAATCCGTTGATTCAATTGTTTCAATTCATTGGATTGGAGTTTTTGATTCAATTCCAGTTGGCCAAATAATATGATCTGAAGCATTTTCTCTTTTTCCGTCTCTAAATTGGAGAGCATACGGATCTGCTCAAGGACAGGAATGGATAGGTTCTGAGCTTCGTCTATGATCAGAACAGCCTTCTCTCCATGAGACAAATAATGAATCAGTAATTTATTTAATGCATCAATCCGTTCTTTCCTTGATGTGCCCTTGGAGAGGAGTCCAAAGTCCTGTAGAATCGATTCCAGCAGTTCTTCTTCGGTGAGAAAAGAGTTAAAGATGACTGCTGTCTTCACATGGTTATCCAGTCTTTCCAAAAGGGTGCGGCAGATGGTCGTCTTTCCAGTTCCAATATCGCCGGTAATAATCGTAAATCCTTCCTTTTGATCAATTCCGTAGAGAAGAAATTCGATGGCTGTTCGATGACCCTCACCCAGATAGAGAAATTGAGGATCAGGGGTGAGAGCAAACGGTTTTTCTCTAAGACCATAAAATTCTAAGTACATCGTTTTTTACTCCCCAAAGGTCATTGGGTAAGGGTTAGGACGCCAGTTTGGTCTATGGTCAAGGGGTTTTAAGTCTAAGAATTCTTGAGACCGCCCACATAACCCATTACCGAAACAGGCATCTTTACCTTAACCTTTGGACATATTACTCGGAGCATATATTTGTTTGCATCCCCCCCTTTGCCAAAGGGGGATCGTTCATACTGAATTTAAAAATAGTTAATACTTTAGCGCTTTGAAAATCCCTCCCTTCCTCCCTTTGCCTGTCTTTGACAGGAAAAAGATTACCAAAGGGAGGAGATATTAGCTTCCCCCTTTGAAAAAGGGGGATAGAGGGGGATTTTATAGTGATTCTTCTAATTTTTTTTGGCTTTTGAAATTCATTTTTCAAAAGGCTAAACTGATACAAAAATAGTTATTGAGAAATGCAAACAATATAATGCTCCCCTTAATAAAACCCTTACTTTTTTGTAAAGTCCTCCACTTTTCTTCCCACCTGGAGGGTAGGGGTGATCATGATCACCAACTCTGAATTCTTTTTTGTCTTGGTCTTGTATCGGAATAACCCGCCTAACACGGGTAAGGATTGCAGACCCGGGACGCCTGTGCGGTTTTCCTCAATCCTCTCCTGCATCAGTCCGGCGATGATGATCGTCTGGCCATCCCTCACTCTCACGGTTGTATCGGTCTCTCTTACACTCAGAAGCGGAAAGGTCGTCTTTCCATCCGGAGTCACTTTCTCCCCGGTCTTATCTGTAATGCTGGGATGGATATTCATGATGATTGTACCATCTTCAGCGATTTGAGGAGTCACATCCAGGATGATTCCAATATCGATCGTCATCGGCTGAATGAATTGGGTCACCGTGGTCTGGGTAGACACCGCTCCGGTAATGAAATAGACATCTTGATTCCCGACCCTTATCACTGCCTTCTGATTATTGAGCGTGGAGATGGTTGGACTGGAAAGGATCTTTACATCTCCCTGTTCGGATATCGCCTGCATGATATCTGAAAGAGCGACCTCTGCTCCTGCCCCACCGATGGCGAGGATGCCTCCGTAAGGCTTGATTGTAAAGAGGCCTGGTGTTGAAATGTTTGCCGAGGTTGTTCCGGTCCCGGTCCCAGTTCCGGAAAGATAACCACTGGAGGTCCCTGGAAATCCGGTTTTTCCGGTACTATCCGTCAACCCCCAGGCCAAGTTGATGGAGCGTGGGAGTCCCTCAATCACCTTCCAGTTGATCCCCTCCTTATGCTCATCGGAGAGAATCACCTCCATGATTTTTGCCTGGATGGTGACTTGTCTCTGAGAACTCCCTTCAACAGTCTCCAGGTAGGAGGCAATCTTATTCAAATTGAGAGGGTAGTCGGCGACCATGATCACACCGGTCGATTTATTGATGATCAATTTTTTCCCCTTCTCATCCACTTTTGTCCAGGTTGTCTTTTCTGTCCCTGCAGCTGTCTCTTTTTCCTTCTCCTCCACCGTTCCAAAAACGATGGCCTCTAAGCCTTTTTGGATTTCCTTCCACAGATCCATTTCATCCTCAGTGATGAGGCCCGTATACCCGGTCCTGGTCCCTCCGGGACTGAGAGCGGTCTGTTGCCCCGGCAGAGAGCTGGTCTGGAGGCCTCCTCCCGTGCTGGTGCTCGCGTAAACTTCCCTTTTTCCACTTCGTTTGCTGGCAATATAATTCAGAGTGAAGAGGCGAGTTTCCATTTGGGGCCTAAATATTTTGACAAATTTCCCGTCGATACGATAAATCCATCCCAGCGGGGAGAGAATGGCATCAAAGGCCTCTTTCAAGGTGACTCGCTTCAAATCGATGGTGACTTTTCCGCTCATCTCAGGATCCATCACAATATTGAGTTCGCTCTCCTTTGAGAAGGTCAAGAGAACATCCTGGAGGTTTGAATCTCTCGCGAAAAAGGAGTAGAGTTTTTCCGGCACCTTTTTAGCCTCTTCCCTTTGAGGGACCATCAGTTCCTCCAATTTCTCTTTAGGGGGAGGCTGAGGTTTAGCGGGCTCCACCGTTTGAGAAGGAAACTTCATTCGTTCTTTCGGTGGGGGAGTGGCGCAGCCCGCTGTCAGTAAGAGACCCATAAAAAATATAAGGAAGACTCTTATTTTCATCGTTTTTCTCCTTCCCCCCCACCCATCCCTCCCCCTCCAAGGGGGAGGGTGGGGGTAGGGGTTAT